>WNGP01004175.1_pt1 | contig 12030 bp, 9 predicted proteins | sample 5407671 | NCBI WGS metagenome assembly WNGP01 (sample SAMN13153381, study PRJNA577476) | soil metagenome | isolation source: 40 cm soil or saprolite under Garry oak tree replicate 2 | place: USA:California | collected 2016-06-15 | reverse complement strand
AAGTAAGGGGATCAAGGTTCCAATGCTTGAGGAACGTGGCGAGCCAAGGCGCGTTTGTAAGGTGATCGGTAAGCTTCCCAAAGCCGTTCCATTCCTCGCTGTTGGCGAGATCGACCCAGGGAGCAACCTTGCCGAATCCCGCCGCGTGGAAGTTGTTGCCTGATGCTTTCATCGTAATGGCTTAAATGAGTTTGACTCGTTACAAGAAATCACCTATGCTTTGGTAATGAGTATAGCAGCGATAGGGCGTTACAGCAACACAAGCTGGAAGAGCCGTACGCGGCTTTCGTTACCGCCGATTGGTGAACCGATGTCCATGAAATCCGCCGTAGTCATTCAAGAAGTCCCGGGCGTCATAGCCCCTAGGCCCGCGCGATTGAATCGCGCCCTCGTCGTCTTTTCCTTTCTTTCCATCTACCTCATCTGGGGCTCCACATACCTGGCGATTCGTTATGCCGTGGAGACGATTCCCCCACTCTACACCGCCGGCTTCCGCCACTTGACTGCCGGCACGATTCTCCTCATCTGGTGCCTGGCAAAACATCTTCCGCCCACCTGGGCGCAGGTTCGCGCCAGCATCATTATCGGCGCATTCTTCTTTTTGATCGGCCACGGCACGCTTCATTGGGCGGAACAAAAAGTACCGTCTGGCCTTGCCTCTCTGCTCATTGCCAGCGAACCCATCTGGGTTTTCTTGCTCACTGCTATCGCTGCCCGGCAGTGGCGCTGGAATGCCTCGCTCTTGGCTGGAATCTTTCTGGGATTCGGAGGCGTCGGCCTGCTGATGGGCCGAAGCGCTTTGAATTCTGGCCCCGGCGTGTTTGTCGGTTCGCTGGCGGTCGTGTTGGGTGCACTTTCCTGGTCCGTGGGAATCGTCTACTCCAGGCGGTCGCATCTCTCCGGACATCCACTTCTGTTGTCGGCACTTTCATTATTGGCGGGTTCCGTGCAGCTGCTTCTGGCCGGAACGGCTATTGGGGAGTACCGCGGATTTTCGTTCGCCTCCGTCTCCATGCGTTCATGGCTGGCGCTCGGCTATCTTATCCTCTTCGGCTCACTCGTGGCCTTCACGGCCTACAACTGGCTCCTCGAGCACTACTCTCCCACGCTCGTTGCCACCCACGCTTACGTCAATCCCATTGTCGCTGTCCTGCTCGGCTGGCTCTTCGCCGGCGAGGCCGTCACGTTAAACGTGCTTTTCTCCACCGCCATGGTCATCGTCGCCGTCATGCTCGTCGATCGCGGCATGGCCCGCCTGCAGCCAGCCTCCTAGCTTCGATTCCTCACAGCACTCACGGTCGGGTCGTGCTACCCCAGCTGGCGACAAAAAATCAGGCGCGCCGCCGAACTGCCGGACGCGCCTTCTTTCGTCTCAGGAGATTGCTGGCGGTCACATCTTGGTGATTTCCACGGATGCCCGCGTCGTCTCCCAATCCATCCGCAGCGTGCAGCCGGTGGCCGCCTTGTCAAAGGCGATGGTGAAATTCTCGACGAGCGAAGGTAACTTCGAAGCCTTCATATCCACACGTGCCAGATCATTCTCCGGCCCAGGGTAATCCGTGCCCCACTCACCGGTTTTCTTGCTGATGATCAGAGTCCACTTATCCGGATTCGGAATCGCAAAAATGGTGTAACTCCCGCCCGGAACGTGCGCCCCGCCTACCATTAAGTCCGTTGTGGTGACAAAAGTCGTCGCCTCATTCGCTCCGGCGCGCCAAACCTTCCCATAAGGCTCATGCTCGCCAAAAATCTTGCGCCCCCGTACCCGTGGGCTCGAATAGTCCACAGTAATCGTCTTGCCGCCCCCCAAGTCACACTTGGCCTGCGCCGGCGGACTCGGTCTCGAAGCTTTATCGCCCTGCGCTGACCCCAGCGCCGCCATGAGGCCCAGAGTCAGACATCCCACTGCCAAAACTGCAAATTCTTTTCTCATTCCTTCTCCCCCTCCATCGGTGCCCAAACATTGAACCGGATTTTCCCGCCCCGCGCAACATCGAATTCGTCCAACTCTAACAGACGGTTGAAACGCAAACTCGGCTTCAGCTTTTTTGTCGTTGCCTTCGCGAAACTACAAGAAAGGAGCTACTAAGAATTGTGCGGGCCGGGCAAACCCAACAGGGATCCGTTTCCGGAGGTGCCTATCCCAGAGTCACGCCGTGGTCTATTGATGACCTTCGTTGGCACTGTTGGAATCTTAGCAGTAGACCTCCTCTGGCCGCCTGGCAAGCTCCGGTCGTGCGCCGAAGCGCCACAGCGGCGTCCCTCGCCGAACGCTTTCAATCCCAATTTACCCCCCGGCCTGGACGGCCAGCTAGCCAAAGGTCCGGATACAAAGGCCATTGATTGCGAGAATCAGAAAGAAGTTAAGGTCCGACGTTTCGAGACTCCATGAAATGGTCTCCGAGTCTCAAGGAGCAGGTCGAGAAACCCAACTCAGCTTCGACTCATTCCCTTGTCCGTCGCAAAAAAAGCCCAGCAAATCGAAGCTCGCCAAGGGCTGACCGTCAGGCACTATTTGCCATTGCGCCGAAATACCCTCCGTTGTTCGATATGTTCGACCATCGTCGTCCTTGGGTCGAGCTGACGAGCTGGCGAGCTGGGACATTCCTTTACACGTTTGTCGAGTTTGTGTTAGCCTGAATAGGTCGAAGAGAAGAGGAAAAATTCAGGGGACGACGGAGAGGGGCACTTGAGCGCACCGAAATCAGCGTTGATCGAACAATTCCGGACCCACGTTAAGGACACGGGCTCGCCAGAAGTGCAAATCGCGCTTCTTAGCGAGCGGATCAACTATCTGACCTCGCATCTCAAGTCCCACGTGAAAGACCATGCATCGCGCCGCGGATTGATCATGATGGTCAATAAGCGTCGTCGTTTGCTGGACTATCTCAACCGCCGCGACCCGGATCGGTACCGCGAGATTGTTGAACGTCTTAGCCTGCGCAAGTAATCGTTCTGCTGTTTCATCAGAATCAGGGCGATATCCACTGCGTTCTCATGAAGTGACACATTCCACACGGAGTCTGTCGTCAGGCTTCCGGCTGAGTTAGTGCCGGAATTTCTCGTGGTGTGATCCGTCGCGTTTCGTTAGCCTCACGACAATTCTCACCTCTCGCTCTTCCTCATGGATGGCCGCGTTGCGGCCAACGCAAACCTCAAGGCCCGTTCCTCCGCGAACGTGCCTGAACATGCTCCGCTCGGATGCGGAGCCAAAGGAAATGATTCATGTCTGAAAATACGCACACTCCCGCACCACATCGCGTTACCGTCGAAGTCGGTGGGCGCACTCTGACTCTCGAAACTGGGAAAATTGCGAAACAGGCCAATGGCGCTATTGTTGCGCGCTACGGCGACACCGTCGTGCTTACCACCGCCTGCATGGCCTCGGCCATCAATGACCGCGACTTCTTGCCCCTCACTGTTGACTACCGCGAGAACACATACTCCGCCGGAAAAATCCCCGGCGGTTTCTTCAAGCGCGAAGGCCGCCCCTCCGAGAAGGAAGTTCTCACCTCCCGCTTGATTGACCGCCCCATGCGTCCGCTATTCCCTGATTCCTGGCGCAATGAAACTCAGATCGTCTCCATGGTGCTCTCCGCGGACAGTGAGAATGACCCCGATGTCATTGCCGTAACCAGCGCGTCTGCTGCGGCTTACTGCTCGGATCTGCCGTTCGAGAAGCCCATTGCCTGTGTCCGCGTTGGCCTGGTGGATGGGCAGTTGGTGATCAATCCCACGGTGGCCGACCAGAAGAAAAGTCTGATGAATATCATCATTGCGGGCACGGATGAAGCCATCGTCATGGTGGAATCCGGCGCGCTCGAAGTTTCCGAAGAGGCTGTTGCCGATGCCCTCGAGTTCGGCCACGCTCAAATCAAAAAAATCGTCGCCGCCATCAAGGAACTCCACGCACACCTCAAGCCTAAGAAGGTTGTTGTCGCGCCGCTCCCGTTTGATGAAGCCATCTACAAGGATCTTCAAAGGAAGTACGGCGAGCGGCTTCATGACGCGCTGAACACCGAAAAGCATCCCAAGAAGGAAAGCTATCACCTTGTCGATGCTCTCAAGGAAGAGATCATTAAAGCGATTCCCGAAGAGCCTAAGAAGGAGATGGACGAGAAGCGCATCCTTACCAAGCGCGCTCTAGAACGCCTCCGCGAAAATATCTTTCGCGATGATGTTCTCGACGCCCGCCGCCGTCCCGATGGCCGCGCCTTCGACCAGATTCGCCTGATCACCTGTGAAGTCGGCTTGCTCCCCCGTGTCCACGGGTCCGCGCTCTTTACCCGCGGCGAAACCCAGGCGCTTGCCACTTTGACCCTGGGCACTAAGGAAGACATGCAGCGCCTCGACCTGCTCTTCGAGCAGGACCAGTTTAAGCGCTTCATGCTGCACTACAACTTCCCGCCGTTCAGCGTCGGCGAAGTAAAGTTCCTCCGCGGCCCGGGCCGCCGCGAAATCGGCCACGGTGCGCTTGCCGAGCGTGCGCTGCTCAATCTGCTTCCTCCCGAAACCGATTTCCCCTACGCCATGCGCCTCGTCTCCGACATTTTGGAATCCAATGGCTCCTCTTCCATGGCCACCGTCTGCGGCGGATCGCTCGCTCTCATGGACGCCGGTGTGCCCCTGAAGGCTGCCTGCGCAGGCATCGCCATGGGCCTGGTCGTCGGTGACGGCAAGAAATACTCCATCCTCACGGACATCGCCGGAGCGGAAGATCATTACGGCGACATGGACTTCAAAGTCGCCGGCACTCGCGCGGGCATCACTGCGCTGCAGATGGACATCAAGGTCCTGGGCATCTCCATCGGCATGATGCGCGAAGCCCTCGCGCAAGCGAAGAAAGCCCGGCTCCAGATTCTCGACACCATGGAGAAGACACTCGGCGAGGCGCGCACCGCAATTTCCGCCTACGCCCCGCGCCTCTTCAAGCTAAAAATCCCGCAGGACAAAATCCGCGACCTCATCGGGCCGGGCGGCAAGAAGATCAAGTCCATCATCGAAGCTACCGGCGTCAAGATCGACGTCCTCGAAGACGGCACCGTGCACATCTTCTCCACCAGTGGAGCCGGCGGCGACGCAGCCCTGCAGATGGTTCGCGATGTCACCGCCAGCGCCGAAATCGGCAAAACCTATCTCGGCAAAGTCGTTCGCCTCGCGGAATTTGGCGCTTTCGTCGAGCTTTTTCCCGGCACCGACGGTCTCTTGCATATCAGCGAAATCTCCGAGCATCGCATTCGCGACGTTCGCGATGAGCTGAAGCTAGGTGACCAAGTCCTGGTTAAAGTTCTTTCCATCGAGGGCAACAAGGTTCGCCTGTCGCGCAAGGCCCTCATCCGTGAAGCCCGCGAAAAGCAGCAGAAAGCCGCTGCCGGCGGCGGCAACCCCGGTTCCTCGAGCGGGGAAAGCAGCGATTCCGGCTCCCACGAATAATTTCTCGACTCTTTTGCTGTTGCGGTTTGTCTAGGGGCGGACAGATATCCCGAGCGGAGTCGAAGGAGCAGTCCGCCCTTCTTTTTTGTCACGCACAAAACAAGAGGCCCGCTATCCAAATCGGGGCCTGTTCTGAATTCTGCTGTGTCGGGGTTCTCTGTACTAGTCCCTTCTCTGTCCCACTCGATCCTTACGTCCCTTGAGTACCGGCATTTCGGAATGTGGTGCAAATGAGTTAAGTTTGGTTTTTGAGACAGAAATGCCCCTCGGCATCACGTGCGAGTTGTGCCGCCAGCAGACCCGGACTCGGCGAAAGTTGAACTGGTACGCGAGGGCGGCGGTTGCCTTGTGGGGCCTGGTCCCGAGGTCGGGAGCCAGGGTGTGAGCGCAGTTAAATTGCTTCGACTGCTTGAACCGCAAATAGGTGCGCGCTGGTTCACTCAGGCCGAATATCGGAGATGATCTTAGCCTGCCTCGTCGGTCTGAGGCGAAGCCTCGTTAGCTCTTTTCATTCTTACTTCCTGCTTTTCGCAATGTACCGCATCCAGCGCCCCCCATAGCGCATCCAGGGCCTCGTGCGTGGTGGCCAAAATCTCTTGCTCATTTCCATCCGCATGCTCGCCCAGCCACTCGCGCCAGGCGGCGCGATGCGCCTTGTCGGCATCCTCATGCACCTCGAAATACGCCAACCCCTCTGGCTCCGTCACCCCATAAAACTTCTTTAACCCGGCAACCTTCGTGGTAGCGATCTCCGGCACCTGGGACTCGTAAGCGTAGAGTGCCGCTACTGCCTCCTCCACCGGCCGGTCCCCGCAAATCTCTCGGAATTTTTGCACCACTGCTTGCGTTCCAGGCAGGGCAGGGCAGCACGTAATGTCATCCTCGCCCACTCCTACCGCCGCCGCAAAATCCCGCCACAGCTTTGGATGCGGCCCCGCCGGATTCTCCTCCTCCGCCAGGTTCTCCCGAATCAATCCCTGCAACGGACCCTGGGTTCGCGCCACCAGCACCCGCAGGTGCTTCGGAAACGCCTCGACATGCCGGTAATACTGCGCCGCATAAAGCTGCAGCGACTCCCTGCTCAGCTTCCCGGCCTGCCAATCCTGATAAAACGGATGCTTCAGCAAACTCTTCTCCGCAATCGCCGCATCCAGTTTCTTCAACAATTCCGTGTTCGCCATTTTGTCCACCCTCCGCCGCCCACATCGTCTTATTCGCAAGCCTCCATCTCACTTAAATCGTGTCGCGAATTGTACCAAACTTTTCTTACCATTGTTCAAACGTCGGCTGTTGGAACGCTCGTTAAAGCACTTGGCTGATCCCGCAACGGAGCTATTCCACGGTTGGTAAATTCTCCCGCAAGAAACCCGGGGGGGGACGCATCGAACCAAATCATCATTTCTGAATTTCGCGGGAACTTCAAAATCGGACGTCTCGTTCACCATCGACTCCCTCCCTATTGCTAGGACGGCGCCCCATGCACCCGCTCAATATCTGCTCCAACTCCCCTCAGCTTCTCCACGATTCCCTCATACCCGCGATCAATATGATACACGCGCTCAATGGTCGTCTCGCCGCTGGCCACCAACCCGGCCAGCACTAGCCCTGCGCTCGCCCGCAAATCCGACGCCTGCACCCTTGTGCCTGACAACTGCGCCGGCCCGTGCACCACCCCCTTGCGTCCATCAATCGAAATGTTCGCCCCCATGCGCATCATCTCACTGGCATGCAGGTAGCGGTTCTCAAAAATCGTCTCGGAAATCACCGAGGTGCCCTCTGCCTGTGTCGCCAGAGCCATGTATTGCGCCTGCATGTCCGTCGCGAATCCCGGATACTCTTCCGTCGTAACGTCAGCGCCCACCAGCCTCTTCGCGCCCTGCACTCTCATCGTTGTTTTGTTCACAATCTCAATCGGCACACCCGCCTGACCTAATTTCGCAATCACCGCTCCCAAATGCTCTGGCTCGCAATGCGTAATCATCAGCTCTCCGCCGGTAATCGCTCCCGCCACTAGAAATGTCCCCGCCTCGATCCGATCTGGAATCACGGAATGTTCCGTACCGTGCAGTTGGTCCACGCCACGGATCCGCAGCGTCGAAGTTCCATGGCCAGAAATCTCCGCACCCATCTTCCCAAGCATCTCCACCAAATCCGTCACTTCCGGCTCCCTCGCGGCGTTCTCCAGCACGGTCTCCCCCTCAGCCAGCACCGCGGCCATCAGAATATTCTCCGTCCCTGTCACGGTAATTTTCTCAAACACGATGTGCGCGCCCTTCAGCCGTCCCTTTGGTACCCGAGCCTCGATGTAACCGTGTGAAGTCCCTATCTCCGCCCCCATCTGCTCCAGCGCCTTCAAATGCAAATCCACGGGCCGCGCCCCAATTGCACATCCGCCCGGCAGCGAAACCCGCGCCATTCCCACCCGCGCCATCAGGGGCCCCAGCGTCAGCACCGACGCCCGCATCGTCTTCACCAGTTCATACGGTGCCTCCACGTGGTTCAACTTCAGTGCCTCAATCACGTAATCGCTTGCCGGCATTTCCGTCACCGAAACCTTCGCGTCCATGAACGCCAGCAGCTTGCTCATGGTAATCAGGTCGCGCACTTTCGGGATGTTGTGTAGGGTCACCTTTTCCGCGGTCAGCAAAGCCGCCGCCATTACTGGCAGCGCCGAATTCTTCGCTCCGCTGATGGCCACCGTCCCCCGCAGCACCTTCCCACCCTTGATCCGGAATTTATCCATTCGCTCTCACTTGGTTCTTCAGCGCTTCTCTCGGTTATCATTTTCTTTCTGTGTCGTACTTCTCGCTTCCTACGCCTCCAACGCTTTTCTCAAATCACCTCTCACGGCCTGCAGTCTCTTCGCTGCCTCCGCGGCGCCAATGCCTCGCTTCAACATCACCAGCGCCATGCGCATATCGTGTCCCGCCTGCCGCAAAGCGTGTTCCGCCGAAGACACCCTCTTGCCGCTGGCCTCCGCAAGGATCCGCAGCGCGCGCTCTGAAAGCTTCTCATTCGTCAGCATCATATCGATCATCAAGTTCTCATATACATGCCCGAGCCGCGCCAGCACAGCCGTACTCAGCATGTTGAGCACCATCTTTTGCGACGTCCCCGCCTTTAGTCGGGTCGACCCGGTCAACACTTCCGGCCCCACCTCTGGCGCAATCACGATTTTCGCGAGCCGCCCGACTGGCATCCGCAAGTTGGAAGTCACCGCCACCGTGGTCGCGCATCGCTTCTGCGCGAACTTCAGTGCCCCCAGCACGTACGGTGTTGTCCCGCTCGCCGCGATTCCCACCACCACGTCATTCCGCATCAATTTCTTTGCCCTCAAATCCCGCTCTCCGTTCCGCGCCGAATCCTCCGCCCCTTCGACCGCCCGGGTAATCGCGCGCCTTCCTCCTGCAATCAGCGCCTGTACCAGTTTCGGCGAAGTCCCAAACGTCGGCGGACATTCCGCTGCATCCAGTACTCCCATCCGCCCGCTTGATCCCGCCCCCACATAAATCAGCCGACCGCCCTTGCGAATCCCGCTGACAATCGCATCCACGGCGCGCGCAATTGCCGGAATCTCCCGCCCCACGCCGACCGCCACCTTGCGGTCCTCGCGATTCATCAGCCGCACAATCTCCATCGCCGTCATGCCGTCCAGATTCCTTGACGCCGCATTCCTCTGTTCTGTGAGTCGCTGTTCGATGAGCCGATGATGTATGAGCGGGCGCTCCGTGCGTCTCTGTTTTTTTGGCTGGGTAGTCATCCCCGGATTATACAGGCCACGCAAAATGTCCTGTGGCACCGCCAGTCCTGGCCGTGTGCCTCAGATAGGCGCAATGCATTGAACGACTGCACGATGAATCGTCACACGTCAAGCGCACCTCAAAGGATAGCAACTCTCCGTCAACCAAATCACATTCCAGGGAATCAGCTATGTTAAAAAGGAGATAGTTTCGCCGATTCGCCAATACAGAATGGCTGGAAATCGCATTCATGGACGTTCTCAAAAAGCTCTTTGAAGAACATTTCCACGCTTCGCCCGAGCGCATCCAGCCGCTGCAGGGTGAGCTTGGCGGTTCCGGTCGCAAGATCATCCGGCTGGCCCGGGAAAAACTCAGTGCCATTGGCATTCTCTACGGTGTCCGCGAAGAAAACGTCGCCTTTCTCGAGTTTTCCAAACATTTTCGCCGCCACGGCCTTCCCGTTCCGGAAATTTACGCCGAAGACCTCAGCCAGGGCGCCTATCTCGAAGAAGACCTTGGCGACACCACTCTTTTCGAATTCCTTTCTAAAAACCGCACCGGCGAAAACATTGCTCCCCAGGCCGTCGAAGCCTATCGCACGGTTGTCGCCATGCTCCCGCGCTTTCAAGTCGAAGCCGGCCGCGATCTGAATTATAACGTCTGCTATCCCATCTCCAGCTTCGATCGCCAATCCGTCACCTGGGATCTGAACTATTTCAAATACTATTTCCTTCGCCTTGCCAGTATCCCCTTCAATGAGCAAGCCCTGGAAGACGATTTCGGCCGCCTGACCGAATTCCTCCTGAGCGCTCCGCGTGACTACTTTCTCTACCGCGACTTCCAATCTCGCAACATCCTGTTGCGCGACGGCCAGCCCTTTTTCGTGGACTATCAAGGCGGCCGCAAGGGCGCTCTGCAATACGACATCGCTTCACTGTTGTACGACGCCAAGGCCGATCTCCCGCCCGACCTCCGGCAGCAGCTTCTCGATCACTATCTCGACAGTCTCGCACGTTTTATCAAGCTCGATCGCGCAGCATTCCTGCGTCACTATTATGCCTACGTTTACATTCGCATCTTGCAAGCCCTGGGCGCTTATGGCTTTCGCGGCTTTTACGAACGCAAAGCTCATTTTCTCCAGAGCGTTCCCTACGCCCTGAAGAATCTCCGCTGGCTGCTCCAGCACGTCAGACTCCCCGTCCCTCTCCCGGCGCTGATGGACGCATTCAAAGGCATGTTGGCGTCGGAGAAATTGCAGGGCCTCGCTTCCGAAGCCGAAAACCTGATTGTGCGGATCTTCAGTTTTTCCTTTCACCACGGCTTGCCAAAAGACCAAAGCGGCAATGGCGGCGGCTTCGTTTTCGACGGCCGCAGCCTCCCGAATCCGGGACGCGAAGAGCGCTTCAAGACTCTAACCGGTAAAGACGCCCCGGTGATCGACTACCTCAATCAGCAGGAAAGCGTGCATCAGTTTCTTGCCAGCGTCCTGTCGCTGGTGGACTCGACCATCAGCAACTATCAGCAGCGGGGCTTCAAGAATCTGATGATTTCCTTCGGTTGCACCGGCGGCCAGCATCGCTCGGTTTTCCTGGCCGAGCAATTGGCCAAGCGCTTGCGCAACAGGAACGGTCTGGAAGTCGCCGTCCACCATCTCGAACTGGAGAAACTGGGCAAGCGGAGAGCCCTTCAATGAAGGCTTCCAACATCTCTCGAATGGTGTGCCTGGCAGTTGGAGGGTCCGCCTTCCGCGGCAGACCGCTCTTCTTGATCCGCCTACCCCCCACGGTCATTCTGAACCGAGCAGCCCGATTTTCTCTTTCCCTTTTGCCCCTACGATCGAATATTTCGACACTGCCCCAAAGGGGTCGGCCCGCGGGTGTGAGCACCGCTTCCTCTTCGCGCGGTTTCTATCCGAAGGATCTCTCTTTGGTTTCAAGGTCTTCGACGAAGGCTGCCCCATGAAAGCACCCGCATGAAAGCCATGGTCCTCGCCGCCGGCCTCGGCACGCGGCTTCGCCCGCTCACCGACAATCGCCCCAAGGCTCTCGTCGAAGTCGGTGGGCGCGCGCTCCTCGAAATCACCCTCTCCCGCTTGCGTACCTTCGGCATCAGCGAAGTGATCGTCAACGTCCATCACTTCGCCGACATGGTCATCGACTATCTGAAGTCCAAAAAAAATTTAGGCATGCGCATCGAGGTCTCCCGCGAAGACGTGTTACTGGACACCGGCGGCGGCCTGAAAAAAGCCGCCTGGTTTTTCCTCGAAGATCTTAACCGTCTCGACGAGCCCTTCCTTCTCCACAACGTCGACGTCATCAGCACGATCGATTTCCACCGCATGCTGCAATTCCATACCGAAAATCAAGCCCTTGCCACGCTGGCCGTCCAATCCCGCCAATCATCCCGCCTCCTCCTATTCAACAACCAACTCCAACTCCGCGGCCGCCGCGCCGGTGGCACGGCCAATCCTGGCTGTGCCACCCAAATTACGGCCACGCAGAAGCAGTTCGTTAGCAAGCATGAAAACCCTCAAATCGCGCCCGATTCCGGTTCTTCCCGAGCTGGCCTGCCGGTAACGGAAAACGTCCAGAGTTCCACAGGATCACTCCCTGAGGTCTCACAGGATTCTTCACGGTCGCTCAACGCCCTGGCCTTCTGCGGCATTCACATCATTTCTCCTCGCCTCTTGCCCATGATCGCCGAAGAAGGCACCTTCTCGATCATCCCCACCTATCTTCGCCTCTCTGCCCAGGGGCGAAACATCCTCGCCTTCCGTGCCGACGACTACTATTGGCGTGACCTCGGCCGCCCCGCCGACCTCGCCGAAGCCGCCCACGATTTGAAGCAAAGAGCTCTC
>WNGP01031651.1_pt1 | contig 12031 bp, 14 predicted proteins | sample 5407671 | NCBI WGS metagenome assembly WNGP01 (sample SAMN13153381, study PRJNA577476) | soil metagenome | isolation source: 40 cm soil or saprolite under Garry oak tree replicate 2 | place: USA:California | collected 2016-06-15 | reverse complement strand
TAGAGAGTCAAAGGGAGAAACGTTCCTTCATCTCGACTCTGTTCAGAGGCTAGAAACTGTTCCGGAGGCGAAGACGAACGCGAGAAGATAGAGTGGGCTGGCTTGACGGGCTCTTCATCGGAGCATCAAACGCCACCCTGGTAATCGATCCTTCTACAACTCGGAGAATTCCGAAGACAGCCCGCGTACTCGTCTCCCACGCACACGGTGACCACACTGGCGGGTTCCGATACAAGGGACTCAAACAGTCTACTCCGCAGACCCGAGACATTCATCACAGTCTGCACAATGATCGAATCGCGAACTTTCGCGGACTCGACATCAATGATTACTTCGTGGTCGACGATATCCGGGTCAAGGCGCTTGACGCGGGACACATGCTCGGCTCAGCCCAGTTTCTCATAGAGACTCCAAACAAGTCGATACTGTACACCGGCGACATCAACTGCATCGACACTCTAACGACAAAAGCGGCGGAACCAGAACACTGCGATATCCTCGTCATCGAAGCAACGTACGGATCCCCACACTACCGATTCCCGACGAGAGAAACAGTCTACGCAGAAATTGTAGAATGGGCCGTAGACACGATAAAACAGGCACGAATACCCTGCTTGCACGTCTACGCCGCTGGGAAGGCTCAAGAGGTCGTCCGGCTATTCAACGTCTACACGCATCTCCCAGTAGTTGTGAATCCGAGGCTTGACGGTGTCAACGAGACCTATCACAAGAGCGGTGTGCACCTAGACTGGTTCTCGTCTGATTCTAGGGATGGCAAGATGATTCTCGAGAAGGATCCCTGCGTCTATCTTACTACGCCAAGTGATCGGACTCAAATTGGCCGTAGGTTCTCGAGGGCTTACGCTACCGGGTGGGCGCTCTCACTGGGCAGTAGGGTGACGGCTTTCCCGTTAAGTAGTCATGCGGATTTTGACCAGTTGATCTCGTTTGTGAAGGCATGCGACCCGGACAAGGTCTACATCTTCACCGGGTTTGCTGAGGACTTGCGGCGGGCGCTAGGGTCGAGGCTCGGGCTTGACGCTAGGGCTGTTCCTTCGTACTTGCAGAGGACGCTTGCTGAGGATTACTGACTTATCCTCTGACGGGAAGTAGGAAGTAGAATAGTAGTGCGAAGGCGACTAGTCCGACTCCTGAGGCTATGACCAGTTGGGGGCTGAGCTTTACGCCTGGTGTGTCTTCCTCGAAGAAGCGTAGGAGTCCTGCGCTGGCGGCTGGCATGGGTGCCTCGTCGCGTCTTCTCTTCTCCCGCTTAGTGCTCAACTTGGATCCTTCTGTTCGACCCTTTCAGTGTAGCGGGTAATAAGGCTGGTGCGGCCTGGCTTTGACGGTTCTATTGGATGTTTGATTGAGTTCTAGGCTTATCGGATGTGAATGTAGGTGTAGGCGTCTTTGCTGGTCTCGAATGCGTAGTGGACTTTCTGGTAGTCTCTTCGAAACTCCGAAATGTCGCTCGCAATCTTGTGAACATCCTCTCCTTTGACTACTACTCTTGTCATGAGGTCAGCTATCTCCTCCATTTCCGATTCTTTCATTCCTAGCCTTGTCACTTCTGAGACTCCGCATCTTATTCCTCCCGGGGCTTCGAAGTGTCTTCCCGCCTTGATATCGTAGGGGAGTAGGTTCCGATTTAGTATGATATTTGCATCTTCGAGTTTCTTCTCGATGGTCTTGCCATCTCCGAACTTCGTGATATCCGCGACTAGGAGGTGTGATCGGGTGAATCCCTTCTTTTCGCCTAGGACTTGGAATCCTCTTTCGTGTAGGGCTGCTGCGAGGGCTCGGCTGTTCTTGACTATCTGGGATGCGTATTCTTTTCCGAACGCGAGCATCTCGGCGAACATTACGGCTTTTCCTGCTAGGTGATGGAGGTGGTGGTTGCTCACGTTGCCGGGAAATGTTGACTTTTTGATCTTCTCTCCGTGTTCAGGTTTCGATAGGATTAGGCCCCCTTGTGGTCCCGGGAGGGTCTTGTGGGTGCTCGCCGTCATGGCGTCCGCGCCTTCGTGTAGGGGATCCTGGAATTCGGTGCCTGCTATGAGTCCGGCGACGTGGGCGGCGTCAAAACAGATTCTGGTGTCGGATTCTTGGAACGTGTCGGCGAGTTGTTTGACGGGGTGTGGGAAGGGGAGGACTGAGCCTCCGAGCATTGCTAGGGTCGGTTTCTTGTCCTCGTCGGATAGTTTCTTGATCTTCTTTTCTGTGGCGTCGATGTCTATGTTCATTTCTTCTGTGTCGAACGGTAAGTATTCGACGTTGAGGCCTCTTACGGCGCCTGCGGTTCCGCCGAATTCTTTCTTTCCCATGCTGATATGGCCGCCTGCGGGGATTGCGAGTGCGAGGATTGTGTCTCCGGGGGTTGTGAATGTGGTGTAGGCTACTAGGTTGGCGCAGACTCCTGAGATGGGTCTGACGTCGGCGAAGTCTACGTTGAAGAGTTGTTTTGCGAGGTCGATGCAGATCTGTTCGACCTGGTCGATGTACTTGCAGCCGGCGTAGACTCTCTCTCCGGTCCATCCTTCGGCGTATCTGTTGCCAAAGTCGGAGAGGAGTGCTTCTCGGACTGCTGGGCTGGGAATGTTCTCGCTAGCGATTAGAGGGAGGGAGTTCGCGAACCATTTCTGATGTGTTTCTAGTAGTTCGAAGACTCTGTTGTAGGACTGTCTAGGCTCCATAATCGTCGCTGGGGCTGTCTGGCCTTGTATAACGTTTGGTGGGGTCAGATGTTTTCTGGATGTTTCTGGAACTGGTTCCACCATTGGGGATTCTTGTTAGCGTACTCTACGAGTTTTGCTAAGAGTCCTAGTGTTCGGGTGTCGATGTAGTGTTCGAGTCCTTCAGTGTCTTTCTGGGCTCTTGTCTCGTCTGCTCCGAGGAGTCTTAGGAAGCTGACGAGTAGGCCGTGGCGCTGTCTTATCCCATCTGCCATGCTGCTGCCTTTCTCGGTGAGGACTATTCCTCCGTATTTTTCGTGTACGATGAATTGTTCTTCTCGCAGCTTGCTGAGCATTCCTGTAACCGTGGGTGGTGTTACGTGGAGATTCTTGGCGATGTCTACGGGTTTCGCGTATCCTTTTTCGCGGATTAGTTCGCTGATGACTTCGATGTAGTCCTCTTTCCTAGGTGTCTGGGCGCGTGGTGTGGGTTTGTGGGCGTATGCCAGTTTGGCGAGCTGGCTTTTGCCGGAGGCGGTTTTTGTCATTCCTCTGTTACGCTTTTCGTTGCTCTGCCGTGTTATTCTGTTTATGGTCGTTTTAGAGGTGGATGGGTACGCCTAGGCTGTCTCGAAGTTTTCTGAGGATTGGTTCTAAAGGTCCTGTTTCTAGGCTTATGGCGATTATCTGGTTGTTGTGGGGTATGAGTATGAGGTCTATTTTCTCGTATTGTACTGATATGTGGCTGAGGGGTCCGCACTGGGATTCTAGCTGGGAGAGTGTGTCGAGTATTAGTGGGGGGACGCTTCCCATGAATTTCCGGTCGTAGCTTTCTGGTGTGAAGCTTGCTACGCTGGTCCGCATTCTTGACTCTACGAGTTTGTGGTTCCGGTCTAGTAGTGCTACGTATCTGATTCTAGGGTCTAGGGCGAATAGGTCGTCTGCTAGACGTGCTTGGGGTCTGCTCAAGCTGGGGGTCATGTCCGTTTCTTCATGGTATCTAAAGGAATGCCCTGCGGGTTTCGCTTGGTTTCCCAAAGCGGACTCTCTCGTGTCGTAAGAATAAAATTCCTACCCCCCTTTTTCGGAGAGGGGTCCCGCCAGTTGAAACTGGTCTGGGCGAGTCTCACGTTTCAGGGCGCAGAATGGAACTGTCGACTGTTTTTCCAGAGTGGAAATTGGGCGTATGGCCTATCGTGAAAATCTTGTGATCTAGAAACGCGTTCCCCGATTCGGGATCACGGCTTGTTCTGCGCCTGTCCTCTTTGAACTGGAACGGTCTGCGGATTTTCCTTCTTGCGTTTTCTCGGGGAGAATACTGGTTTTTCGGGCATAACGAAGTATTCAGCGTTTTCGAGATCGGGCATTTAGTGGATTGATGGAAGCGTGAACTCGGCGTCATATGGAAGCCGCCTGCCCGATCGTTGATCTGGGCTTGTTCTGGGCGAGTCACTGTCTATTGTGCCAACTGGGAACATTACGCATGGGGCGTTTTATACCTCGCAAGGTGGAAGCTCGGAAACGCTTCGTAGTCTAGGCGGTTTGTTTCTTGGAGTACAAGTGGGTCGTTCTCACCGTCACGACCGTGGGCATTTTCATGGCCACGCTGGACTCGAGCATTCTTGTTGTAGGCCTTCCCCAGGTGGTTCTCGCCCTCAACACGAACCTGGTTGTGGGTGTCTGGTTCATCACCGTCTACCGGCTCATGATAACCATCCTTCTGGTAGGAATTGGAAGAATCGCGGACCTGAATGGTCGGGTGCGTATGTACAACCTGGGCTTCGCCATCTTCACAATCGGCTCACTACTCTCCGGTCTCTCCTTGACCGCGGAGGAGCTCTTGGGTTTCCGGCTTGTTCAGGGCGTTGGGGCTGCGCTTCTCTTCGTCAATAGCGTCGCGATTGTTACGGATGCCTTTGCTGGAGAAGGGCTGGGAAAGGGTATCGGGATAAACCAGGTCGCGATCAATGCCGGGACGATTACAGGCTACACTCTAAGCGGCATTCTCATCCAACTCTTCACTTGGCGATCTATTTTTCTGGTTAACGTTCCGATCGGAATCTTCGGAACATACTGGTCGCATAGGAGACTGAAAGAGATCTCTCAACCGACCCGAGGAGAAAAGTTCGATCTGCTAGGCGCAGTCAGTTTTTCCAGTTCGATCACTCTTCTACTACTCGGCCTAACCATCGGTAGTCTAACAGATGCTCTGAACCTATCTCTCATCGTATCGAGTGGAATCCTCATGGTCTTCTTCTTTCTGGTCGAACGTCGAACCAAGTTTCCAGTTCTAGACCTCTCCCTGTTCAGAATTAGACTGTTTACTGCTGGAAACGTTGCCAATCTGCTAAGCGGTCTCGCATTCGCAGGCCTCGCCTTCATAATGACTCTCTATTTTCAGCTCGTAAGAGGATACGATCCTCTTCACGCGGGAGTATTTCTGATTCCTCTCGACGCCACCTTGATCCTTGTTGGACCGGTGAGCGGGTCACTCTCGGACAAATGGGGAGCGAGGGGACTCAGTACGCTTGGTCTCGTAATAGCATCCCTAGGGTTCTTCGTACTGTCCCGCTTCGATCAGACAACTCCCTATTCTGAGATTGCTGCAGGTCTGGTCCTCGTCGGATTTGGGATCGGTCTATTCCGCAGTCCGAACGCGAGTTCTGTCATGGGCTCTGTCCCGGCCTCAAAAAGAGGAATATCTTCCGCTGTAAGAGCTACGATCATCAACACTAGTATCGTTGCCAGTATACCGTTGGTACTGGCGTTGATGACTGCCGATGTTCCTTATGAGAGGCTGGTTAGTATTATCGGAAACTCGAACCTGCTCATGAGCGTCCAGGCGTCGAATGGTTCTCTAGCTGGTTTCCTCCCAGGATTGCAGCACGCGCTAGCTATCTTCTCCGTATTCATCCTCGCCTCAGCAATGTTCTCGCTTCTTCGAGGATCAAGGGCCTAACAAGTAGGATCCGATTTACTCTGGGTCAATAGTGAGTTATGCATGTGAGAAGTAGACAGTTAACTCCGATGGACTGTCGTTCAGAGCAGCTACGACCCAAGTTCCTGGAGTTATGGAGAACTTCAGTGTATCCTGAGATATCTGCTGGGTTGGACCGAAAATGCAGCTGCCCGAGGGAAAAGGGTAGGACTGGGGTGTATTGTAAGCGAACGCCCAGTTCTCATACTGCTGGTATCCAATTACACAGAAGCGTGCAGTACCGTTTGTAACGCTGACTCCAACAAAGAAGCTTTCGGTGGCAGTTATGTTTGGAAGTTTGAGGCCATAGAACCCTACGTGGGTTGAGTCTGCCGGACCAATCACGTGACTCAGCGTACCTGTGATTGATCCGTGAGCGGTCGTGGGGGGCTGTAAGTAAGGGAGGCTGGCAAATACGATGCCTATAGAAAGAACAACAATGACAGCCCCAATCACTATTGAGCGGCGCCTCCAAGGTCTTCGAGCCATGCCGCTTCTTTCCCTGGACTTGTTTAGGGCTACGGGTCTAATAAACGACATGCGAAAAACTTGTCTAAACCATCAATCATTAGGTTTCCGCATGCTCGGTAAATGGCAATACGGATATTGGAGCCCCGGCCGGGGATTGAACCCGGGACCTACAGCTTTCTCGCAGTGAATACAAGGCTGTCGCTCCACCACTGAGCTACCGGGGCTGTCGCGTGGTGGGTGGAGTTGAGGCTAAGATAAGTTCTACTGAGTACGGGTTCAGTTAGGTTTCTGGTTCCTCATTCTTTCCGCGGCTCTGACGAGTGCATCGACGCCGGGTAGACTCTGGCCTGAGAGCAGTGAGAGCATTGCGCCTCCGGCCGTGCTGACATGTTTGAATCGCTCATCTATCCCGAGGATCGAGGCCAGCCCTACCAAGTGTCCGCCTCCGATGACCGTGTAACCGTTGCTCTTGGCCATGGCTTCTAGGACCTGTTTTGTGCCGAGGTCAAACCCGTCTCTCTCAAACACTCCTAGGGGTCCGTTAGCGACAATAGTGGCAGCTCCCTCCAACGCTTTCGAATATTTTTCGATAGTCTTGGCTCCAATATCTAGGGCCGATTCTTTCAGAGGGGCATCTATGGCTCTGTCAGTTCTCTTTCCGCGAGTATCTGCATATGCAAGGTCAACTGGGACTTCGATTCTATCCTTGTACTTCATCGACAGTGATCTTGCGTTCTTGATATGAGGTTGAAGCACGGCCATGTCTTTCTCGTCGTCTGCCGAGATTTTCTTGTCCATTGCCTTGAGGAAGAGTTTTGCAGGCACTCCCCCTAGTAGAATCTTGTCAGCCTTATCGCGCGTGAGAATGTGTTCGATGACTGGGATCTTGTCTTCGACTTTGGCGCCTCCGAGAACGTAGACGCATGGCCGTCGGGGCTCTACGAGCAGTCCTGAGACTGCTTTGAGTTCTTTTTCCATTAGTCGTCCTGCAGCGCTTGGAAGTGCATCTGTCAGTCCCACTATGCTAGGTTGTGATCGGTGAGCAGTTGCAAAGGCGTCATTGATGTTGAGTTCGAAGAGTGGTGAGAGCTGTCTGACGAAATGTGTCTTTAGGAGCTTCTCGGGTTTGTCGTCGACGTTTTCTTCAGCGCAGAATCTTAGGTTGTCGAGGACGAGTACTTGGCCTCGTTCGACCTTTGCTATTCTCTGGCGGGCGTGGGGGCCCATGACATCTTCTACGAATATTACTTCCTGATTGCAGCAATCTGCTAGCGCCTTCGCGTGTGGCTCCAGATTCGTAAAGTCGTCTTTTCCTGGCCTGCTCTGGTGGGACCCAAGGACGACCCTCGCGTCTTCCAGTCTGGCGAGCGTCTCCGAGATTGCTTTAATCCTGGTGTCGTCCAGGATCAGGTGCGTGGATGGGTCCAGCGGAACGTTGATGTCCACTCTTAGGAAAATCTTCCTGTTGCTTGTCTCTACGTCATCTAGTTTTTTGCCGGGGTGGCTCAGTTTGGTCAGACCCCGAAAGGGGAGCCAAAGCGCCGGACTCATAATCTGGTTTGAGAGATCCGGAGGTCGCGGGTTCGATAGAAGACCTCTTTCGAGAGCCCCGCCCCCGGCACTTTGCCTGAGCGGAGGGCCTGCTATCGCGTTTAGCCTCTGCGGAGAATGTCAACGCGGCCGTCCTTTCTACCCACGTAGGCGACGTCGCACATTTGTAGGAAGAGACCTGTTTCGATGACGCCCGGAATATTCTTCAGTTTCTCGTGGACAATTTCTGGTCGGCGTAGGCTTCTGAAGAACACGTCGGCGATGAGGTTGCCGTTGTCTGTTATTACAGGTCCGGCTTTGCCCGCGGCTTCTCTTAGGACGGTTTTTTCGGAGATTTTTCTGATTTTTGCGACCGTTGACGAATAGCCGAAGGGAACTATCTCGACGGGTATTGGCTGGGGTCCTCCCAGGGTCTTAGCTAGTTTCTTCTCGTCAACTATGATGACCAGTTTCTTCGAGGTTGAATCTACGATCTTTTCTCGTAGCAGCGCTGCTCCTCCGCCCTTGACCATGTCGAGGGTTCGCCATTGTATCTGATCTGCGCCGTCCAGTGCTAGATCAGGTTGGGTGTCTTCTTCCAGGTTTGATGTTTTGAGCCCTAGTTTCTTTGCGGCTAATTCCGTCTGATAGGAAGTCGGGATGAATGTGATCTTGAGGTTCTCTTTTTTGACTCGTTCTGCGGCCAGTTCGAGGGCTCGTAGGATGGTATTGCCGCTTCCGAGTCCGATTGTTGTGTTGTCTCTGATTTCTCTTACTGCTTGGGCCGCGGCACTTATGCGAGCTTTGTCTGTCCAGGACAGGTTCTTGCTCAGCCTTCTGTCTCGATCTGTTCGAGGCGTTCCATTGCCTTGAGTACTTCCTCGCGAATGGTCTCTAGCCGCTCTTCAGCTTTGTTCTTAGGTTTCTCCTTCGGGAGTCGTTCCTTGGGAGGGTTTGTCGGCGCGGGGTTTGCGCTTGTCTCCGTCTTGGGAATCTCGGCTAGCTTGGGCGTCGTTTCGGATGATGTGATTATGGTTGGTCTGATCTGGCTTATCTTCAGGTCAATTTCTTTCGCCGTCTACCCGTTTGAGGTCTGTCTTGTATCGTTGTAGGAGCTGGTTTTTCTCGCTGTCGTTGATCTGTCCTCTGGTTTCTGCTTCGTAGATCTTTGTGAGCGCGTCTCCGATGATGTCTCTTTCTAAACTAGCAAGTCGGAGCCTGTCGCGAGATCTAGAGACATCGATGCTTGTGATGGTCTTCTTGAGTATGTCTGGAACGGGGAACGACTCTCTGGTGGGCTCGGGTGTAGTCCTGGTCTCCTCCTGTTCGGTTTTTTTTCTTCCGAATAGGAGTATGAGTGTGAGTAGTGTGAAAGGCGCCGTTTGGCCCTTTCTACGCAATAGAAGCATTCCTCTGGCGTTCTTAGTCGTTTGACGAGTGGCTGATTATTAATGGTTTAGCAGTGCGGTGTTCCTGTTACCGCGTCGGGGGGTTGATGCGTCCAAGTATGGTTATCTAGTGTTTGTGTGATTTGTTGCTTTGGGTTAGTCTATGTCCCTTGCGATGCAGTGTGAGAGTTGCGGTCGACCGTTGGCTTCGCGCGAGGAGCATGGGGCTCAGAATCTCGACAATCCCTATTGCATTCATTGTACCGATATGAAGGGTAAACTCCTGCCTTTTGAGAAGTTGTATGAGGACATGCTCGCGTCAGCCATGCAGACTCGTTGGATGAATAAAGAGCAGGCGGAAAAATACGCGTTGGAGGAGATGGGTCGCTGGCCGGCTTGGAAGGACCGAGTCGACAAGATGCTGAAGCGATAGTCCGACTCTAGAGATTGGCCTCACTATGTCTGGTTACGAGTATCGGTTATTCTACTTTCGAGCGTTAGTAAATGGGTGCGCCGTAGTCGGCGCTCATTATTCCGATATCAATGATGTCTATTGTTCCATCGCCGTCTAGGTCTACTGCCGGATTGTAGCGGGCGGACCCTTGGGTTGCTCCGTATTCGTAGGTTGCCATGCCGACATCAACAATGTCCACCATTCCGTTACCCGTAACATCAGGGTTTCTTGAGGCGAAGCAGCTGAGCTGTGCCGCGGTCGGGTTTATTGTACAGCTGGCTGTTATGGTCGGGTTTGTCGAGGTGACTGTGACTAGGAATCGTCTTTGACTGTTATTGGGTCCGGCGTCGATTGTGAGGTTGAATATTTTGGAGAAAATGGTTATTCCTGTCGTTGTGTTTGTAGCGATTACTGCTACCGTGCCGGTGATGATATGTGTCGTAGTGTTTGCCGCGATGTTCGTGAAGATTGTGATGTTGATGTTGTCGAAGAATGCTTGTACTTGCTGAAAGCCTTGCAGAGGGGGCCTTACAATCAACGTCTTAGATATGACTGGAGCTCCCTGACTGGTAACCACTGTGAGCATAACTCTGTAGAGTCCGGGTGCAACATACTGGTGAACTGCTAGTATTGAATGTTACTGGAAATCCGACAGGGGGTTGGGACGGTTGAATGGTAAAGTCTGGTGCTACGTTGAATAGTACGAGTTGAGAGATGGTGTCTGTGATTCCATTGCTGTCCTGCACAGTCAGGGTGACTTGCCATTTCCCTGGGGTGGCCAGTAGAAAGTCATGGGTCTGGTAGGAGCTGTTGGTCTTGACCGGGGAGCTGCCGTCGCCAAAGTCCCAAGTATAGGACGGTATCTGCCCGTTCGTGGCTCGGCTGGTGTTGGCGTTGAAGAAGACCACGGCGCCTGGGGCGGCGCACGCAACGCACGGGTTGTATGTGAAGGCTGCAAGGGGATGGGTCCCGCTCACGGTCTCAGAGCTCGGGACGACGTTCAGTATGAAGAATGCGAGAGCGGCTAGTACGGCTGCTTTTCGGAGAGTTCGGCCATTCAAGATCTGGACGCGCTGTTGGATTGGAGCCCCGGACGAGATTTGAACTCGTGACCCTTGCCTTTCTGTGAAATGTACCAAGGCAATGCTCATGGTTTTGCATCTACCAGGCTGAGCCACCGGGGCACATTAGTGCGGCTCGGACGTTCAGCGTTATATCCGTTACCCGCGGATCGACTCTGCTAGCAGCATCTGTATTGGAGATTTCGCATCTGCCAATCACTAATTCGTATCCGTATCTTCGTGCTGGTTTTTCAGGCGTTGTGACGATTTGAGTGGCCTGAGTGAGGAGGTGCTGGGAGAGGTGTGGGTGAGTACACGGCTTCAGTACGGGTCGGAGCGTATTCGACTATTAGTGACGAGCAGCCGGATCGTGGTTGATCACGGGAGCAAGCGGGGTCCGGGAGCAGTTGCGGGTACTACTATTCTTGGACAGCTCAGCAGTGGATTAGAGGGCCTCTTCAAGAGCGGAGGGGATTCGAGGAAGAAGAAGAAGATGGAGAAGCTGGGCCCTAGCCAGGTGCTCAGAGCCCACAAGGACAACTTTGCCATAGGCTATGGTGAAGTTGTCAATCTGACGGTAGAGAAGGCTCTCCCACTAAACAAAGTAACCATCCTAACAGGCGATGGCAAGTACGAGTTTCTTACCCAGACCCTGTTCGACACCGTAGTAGCTCTCTTCTCAAAGACCCTAGAAGGCAAGATGACCACCCGGAAATTACCAGAACAACATCCACATCATTGAAGCCATCTATGCTGGAAAGTTTCTCTCATTTTTCGAGATTATCTTTTTCGTTTAGTCATGATTGGCCACCTTGTCAGGGGATTAGCTTATTTCGGGGGATAGCCTAATCTCTTACAACGGGGGGGACGTTATCGATGGGTCCTGCAAGACTGCTATTGTTGGCTGGGCTTCTTGTCCTTGCGTTCACTCTCCCATCCCGGCCTGTGGGCATCGTTCATGCGCAGACCCAATCAGCCTCTGTAGTCCGCATCGACCCGGTAGGTTCGTGCTGCGTGGTAAAGAATGCTCCATTTACGGTCAACGTGGACTTGGATCTAGCCCCGGGAGAGATAATCAACGGCTTCGATGTCAGAATCAATTATTCGAACCCGTATACCAACGCTAACCTTGGGGGTCTCCAGGCTAGGAGTCTGAACTACGATGGTAACATCTTCGGCTCATCCGGGAGCGTTGGGATTGATTGCATCAATGGCCTGGAACAGCAAGGGGGTAATGGATGCGGTGATGATTCTCTGGGCCAAATTCATCTCCAAGAAGTGCTTATCGGAAAGGCAGCTACGTCCGGAGGACGACTCTTCAGTATCGCGTTTCTAGTAGGAGGGCCCGTTCCGAGCGTCTTCACCTTTGACCGTGCGAATCTGGTCAATCCTAACGGTGATCCGTCCAACCCTCAACTGATTGACCCGGTCTTTATCCCGGTCGTAAAGCAGGACGCCATATTTGGCAATACGGGCGT
>WNGP01006441.1_pt1 | contig 12045 bp, 10 predicted proteins | sample 5407671 | NCBI WGS metagenome assembly WNGP01 (sample SAMN13153381, study PRJNA577476) | soil metagenome | isolation source: 40 cm soil or saprolite under Garry oak tree replicate 2 | place: USA:California | collected 2016-06-15 | reverse complement strand
CGGCTTATAACAGCGCCGGCGAAATCTCATTCACTATTCTATCGATGACGCTATCGCTCGCTGCCGTTTTCATTCCGCTGGTGTTTTTGCCCGGATTGTTGGGCCGCATTTTCCAGGAATTTTCGATCACGATTATCGTCGCGATTCTAGCTTCGGGTCTCGTTTCGCTGACGCTCACTCCCTTGATGTGTGCGCGCATCTTGGGCGAACGCAGAGCCGGACATAAACGCGCATGGATGGAGCGACACACCGGAGACTTCATCAAGCGTGTCATCGCAGCTTACGGCAGGCTCCTGGACAAATTTCTGGCTCGCGCCTGGCTGACAGTGCCGATCCTTCTCGCATGCATTCTTGGGCTGTGGTTCTTTTTCACCCATCTGCCTTTTACTTTGCTGCCTCCGGGAGACAGCGGTTTCATCAGGGGAGTTTTCATTGCGCAGGAGGGGTCTTCGCCCACGCAGATGCGCGCCTACCAGCAAGAGGTCAATCAAAAGTTGAAGGACGATCCGAACGTCGGCCAGTTTTTCACGCTCGCCGGTCTGGGCTCCAGGACTTCGTCGCAGCAAGGCTTGATTTTTTGTTTTCTCAAACCCAGAAATCAGCGGCCACCAATGGATCAGTGTGTCTTGCAATTGCAGAAATCCATTAGCTCCGTCCCAGGTATCGCTGCCGTCTTGCAGCCAAACCCGGTCTTGCAAATCAATGTCGGCGCCACTCAGCAGACGCAGGGGCAATACGCCTACACGTTGAACGGCATTGTGCCAGACGATGTTTACGCCGCGGCGGATCAGTTAATGGCGAAGCTCAAGGGTTTCAAAGGCTTTGCCTCTGTGCGCTCGGATTACTACAACAAAACGCCGAATCTGACTGTCGATATCGATCGGGAACGCGCGGCTGCTTATGGCGTGTCCACTTCTGCCGTGCAGAGTTTGTTGCGCACGGCTTACTCGCAGAACTACGTATATTTAATCAAGGAACCCGAGGACCAATATCAGGTCATCCTGGAGGTGAAAGACAGCGAGCGCGAGCATCCGTCTGATCTTAATGATCTTTACGTACGCAAGAACACAGGCGGATCATTCAGCGCCAGTGGTGCAGGCGGTGGGACCATCGCGACTACCACCGGCACTGCATCCAATCTTGTGCCGCTGCGCGCCGTGACAACGACCAAACAAGTTGTCGGCCCCCTTGCGGTGAATCACTTCAATCAATTCACTAGCGTGACGATTAACTTCAATCTTCTGCCAAATGTCGCGATAGGTGATGCCACCAAGTTCATCGAGGACAGCTTCGCCCAGGTAAAGCAGCAGTTTCCGACTGTGCAAGCCACCTTCCAGGGCGAAGCGCTCGTGTTTCGCCAACTGTTTCATTCGCTACCGCTTCTGTTGCTTTCTGCGATTTTCGTTATGTATGTGATTCTGGGAATCCTTTACGAAAGCTACGTCCATCCTATCACGGTGCTTTTCCCGGCAATTGTGCCGGCAGTCGTCGGTGGTTTGTTCACGCTCTGGGCTTTTGGTTCGGTGTTGTCGCTCTACAGTGTCATCGGGTTATTCTTGTTATTGGGCATCGTAAAGAAGAACGGAATTTTGGTGGTAGATTTCGCGTTGAAACGAATCGACGAAGGCTTGGGGCTGCGGGAAGCCATTCATGAAGCGAGCCTCGAGCGTTTCCGCCCAATCATGATGACCACCTTTGCCGCTTTGATGGGCGCAGTGCCGCTTGCCCTGGGGTTCGGACACGACGCCTCCGCGCGGCGTCCGCTCGGGCTTGTCATTGTGGGTGGCCTGATTTTCTCACAAATGGTCACGCTGTTTGTGACGCCGGTGATTTATCTCTGGCTCGAATGGTTCCAGGAGCATGTTCTCGACAAAGTGCCATTCCTCCGCAGCGCGCATATGCACCACGATGGCGAACCTGCGCGAGGTGATGGCGAGATTCAGCCAGCGCCTGCTGCGGCCCGCTAATCCGGTTATTCCTGCTCCAAATGCTGTAGCGTGCGCTGTCCTCAGCGCACAAGCTCGATGTGTCACAAAAATCCGCTGAGGACAGCGGACACTACAGACGCACCGCCGTTCGGAGTTTCGTCGTTCATTCGAGCCTCGTCATTCGTCATTCGTCATTTATCTTGCGAGCATGCGCGCGATGGTGCTCGATAGGCCCAGGCAACCGCTGCAATTGGGCGACGTGCCAAAGCCGAAGGCCAAGGCAGGCGAACTGCTCGTCCGCGTGAATACTTGTGCCGTCTGCCGGACCGATCTCCACGTGGTCGATGAAAATTCGCAATTTAAAGTGGGCGATCGGGTGGGCATTCCCTGGCTCGGCTGGACCGATGGCGAATGCGTTTATTGCCGATCTAGTCGCGAAAATCTTTGCGACCGCGCGAAATTCACGGGTTACACCATCGACGGCGGTTATGCAGAATTTACTGTTGCTGATTCACGATTCTGTTTTCACCTGCCCGACAACTACAACGATGTCGATGTCGCGCCGCTGCTTTGCGCGGGGCTGATTGGTTATCGCTCTTATCGCAAAGCAGGAGACGTGCGACGGCTCGGAATTTATGGTTTCGGCAACGCTGCACATTTGATCGCGCAGATTGCCCTTTACGAAGGTCGCGAACTTTTTGTGTTTACGCGCCCGGGCGATAAAGCCACCCAGGAGTCAGCGAAGAAATTGGGCGCGAAGTGGACGGGCGGTTCCGATGAGATGCCGCCGGAAAAACTCGATGCCGCGATTATCTTCGCGTCAGTCGGCCCGCTCGTGCCGACAGCACTGCGCGCGCTCGCCAAAGGCGGCATCGTGGTTTGCGGAGGAATTCACATGAGCGACATCCCCTCGTTTCCCTATGCCGATCTTTGGGGTGAGCGAGCCATCACTTCCGTAGCCAACTTGACCCGCCGCGACGCGGAGGAATTTCTCGAGATCGCGCCACGCGTTCCCGTGCAAACAAAGACGGAAATATTTCCATTGGAAGAAGCGAACGCCGCGCTGGAGAAATTTCGCGCCGGTGAACTTACGGCGACTGCCGTTCTTGTGATCTAATCTCCGATTTGTTCGTTATCCCGCCCGCACGCGTGCGGCACTGCGAATCGGTTTGATAAAATTACCCGGGAGCCGTTTTTCGTCGTCCGGGACAGAGCCGGCGGCGTAGCCAAGCGCTTCTTCCTCGCGCGAGAGAAATGGTTTGAACCGGTTTTTGTCGATCGCTTTCATGAACGCTTCGTGCGGAGAGACGATTCCTTTTTCGAGCAAAGCCCAGACGGCATCATCCATGAATTGCATTCCTTGCGCTCTTCCGGAAACAATCACGTCCTGGAGCTTCTGGGTCGCGCCTTCGCGGATGATCGCGGCGACGGCTGCGTTGGCGATCAGAATTTCATTCACGGCGATGCGTCCTGGCCGGTCCACTCGTTTCAAAAGCAATTGCGCTACCACGCCGCGAAGCGAGTTCGCAAGCATAGCGCGCGCCTGTGGCTGGCGTTCGGCGGGGAAAGCGTCCACCATACGATCTACTGTCTTGCGGGCATTGTTAGTGTGCAGCGTGCCGATTACGAGAAGGCCGGTCTCGGCGGCGGTGAGGGCGAGCGAAATCGTTTCGAGGTCGCGCATCTCACCTATCAGCACGATATCGGTGTCCTCCCGCAGCGCGGCCTTGAGAGCGGCGGGAAATGAGATCGAATCGCCCGGTACTTCCCGCTGCGTAACGATGCTGCGCTTATTGTCGTGCACAAATTCGATTGGTTCTTCGATTGTGACGACGTGTTTGGAGAAGTTTTGATTGATAAAGTCGATCAGCGCAGCTTGCGTCGTCGTCTTGCCGGAACCCGTTGGGCCGGTGACCAGAACAAGCCCGCCCCTTAGATAAGCAAATTCTTTTACTACCACCGGGATGCCCAGCTCCTCCAAGGTCGAAATTTTCGTCGGAATCAATCGAAAAGCCGCGCTATAACCATTAGACTGTTTAAAATAGTTGGTGCGAAAACGAGAGTTCTCATCCATCTGGTAAGCAAAATCGAGATCGCCGCGTTGTTCGAAAATTTCCCAGTTATTTGGGCCGCAAACTTCACTCATCATACGCGTGGCTTCCTCGTGCGAAATCTGCTCAGCGCGGATGGGCATGATATCGCCATGCTTCCGTATTTTTGGGGGTTGCCCCTCACCGATATGCAGATCGGATGCCTCCTGCTGCACGACGATGCCAAGAAATTGATCCAGATAAGCCATTTTCAGAACCGGAATTACATTTTCAAGTGTTGCCGCACGATCTGTTTTTGGTCGGCGCGCGCGTAGGCTTCTTCTGCGCTGATCAACCCGCGCTCGTAGAGCTCAATCAATGCATCGTCCATCAAACGCATGCCCTGTTTCTTGCCAGTCTGAATAATGCCGGGCAGCATGTAGGTTTTTGCTTCCCGAATCACGTTGGCCACAGCCGGCGTGTTGGTAAGAATCTCCAGCGCGAGTACCCGACCTGTTCCATCCTTCTTGGGTATCAGCTGGTGGCTGATCACCCCGCGCAAGGATTCAGCCACCATCACCCGGACATGTTCCTGTTGATCTGCCGGAAACACATCCAATAATCGATCGAGTGTGCGTGACGCATTACTCGTGTGCAGTGTTGCCAAAACGAGATGCCCGGTTTCGGCCGCAGTGATGGCAAGGGAAATCGTTTCCAAGTCGCGCATTTCGCCGACCATGATCACGTCAGGGTCTTCCCGGAGAGCAGCACGCAGTGCCGTAGCGAACGACTCTGTGTGCGTGAACACTTCGCGTTGGCTAACGTGGCAATTTTTCGAGGTAATGATGTATTCGATCGGGTCCTCGAGCGTGATGATGTGATCGTGCCGCTCCGTATTTACTTGCTCGATCATTGCCGCCAATGTCGTTGATTTACCGGTGCCGACGGAACCTGTGGCGAGAATCAGTCCGTTCTGGTAACGCGTGAGTATCTTGAGATGTTCGGGCAATCCGAGTTGGTCCATCGTCCGGACATGCGTATTGATCACCCGAAAAACAATTTCAGTCCCGAGCCGTTGCCGAACCACACTTGTCCGATAACGGGCGAACTTGTTTTCATAGGCAAAGTCGGAATCGCCGCGTGTGTTGAGCTCTTGCTTGTACACTTCCGGCATGAAGGCCTCGGCCAAAGCTACCGTCTGCTCTCCGGTCAGCCGTGGCGCGTCCGGCCACATTGGCTCCAAAGTTCCATGTACCCGCCAGATTGGTGGCGCGGCCACGCCCAGGTGAACGTCCGACGCGTCCGCCTTTTGCCCGATCTCGAGATACTCATCCACGTGCTCAAGCGGATGCGATGTGACTGGCGGAGCTGAAATCTTTGGGGTCATTGCGAACTGCCGGGATGATTATGCGTTTTCGAAGGCGGGCGTAAATCCTAAAACGTGCTCACTCCTTGCCTAGAGGACGGGTGTGCCCACCAGAACCGATCAGTCGATTTTTGACGAATTCGATAATCACCGGTCGAACCAACCCAGCCGCGATTTTCAGCGCACCCAGCGCAAAACCGGTTTCCACCAGCCGCTTTTTTGTTTTTTTGCCGCTCTTTGCATCGATGTAAATTTTTTTCTTTCGCATTGGCGCGAATGCGATAAGAGCACCGACAGCGGCTGCCGCCGTCAACCAGGAAACTGTTTGTTTCCGGAAGGATCTTCGCAGTTTTCCGGCGAAATCCAATTCATAGTGCAGACCGCGCAAATCGCGCGCCATCCGCTCGCGTGAAGCGGCGATCTCCGCTGTTAGCTCGTCGATTGATTTGTTGTGTCCAGGTTCTTCAGCCATTCACGATCTTTCTTCAATTCCGATGCCGTGGAGCGAAAGAGCGGCTTAATCATTCGGCTGCGGGCGACCAGGAGCAAAGCTAACGCAATCACGAAATGCAGGCCGGCAGCTGCGAGTGCGATCCATAACCACGAAATCCCGGCGACATGCGCCAGTCCGGCGACCACGCTTGCGACCAGGAAGCCATACCCGAACGCAAAAAGTATCAGCGCGAGGATCAAACAGCTTACCAGCACCAGCAATTGCACGAGCGCCGCTTTCGATTCTTGAGCGACAAGAGCAAAGCGGCTTTCAAAAAACTCCGTTAACGCGCTCGCGAACGCGAACAGATTTTCGAGCAAACCGGCATGTCCCGCTGGATTACGGGATCGAGCTGTCTCGCTGATCATTCCAGTCGCAGCGCGACTAACGCCGGAAGATCAAGCCCAGGACAAATCCGATTCCGAGGGCGGTCAAGACCGCTTTCGTCGGGTTCTCGCGCACATACTGCTCTGCGTCTTCCTGAAATGTGCGGACGCGGTCCCGTGCATCATCCCAGGCTTCTTCTGCTTTGTCGCGTGCTTCGCCCAAGGCTTGCTCAGCCTTGCCGCGATATTCTCCGGCGATTGCACCCGCCGCCGCTCGCAGGTCTTCAGCTGCTTTGCGCGCGTGTGTCCTGCTGCTTTCCAATTTTTCCTGTGCGTCCGCCTTGGCGGACGATTTCTGTTCTGCTTTGTTCTCTTCAGCCATTGGTAATCTCCAGTTGATTTTCGCTTTAGTATCCGCGCGCTTTGCTCAGTCGGCAAACGCCGAGTTTTTGTTTAAACCTTAAACACGCTCAAGCGGCTCTCTGCGCGAACAACGCTTCAACGACTTAACGGCGTGCCAGCGTCTGCGCGTTACTGCTCGCGGAAAATGATTCGCGCTTTTGTCAGGTCGTAGGGCGACAGCTCCAGCGAAACCTTGTCCCCCGGCACGATCCGGATGAAATGTTTCCTCATTTTCCCAGAGATATGCGCAAGCACATTGCGTTGGCCCGGAAGATCGACGCGAAACATCGTGCCCGGCAACACCTGGGTGACCGTGCCTTCAGTCACGATCTGTCCTTCCTTCGACATGGCATGAATTATAGTCTTAAACGCTTGTCGCTCAAGCGGCGCATGATGGATCGACCAACCTTATTGAATCTCATTCAGCGACATCGTGGGCAAATATTCTCGGAGTTCCTGGCGTTTCCACCATGCGCCTGTTTGCCGGTGTTCGCGCAGCGTGGTGAAACGATATCGATAAAACATTGCACGAATGTAGCGCGGCGGTTCGCGCGGAAATGGATTCTTCGCCAGCAATCGGCTTACATCTGGCGAACCTTGCAATAATTGGACAATCAACCCGCCCAACCAGGGATTTTCGCGCGGTGTTCCCAAAGCAGCGAACCACATCTGCCAATCGAGCCGGGGCTGATGTGGCGCGCACCAGCCCGGCGCGCGCATCACGTCGCCCGGTTTCCACTTGAATTCATAAGGGAGCCAGTCAAAGCCGTCGGCGCTACCTTCGATGACAATTTCGTCGCGACCTTTAGTCATCACTCGAAAGAGACCGTAACCATTGACGATTCGAAACGTCTCGACCCGCCCGTAAGCTACGGCGAGCAGGCGCGGCCATTCTGTGTCCGGTTTGAACGCGGTGAAAATGAGCCATGCATTAATCGGCAGCGTAACAATGATCACGGCAATCGCCGCGTATCTTGACAGTCCGTTGTAGGCACGGCGCTGTGTCGCCGTGCTTCGGATGCGACGCAAGAGAGCGCCTCGACACAGCGAGGCGACTACAGCGTCATCAATCAGCAGCAAGCACAGCGCGATCGTGAGCAAATTGAAAAAGCAATAGTTGCCAGTTAGCGCGATTACGAACTGGAGGAAAATCATCAACCCAGCGGCAATCAGCCGTAGCCGGCGCGGCGCGCAGATAAAAAACGGGACGATGCTTTCTACGACGAGACAGAATGCCACGGAAAAATGCTTGAACCACTCCGGGCTTTTATCTGCCCACCACCCAAAAACCGTTGGTAACGGTTGCGACCAATAGTGATAATCGAGTGCGGTCAGGTTCCACCAGGAATTGTCGCCGCTGGTCAGCTTCACCACGCCCGACATCAGCATCAGTTTGAAGAGAAGAAACTTGAGCAAAAACAGCGCCGGACGGGAAACTGCCGTAGCCGGGATCGCCGCTCCCGGCCACCAGAAAAGCTCCCTCGGCCAAATTCGCCACGGCGCGAGAAAGATCGACAAGAAACCAGTCTCCAGAAGCAAAATGTCCCATTGAAAACTGAGAAAAGTTTGTCCAGCGAGTATTAGCGACAGATAAAAAACAAAAAGTGCGACCAACGAAAGGGCCGGCGCAATCCCAACAATTAGGAGCAACGACAAAACAACGCCGCCGCTACAAAGAAAATGGAGAAAGCCGTTACTCGAATTGAACCAGCAAAGGGTGGGTAGCAGCGAGTACGCGCTTCGGCCGAATCGTTCATAAACTGCCGGCAAAAATTGATTGACTGGCGAGACTCCGTCGCTACCCACAAGGCCCTCCACCTGCACCCAAAGCGACACGAACGCGATTAAATAAATGAGGCCGAGCGCGCGAAGAAACCAGCGTTGCGCCCAAAAATAGGTCGGCGGCCGCACATCGTTGCCCCAAAGCAGACGGGTAACGGCAGACCCAACCTTTCGATGGCGAGCAATAAACCTATAGGCAAGCTCGGAAACCTCTGCGAATCCGGGCACATGGTCGTAGCTCCAAGCCAGCCATTTTCTGGAAGATCGATATTGCAGCGAACGATAGACCGCTTCGGCAGCAAAAAATGTTTTGCCGTCTGGTTCTATGAAAGTCATCGCACGCTCGAACTCACCGCGCGGAATTTCCGGAAATTGGTCTGCGACTTCTTGGTAAGTGACGTAACCAATCTTGCCTGCAGTCATTACGCGCCAGCGTTCGATCCAGCGCATGCAAAAGTGGCACTCGCCGTCCCAGATCAGGAGCGGCTTTGACGGGGGATTGGCGACCCGCAGCGGTTTATCGGCCATAGCCTAGATGGCGAACTCTGCCCAGACCGGTGCATGATCCGATGGTTCTTTCCCCTTGCGCATTTCACGATCGATCCCGGCCGCAATGCATCTTTTTGATAGGCGTTTGCTTGCGAGGACCGCGTCGATGCGGAGTCCGCGATTTTTTTCAAACGCGCGCATTTGATAGTCCCACCAACTGAAAAGGCCGCCTTCCTTGTGGTGCAACCGGAGCGTGTCGCGCAAGCCGAGTTCATAAAGCTGGCGGAAAGCCCGCCGTTCATCCTCTGAACACATGATCGCACCGTGCCACAGAGCGGGATCGTAAACATCGATATCTTCCGGCGCGACATTGAAATCGCCGCAAACGATCAGCTCGGCATGTTCTTCTTTCGATAAACAATCTCGCAGGCGCGCATACCACTTGAGTTTGTATTCGTAGGCTGCCGAACCGATGGCCTGGCCATTGGGCGCGTAGATTGAAAAAACCCGGACGCGGTCGATCGTTGCTGCGATCACGCGTGCCTGCGGATCGACCACTTCGTCGCAAAGTGACGGTCGCACATCGCGCGGCTCGGTTTTGGCTAGGATCGCGACGCCGTTGTACGACTTCTCACCGTGATAAGCGGAATGATACCCGATCGCCCGCAAGGCAAGGACTGGGAATTGCTCATCCGGACATTTCGTCTCTTGCAGGCAAACAATGTCCGGCTTTGTCATCTCGAGCCAGGAAAAGAGGCGATCCTGGCGCCTGCGCAGCGAATTGATGTTCCAGGAAACGGTTTTCATCCTTACTGGACGGAAATGTAGCGCAAGCGTTTCCGCTTGCGATGTTCGAGGCGCAAGGAGGCTTGCGCTACAATTCAACCTCCACGCCCGGTGTTGGCACAATCACGTCAGCGCCCGGCAAATCGGCATTGAGCTTGACCCGCATCCACTCGACGGCTGGCGGGTCGCCGTGCACGAGGACAATTTTTCGGGGCGAAAGTCTCTTCGCGTAATCGACGAGCGCCTCGCGCGTTGCGTGGGCGCTGAATTGAAACTGCTGAATATTGCAGCGGACGCGCTGGGTTGACCCATCCGGATCGAGCGCAACTTTGCTCCCAGGTGGCGTGTCGCGCAGAAGACCGGCAGGCGATTCCGGATTGGCGTAGCCGACAAAAAAGATCGAGTGTTGTGGGTTTTCAATCAGTCGCTGCGCAAAAATATTGGAAAGTGTTTTTGGTATCATCATCCCGCTGGAGAGGGCGTAAATGCGACCCGCGCGCAGAGGTGCATCACGCACTGTCTCGTCATTTAGAATGAACGGCGCTGCGTCCCTCATTAATTGCAGACGCGACAATTGCCGGCGCGTCACGTGCGCGCGACGATCGTAAATATCAGTCATCTTCGAGCTGAGACCGCCAATATAAATTGGAAACTCGGGCAGGAACCGTTCACGGCGAAACTTGTAAAGCATCGCCAGTATTTCCTGCGTTTTCCCGAGTGCGAAAACCGGTATGAGCACGCAGGATCCGCGCTCGAAAGCGCTGGCGATCGCTTCTGCCAGACGACGCTCTTCACCGGCACGCGTCCAACCCGGCGGCTTCGCATGATCGCCTCGCGTACATTCCATGATCAAGATGTCGATCTTCTCCTCCGGAAAAACCGCGGCCTCCATGATCGTTTGATCGTCAAAATTGACGTCGCCAGTGTAAAAGACCGTTTGGCTCTCGGCGCGCAGCAGAATCCCAGTTGAGCCGAGCACGTGTCCAGCGTCGAAAAACTCGAACGTCAGCACGTCTGGTTCGCGCTGGGCCGCCCGTTCGCCAAAAATGGAGATGCGTTGACGCACCGGAGACCAACGCCAACGCTCCGATGCCCGATCTGTTTCGCGATGCGTGAAAAGCGGATACAACGGTTCGCGAATCTCCTCGCGTTGCCGGGTCATCACGTTCACCGAGTTGTGCAAAAGCGTATTGCCGATCTCGGCCGTGGCCTCGGTCATGAAAATGCGCGCATTTGAGAAACGCCGCATTAACACCGGCAATGTGCCGATGTGGTCTTGATGGGCGTGCGAGATAAGCACTGCTTCGATTTTTCGATCCGCGATTGCTTTGAAGTCCGGCAGCCCATCTTCGCCCACGTTTTTCGGATGCATCCCACAATCGAGCACCAGCCGGTGAGGGCCAATCTCGATGTAATATGAGTTTGCGCCGATCTCCGTGCGGCGAGTGAGGTTAATGAATTTCAACGAGCAACGGTTAAAGCGTCGATGCGAGACGCAAGCAAGACGAAACCGTTATTGTAGGGCGTCTGTGTCAGACGCCACTTAGATGGCGTTCCACAGAAACGCCCTACAAGATTTGTTCAAAAATCCGCAGCCAATTGCCGCGCAGGATCTTTTCGATCTCATCGTCGGTGAATCCGCGCTCGATCAGTCTGCGAGTGAGATTTGGCGCGTGGGAATGATTGCTCAGATCGGGAACGAAATGTGGAGTGGTCAATTTTGCAGCAAGCTCGTTGCGCACCTTCTCAGGCAATTGCTGGAAGAGATACTCGCAAAAATCAAAACCGATCCCGACGCCGTCGATTCCGATCAGGCCTATCACGTGCTCGATGTGATCGACATAACGATCAATCGTGCTCGTTTCGGGATCCGGACTAACGAGAATCGCATTTACCCCGACGACACCACCGCGTTGACCGATGATCTTGATTTGCTCGTCGCTGATGTTGCGCTCGATGCTGTAAAACTTTCGCACGTTGGTGTGCGAAACGATGAGCGGTTTGCTCGTAAGACCGACAATGTCCTCGAATCCCTTTGGATTGATGTGCGCAAGATCGATGACGATGCCGAGGCGCTCACATTCCCGCACGACATCGCGGCCGAAATTCGTTAGGCCGTCGCGTGGCGAACCGCTCGGCTTGAAAATCCCGCCGCTGCCTGCGGCGTTGCGGCGCGCATGCGTCAAGCCAACCGACCGCACGCCGAGCTCGTAAAACAGGCGGAGCAAATTCAAATCCTCGCCTAACGGCTCCACGCCTTCCATAGTAATGACCAGCACGATTTTGTTCGCGGCGCGAGCTTGCTCGATCTCGGCAAACGTTTTGCAAATCGCGAACCGCTGCGTTTGCTCCACCTCGGCATATAATCGTGCGACCTGGTCGAGCGCGACACGCAAACCCATTTCCGGCAGATAACGGTCCTCGATGTAAATTGCCACGCCGA
>WNGP01019938.1_pt1 | contig 12046 bp, 13 predicted proteins | sample 5407671 | NCBI WGS metagenome assembly WNGP01 (sample SAMN13153381, study PRJNA577476) | soil metagenome | isolation source: 40 cm soil or saprolite under Garry oak tree replicate 2 | place: USA:California | collected 2016-06-15 | reverse complement strand
CTGATCCAGATGATATTGAAGAAGTCCAATTCATGGCTGGTCGCCGCCAACGCCGCAACGCTGGCGCTGGTGTTGTACGGATGCTGCTTCATCAATGCGCCGCGACTGATTGCGTCCTACAATGTGGAGCATTCGCGGGAGGCCGGCGGCCCGGGACCCAATCTGGATTTACGATATCTCGCATCGCTTGGATCGCAGGCCCTGCCTGTCCTGGAGGCTCATATGAAGGAGATCCCGGCGCTTTGGCCGATCGCCCTGGACTTTCGGATTTGCCTGAATCGCGATCGTTTCCAGCGCCTGGGAAACTGGCGGGCCTGGGGCTTTCGGGCATGGCGCCTGGAACGGTATTTGAGTAACAATCCCGATACACCGTCGAATTCTTCCGATAGCGGCAAAGGCTGATGAACGTGGCTCATTCCATTCTCGTCGTTGACGACGACCCGCATATCCGTGACGTCGTGCGCTTCGCGTTCGAGAAGACGGGGATGCTCATTTCCACGGCGCAGGACGGCAAGGAGGCGCTGCGCCAGTTCGACCACAACGTCCACGAACTTGTGGTTCTCGATATCGGCATGCCGGAGATGGATGGACTGGAAGTCTGCCGGCAGATCCGGAAGACCTCCGATACGCCGATCCTGTTTCTGTCGGCGCGCGACGAGGAGATCGATCGCATCCTGGGCCTGGAAATCGGCGGCGACGACTACGTGACAAAACCCTTCAGTCCGCGCGAACTGGTGGCACGGGTGAACGCGATCCTGCGGCGCGCGCGAAATGCGCCGGTACCGGCCGCGCCGAAGGCCATGAGCCATGGCAGGCTCGTGATCGATCCGGACGCGCGCACCGCGGTGTTCCAGGACACGCCGGTTTCGTTCACGGCACTGGAATTCGACATCCTGCGAACGCTGCTGGCGCGGCCGGGATTCGTGTTCACGCGCGAATTGATCCTCGACGCCGCCTATACCGGAAATATCCATGTCGCGGACCGCACCATCGACAGCCACGTCAGGAACATCCGCGCCAAGATGGCCGTCGCCGGTTGCGAGTCTGCGATCGAGACCGTCCACGGCGTTGGCTTCAAATTGGGACGCTGCGAGGCCGCGCGTTGACCGACGCCTCGGCCAATACCCGCCGGAAATGGCGGCCAAGTCTCAGCCTCGTCGTTTTTATCGTTCTGACCAGCGTGCTTTCGCTGCCGCTGTTCAGTCTCTATTTCCTCAAGGTCTACCAGACCCAACTGATCCAGCAGACCGAGGCCGAGCTGATCGCACAGAGCGCAGCACTGTCGGCGGTCTTCCATCGCGAAGTCGAAACCGCAATTCCGCAAAGCGTCGCGCTCGGTACCAGGGTTCCGCCTGCCGTTCCAAAACTATCCAACGAACCCTATCAGCCGATCTGGCCGGCGCTGGAACTTGCGAACGAGAGCGTGCTGCCGCCAAGGCCGGAAGCCCGCACACCTTCCGCGCCAGCCGATCCCGCCTTCGTCGCTCTCGGCGCGCGCATGATACCCGATCTGATCGCGACGCAGAATGTGACTCTGGCGGGGTTTCGGCTGCTCGATCCGCATGGCATCGTCATTGCCGGCCGCGACGAAGTCGGCCTGTCACTCGCGCATCTCGAGGAAGTAAGCGAAGCGCTGCAAGGACGCTTCAGCGGCGCCTTGCGCGTGCGCATCTCCAAGCATCAGCAGCCGTCGCTCTATTCGATGAGCCGGGGTACCGGCATGCGCGTCTTTACCGCGATGCCGATTATCGTGCGCGATCAGGTCGCGGGGGTTGTTTATGCCTCGCGCACGCCCAGCAACGTCTTCAAGTACCTGTATGAACGGCGCAAGAAACTTGTCCTGGCGGTGTTCTCCATGATCGTGCCGACGTTGCTGATCGGATTCTTGTTTCATCGGACGATCACCGAACCGATGCGGGAGCTGGTTGAACGCACCAATCTGGTCGGCAAGGGCGACCGCAACGCCCTGCGGCCGCTCAAGCGCCACGGCACCAGCGAATTCGCCCGGCTGTCGCAAAGTTTTCTCGAAATGGCGCGACGGCTGAATACGCGCTCCAGCTTTATCTCGACCTTCGCCACCCATGTGTCGCACGAATTGAAATCGCCGCTGACGTCGATTCAGGGGGCCGCCGAGCTGTTGCGCGACGACATCGACGCGACGACGCCAACCATGACCGACAAGGACAAGCGCAAGTTTCTCGATAATATCATCGCCGACGCCGACCGGCTGACCCAAATCTCGGGCCGTTTGCGCGATTTAGCCCGCGCCGAAAATCCCGTCGCGGTCGGCGCCGCCAAGCTGTCGGCTTCGATAACCGGTTTGCGTTCGGCCTTCCCTTCGCTCGATATCCGCGCAAGCGGCGACCTCGATACGCCCATGCGCGTTTCCGAAGAAAATGCCACCATCATTTTTTCCAATCTCGCCGACAACGCCATGCGCCATGGAAGCTCCACGCTCGATATCTCCGCGGCGCAGCAAGGAAACTCGCTGCTGGTGAACGTCGTCGACAATGGCGAGGGCGTCTCGCCCAACAACAGGACGCAAATATTCGACAGCTTCTTCACGACCCGCCGCGACAGCGGCGGAACCGGGATGGGTCTTGCGATCGTTCGCGCCATGCTCGACGCCCATGGTGGCGCGGTCCGGCTGGTCGATTGCGAACAGGGAACGGCCTTCGAGCTGACGATTCCGGTTGCCGACGGGCCGCTGCCGTGCTGAACGCAACGTCAGGTCAGCCGATGCGAACGCGCACGCTCGGCGCCGCGACGATCACGCGCGCCTGCCTGTGCCTGTCGATCATCGTCTGCGGTCTCGCCTTGCGCAAGTTTGGGCTCGGTCTCGGGCTGCCGTCCGTGCTCGTGAAGTATGGCGGGTCGATGCTGTGGGGAACGATGGTGTTCTTTCTGGTGGCAATTGCCGCTCCCGGTCAGTCGCGCTGGCGCATGGCGCTGATCTCGGCTTCACTCGCGATCTGTGTCGAGCTGTTTCGGCTGGTGCATACCCCGTGGCTCGACGATTTCCGGCTGACGACTTGGGGCGCGCTGCTGCTCGGCCGCGTGTACTCGCCATGGAATATGCTCGCTTATGGCGCAGGAATCGTTCTGGGAATGCTGCTCGATCGCCTGGCAAGGTCGGCCTTCACAAGAACAAGGCTCTCAGCCCAGCACACTCCTCACTCCGCCAACTGAAACCGCTCGAAACGGTGCAGCTCCTCCTCGATGCGGCGTTTTAAGTCCTTGCGCGCGCCCCTCGGCGCGGCGCCGACCCAGCTCCATTTCTGCATCAGCAGTTTGCGGCTCTGGCGATCGGTCTTGAGGTCGAGGGCGGCGACGATGTCGTCGCCGACCAGAACCGGCAGCGCGAAATAGCCGAACACACGCTTCTCCTTCGGCACATAAGCCTCGAAGCGATGCCCATATCCGAAGAACAGTTCGGTCCGCTTGCGCTGGATGATGAGCGGATCGAACGGCGAGAGGAGATGCACCAGTTCGAAGGCGCCACCGTCCGATGTCTGCAGCGCCTCCGGGTGCGCCCAATGCTCCTGCTTGCCGGCGCCTTCGAGCGCGACCGGCACCAGTTCCCCGCGGCGGACTCTTGCCTCGATCAATCGGCGGATCGAAGGCTTGCTCGGCGCATCGAGATGGCAGATCGAATCCAGGCTTACGAGCCCCTGCGAGCGCAGCGCCCGGTCGAGCAAATAAACCGAGGCTTCCCTCGCGGAGGCGGGCTTCGGCGGCCGGTCCCAGCCGAAATGCCGCGCCATCAAGTCGTAGGTCTTGAGCATGCCGTTGCGCTCGGAGATCGTGAGCACGCCGGTGTAGAACGCCAGCTGCAGCGCCCGCTTCGACGGCTTGCGGCTCGCCCACAGATGCTCCTTGTCCACCAGCACGTCGTCGTCGATGTCGCGGATGGTCAGCGCGCCATCCCGCCGGATCAGCCTCAAGACCTTGCGTAAATCCGCCGGCTTGACCGAGCTCAGCCATTTATGGCCGTCGCGCCGGTGCCGCCTCATGGCGGGAAGAAAGAAGCGCAGATCCTTTGCCGGCACGTAGGACAAAGCATGCGTCCAGTATTCGAAGATCGTCTTGTCGACGCTTTGGGCCTGTCGCAGATCCGCGCGTTGATAGTTGGGGATGCGGGTCCAGAGAATATGGTGGTGGGACCGCTCGATGACATTGATGGTGTCGATCTGCACATAGCCGAGATGCTCCACCGCCGCGGCCGTCGCCTGCGGTCCCTCGCCGAAAGGTGCTGACGTGCCGAGCCGCTGGGCGCGCAGCCAGATTTGCCTGGCTTCCGTCTTGGTCAGGGAATGGGGTTTGTTGGCGCGGGGCATGGCGCCGCAATGTAGCCGGATTCGCTGCCGTGAGGAGGCGCAGATTCCGGGAAATGCGCCGGTCGCTGGCTCGCAAGATACAAAAGAAGCCGCGCCGCCGAGGGCAGCGCGGCTGAATAATTAAACTTCCGGCTTCACTTCATCGCGCTCATCTTCTGGGCCTTCATGTAATGCATGCAGGCGCCGCGCATGTTGCCCTTGCTCATTTCCGTATTGGCCATGCCCATTTCCTTGCCCATGCCCATCTTACCGGGACCCTCCGGCATGCCCGTCATCATGGTGGTGGTCTTGGCCATGTTCTCTCCCGTGCAGGCCATCATTGCCGCGGAAGCAGGCGTGAACGCCAAAGCCGAAAGCATCGCGGTGGTGATCAAAATTCTCATCAGTACCCTCCCAGGGAATGAAACCAGCATTTTACTGGCTAACGAAATACGCTTTCGTCGGCCAAAGCGTTTCCAGCGGAACAAATTTTTGTGTGCTGCGATGCAACGGAACCCAAGTCGGGCTCGGATGCGACCGCGCCGACGGGCATGACTGCCAAGGACGGCATGGCGAAGAGAGAGAGGAAAATGACTAAGAAAAAGAAGGAGTAATCGATACTATCGCGGCTCCGCCGCGTGACAGCCACGAGACCGTCTCTGACAAAGCCCCGACATCAGCCGGGGCTTTCGAATCTCTTTGTATCGCAACGACCTGACCGATGGCCGTCAGCAGGCTTCGAGCGGAATCGGGATCAGTGTTTTGATCGCTCGCCGATCGCCCCCGTCGCGATCTCCTTCTCGCACGACGCCTTGCCGCGTTCCGGGGCCTGGTGTAAACGCTGCCGGTCAGCCGATCGACCAGCCACACGGTTTCCTCGGTCGGACTCTCCATCCCCACGAATCGGGTTCCCATCGCCGTAATCAGCGTGGACAACAAGATTGCGGCAGCGATCATGGCGGCGCCGATCAATATGGGCATCGAGCTTCCCATGGGCGCGCGATCCGACGTGACCGCCCGATATCCCTGATATTCGATTGGTCTTTTCGGTGACTGAAACAAGGCCAAGCTGCTTTGCTTTTTTTCGGTTTTTGGCGAAGGGTTTTGTTACGCGCCCATCTAGCCGATTTGTTGTTCGTACATCGATGTTCCGGCGACGGCTGCGAGACCGGGATAGCCGCCGCGAATCAGCGCGCCGATTGCAGCCGAGACTAGCGCGTCCGAACCGACTCGCGGAACACGGCGATAGCCGGCGATCAGGAAAAATGGGGGACCGGAATGCTGGGCCTGCGGCCCGCGCCGGATTATGCTGAGACTACCCAACGTTGCGGTTGAAAGGGAGGACGCCATGCGAGGCTTCCGTGGTTTCAATCTGGGCGTCGCGCTTACATTGGCGTTGAAATCGATGCAAATACAAAGAGATTCCGCAGCGTGACGCACGTCACATTCACCGCGCCCTCCTCGTCCTATGGTCTGGCCGTCAAAACGATTCAGACGCCACAACCGAGGATACGACAATGACCAGCTTTCATAGACTCTCCGCCCTCAAGGCGATTGCGCTCGGTGCCGCGCTGTCGATGACGGCGGGCTTTGCCTTTGCCGCCGACAGCAATGTCTCGGCGGATCAGATCGTCAATGCGCTGCGCGCCAAGTCGCCGACGCGCGGCCTGTCGGCCGCACCGCAGGCCGATCCCGCGGCGAGAGCCAAGGAGATCAGCTTCGTCGGACAGGTGCGCAACAGGAAGACCCGATCGCTCTCGTTGAACGAGCGCGAGGAAATCGCGGAGATCGCATCGGCCAAGCCGAAAATCGATCTCGAGATTCGGTTCGATTACAATTCGGCCGAGATCAGCAAGACCTCGCTGCCTGCGGTGCAGGAACTGGGCAAGGCGCTCTCGAATCCGGATCTCAAAGGTTCGACATTCGTGGTGGCCGGTCACACCGATGCGATCGGCACCGAAGAATATAACCAGGGCCTCTCCGAGCGCCGCGCCGATTCGATCAAGCGCTACCTCACCGAGAAATACGGCGTCGCCAGTGCCGATCTGGTTACGGTCGGCTACGGCAAGAGCAAGCCGAAGGATCCGAGCGCGCCGACGGACGCGATCAACCGCCGCGTTCAGGTCGTCAACATGGACGGCAAGACCGCGTCGAATTGACAGTTGCAGCGCCCGCCGCGCCGGCGTGCGGCAGGCGGATTTGAGAATGGATGTAATGATGGTCCAAGTCGGCTATTGCCGACTTGGACCATCATATTGCCGTCTGCGGCCGGTCGAGAATGTCCCTGATTTTCGTTGCCAGTATCACCCCGGCCAGGGGCTTCTGCAGCAGCGACACGCCGGGATCCAGCCGGCCCTGACGCACGACGGCATTTCGCGAATACCCGGTCATGAAAAGCACTTTTAGACTCGGCTGCCGGAGGAGCAGCTCGTCTAGACTCGGCTGCCGGAGGAGCAGCTCGTCGGCCAATTGCCGGCCATTCATTCCGGGCATCACGATGTCGGTCAAAAGCAGATCGATCCGGAACGGATCGGAATCGAACAGCGCAAGCGCGACCGCGCCATCAGGAGCCTCGCGGACCCGATAGTTCAGATCCTGCAGCGTTTCCACCAGATAGGATCTCACGTCGGCTTCATCCTCGACCACGAGAACGGTTTCACTTCCGAGGCTGCCGACCACCGGCACGTCGATCTCCCTGGCGACGTTGACGCTGACATGGGTACGCGGCAGATAGATCTTTATCGTCGTCCCTTCGTCGACCTCGCTGTAGATTTTGACGTGACCTCCGGATTGTTTGACGAAGCCATAGACCTGGCTCAAGCCAAGGCCGGTGCCATGACCCGGCTGCTTGGTCGTGAAGAAAGGGTCGAAGGCCTTTTCCTGAACGTCCCGCGACATGCCGGAACCGGTATCGCTCACGGCGATCTGAACATATTGCCCAACCGGAATATCGGCGTTCTGCTGCGAGTAGCGCTCGTCCACAAAAGCGTTGCTGGTCTCGATCGTCAGTTTGCCCTTGCCGGCCATCGCGTCCTTGGCGTTCACCACAAGGTTGAGGATCGTGGCCTCCATCTGGCTCGGGTCGACCTCGACCTGCCAAAGGCCGGCGCCACCGACGATTTCCAGATCGATATTTTCACCCAGCGTGCGCCTGAAAAAATCGGACATTCCGGCGAGCAGCTGATTGACGTTGGTCAGTCTGGGATCGAGCGTTTGCCGTCGCGCGAAAGCGAGCAGCCGGTGCGTCAGCATCGCCGCACGCTGCGCGCCGCTCGCAGCATTCGCGATCACGCGCGTCAAGCGTTCCCGCGTTGTATCGCCCCAGGAATGCAGACCGCGCTCCGCGATTTCGAGGTTGCCGCTGATGATCGTGAGCAGATTGTTGAAATCATGTGCGACGCCGCCGGTCAATTGTCCGATCGCTTCCATCTTTTGCGACTGCCGGAGCATGTCCTCGGCTTCGCGCCGGTGCATGCCCTCCTGCGCCAGCGCGGCTTCAGCCCGGCGAAGCTGCGAAGGCGACGGCAGTGACAGAAGTTTCGGCAGCAACGGCCACAGCATCGCCGCGGTGACGATCGACGCCGCAGCCGTCAGTGCCTTGATAATCCCCTCGATGCCGTAGACCGGCACCCACAGCGTCACGATCGCCAGCACGTGAGTGAAGCCGCACGCCATGATGAAGATGGCAAAGGCCCAGAAAATCCAACCGAAATCGACGTCGCGCCGCTTCGATACGAAAATCGAAAGCGCGACCGGAATCGAGAAATAGGACACGGCTATCACCGCGTCGGTCGTGACATGGAGCCAGATCAGTTCCGGTTCCCACAGCAGACAAATTCCATGCGGAGAAAACATCGATGAGTCGAGTAGCCGCTCAAAAAATGCCCACATGCCGTTTGTTCCCAAATCCAAACTGATGCCGACGCGTGTTGAAAACCAAATTGACGAGCAGGGCGAGGCCCGTCAAGTGATTCCGATGCGGAACAAATTGGATGAAATGAACTTACGTCGGCGCGCACTCGGCGATGTGCCCACGAACCCAGTCGAAATCGGCAGCATCGCCGCGAAGCCTGCGAAGGCGACCGCGACGAAGATCCATAGCAGCCAGCGCGGCTGTTGCCGCGCGTCAGCGCGTACACCTGCGCCAGACTCGCGATCGTTGCCGCGTTGCGCTTGCAGAATATCCGGAAGCGACAGTCCATAGAGCGGGATGAAGAAATACACGATCGCCGGAATCAGCACGAAGCAGGCGGCTTGCCGTGCGGCTGGCGCATAATGCACTTCATCGAAATAGAATTTTTCCGGTGTCGTCACGCCGACCAGGAGCGCAAAGTGCGCGGCGAAGAAGATGATGACAGCGGTAACAGCGTTCCGTGAAGTCGAATGATCCGGAACGGAGGGCGATTCGCGCAAGCTGGTCACAGATTGCCGATCATGGCGTCCTCCGATCGGATGTAGCGGGACAGGTTTTTTTAGTCCATTGCATTGAACCTGTTCGGATTTCACCTGCACCAACGGATGGGTTGGTTATGCGCCGCATGTTGTAAATTTACAATATCGCGCGCACGCACGGTCCGGTACGATGGGGGATAAATTGATCGTGCGGTATTTGTAATGAGTTTGCGTTTTTGCGTTCTTCATATTTCCGCGCTGTGCGTGGCAGCTAGCTTTGCCACAAGCCCCGCCCACGCGCAGGCCCGCGTCGGCGAAGCGGCCGTCGTCAAAAATGAAGTCGTCCGCGTCATGGGATCGGCGAGCAGCCAGATCAGTGTCGGCGACGGCGTGCTCCGCGACGAAATCGTGCGCACCGGTCTCGACAGCGCGGCGCGGCTGGTGATGGCCGACAGCACCAATCTGTCGCTCGGTCCCAGCGCGACGATCAAACTCGACCGCACCGTTTTCAACGATGAGCACACCTATCGCGATATCGCGATCCGGTTGACGACCGGTGCGTTTCGCTTCGTCACCGGACACTCGGAGAAGACCGCGTACAAGATCACCACGTCGGTCGCGACCATCGGCGTGCGCGGCACCATCCTCGATATCTTGTCGCAGCGAGGCAAGACCACCGTGGTGCTGCAGGAGGGCGCATCGCGCGTCTGCGCCACCGGCGGCCAGTGCCTCGAACTGACCCAGCCCGGCGATACCGCCATCATCGCCTCGACGGGCGGCAAGGCCACGCTTCAGAAGACCAACAACTCGCCCTGGACCTTCGCTGCGACCTGTGGCGCGGCGGCGGGGCTTTGTGCCGCCACGAATTTTGCGGATGCCACCCCCCCTGCCGATGATCCCACCGGCATGCTGTGCGGGCGCTGACCATGGCAAACTTTGCACATCGCTTTGTCGTATCGGCCGCGCTGACCGCGGCGGTCTGGCTGGTGGTTCTGTTGCAACCATCACCCGCGTCGGCGCAGGATTGTTCCGAGTGTTGTGAGAGCAACTGTGATGGAGAGCGCGCGCCGCCAGCGGTGACCGGTGTCGATTCCAGCACAGGATCGATCAACGATCTGGGCAAGCAGCGCTTCAACCAGATGATTACCCACCGCGTGCTGGGCACGGTGCTTCTCGGCGTCAATGAGCAGGTCAACTGCAGCGACTGCGTCAGCGCGTTCGGGTCGGCGGGATCGTTCTCAGCCGGCATTCACGGCCGCAAGGAACTTACCCCCAATCTGTCGCTGCTGGCCGGCATCGCCTACACCCAATACAGCGAGGGCGGATACAGTGTCACCAGCGCGCCGATCGGAGCGTTCGCGCTTCGCTACGATTTCACCGACTGGGGACCGTCACGGCCGTTCTTCGATATCGGCACCATCCTGTCGCCGTCCGAGAATGCGCGCTATCGCCGCAGTTACGTGACGAACTTCGGCCCGGTTACGGTCGATGGCCAAACCAGTAGCCAGAACTATGGAGCATACGGCCGGGCCGGCTGGATCAATCGAATCTCGCCGCGCGACGAGGTCGCCGCATCCGTCGAGGTCTGGCAGCTGTGGCAACGGGTGAAGGGTTATTCGGACCCGACCGTCGCGTTCAATCCGTTCGACGCCACGATCGCGACCGGCACCGACAAGACCAATCTCGTCAAGGTCGGCGGACAGTGGACGCATCTGTTCGCCGACAATGTCGAGGGCAACATCAATGGCGGATTCGTGCAGTCGTTCGCGAACCATTCCGGCATCGTCGCCACCGTGACCGGTAGCGACGGCACCGTGGCGCCGACGATCGGAAACCAAAGCTGGTTCGAATATGGCGGCCGGCTCGGCTTGCGGGTCGCCAAGGGCTGGGTCGCCGACCTGTTCGTCAACGGAACCGCGGGCCCGCAGCCGGTCGGCAACACCATCCACGGCGGCGTCGGATTGCGCGTCAATTACTGACTAAAGCATGATCCGGAAAAGTGGGTACCGGTTTTCGGAAAAGATCATGCTCAAACAAAAAGCGCTAGAGCGGGATGACGATTCGAAGAAAAGTCATCCCGCTCTAGCAGCGGATGGCCGTATCGGTACATCCGCCGTGACGTCATTCAGCCCTCCAGATCAGGCGGCTGACTTGCCCTCATAGGCGTTTTTCAGCCCGGCGATGTCGAGCTTGACCATCTGCATCATCGCCTGCATGGCCCGCTGGGCGCCGGCGGGATCGGGGCCGCCCAGATATTGCACGAGCGCGGTCGGCACGATCTGCCACGATACGCCGAAACGATCCTTGAGCCAGCCGCAGCGTTCGACTGACCCGCCATCGGCGGACAGCGCGTCCCACAGGCGATCCACCTCGGCCTGATCGGCGCAGTCGATCTTGAACGAGATCGCATGGGTGTATTCGAATCGCGTGCCGCCATTGAGCGCCATAAAGCGCTGGCCGGCCAGCGTGAACTCCACCACCAGCACGGTGCCGGCCTTACCGGCGGGGCCATCGACGGTGTTCTTCTGGACTTTTTCGATTCTGGAATCGGGCAGCAGCGAAACGTAGAATTTCGCGGCCTCCTCGGCCTCGCCGTCGAACCACAGGCATGGTGAAATCTTGGACATGCATAAGCTCCTTGCGTGATGAATTTTAAATCAGGCGTCGGCCATGGCGGATTGGGCTGCGGTCGCCGCCTCGACGTCCATCCACATCACTTCCCAGATGTGGCCGTCGGGGTCCTCGAAACTGCGGCCATACATGAAGCCGTAGTCCTGCCTGGGACACGGATCGACGCCGCCGCCCGCGGCTTGCGCCTTGCCGACCACGTCATCGACGGCGTCGCGGCTGTCGGCGGAGATGCAGATCAGCACCTCGGTTGAGGTCTTCGCATCGGCGATCTTCCTCGGCGTGAACTGGCGGAATTTGTCGTGGGTCAGCAGCATGGCGTGAATGGTTTCGGAAAACACCATGCAGGACGCGGTCCCGTCGCAGAATTGCTCGTTCTTTTCGGCGCCGACGGCCTGATAGAAGGCGGTGGCGCGGGCGAGATCGCTGACGGGCAGATTGACGAAAATCATTTTGGCCATGGCAGGCTCCTTTCGGCATGTTCCACCCGAGGACGAACGGATGGGCGCCGATCCGACAGCCGGTTTGAAATTCTTTGATGACGCGATTTCCCGTCGAATCCGTCATGGCCGGGCATAGCCGTCCGAACGACGGCGTCGCTTCCGCTCGCCTATGCCCGGCACAAGGCCGGGCATGACGACTCAAATTAACATCACCCGCAATGTCACGTCGCGATCGGCGTCGGCATCGTGAGAAACGCCCGGGTCACG
>WNGP01006342.1_pt1 | contig 12051 bp, 7 predicted proteins | sample 5407671 | NCBI WGS metagenome assembly WNGP01 (sample SAMN13153381, study PRJNA577476) | soil metagenome | isolation source: 40 cm soil or saprolite under Garry oak tree replicate 2 | place: USA:California | collected 2016-06-15 | reverse complement strand
GCGGCGGCCGCGAGCATCAGGCTCCCCAAGACGGAACCGACGAGGGCCACGATCGCGGACTCGGCAAGCGTCAGCCCGAGTCCGATGAGCAGCGTCCCGGCAGCGAGGACGAGGAGCCCGATCCCGAGGCTCGACCAGAGGACAAACAGATCGAAAGTCCGGAGGACCCGCAACCCATGCGGGACCGGTTCGACGCCCCATTCCGGCGGCCTTCGCACCCGGAACATCGAGAAGCCAAGCCCTCCGCGTATATATCGGATTGGCGGCGACGCGCGGCCGTTCACTTGTTCGTCTTCGCGAACTTCTTGTACGAGTGCTTCAACGCGGTGACGAGCGGGAGTTCCTTTCCCGCCAGGAAATTGATGAGGGCACCTCCTCCGGTGCTCACGTGATCGATGCGGTCCGAGAGCCCGAGTTGTTCGACCGCCGCGACCGTGTGTCCACCACCGACGATCGAGAAGCCGTCCGCTTCGGCGATCGCGGTGAGCAACTCGCGCGTGCCGACCGAGAAGGGCTCGAGTTCGAAGACGCCCGCGGGACCGTTGAAGAAAATCGTCTTCGCGCGGCGGATCTCCTCGACGTAGTGGGCGATTGTGTCCAGTCCGATATCGTACACCGGCCACTTCGCCGGGAGCGCGGACACCGGGACGGGCCTCCGTGTGCCCTCGTCGTCGAGGACGACATCCGTCGGCCGAAAGATCCGCCCGGGGAAACGCGCGAGGAGTTCTTTGCACATGGCGCGGTGGGCCTCGTAGTCCTCGACCTCGCGTCGCATGAAGTCGGTCGTCGGCTTGCCCGGATCGATTCCGGCGGCGTCGAGGAACAGGTTCGCCACGCCGCCCGAGGTGAGCACGCTGTCGACCAGATCCTTCTCGAGCATGTGGCGGGCGACCGCGATCGAGTCGTCCGCCTTCACGCCGCCGAGGAGCGCGATCTTCGGCCGCTCGGGCTGCTGGACCGCCTGGGCGAGCATCGTGAGCTCCCGCTCCATCACCCGGCCGGCGAGGGAGGGGAGGACCTCGCAAAACCCAACGAGGCTCGGTTGCGCCCGGTGGGCCGCGGCGAACGCGTCGAGGACGAAGTAGTCCGCGTGCGGCGCGAGCCGGCTCACGATGTGGGTCTTCGCCATCTTCTCGAGCTTGGCGTCCGCGAGCGCGTCTTCCTCCGAGTAGAAACGCGTGTTCTCGAGGACGATCACGTCCCCGAGGTGCATCGCGTCGATCGCATCGATCGCGGGTCGACCGAAGAGGCTCGGCACATACTGCACGGGACGTCCGAGGAGCGCCCCGATTCGATCCGCATGGACCTCGAGCGTCGTGAAGTCGTCTTTCCCCGGTCGCGACTGGTGCGCGAGCAACACGACCTTCGAACCCCGCAGCTCGCGGATCGTCGTCAGGTGCTCCCGGATTCGCGCGTCGTTCAACAGCTCGCCAGTCGCGGGGTCGATCGGAGAGTTGATGTCCACTCGCAGGAGGACCGTACGACCCGAGAGGTCAAAATCATCCATCGTGAAGAAGTCCCGGGCCATCAGCATACGACGCAGAATACCGGAGCATAATAGTCCTTTCGCATCGCGAGGGCGCGTCCTCCGCCGCGCCGCATGCCTCCCGTTCTCAAACGAGGAAACTGGGTTGGAACCTTTTTAGAGGGACCTCGGGAATGGGCCGAGGCCACCGAGGGAGCCTCACGCCTCAGGACCTCCTCCTGCCAGAGGGAAAACTCATCCGCACCACGCGGGGCGGTCCTAATGCGCTCAAGCAACTCCTCCTCGACCTGAAGAAATATTCATTCTCCGGCTACGTCCGGACGGTTCGGAGCGGGGCCGGCAGGCGGGCCGAAGGGATCGTGCTCCTGCGCGGCGGAAACCCGGAGGCCAGCTTGTACCATCGGGACGGCACTCAGGACCGGGGCCGGAGCGCCCTGAAGAAGGTGTGGCAGGACTCGTACGACGAGTCGTGCGTCTTGGAGCTCCACGCCCGCGTGGACATGGACGGCCTCGTTCGGGAATACGCGAATGCGATCCTCGAGCGGCCCGCGAAAGTCGTCAAGAAGACGAAGATCCCGCAGACGATGGAACGATCCGAGATCGAGAGGCAGATCCGGTCGTGGAAGGACCGTGGGTACGATGTGTCCTCCGTCGACTCGAACCTCGATGCCGAGCCGTCCATCCTCGCGGCGTCCGTCGTCGCGATGCGCGACGGGGTCAAGAAGGCCGAGGCGGTGGGCGAGATCCTCTCCGGTCTCGATGTGTCCGGGTTCGAGTCGCGCGCCGCGATCCTCCGAGAGAAACTCAAGGATCCCGTGCGACACCCGGACATCGACACGGAGGTCGAGAGCCTCCGCGATGCCGTGGAAAGCCTGCGCCAGATCGAGGCGCGTCGCCAGGCCGAGATGGAGCGAGGCCGGGATTCCCAGGCGCGGACACGAAAGGTCTTGGACCTCGTGATGAAACAGCAGCAGGCGCTGCGCCCCGAGGGTGGTCCGTATTCCACGGAGGACGTCGCGCGGAAGGTGCTCGAAGAATCGATGCCGGCCCGGGATGCGGCGACGAACCTCGTCCAGATGTGCACGTTCGCGTCGTTCATTGTCGGCGAGAGCAACCGGTTCGCGCACGGCGCGGCGGTCGCGGTCGCGAAGCAACCCGCGAAGGAATACAATCCGCTCCTCATCACCTCGGGTCCGGGCCTCGGGAAGACGCATCTCCTGCACGCCATCGGGAACTACATCCTGGCCCATTCGAACGAATCGAAGGTGCTGTACCTGACCTGCGAATCGTTCGCCTCAAGCTATACGAGCGCGAAGGAAGTGGGCACCCTCTCCGCGTTCCGGGACCGCATCCGTGGCATGGATTGCCTGATGATCGATGACATCCAGTTCCTGAGCGGCATGCCGGAGATTCACGAGGAACTGTTCCACACGTTCAACGATCTGCATGACAAGGAGAAGCAGATCGTCCTGGCAAGCGATCGGCCCCCCAAGGCGATCCCGAACCTCGACGACCGCCTCGTCTCCCGGTTCGAATCGGGCCTCGTGGCAGGCATCGAACCTCCGGACCTCTTGATGCGGGTCACGATCCTCGAACGCCGCGCCCGCGACGAGAACGTCTCCATCGAAGGCGAAGTCTTGACATGCATCGCGAATCTCGTCGACAACAATGTCCGAGAGCTCGGCGGGGCGTTCAACCGAGTCGTCGCGTTCTCCTCCTTGATGAATCGTCCGATCACGCAGGATCTCGCCCGCGAAGTCTTGTCCGGGGCGACCGTCGAGCCGTCGGCGGAACCGATCCCGTCGCCGGTCTCTGAGCGGACTGCGCCGGAGGAGAGAGTCCGGCAGGAAGTCCCCGCGACGGCGAACCACGAACTCACACCAGGCCGCAGCTACCTGATAGAGGAGGAACGACCCGCGAAGGCGTTCCGGCTCTTGACGGATTTCCTCGGTGGCGGGGGCGGCGGCCTGGTCATCAGCCGGACGAACCCGAAACGCGTCCGGCAGGCGCACGACCTCGCGACCGCGCGCGTCCTGTGGCTCACGGACCGCGAGGGGTCGGCGGAGGAGACGATCGCGCCGGCCCTGGAGCGGCTCGTCTACGAGATCGAGGACTTCATGGGCAAGCAGCCCCGGGGCGCGATCCTCCTGGACGGGATCGAGTACCTTGTTTCGAACAATTCGTTCGACGCGGTCTTGATGTTCGTCCGGCGGCTGCTCGACGCGATCTCCGAGAGCCGATACGCGTTCATCATCTCCCTCGGCCCTGCGACGCTGAAAGACCAGGAGCTCAAGGTGCTCGAGCGGGAGATGGAAGTGATCCGCTATCCGTAATCGCGACTGGGCTACCCGAGGCCCTGAACGGCCTTGTGGAAGTCGCGGATCTGCCGGAGCGCGTCGCCCCACGCCTCGCGCTTCACGAACGCGCTCGCCTCTTTGAGGATGCCGATGGGTCGGGAGAGGTCGTTGCCGCGCACCTTCAGGTCCAACAGTTCGTTCCGGGCCTTCCGCATCTGGTCCTGGACGAACGCCGGGACGTCCCGGTTCATCCGTTCCTGCGCCTGCTGCCCGAGCCGGAGGGCGCCTGCGACATCCCGACGGTCGAGCGACTCACGCCCTTGCCGGAGGAGTCGCTCCGGATCGCGGAGGTCCATGCCCATCGACCGGACCTCGCGCGCGAGCCGATCGCCATCGTCGATGATCTTGCGGGCCTCGTGGAAGTCTTTCGCCTCCGTGTGGAACGTCCCGAGCGCCCCTTGGAACCGGTCCCACGCGGCATCGTAGTCGCCCGCCTCCAGCCGGCCGACCGCCTCTTGGAGTTTCGGCGTGGCCGCCTGGACGCCCGCGTCCCCTTTGGCGGCGCGGAGTTCCTGGATGAAGGTGTCGATCTCTCCGCCGATGAAATCGACGAACGCGACGTCCAACGTTCGACGGGCGTTCGCAATGAGCGTGACCGCGCGTTCGATGTCGCGTCCCTTGCCGGCCTGGATCGCGTCGTTGATGATCCGCTTCCCCTCCTCGATCTCGAGCCCGATGCGCTTCGCGGAGACCAGGAGGGGCTTCACCTCGTTCACCAATTTGGGGAGTTCGCGGTAGAGGAGCTTTCGGTCTCCCGTCGGGATCCGACGTTCCGCTTCCCGTCGGGTCCGGCGAAGTTGGTCGATCCGGTTTTGGAGAGGAGACCGAGCAGGCTTGCCGCCGGCCGCGGGCGCGGCGAACGACCGGATGGGAGGGGCCTCCGCCGCGACGGCCGCGACGATCGGCGGCGGTTCTCGGATCTTCCCCATCCGCGCGGTCGCCGTCTGCGGGTCCTCGGCGAAGCGGACCCCGCAGCTCGGGCAACGATCCGCGTCGGCCGGGACCGAGCTCTTACAGACCGGGCACTCGTACTCGGTCGCCTCGCCCTCGGAGAATTCCGCGCCACAACCCGGACAGACGGTCGCGTCCGCGGAGACGAGCGTCTCGCAGACCGGACACAGGAATTGCTCGCCGAGATCGGCCGCGGCCTCCGTCACAGCGCGGGGTTTCGCGGCGGCGTCGACGTCGGCCGATTCCGGCGTTTCCCGAGCGACGTTCTTCAGCGTTTCGAAGATTTCTCGATGGTCCTCCTTGCCCTCCATGATCGAGGCGAGGATCTCGTCGATGCTGCGTCCGTCTTTCACGGGCGTGTCGATCGGGTCGAGGCCTCCGCCGATGTCGAACAAGGTGAGGTCCGTCTGGCACGAAGGGCACACCCGCGCGTTCGCGTCGATCGGTGTGTCACAGACGGGACAGACTTTCGTTTCCTTCGCTGGCGTAAGCCGACACCTCGAATTCGTCGACGCGTTTCTATCTTGAATGAGCGTACAAAGACTTTCCGGACTCAGTTCAGAGAATGATAAGTCCTCAGCCCAGATAATCAGCGCAAAACGATTAAGTGAGCCCTGCCCCCGTGTGATGCGTATCCGGCGCGGCCATGGCATTTCGCAGTGCAATCGAGGGTCTGGACAAAGTGATTCGGAGCGACATCCTCCCACCGAAGGTCATCCTCGTCACGGGCCCGCCCGGGTCGATGAAGACGTCCTTCTGCTACACGCTCATGTCGCGCTACCTGAAGGACACCGGCGAGTTCGGTCTGTACACCACGCTCGAGGAGACGGTCCAGTCGCACCTGCGGAACATGGAGTCCCTCGGGGTCGAGCTCTCGATGAACATGCAGATCAGCGACTTCACGGATCTGCGGGAGATCGATGCAGTCGTCGGCCCAGAGGACCAGACGGACTACCTGGCGTTCATCGAGCGGATGATCGGCCATTACCGCAAAGTGCACGGTCAGAAGTTCAAGCTGTTCGCCCTCGATTCGCTCGGGGCGCTCTACTCGCTCATGGAGAACACGAGCAACATGCGAAAGCGGATGTTCTACTTCTTCAAGATGCTCCGCGACAACGAACTCACCTCCCTCGTCGTCATGGAACGCGCGCCGAACGGCGAGAGCCAGCTCCTCGGGAACGAGGGGTTTCTCGTCGATGGCATCGTGATTCTGGGCCTCGACCGATCCCGCGGCAAGCTCGTCCGGTACCTCCAGGTGGAGAAGATGCGATCGGTCGATCACTCGATGGAGAAGCACGCGATCGAGGTTCGGAAAGGCGGGCTGACCGTCCTCGGACCGATCTTCGAGACGGGAGGGAATTCATGAGACACGTTTGCACGCCGACGCCTGGGAGGCTCGGCGCCATGCACCGACATCGGAGGGCACCGTAGATGGCCGAAGGATCGATCCTTGACGCACTGGACGCACTGAAAAAGCTGGAAGAAAACCTGAAGTCCCGGGACGCGGAGTTCCGACAGCGCGAGGCCGCGCTCCAGGAACAAGGGTCCAAGGTCGAGGAAGACCGGCGGGTCCTCGATCAGGAGCGGACGTCCCTCGCGGACGAGCGGGATTCGCTCGTCGGTCGGGAGAAAGGAATGCGCGCCCGCGAGAAGGAGCTCGAGCAGAGTGAACGGAGCATCGCGGACCGGGAGCAGGAATTCGACGCGACGAGACAACAGGTGCTCGCCAAAGAGAACTCGCTCGTCGCCCGCGAGCAGGAACTCGCGAAGCGCCTCGACTCCCTCGTGAGGCGGGAAGAGGAATTCGCGCGGCGCGACACGGAGGCGGTCACGCACGCGAAGGACATCGCAGCGCGCAAGACCGAGATTGCCTCGCGGCAAGAACAGATTGTCAAGCTCCTCGAAGACCAGAAGGCGACGCTCGATGCGCAGATTGGTCGGAACCGGGAGCTCATGGAGCGCGAGAGGAAGCTCGCCTCCGAGGAGGAGAACTTCGCCGCAGCCCGCGCGAAAATCGCGGAAGAGGGGAAGCGACTCCTCGATCGCGAGAAGGCGCTGCTCGCGCAGGAACAGTCGATCAAGTCCATGGCGGCGGCACCCGCCTCGATGCCCGCCGTTTCCGTCAAAGCGGTCCCGACGACGCCCGCACCCCAGGTGGTACTTCGGCCCCAGCCTGCTCCGTCCAACCCGGCACCCGTTGCGGCGAAGCCCGCCGCCCAGATGCCGGTCGCGGTCGCGCAGGTAGCGAAGCCCGTCGTGAAGGTCGCGGTCCAAGCCGAGCCCGCTGCGGGCAGCGAGTCCGAGATTCCCTGTCCCGCCTGCGGAACGATGATCTCTTCCGATGCGATCATGTGCTACGCGTGTGGCCACCGTCTCCAGGATGAGGCGGCCGCGGAGGAGACGTCCGAGACGGAGGGCGAGTCCGAGATTCCCTGTCCCGCCTGCGGAACGATGATCTCTTCCGATGCGATCATGTGCTACGCGTGTGGCCACCGGATGGCGTCCGATGACGACAAGGGAAAGAAGGTCCCGGTGAGCGTGAAGAAGGTCATGAAGAAGAAAGTGATCTGAGCCGGCGGTCGGAGCGAGGCGAGCGTGCGCGGAGCCTCCGTCCACCCGGCTTCTCATGCATTTTTCGGGCCATTTTCATCGATGTTTGCTCATTTCTATATCCGCGAAATGATAAAATGTTTTCCTCCATATTCCGGCGTTATTCTTTCGCGTGAGAACAGGTGCGTATCGGGATAGATAATCGCGCGGTAACCTATTTATAAAGAGGCCCCGGATGGCCCGCGCAACATGCCCACCGGTCGTAGTCCTCCGGATGCGTTCGGCCGACTCGACCTCAGGAGGTCTTGGGTTGTCTAGCCGATCCGAACGGAATGCTAAGGCCCTGACGTGTTTGATCGTTTGGTCTGTCGCCCTGGGTGGCCTCTTCGCCGCCGTCGTCGCTCTCAGCCCGGCCGCGCGGGCCGGAACCTGTGACCAGGTCGGTGGCGTCATCACCGGGGACTGGACGATCACGACGACTCAGGTGTGCACGGGAATCGTCTACTCCGTGGACGGTTCGATCAACATCAACGCCGGGGGCAGCCTCACGCTGGTCAACGGCGGTTTGAGTTTCTCCAAGGATACGTCTCACGAAGGCTACGCGCTCAACGTGAACGCGGGCGGCGAACTCGTCCTCGACAACTCGGTTGTCACGACGCAAACGGATGCGATCAATCCGTTCCTCAAGCTCGCATTCACCGTCTCCGGAGCGAACAGCCACTTCGCGATGAAGAATGGCGCGATCCTGAAGTTCCCCGGTTGGTTCAACGCGACCGGCACGACGATCGACGTGACCGGTTCGACGATCACCGGTTTCTCGTCGACCGAGCTCTTCGGCCTCGGGGTATACAGCGATGACAACGACGACAGCCCGCTCATCTCGTGGGCGTCCACGACCGCGAGCCTGTACGGATCGCGGATCGAGCGCATCTACGAGAACGGCACCGCGAGCGGCGGCAATGCCACGGGTCCGATCGAAGGCAACGTGGCCCTGACCGCCTCGAGCAACCTCTACGCATACGACTCGTACATCGGTGTCGACTTCTCGAACGTCGTCGGGTTGCACAACGCGCTACGGGTCGACGGGACCTCGAACGCGTACCTGTACGCCGTCACGATCGACCGGTCGCAAGACCCGGTCCTCAAGTCGACCTGGCAGCCGGCCTACGAGCCGCTGGCCGCGGGCGGGAACATCTTCCTCCTGCGGTGGCTCCGCGCCTCCGTGGTCGACTCGACCGGATTCCCGGTGAGTGGCGCCTCGATTTGGTCGACCCTCAGCCCGAGCGCGACGACGGCCCAGTATCCGGATAACGGTCTCTCGTCGACGCCCAGCGCGCGGACCCTCGCCTACCTCGGGCGGGCCGCGAGCGGGGCGAACGCGTGGAACCACACGGATTCGAGCGGCCTCGCCGTGATTCCGCTGTATACCGACGTGATCACGACCGCCAGCCTGCCGAACGCGGAATCGTTCGGTAACTACCAGCTGACCGTCGCCTTCGGGGCGGCGACCGGCCCGAGCGGCGTGGACTTCGACCCGTATCCGGCGATCAGCGCGGCCAACAACACGAAGTTCGTCAGCGTGGGCCTCGCGGTCCAGGTCCGGACGGGTCCGGACCTCACGGTTGCGCCGGCGAGCCCCACGATGACCGTCCTCCAGAACCAGCCCTTCACCGTGTACGCCTTGATCTCGAACCAGGGCCAGACCACGGCGACCGGCGTCTCCGTCGCGGCGTACCTTGATGGAAGCCGCGCGGTCACGTACGGCCGGGTGGACAGCCTCACGGTCGCCACGTCCCTAAATCAGACGATGACCATTCAGGGCGTTGCCACCGTCGGCGCCCACACGCTCGAGCTCATCGTCGACCCGGACAACACGATCAACGAGGGCGGCTCCGCTCAGGAGAGCAACAACTTCGCGAACATCACCTTGAACGTCCAGCCGCCTCCGGCCGGGTTCACGGCGATCCTCACGCCGACGAGCGGCCAGTCCGTCGTATCCGGAAACGCTCTGAGCGTCACGGGATACGTCCGGGACTCGGGCTCGAACGGCATCGGAGGCGTCGTGTTGGCGATCGAACTGCGCAGCGGCGCCACGGTCCTCGCAACGAACTCGACGATGTCCGCGAGTGACGGCTTCTTCATCGGGACGATCGTCGTGCCCTCGAACACCCAGGATGGGCAGTACTCGATCGTCGTGACGCCGGCAACGACCCTGATCCAACCGGACACGACCAACATCGCGGTGCAGAGATCCTCGTCCTTCTTGTTCCAGAAGGTCCCGGTCCTCGGCATCGAGTGGTGGCTGTTCCTCGTCATCCTGGCGGCCGCCGCGGCTGTCGCGATCGGCGTGTCACTGTATTGGAAGGTCTACGTGGAAGGTCTACGGCCTCGGCAAGATGGTCGAGTGCGGCGAGTGCGGCGCCTTCATCCCGGAGGACGCGACGACCTGCCCGAAGTGCGGCGTCGAGTTCGAGCGGGACATGGCGAAGTGCTCGAACTGCCAGGCCTGGATCCCGGTCGACGTGAAGCAGTGCCCGGAGTGCGGCGTCGAGTTCGCGACCGGTCAGCTGGAGATGGCGGACTACAAGGAGAAGATGCGCCTCCAGTACGACGAGGTCATCGCCCGCTTCAAGCAGGAAGCCTCCCGACAGCTGGGCCGCAGCCTGAGCGAGACCGAGTTCCAGGAATGGTGGCGCAAGCAGCCGACCTTCCTCACCTTCGAAGACTGGCTCCGCGAGGAAGAGGAGATGCGCAAGATGGGCTCGAAGCCGTGCCCGACCTGCGGCACCCTCAACTCCGTGACGGCCACGGTCTGCCACAAGTGCGGATCCTTGATGCGCGATCAACGCCCACCCAGCGGTGGAGCGGTCGTCGCCGGTGCTCCGGCGCGAAAAGTCCAGGCCCGCGGGCCGATGTCCCCGCCCGGACCGACCAACGCGACCGCGCCGATCGTCCAGAAGCGCGTCATCAAGAAACCGATCGAAGGCAAGGAAGGCGAGAGTTCGGAAGGCCAGAACGGCGATGGGAACTCGTCCGACGATCTCTGAGCCGGCCTTCCCTAACCCCTTTTCTTTTCCGAAACATCAGGCGAAGCTCCGCATCGGCCGCGCGCGCTCCGCCCTACGAGGCATCGCGGTCAGGCTCGGCCAAGGCAATGTCGTGAGTGTGGGTGTGGATGAAAGCGGCGAGGTACCACTCGATCAGCGGCGTACTCGGGCGATGCGCCAAAGGCTGCACCACTCGGCAGAGGACCGCCCGACCGGGAGTCCTCTAAAGAACGGTGTGGGCCACGTTGCATGAGTTCTGGGATGCGGTCCCGGGCTGGGAGCGGCCGAACAGATTCCGCCTTCCTAATCTACGCCGCCGGCTGTTCCGCCGCCCCGGGCGACCGAACGTACGCCCCCTTCTGTTCGGATTATGTCGTCACAGCCCTCGTTCCCCACCCATGCCGGACCTTCGTGGCCCGGCCCTTTCCCCATTTCACTTTATGTCTTGGACTTGCCACCCGTCGTAGCGGCCATTGAATGAGGCGGCGAGTCTCCGCATGGCAGAAATCGTCCCGGCGATTAGCTGTTCATCAAGCAAAGTTGTATGTGACGCGCGGACCAGCCACTCGTCGCCCTCCGCGGATGGGCCCTGCCGGAGCTTGTACTTCGCCGCGCGTAGCTCCTGAACAGCCCGTTTGGCAGCGGGTGCGTTGGGAAGTAGAGGTGGTGTTCGACACGGTGGGGGTCTCGGAAATCCAAGTGGCTCGCGTGGAGGGTGTCGAAAATTGCCTGGTCCGCCTCGGGTAGTTCGGGTCGTGGACCCAGGGAGCGAGGATCAACCGGTTCGAGTTCGTCTTGTCTCGCCGAGAATACCGCGATTGTCGCGCCGTCCGGGCGTGAGACTTCGACCTCCACTGCGCCGCCGGGGTGCTGATCCACCACGACTCCAATCGATCCGGGCGGCACTCCAGCTTCGATGAAGCGGTCGCTGACGATGCGGACCACGTCGTACGGCTTCAACGTGCCCGAACCTGTGTCTGGAGATTGAAAGGTTCCGGTGCTTCGCTGCGGAAGAGGCCCCCTTCTGTTCGGATGATGTTGTCGACGCCCTCGTTCCCCCTCTAGTGCCGGCCTCCCGGCCCGTCCCCTTCCATTCCTCGCGGTCCTGTCTCTTATTTCTGCAGAGGGGCCTGGTTGGCAGGCGTGACAGAGCCCGATCCTGAGGCTTGCCAGACGGCCCGAAGCTGAAGCAAGTGCCGTAGCGCCACGACCCGAATCCAATAGGCCGTAAGCCCGAGCAAAACTACGAACACGACACCGCTGTAGACGTAGGCAGCGAGTGAGATTGCGTTAGACAACCACAATATCGTGAGCGCGAAATACGCCACGAAATATCCAGCTACAACGGCGGTCGTGACTTCAACCACGAAACGGCCATACCATGCGATCCGCGGATGGAGGACCTGAACGTGGCGTTTGTAGGCGCCCCAAGCCAGAACCGCGCCACATATGGGGCACGTGCGTTCAGCTGGGAGTTCCGTTCCGGGATGCTGCAACGCCGCCAGGATGTCCGAGTGTCGGGCCTCCTCGTGTGGCCTTAGTTCGGACCATGGCATCGACACTCCGCAGTAAGGACAGAACGGTTGCGCGCGCAAGCTTGTGTCCGCGCTCCCACATTCTCTGTTCCGCATTGATTCCTTTCGGTCGGCTTCGCGGGGGA
>WNGP01012888.1_pt1 | contig 12052 bp, 8 predicted proteins | sample 5407671 | NCBI WGS metagenome assembly WNGP01 (sample SAMN13153381, study PRJNA577476) | soil metagenome | isolation source: 40 cm soil or saprolite under Garry oak tree replicate 2 | place: USA:California | collected 2016-06-15 | reverse complement strand
ATGGCGCATGTGTCGGGCGGAATCATGGCTGCCTATATCGCGTTTGGCATCGAGCCCAAACATCTGCTTAGCGCGGTGATTATGACTGCGCCGGGCACGCTGCTGATGGCGAAGATGCTTGTTCCCGAGACCGAGAAGCCGAAAACCGCCGGACGCGTCGTCATGAGCGAAGACGAAGAAAGAACAGAGAAAGAAGAGAATCTACTCGGCGCCGTCGCGCGTGGCACAACCGACGGCTTGCACTTGGCGCTGAACATCGCCGCGATGCTGATTTCTTTTCTCGCCCTGATTGCGCTCACCAATGGCGTCATGGGCGGAATCCACAACTGGCTGGGTAGCCGTGGCATCTTCTGGTTTCCTGAAAGCTTGGAGAAGATTTTTGGAGTCTTGTTCGCACCGGTGGCATGGGTCATCGGTATTCCATGGCACGACTGTCCGATTGTCGGCAACCTGCTCGGCACACGCATGGTGCTGAACGAATTGGTGGCATTTTCGATGTTGGGTCCACAACGGGCGGTGCTCGATCCGCGGTCGTTCACAATCGCAACGTTCGCACTTTGTGGATTTGCTAACCTGAGCTCGATCGGAATCCAGATCGGTGGCATTGGCGCCCTGGCGCCAAACAAGAAAGGCGAACTCGCCCGGCTCGGCATTCGCGCCATGCTGGCTGGCACAATGGCAAACCTGATGTCAGCTTCGATTGCAGGGATGCTGTTGTAACGACTTTCGATTCGGACCGCAATTTATTGGACTTTGCCGATGCCCTTTAGCAGTCGCTCAGCTTTCCTCTTTTCTGCCATTGCTTCAGCAGGACGACCGGTAAGGGTATAGATTTCGGCCATACGCCCGTGAGGCTCCGGATCTTGAGGGTGTAGCTTTTCGGCTTCCAGGAAATAACGAAGTGAATCGGAATATTGACGGGCTGCCTGGCTCTTCCGCGCCAGCCCGAGGGTGGCGATGTAGAGCAGGTCCACCGTGCCCGACTCCTGCGGGTTGAGTTGGTGTGCGTGGCGGAGCGCCTGATAAGCGGCAAGGTCCTCACCCAGCTTTGACAGGACGGCTCCGTAAAGGGCGTTCAGTTGAAATAAGTCAGGCCATCGTTGGATGGAATTGGCCAAGGGCCTGCGCGCTTCTTCGAACCGGTTGAGCTGGTAATAGGTCAGCGCGAGATTGTATTGCATTTGGGGCGATTCCGGGGCCAACTCCGCGGCCCGACGCAAGGGCTTCAGCGCTGCTTCCAAGTCACCATGCTGGCCATAGATCGTTCCCAGCGCGGTCAATTTTTCGGCGTTGTCGGGATCATACAACTGTTCGCAAATCGTGCGCGCCTCCTCAGGGAGACCCTGGTCCAGCTTTTGCCCGCATTCAACTCTCAGCCTGCCTTCGCGGTCGTCACGTCGGCGAAGCTCCTCGGACAGTTCTAAGGCCTTCTTCGCTTCCTCCTCGTGCCCTTGTTGGCGATACACGAGGCCCAGCTGATACGGGATGCGAGCGTCTCGCGGATTGAGCTGAGCAGCCTCCTTCAGCCACTTCTCAGCGGCGGCCAGATCACCCTGTTTGAAGTAAGCAAACCCAAGATAGTAAGCGGTGTCGGGAAAGGGCGGCTTGACGACCGCCTGGTTCAAATTCCTAATAGCCTTTTCAAAAGAGCGGTTTTCCAAGTCCAACCTGCCCAAGTAATACAAGACGTTGGGATGCTCTCCCACTTCACGCTGCACGATTTCAAACTCCCGGCGCGCTTCATCTGATTTATGTTGTTCGAAAAGCGCAACGGCCAAAGGAAATCTTGCCCGCAGAACCAGCTGGGGGTCGATCTGCAAGGCAGCGCGAAATTCGCTGACGGCCACGTCATATCTACCTAGCTTCAAAGCGTCGTAACCCTTGCCTAGGTGGGCTGCCGGCGTCTCCCCGGTGGTTGCGTTCGCGCCGGGGACTTCCTGAGATGCGGCCGGAGGCGCGGTCCTGCCTAGCCCCGAGAACACCAGCGTCAGCGTGGCGGTCAACACCGCAATGCGTCGCCCGATTTCCCGACGACATGCTGGCAGGCGCTCCGGGGTCTGGTTCATATCACAACCGATCCGCCGCTTTGGCGATGAGAGCGCCCGCCACCTGCTTGAGGTCGGTCACTTCTTGCGCCGTCGCGCTGCTCACGTAATCGCTCACCAACTTCTCACAGCGAACGCGGACCTGATCGTGAGCCGCCGAGTCCTGGCCCCGAAGAGCGAACAGCTCTTTAAGCCAATGTTTACCGTACCCGGCGTGAATGGTTTCGTCCGCCCAATCGAAGTCCATATCGTGCTCGCTTAAGGCGTCGCCGTAGGCGTGGAAGAGTTGCGCGCGGGCCGGTTTGTGCCGGATGTTTTTGGTTTCAAAAAAGTAGAGCATCCCCAGAAGGTAGATCGGTTCTTCGCTCGATGCGCTCTCATAGATGTAAGTACCCAGAGGGATCTCGGCCGGCTTGAGTCCCCACGCCATCAGGCGTTCATAGCCCATCCGGCAGTGGCGCGATTCGTCATAGGTCCAGCGAGCAGAATTGTGGATCCACTCCCACGGCAGAATATCGGCGAAGGCGCTCAAAATCGCGCCGCCAGCCTCGATCGCCCAGACCTCATTGAGGTGGCTGATGGCCGAGCGCAGTTGCAGTTGCATTCCTTCGCCGTAGGGATAGGTGGGATCGACTACGTCCGGCCAGTAGAAGCGGCAAGGCCAGAAACGCGGGTCTCTGGCTGGCCGGTGGGGAATGGCGTAGCTCTTTGATCCCGGTAGGGCTTGTTCGCCAGCCGACGAGGGGCATGGCCCCACTCCCACGCCACCCAGGTGGGAAAGCCGATCCGCAACCGCTTGCGTCCAGGCGAGCGCGTATTCGCGCAACTCGGGATTTCCAGAGAGTGCGAACTCCGCCCATGGCTCGAAAGCGCTGATCTGTTCCACCTTTTCAGCAAGCGCCAGAAAAAGAAACCGGTGAGTGGGACCATCCGCTATTGAATCCGAATCATGGAGATATGCCCGGTAAGAATCGCGAAGCGCCGGCAGAAGGACCTTTCCTACGCTTAGCAGGAATGCCGGAACCGAAGGTGAGTCCTTAACCCCACTGAAAAGGTCAATCAGCGCATGATCTGCTCCTTCCTCATCCAACAGACGGCTCGGGAAACGAAGCTCGAACACCCGATTCCGCAGGGCGTGCGCGGTTTCTGCGTTTTGCCAGATAAAACGAGCCAGACCGGTTTTGATTTCGAGAGGTGCGATTGCGGGGATCCACGCCGCCTGGCTCACCAGCAGCGCGCGCTCGCAGAAGAAAAAGCGTTTGAGAAGTTGTGCCGTATCAACCCGCATCCAGCGCGCCCGAGGCTGCCGGCTCAACAAATACTCGGAAACCTGTGACATGGTAGCCTTTGCGCACCCAGATGTGAAACGCACCGGTCTGAGTCGAGCTTGGTATTCACAATTCTACGATGGGCGAGGACAAAACCCCACCAGCCCATCGAAATGAACGAGGCCAGTCATCGTTCAGTGGAGGACGGGGGTTGCATTCGTGGCAACGCACGACCATTTGCCACCTCTATCAACCCAGGTATCAACAAAGCGCTCCCGCCGCACGTAGGACTTTCCAGCTTCGACTCCCTTGGCTCGAAATACTCCGGTCGCGATGGCAGTATTTCCGAACACACGCACGTTCATCGATTCGGGCGCGAGCTGCTGCTCCTGGGACTTCGCTGGGTGCACGCTGGCAAGAAATTCTGCTTTGGTCTGAATAGAGCCGTCGTCGTTAATCAGCACAATCCGATCGTCGAGGATTCCCTCCAATGCTCGCGTGTCCCCCAGCTTGTACGCTTGGTTCCAGGCTTTCTCCAAGGCAATGATTTTCGATTGAACCCCAGAATTTGTATCGTTTTGCGCTGAAACGAGCAAGGACGGCGCGCATATCAAAGCCAGCAACAGCCCCCTGGTCATTCTCATGGTGCAGCTCCTCTTGCGCAGTATATGGGAACCGGCCCTCGACAGTTCGTCGAGCAAGAGTTGCTCAACAGTGCATGCGGAGGAACCTACGCTGGGAATCTAACTGCCCGCCAGATCCGCCAAAAACCAATTCGGAGGCGTCAGCCCGTGTTGCCGGTAAAACAGCAGGACTTTATCGCGGTGTGGCAAAGAAGGAATGACGCCGTCCTTTGTAACTGCCAGCGCGCCAGTGGCGACGGCGAACTGCACAGCGGCCTCGAGATTCGCACCGCTAGCGAGTGCCACGGCCAGACCGGCATTGAAGGCATCGCCTGCGCCGGTGGTGTCCAGCGCCGATACTCGCACAGCGGGGATGTGAGTTGAGGAGGACGCGCCTACGATCAGCGCACCTTTTTCACCCAGCGTCATGACCACCTGTTTTATGCCGGTCCGAATCAATTCGCGGGCAACGGCTTCCGGCTCGCTGGGCGCGTCCGGACTTCGACCGGTGAGCACTCTGGCTTCAACTTCATTGGGCGTGAGAACATCTACCATCTGCAAGAGGGAGTAAGGTAAACGCCGGACAGGTGCAGGGTTCAGAATCGTCATCGCGCCACACCCGCGTCCGCGCAACAAGGCCGCTTCGGCCGCTACCACGGGAATTTCAAGCTGGGTGAGCACCACCTGGGGTGAATTGAATGCTGCGTCGCATTGGGAAATGTCAGCGGCGGTCAAGAGCTCATTTGCTCCGGGATCAATCGTGATGCAATTGTGACCGTTGGCAGCCTCGACGATAATAAATCCCACACCGGTGGGGGCGTTGGCGGTTTCTGTGACATGGGAAACATCAATCCCCTCGTCGCGGTAAAGCCCCAGCGCCATTTCCCCGAAAGCATCCTTTCCGATTCTGGCGACGAAACTGACTTTCGCGCCGAGCCGCGCACAGCCCACGGCCTGATTAGAACCCTTCCCGCCATAGTCCACGCGATAACCAGTTCCCAACAGCGTCTCGCCGGCGCTCGGGAGGCACTGAACTTTCATGGTCAGGCCGGCTGCGTAACTGCCCACCACAGTAATGCGAGGAACGCTCAACGGCAGAGTCTCCGGAGTATGAGGGTTGACGCTTGAGACCCGTAAGCCTATCACATGGCCGAATTACTCCGGATCCGCCAACCTTGACCGGCTCCAGTGTGACTGCTAGATTTCAGCTCTACACGTAGATATCTGGGGGGCATTGGTCTGAGTCGGGCAAAGAGGACGTGGCATTTGGTCGATCTTCGCCCCGGCGAACTTGATCCAGTCGATCCCAGTCGGCGTGACTTTGTCGTCCGCTGTTGCCAGGGAGCGTCCGGGGCGCTAGTATCCACAGGCCTGCGCGGTCTCGCCTTTCCTTCGCTTTCGACTCTCGATTCTCGAAACACGGTCTCATCCGACGGCGACTTCCACTTACACCCTCACTATCGAGCCCATACCCCACTCGACTCGACGCTTCTCAAGACGCAGGCAGGTCTCGACAAGTTCGTCACCGAAAAATATCACGACCAGATCGCCGCAATTCTTGCGAAATGGAGCTCTGGACTGTTGCGATCTCCGCAAGAAGTACAGGAATTTGAGAAGGCTCTCGCCTCGGATTTCTCGGCGTCGTCGTTCCGGCCAATCGAATCGCGGCTGCTGCGTTCTGGCCCGTCGCTCGAGATCCGTAAAAACAAGTTCACCCGGCAGATTGTTCTGGGAAGGGAGGCCTTTCTTCAGGAACTGCGATCCGCCCTGAGCCCCTTTTCGAAGATTGTGACCGCTGAACTCCAAGTAACAGCCATTGACGTCGCGAGTATTGGCGTAGGCCTTGTGACCCCATCGGCGCCTCGTGTTCCTAATCGGCTGAAGACTAGCGTCCGATACGATTTGGTGGGCTCTGGGCGAAGCTTCTACCGCGAGCAGCGCGTGGGGAATTGGGAACTCGAATGGGAAGCGTCGATGTCATCACCGGCTTCTCCAGCGAGTGAATTCCGCCTGCGAAGTTGGCAGGCGCTGGACGAGACGCGAAGCCGCTCCGCAGGACCCGTTTTCGTGGACATCACAACGGCCGCATTCAGCAGCAATCTGTCTTACTCGTCCCAGTTGCTTCGGGGAGCTGACTACTGGCGGACGGTTCTCGACGGCGCGTGTGGCATTGACGTTTACGGACACAATGGAGTTTCGGTCGGAGACATCGACGATGATGGATTCGACGATCTCTATGTGTGCCAGCCAGCCGGCCTTCCCAACCGGCTCTATCGAAACCGGGGAGACGGGACCTTCGAGGATTTCACGGAGGCATCCGGACTCGGGATCCTAGAGAATACAGCCTGCGCACTTTTTGTGGATATCGACAATGACGGCCGCCAGGATGTGATCGTCGTGCGCACGAACGGTCCTCTGCTATTTCTGAATGAAGGTGGTGGCAAGTTCCGCCGGAAGGCTGAGGCGTTTCAGTTTGCCACCCCTCCGCAGGGGACCTTCACGGGTGCCGCCGTGGCCGACTACGATCGCGACGGCTGGCTGGACATCTACTTCTGCCTCTACCTCTATTATCAGGGCACGAACCAGTACAAATACCCCTCCCCTTACTATGATGCTGAGAACGGTCCTCCCAACTTCATGATGCGCAACAATCGGGACGGGACCTTCCGCGATGTCACCGCGCAGACAGGCCTTAACCAAAACAATACTCGTTACAGTTTTTGCTGTGGTTGGAACGACTACAACCGCGACGGCTGGCCCGATCTTTATGTCGGTGAACGACTTCGGGCGGAAGAACCTCTACCGCAACAACCACGACGGAACTTTTACCGACGTCGCTCCGCAAGCCAGCGTTGAGGATGTGGGCGCGGGCATGGCTGTCTGCTGGTGCGATTATGACAATGACGGAGTCGAGGATCTTTACGTCGCTGACATGTGGACCGCGGCCGGAAAGCGTATCTCGACGCAGGAACTCTTCCAGAAGAATACGCCTGAACAAATACGAGCACTGTATCGCAAACACGCCATGGGCAATTCCTTATTTCGTAATAAGGGCGACGGCACTTTCCAGGATGCGAGCGCTTCCGCCGGAGTGGAAATGGGCCGCTGGTCGTGGTCGAGCGACGCATGGGATTTTGACCACGACGGCTTCCCCGATCTCTACATCGCGAATGGCATGATCTCCGGACCGATGCGCCCAACCCGAGAAGAAGATCTGAACAGTTTTTTTTGGCGGCAGGTGGTTGCCAACTCCCCCGCGGAAGCCACGCCTTCTCCCGATTATGAACAGGGATGGGCCGCTATCAATGAACTCGTCCGTTCCGACGGCACGTGGAGCGGATTTGAACGGAACGTGTTCTACGCGAACAATAGGGATGGGACTTTTTCCGACGTTTCCGGGGTGGTGGGCTTGGACTTTCTGGAGGACGGTAGGGCCTTCGCCCTCGCTGATTTCGATGGGGATGGGCGGCTGGAAGTATTCCTGAAAAATCGTAATGGTCCGCAATTGCGGCTTTTGAAGAATGTCATGACGGACCTGCCACCTTCGATCGCTTTCCGTCTTCGCGGCCGCAAGAGTAATCGTGACGCCATCGGTGCGGCGATTACGGTGGAAACTGAAAAAGGCCGGCAGACACACACACTTCGGGCGGGGTCGGGCTTTCTTTCGCAGCACAGCAAAGAAGTATTCTTCGGCTTAGGTGACGCCAAAGGTCCGGTGAAGGCGTCCATCCGCTGGCCGAGCGGGTTGGTGCAGGAACTCCACCCGCTTCCGCTCAACCATAGGGTGCGGGTTGAAGAGGGTTTTGAACCGTCTCGAATTGAGGCCTTCAAGGCTAAAACCGTGCCCTTCTCCAAGACCATTGCGCAACGAGAGGAGCCACTCGGGGAGAGGGTTGAAACCTGGCTGCTCGCGCCCGTGGCGGCGCCGGATTTTTCTCTTCCCGACTTGACGGGGCAAGCTCGCACTCTGGCCGCATTTAGCGGCAAGGCCGTGTTGCTTAATTTCTGGGTCAGTGGGTCAGCGAGTTGCGAAGAAGACTTGAAGGTCTTCAACGCGCTCCACTCGCGGTGGGCAAGCCAAGGCCTTCAACTGCTCGCCGTGAACCTCGATGGTCTTAGCGAGGGTAATTCTGATGGTGCCGACAAGATTCTGGCGCTGGCGCGAGAGCGCCGCCTGGCATTCCCCATCCTTCGCGGGACAGATGACGTGGCCGGCATTTACAACATTCTCTATCGGTACTTGTTCGACCGGCACCGTGACCTCAGCCCTCCAAGCTCCTTGTTGATCAATGACAAAGGCCTCATCGTCAAGCTTTATCGAGGATCCATGGATCCGGAGCACCTCGGACGAGACTTCGAGAACATCCCCCAAACCGACACGGAACGGCTAGCAAAGGCGTTACCATTTCCCGGCGTGATCGATGCTCAGGAGTTTCGGCGCAACTATCTCTCGTACGGAGCGGTTTTCTTTCAGCGGGAATATTTCGATCAAGCTGAAGCGTCTTTCCGGCTTGCGCTTCGCGACGATCCCTCGAGCGCCGAGGCTCTCTACGGCTTGGGAAGCGTCTACTTGAAGCAACAGAAGACGGGTGAAGCGCGGGAGACTTTTGAGCGCGCGATCAAACTTCATGCGAGCTATCCCGACACTCTGCCAAACTCCTGGAACAATCTCGGCCTTTTGGCCACGCGGGAAGGGCGAACCGCGGAAGCGATTCCGTACTTTCAAGAAGCACTCAAGCTGAACCCCGAGCACCTGATCGCCCTCGAAAACCTGGGGAATGCTTACCGCCAGCAGAAGCGATGGGATGAAGCTCGCGGAGTGCTGGAGCGGGCTGTTCGAGTCAGCCCCCAGGATCCTGAGGCGAACTACAGCCTGGGGATGGCCTTTGCGCAACTCGACGATGCCGAGCGTGCTTTCGAATACTTGCGGAGAGCCTTAGACTCCCGTCCCGCGTATCCAGAGGCGCTGAACAATCTCGGAGTCCTCTATCTACGGACCCGGCGGCGGGACGAAGCGGTCGCAATTTTTGAAGAATGCATCCGCGTCGCGCCCGCCTTTGATCAGTCTTACCTGAACCTGGCGCGGGTGTATGCGGTCGAAGGCGCACCCGAGGAGGCTCGGGCCGTGCTGCAGAAACTGCTCAAGCAGCATCCCGACCATGTCCAGGCCGAGAAAGCACTCGAGCAACTGCCACGATAAAGGTCAGGCTTATCGGGCCGCCGGGCAGCGAGCTCGCTCCCCGTTCTAAGGCGTGCTGCTGTGAGTTTGTGGCGTGGGTGCAGTCAGCAGTTCCACAAACATCGTGTAAAACCTCTCTGTGTCGAGCTCATCCTGCAACTCGACCGACTGGACTTGGAGTTTAGGCTTATCCCGGTCCGTCCAGGTCAGCGTGTTGCCGTAGCCTGCGCCGTGGTGCAGTTCCACGTCCATGAAGCGCGCTTCCTTTTTCGTAATCAAGCTCGGATCGAGCCACGCCGCCGCTGCTAGTTCATCCCACAAATAGTTGTATTCGCCATGCAGTCGCGCATAAGTGCCGACATAGCGTGCCGCCGGCGAGTCGCCCGCCTTGATTCGGTTGATCAGCTCAATAGTCATTTGCGTCTTCACCGAAATATCCACCGGGGTGCAGACAATTTTCCTCCACGGGGTTCGTAGCACAATGTGCGCTGCTTCCGGGTCGAACCACAGATTGAATTCGCGACGCGGAGTGTTGATGAATTCCGGATCAGTGGTCTCTGGGTTCAGGCTGGCTCCCATGAACACCAATTCTTTGACCAGTTTCGGAAATTCGGGATCGATGGAGATGGCAAGGGCCAGGTTCGTCATTGGGCCGCCTGCATAAATCGTCACCTGGTTCGGAAATTTATGGACCATCCGCACCAGAAAATGCGCGGCATCCTCGTCGATCGGTGTGGTACTGGGCTTTCCTTCAGGCATATCTCCCACCTGGTCCGGCGGATGATATAACCGCGGCGTCCAGGCCCCCAGCCATGCAAAAGAGCCATGCTGTTGCTCCCAAAGCTCTGTCTCCTCCTTTCTCCTCACCAGCGGATATTCCGCGCCCTGCACAACTGGAATGTCGGTCCGCCCGATGATCTCGAGCATGCGCAAGGTGTGCGCCACCTCCGCTTTGAGCCACTGATCGCCAGTCACCACCGTTATGCCTAAGACTTCCGTCTTCGGAGATTGAATCAGCAGCAGTGTGGACTGGAGGTCAGTTCCGGCGGGTCCGGCCGCGTCCTGATCGATGATGATCTTTCGTTTGTCTTGCCCCCACGACGTGAGCCAGGTCGTCAGCAGCACGGCTGTCAGAAGCCAGAGCTGGCCAATTTTCATCGTTCACCTCAAAGCTAGAGACCTTATTGAAAAACGTCGCTTCCTGTCATCCCGAGAAGCGAGGCCAACGAGGAATCCCTACCCCCCAACACATATGCTAGCGGTTGGGATGCTTCGACGGCGACCGCGGTTCGCGAAGTGAAGCTCGGTCTTCGCTCAGCATGACAGAGAAACCTGGCTACTGCTTTCCCGATAAGCGACCAATCAGCAGGTCGAAGAATCTCGCGGAATCCACGTCCGTGGCCACGTTGGAATTGGGCACAAATTTATCGCGCAAGATCGGAGACGTTCTAGTACTGCCAAGCGTGGGGGCCGATCCGCGAATCGGCATGGTCACCCCCACTTGTTTCTCCATCCCCGCGCGCCGTAAATCGCCGGCGTTGGGACTGTAGCCCAAGGTTTCGCCCGCGGTCAGTTCGCCTACGGTTTCGACATCGACATAATACTGTTTCCATTTCAGGAGCGATGGATCGAGAAATCCCGCTACGGCGAGCGAGTCGTGCATATTCGGTCCCACGAGAAATCCCCGCTCGCGGTTGTGGTTGATCGCGTTGCGGGCGATCTTCGCCGCTGCCTGGCTGACGGGGTTTTGCGCGGCCTCGAGCAGGCGCACGTGGTCCTCGGTCAGAGATGTCTTGCGCGTGACGTCCAGACCGACCATCGTGATGGGAATGCCGGATTGAAACACAATGCGCGCCGCCTCCGGGTCCACGTAAACATTGAACTCCGCCGCGGGCGTGATGTTCCCTCCCGAGAGAGACCCGCCCATCATGACCACGCTCTTTACCATCGCGGCAAGCTCCGGATCCGAATTCAATGCGGTGGCGACATTGGTTAGCGGCCCTATGGTGATCAATGTCACGTCACTGGGATACCTCCGAACTAATTGTTGAATGAATTGTGCTGCCGGTTCAGCGATGGGTCTGATTTTCGGTTCCGGAAAGACCGCGCCGCCCAGTCCGTTCTCGCCATGCGCGTAAGCGGCCGTCACCAAACGGCGCACCAGAGGCGCCTTGGCGCCCGCCGCTACGGGAATGTCCGTGCGGCCGGCGATTTCGACCATTCGCAAGGCATTGGGCAGCGTCAACTCCAGCGGCACATTTCCGGCGACCGCAGTAATGGCTTCAATCTTCACCTCCGGCGAGCGCATGGCGAGCAGCAATGCTAGAGCGTCGTCCACGCCGGGGTCGGTGTCGAGGATTACTCGGAAAGGAGCATGATGGCCTTGCCGGTCTGACTGTTCACTCGGCGGTACTCCGGCGGCCTGGGCATCACGCGACAAGGCAGCCGTAAGACCTCCGGTAGCCAAAGCGGAGGCGGAGGACGCCACAAACTGGCGCCGCGTCATGCCCAAGGGTTTTTGCTGCGACTCCATATTGGCTGCTCCTTGACCCGGCGCTGCTCGCTAACCCACACATCAGCGCTGCGCACGCGCAAGATCGCGAATCTGGTTTAAGTACCTAACGTAAACCGGGATGGGAATATCTGGCGAATCGCCGTCATTGAGGAAGTGTGCTAGCCGGACTTCGTTCGGAATAGAGCTGATCACCTCGCGGAACCGAGGCATCTGGAGATATTTCACCTTCCAGATTTCCAGCATCAAAGAGCGGAATCCCTCGCTGATGAAACCCATCCTGCTCTCATCTAAGTAAACAGCGTCAAAGTGGCGATCGGCCAGCGTCTTGCGAATGGGATCCTCGGGCGCAGAGAACGTGTAAACCAAGTGGAACAAATCGGCCAGATCGCCCCACAGAACCTTTTCTTCATACGCGCTGAAGC
>WNGP01020689.1_pt1 | contig 12053 bp, 6 predicted proteins | sample 5407671 | NCBI WGS metagenome assembly WNGP01 (sample SAMN13153381, study PRJNA577476) | soil metagenome | isolation source: 40 cm soil or saprolite under Garry oak tree replicate 2 | place: USA:California | collected 2016-06-15 | reverse complement strand
TCTGCGAACGTCACGAGCACTAGTGGCTCATTGTCCAAGACGACAACTATCGATGTCCAGGTGACAGATTTCACAGTCTCTGCCAGTCCGACTAGCGTGACAGGTTTGGCGAACGCGGCTGTGACTTCAACCATCACGGTGGCTCCGACCGCCAGTTTCTCTGGCACCGTTTCACTCAGCGTGTCTGTCGCTCTAACTGGGCTTAGCTGTTCGCTCAGCCCGAATAGCATACTGCTAGGAGGCTCTCAGACTTCGACATTGTCATGTTCGGGATCTGCTGGCAACTACACTGCTACTGTTACCGGAACGAGCGGTAGCCTCTCCCATACTGCGACTGTGACTTTTACAATTACCGACTTTTCGATAAGCGCAAGCTCGACTAATGTCAATGGTCTGGTGAGCACTTCCGTAGGTTCCACGATTACTGTCTCGCCGGTCAACGGGTTCAGTGGGACTGTTGATCTGAGTCTAGCGTCTTCTTCCGGAATTTCATGTTCTCTGAGTGTGACAAGCGTTGTGTTGGGTTCTGCTCAGACCTCGGCTCTCTCATGCTCTTCAGCAAACGCTCTCAACTATACTGTCACGGTGATTGGCTCGTCTGGTTCACTTTCGCATACCTTGGATGTAACGTTCCGTATCGGCGACTTCCAACTCTCTGTTTCGAACGCGACCCCTGTTGTTGCCGAGGGAACGTCCGGCTCAGTGACTGTGACTGTTACGAGTCTCAATGGATTTTCGGGCACTGTGAATCTTGTTTTGACTAACAAGACGTCTGTGCAGCCTGGGTATCCCCAGCCTAGCTTTAGCCTCAACCCGACAAGTATCACTGGTAGCGGGACCGCGACGATCACTATTGTCGTTGGTCCGCGGGTTTATCCCTCCACCTACCAGATACAGGTGAATGGGACGAGTGGTTCCCTCAAGAATCCTGCTCCTCAGATACTTCTCACTGTGCCGAGGCCGGACTTTTCCATCTCGCACAGCCCGGCAACCGCTGTCATCATTGTTCCGGGTCAGACGGGAACCGCGAACATCAATGTGACCGCCACAAACGGTTACAATGGTTCAGTCACCTTCTCATCTGCTGTCGAAACTTATGATCAAGGTATCACTCATGTGACGATACCCGTCTATTCGGTGATCGACTTTACTCTCCAACCGACTCCATCCGGAATTACGGTAAATGTTGGTCAGACTGCTCACGCGCAGATCAATGTGACCTGGACATCGGGCTATTCGGGGATTGTCACGTTCAAGGTTTTTCCCAGCAATAGCGCGGTGACCGCTCCTGATCCCGCGAGTCTGACTGGTTCAGGTGTAGTCACGCTGGATGTTAGTTCTAGTGCTAGTGGCACCTTCATGGTGGTAGTGAATGCGACTAGCAACACAGTGACTCATTCGACCACGATTACTGTGACGGTGTTGGCTCCTGCGAACTCGAGTATCTTGGGCTTGGACCCGGCGGTGTTCTATTCGATCGTCGGCTTGCTTATTGTTCTCGTTGTCGCCGCGGCTGTCTTGGCGTCTCGCCGAGCAAAGCCGCCGTCGTCCCGAAAGAAGTAGACCGGAAACCCTCCACTGTCCCCGCTATCTGTTCTTTTCATAAACAGAGCCTCTTGAGTTCGCCCCAAAGAGCTACTTTGTGTAGCAGGAAATATTTTTTTTGTAAATTCTGGGAGAAGTCTTCGCGCTGGGCGGAGTTGTTTCGGGCGAGATTATCGGTTTGTCCCGCAGAACAGGCTATTCAACCATTCTCGGCAAGGGCTCCATCTGTGACCATAAAAGTGTGAACTGGGTTCCATATGGAACCTCTCTCCCAGATAGCTGATCAGGGCTTATTCTGCCCCTGTCCTGTTTGTACTAGAACGGTGCGTTTTCTCGGGGAGAATACTGGTTTTTCGGGCATAACGAAGTATTCAGCGTTTTCGAGATCGGGCATTTAGTGGATTGATGGAAGCGTGAACTCGGCGTCATATGGAAGCCGCCTGCCCGATCGTTGATCTGGGCTTATTCTCGCCGATTTTTTCTTTACATGATGCTTCCCCAAGAGCACTTTTGCCTCGCGAGCTCTCACGTTTTTGAGGTTTTTGGAGGGAGTCGCGCCAGTTGAAACCGTTCTGGGCGAGTCTTGGGATTTAGGGATTAGAATAGCCTGTGGACTGATTTTGGAAGTGCATGTCAGGGGTATGAATCAGCGCGAAGATCTGGCAGGTTAGACTCGCTTGCCTGATTTTCCGGATCAGGGCTCGTTTTGAACGATTTCTGTCTGATTCGGATCGAAGAGACTGGATGAGGGACTTTAACAATCTGGATCCCCGTCGGGTCCAGAAAGATTGGATGGGTTGCGATACCTGTTTTTTTGGGTCAACAATTATCATTGAAGATTTGTTGTTGCCGGTGGGATCGACGGAGACTGCCGGTGATTTGTCTCGATTTTAGATCAGGTTGTTGTTAGGATCATGAATCTAGTTTCTCGGTTTTGCTCTGGGTTGCTCCGTCAATCTCTGGTCGAGCCCGGGTATAATCGTGGACCATCGCCCTGAAAAGATTAATATCGATAATCAGGACGACCTTTGCTCTGGACGGTTCTGTTTGAAGAAGAGGCAGGTATTCCTACTTATAGTTCCCGCAATCCTCCTGTTAGCAGTTGTAGCATCGCCGAAAAGTCTGATTCCACAGGTCCACGCGCAAGCTGGGGAGGTTTGTCTCGCTGATCCTTCTACTGGAATTGGCTCAGCCACTCCTTGTCCATCTACCCCCGAAGTGTTTGCTGGACCGGTGGCCCAACAGATCCGTATCGGCGTTTTCATCCAGAGTTCTGATGCTCTGAACGGTTTTGATATTACTCTGGTCGCTGATCATACGGTTCTGGTTCCTCTGAGTGTTGATCTAGCCGGGACTACCGTTCCCGGGACTACGACTGTTGTTCTCGAATGTCTTCAGAACGTACTGAAGGCGGGTTCTGTCTGTGCCCCCACTGATAGCATTGATACTCTGCACTTCGTTATCGCGGCAGGTCTGGGTCAGATTACGACCCCTCCAACAACCGGTCTCCTCTTCACAGCCATCTACAATATTACCGGTACTACCGCCACCGGGGGCATTCCTGTAGGGTTCCAGACTGGTTGTTCCGGCACGAGTGTTTCTGGCGGAGTCTGTGTTACAATATCCAACGGGAGCAATACTCCAGTTGCCGAGACTTCTCAGGCTGGCAGCTTCGATAATTCTGGTGTGGCTAGTATGCCCTTCGTGACTTTGTCTGCTTCTCCTACTAGTTTTGGTCCCGAGTTTCCGGGCACTGCTAACACCGCGACGGTTACTGCTACCGCAATGAATGGTTATCCGAGTTTCTTCGCTCCTGACTCCGTCAGTTTCACTACTACTGCTACTGCCGGCCTTGCTGCTACCCTGGGCGGTACGAACCCCTGTATGACTGGTGGTGCGAGCTGTTTTGTCACTCTCTCTCTGAGCGCTTCGGCAGCTGGGAACTATTTTGTCATTGTCTCCGGGACTTATGCTACTGCAGACGCATCTGGGAATCCTGACACTCTGGCTGGCACCGTTACCCTAAGCGTTTCAGTAAACGATTTCGGATTCACGATCAGTCCCACAACTATCTCCTTTGCCGCCGGATCGTCTGGCACTGCGACGGTTACTCTTTCTAGCCTGAATGGTTTTGCCGGTTCGATAACACTCACTACGCCGTCGATTGTACCCGTTACTACTCCTCCTCTTACTGTATCCTACAGTCCGAGCACTGTTACTCTGGTTGCTGGGCAGACTCTGACTTCGACAGCCACGTTCAGTGGACCCACTGCCGCCAACACCTATCACGCGACTAGCCGAGCAACGTCCGGGACTCGAGTCAAGAATAGCGCAACATTAACCATTACCGTTACCGCCCCCGCACCAGACTTCTCAATCGCTGCAAATCCAACGTCAATATCCGTCGACACAGGAGTCGCGGGCACTTCCACGATTACTATTGGTGCTCTCAACAGTTTCACCGGACTGGTTAGTCTCTCCTCGGATAACACAGCTTGTTCATTGAATCCTACAACCGTTACGGGATCAGGAACCTCCATCCTGTCCTGCACGTTCTCCAGTGTCGGAACGGTAGTTGTTACCGTGACAGGTACCAGCGGTACACTGTCGCATACTGCGACGGTCACCTATACTGTGACTGTTCCCGCAGACTTTTCGATTTCCGCCAGCCCATCAGCTGTGACCGTGATCGTAGGCTCGGCTGGTGTGTCGACGATTACGATATCTCCTTTGAATGGCTTCACTGCCAGTGTCGCTTTAGCCTCCGACAATACGGCTTGTGCGCTTACGCCTGCAACAGTGACTGGGGGGTCAGGCACGTCAACGCTCTCCTGTACTTTCGCCACCGCGGGTCCAGTGACAGTAACAGTCACGGGTACCAGTGGCTCGCTCTCTCACTCCACAACTGTTGCGTACACGGTAAATAATGCTCCAGACTTTGCAATTGCCGCGAGTCCGAGCAGTGTTAGCGTGACCGTCAACTCCGCCGGAACCTCAACGATCACCATTAGTCCTCTCAACGGTTTTGCTGGAAGTGTAGCTCTTACTTCCGACAATACAGTTTGTACTCTGACTCCTGCTACTGTGACTGGCGGTTCTGGCACTTCCACCCTGTCATGCACATTCACCGGCACCGGAACAGTAACTGTAACAGTTACGGGTACGAGCGGTTCGCTCTCCCACACGGCGACCGTAGCTTATACTGTGACTGGAGCTCCTGACTTTTCTGTCTCAGCCAGCCCAACAACTGTCACGGTTGTAGTCAACTCACCAGGCGTATCGACAATCACTGTCTCACCAGTAAACGGTTTCGCGGGTAGCGTTGCCCTAACCGCGAATAACGCGGCTTGTACCCTTACTCCCGCCACCGTTACCGGTGGTTCAGGTACCTCAACCCTATCCTGTACCTTCACGTCCACAGGTCCCGTCACTGTCACCGTCACAGGTACCAGCGGATCTCTCTCCCACTCTGCAACAGTTGCTTACACCGTGGCTGGCGTTCCTGACTTCGCGGTGTCTGCTAGTCCAAATGCCGTTACGGTGGCCGTTAACTCGGCTGGAACTTCGACCATCACCGTTTCGCCTGTGAACGGGTTCACTAGTACCGTGGCTCTCGCATCCGATAATACTGCCTGCACATTGACTCCTAGTAGCGTGACCGGTGGCTCGGGAACGTCCACCCTATCGTGCACATTCACTGCAACAGGATCTGTGACTGTCACGGTGACTGGTACGAGCGGTTCGCTGACTCATTCTGCTACAGTCGCATTTACCGTAACAGGTCTTCCTGACTTTACCGTCGCGGCGAGTCCTACAACCATGACGGTCGTAGTCAACTCTGCCGGAACCTCAACGATCTCAATCTCGCCAGTCAACGGATTCACCGGCACTGTTGCACTAGCCTCGAACAACTCGGCATGCACTCTTAGCGCTGCGTCCATTACCGGCGGTTCCGGAACCTCTACACTCTCCTGTACTTTTACAGCCGCAGGCACCATAGCGGTCGTGGTCACAGGTACCAGCGGCTCATTGACTCATTCAGTGACCGTTACCTACACAGTAACGGGTGCTCCTGATTTCACACTCTCCGCCAGTCCAACAACCGTTCCGGTAATTGTCAACTCCGCAGGGACCTCAACAATCACGATTTCGCCACTGAACGGTTTCTCCGGTGCTGTGGCTCTGACTTCCGACAATTCCGCGTGCACGTTGAGTCCGACCAGTGTTACTAGTTCTGGGACATCGACCCTATCCTGTACTTTTAGTGCAACAGGCAGCGTGGTCGTAACCGTAACAGGAACCAGTGGTTCACTGACTCACTCTGCTACCGTAACCTTCACTGTCTCCCCCGCTCCCGACTTTACAATATCTGCAAGTCCTGCTTCAGTCACAGTGACTGTCGGATCCGCCGGCATGTCGACTATCACTATCTCGCCTTTGAACGGGTTTACTGGCAATGTCGCTCTTACCAATGACAATACTGCATGCACCCTCTCCGCGCCCACTGTAAATGGTGGTACCGGGACCTCATTCCTCTCGTGTACTTTCACCGCCGCAGGCACTGTAACCGTGACGGTCACTGGCACAAGCGGTTCTCTGTCACACTCTGCAAGCGTGGCGTACACTGCGACCCTTGCTGCTGACTTTTCGATTACCGCCACTCCTTCGAGTGTTACCGTCGTCGTAGGATCAGCTGGAACCTCGACGATCGCCGTATCACCTCTGAACGGGTTCACAGGCGATGTTGCACTAGTCTCTGACAATAGCGCGTGCACTCTTACACCCACTACTGTAACAGGAGGATCAGGGAGCTCAACGCTGTCCTGCACCTTTACTGCAACCGGTAGCGTAACTGTGACGATTACCGGCACGGCCGGGACCCTTTCTCACTCCGCAACAGTAGCTTACACCATTACCGGACTGCCTGACTTTACTGTGACGGCCGCTCCGACCAGCGTAACCGTGACAGTAGGTTCTGCCGGGCTCGCGACCATCACCGTTTCGCCGCTTAACGGATTCACTGCTGATGTCGCATTGACATCTGACAATACAGCTTGCATCCTGACGCCGGTCACAGTAACGGGTGGCTCGGGAACATCCGCTCTGTCTTGCACATTTACAGCAACTGGAAGTGTAACCGTTACAGTGACGGGTTTAAGCGGTTCACTGACTCATTCTGCTACGGTCGCTTTCACAGTAACCGGTCTACCTGACTTCACCATCGCCGCGAGTCCAACTAGCGTGACTATCGCAATCAATACCGCTGGTACCTCAACTGTCACTGTCTCTCCGGTGAACGGGTTCAAGGGCGCTGTGGCTCTAACCTCTGACAATTCTGCATGTACGTTGACTCCGACCAGTGTAACTGGTGGCTCACTCCGCGACCGTCGACTACACTGTTACTTCTGTCGCTGATTTCACGATCAGTGCGGCTCCAACAACCGTGACTACGACTGTAGGCTCGCCTGGAACTTCTACGATCACTATTGCCCCTGTCAACGGGTTCTCAGCTGATGTTGCTCTGACCAGCGACAATAGCGCCTGTACTCTATCTCCTGCAACAGTCACTGGAGGCTCAGGCTCATCGACATTGTCGTGCACGTTCTCGTCGGCAGGTTCTGTAACGGTGACGGTTACAGGAACCAGCGGTTCCCTATCACACTCCGCGACTGTGACTTATACGGTGACCGGGGCTTCGGACTTCACAATTACGGCGAGTCCTTCTAGCGTAACGGTTGTAGTCAACTCGCCAGGCACCTCGACGATCAACATCTTACCGGTGAACGGCTTCACAGGCCCCGTGAGCCTCACCGCGGACGATTCAGCGTGTACGCCGTCGCCGGCTGTTGTGACGGGGGGTTCTGGCTCTTCGACTCTATCCTGCACTTTCACTGCGACAGGAACTGTTACGGTAACAGTGACGGGGACCAGCGGGGTCCTCTCGCACACTGCAACAGTCACCTACACGGTCGCTGGTGCTTCTGACTTTACTATCAGCGCGAGCCCGACAACCGTTACGGTCGTCACAGGCGCTGCGGGAACCTCCACGATTACTGTCACGGCCCTGAACGGCTTCAACAGCCCGGTCAACCTCGGGGTCACGACGAACTCTACAAACCTGACCTGCATATTATCACCCATGACACTCACTGGTGGCTCTGGAGCTTCAACGCTGACATGCACTGGCTCTGTAGCTGGCAACTATCTTGCAACGGTGACCGGTGCCAGTGAGACTCTGAGTCATTCGACGACTGTCACGTTTACTGTCTCATCGTCGACTGCAAGGGTTCTCTTGACTTTCAGCGCCTTTGACGCTGACGACTTTGACAATGGCGTCGGCCAGTTACAGGTCTTCGTCAACGGTAATCTCGTCGTGGACATTCCAGCTGGACTGAATCATCTTACGGGCTCGGGAGACTATACGGCGTATACGAGCAGATGGATCAAGTTTGGACCCTTCGACATTACAAGCTTCGTGGTGAATGGACAGAACAACATCACATTCACAGACGTAAATGTTGCGGACCACTTCAGCATCGTGCGTAACGTTACGATAGTGCAGGGCTCGACTGTGCTGTTGAATGTGCGCGGCGCGGCTGGAATCTTTCCAGGACACTCGAAGACCTACACATTCTCTATCCCGCCTCTGGTGTTGACGAGCTTCACTGCATCTCTCTCTTCGCCAGTTGTGGGCCAGACGGTCACGTTCACCGCTACTTACACAGGCGGGACGGCGCCGTTCTCTTGTTTCTTCAGCTTCGGCGACGGCCACTTCGGCTTCACGCAAGGCTCGAACGGGTCCTGCTCGGTTACCCACACGTACAGTTACTCGGGCACGTTCAAAGCGTCTATCGTCGTTAAAGGCGCGAGCACATCAGACCTGGTCAAGGGCAGTCTCACAGTCACAGTAGGACCATAGGACCCGCCCCGAGCGTTTCCAGCGCCGCCATCGTAGTTCAGACAGGCGACAACGCCTAGAACCGATACCCTCCTAATCTTCTGATTTTTTCTTGAACCGTCCGGATCCGTAGGCCTCGATTTCCGTCTTTCACCCGGAACGACCATCCGACTGCTGCACGGTAGAATGGCAGGTCGAGCCAAGGCGGACGTTGAAACTTTCTAGTCGGCGTGTGGACTATGGTAGGAGTGTGCCCGGGACCTTTTCGGCTACGACGTGAGATTCGCAGGATTGATCATGTGATCGTTGTGCGTGTGGGTCTTGTGATGGCCAGGATGGGTGACGCTGAAGACTATTGTTGCAGTATTTGATGTCGAACGACTGGTTCCGACGATCTGAACCGTGAATTGTCCTGTCTGGGTGAACTTGCATGACAGTGTTACATTGCCCGAGCCTGTTATGCTGTTCTGGCTTAGAGCGCAGAATGTGTTGTCGAGTGATAGTGCTACTGTCCCTGAAAAATGGTTGACCGCTTCGATTGTAATGGTCGTTGTTGTCTGTGTGTTGACTCTCGCAGTTGCTGTGTCTGGGTCCGCGTTGATTGTGAAGTCTGTCGCTTGGATCGTAAGGTTGAGTGAGTGGGTCAGGGGTCCGCTTGTGGCGGTTATTGTCGCGGTGTAGTTGCCTGCGCTGGGTGCGAGGATGGTCAGGGTTGACGTTTCGCTGTTCGGGTTGATGGTTGCTGGGCTGATTGTTGTTTGGAGATTGTTTGTTCCTATTGCTGTGAGATATACTGTTCCGATGAAGGAGGCTGTTGGGTTGACTGAGATTATTGCTGTAGTGGTTGTCTCTGCTATTGTCGTGAGTTCCGTTGGAGATGCTGAGATTGTGAAGTCGGGTCCTTGGAGTATTCGGATGGTTCCGTACATGTAGGGGAAGGGGTGATATTTGCATCTGTAGGTCCAGTTGCCTGCTGCTGGAATATTCTGCCCTATGACAGGTGTGAACGTGAAATTGAGCATTCTTGTTGCGCTGAATGAAAAGTCTGGAGAACTTATGCCGTTCGGGTCTGGCGTGAAATTTTTCTGTGTGTCAATAAACCAGTTGTGTGTTAGAATGTCTGTTGCGTTGAGCATAAGATTGACGGTGACTCCGCTAGTTACTGTTATTGTGGGTCCGGGGCTAGAGTCGTTCCAGCCTGGGTGATCTCCGACAACGTCGCCGTTCAGCCAGATTCTTACGATGCTGGTCGGGGTAAAGGCTTGGGATGCGCCTACCGGGTTGAGTTCTAGTCCTACTGTGGGGCTGGCCAGTCCCGTCGTTAGCACTATTACTAGTAGAAAAGAGACCGAGAGGGTATTGTTGAGTCGACCCGTGGGATTTATCATGGTTATCGCGGCTGCTATGGTTAAGAGTCTACCTGTGTAGTATGTAAATCGCGCAATGGTGTCGCGGGGACAGTTCGCTACATTTCTTGCCTCGTATATGATAGGGGCCTGGACGCCTCATCGGTGGATTGGAAAGAAATTGTGGGGAGAGGGAGAGGTGGGAGTTTGTTGGTTAGCCGCCGAATATTTCAAAGGAGACGTCGGTCGATGCTGTGCTCGTCGGCGTCATGCTGTTGGTGAATGTTTGCGAAGGTCGTTACGAGGTCGCTGTTAATTTTTAGAGGATGGCCTTGGGCGACCTCGTCGGTCCAGCCTGGTATGAATTGTGGGGTGAGCTTCCCTGTGAAGATGTTGACCATTTGGAGCTTGTTGAACCGCTGTTCTTGAGTTCGTAGAAAGAGAAGGTTGTTGTGACATGCCCATAGGGTTGGAACAGGGGGATTAATCGGCTGTTATCGCGTTAGTGGAGGGTCCGAGTGTATAATGGGCGGCTCAGGATGCCAAAGACATGGGTAGGTATCATGATTGAGACAGATTTCCAGTTGTTTCAGAGCCTTGGTTGGTTGGCGTCGTGTCTCTATGATATTCTTGGAATACCGTAGCTATCTAAAGTGTTACAGAGCAGTAGATAGTTGGCTTTAATTCGAAAACCATTATATACAGTGTTGAGAGTTAGCCCATTTCATTCGCTAAGGTGCAAGATTCGGTTGAATAAACGAGTCGTATTGGTTAGTTTGCCGTTACTATTGTTGGTTGCCGTTCTGGCCGGTATCTCGACCCTCCAGACTGTTCATGCTGCTCCGGTTGGTCTGGTCTGTCTGAATGATGCTTCGGGTGCGGCTGCACCCCCTGCAAACCCCTGTGCGGCAGCACCAATCACGTTTGACGGGCCTAACCCGTCTACTCCTCAGCTTCTGCCTACCCAGATTCGGGTTGGAATCTACATTAACGGTTCTGATGCGTTGAACGGTTTTGACGTTACTCTTCTTGTGAATCATCTTTTCCTGACACCTGCTGGTTTTGATCTTACAGGGAGTGTGCTTCCGACTCCGACTACGACTATCCTCGAGTGTCGTCAGGATGTTTTGATTCAGGGTTCGGTCTGTGCGCCGACCGACAGTATCGACACGTTCCACGTGGTGGTTACTGGAGCGCTTGGACAGCTAACAACCCCACCCACTTCGGGGCTTCTCTTTACCGCGATTTACAATATAGTTGGGACTACCCCGGCTGCAGGCATCAATATCGCCTTCCAGACTGGCTGTACTGGCACGAGCGTTGCGGGCGGTGTCTGCGTCACGGTCTCCAACGGAGGCACGAATCCGGTCCCTGAGACCGTTCAAGCTGGGACACTTTTCGCCAACTCGGTCAATCCTCCGTTTGTCGCGATTACTTCAAGCGCGGCAAGTGTGACCCTCATAAAAGGCGCGGCGACTGGTAATACCGTTACGATTACTGCGACTGCTGAGAATGGTTTTCCGACTGGGACGGGTTGTGGTGGATTTGGCTGCGCGGTTGACAGTGTTGCTTTCTCCGCTGAGGTACCCAGTGGATTTACCGCACCAACATTCGCTCCGGCATCATGCGCGACTCAGCTCACTCCTCCTTCGTGTTCTACGGTTGCTACGATTAGCACCGCTACGGCCGGAACTTACACGATAACGGCCTATGGGACGTATGTTAGTGATTCTGGAACTATTGGTATTACCTTGAGAGGTCCCGTGAAGATAACTGTCAACATTCAAGATGTTGGTTTCACGATTAACGGCGCCGCCTTCGCAAGCGCGCAGACCGCCTTCATGGCGAAGCAAGGAGGTAGCCCTCTCTTCTTTGTGACCGCGCAGAGCCTTGGTCAATACACTGGAACAATCCAGTACACTATCACTCTTGGTTCTCAAGGCACAACCGGGCTAACTGCTGCAAGCTACATTGTCCCTGCTACGTTTACGCTACCAGCTGGTGCTAGTATTACCAAAGCGGTCAACGTTACGGCCGCTACGAGCGAAGGCTTGGCTCAGATCAAGATCAACCAGGTAACCACCCCGAGTGTCGGGGCACATGCGTCCGGTATTCTGTCGATCAGGGTTAGCGGTTTCACTCTTACAAGCAACTCGACAAGTGTGAGTTTCAACTCTGGCGGCTCGCACCAGGCGACGATTCTCTCCACAAGTCTGGGTAATCCTGCCGCGACCAATGGCTTCGCAGGCGCTGTGACTCTCTCG
>WNGP01008635.1_pt1 | contig 12057 bp, 24 predicted proteins | sample 5407671 | NCBI WGS metagenome assembly WNGP01 (sample SAMN13153381, study PRJNA577476) | soil metagenome | isolation source: 40 cm soil or saprolite under Garry oak tree replicate 2 | place: USA:California | collected 2016-06-15 | reverse complement strand
AGCGGGGCCGATCTGAGCGGGGCCGATCTGCGCGAGGCCAACCTGCGCGGGGCCAACCTGAGCGGGGCCGATCTGAGCAGGGCCTACCTGAGCGGGGCCAACCTGAGCAGGGCCGATCTGCGCGAGGCCAACCTGCGCGGGTCCAACCTGCGCGGGGCCAACCTGAGCGGGGCCGATCTGCGCGAGGCCAACCTGCGCGGGGCCAACCTGCGCGGGGCAATTAGCTATTCCCCCAAGTAAACGTGTTGGCGATCTGAGACGAGACCGGATCTGGGTTTGATGATCCGGCAGCACACGCTGATTCGTGCAGGGAGCAAAAGCAAACGATGAACGGTCTGGACGAACACATAACAGGGAACTACGGCGAAGATCAGCAAGGTCGAGACGACGACCTCTGGGATGACGATGACGATGATCAGCCGAACGGCGTGGAAGACTGGCTGCGCCAGCTTTTGGGAACCAGTCGCCTGGCAGTGAGAGTGGGTTAGGCATGAGCGAAGCCAAGATCGGAACATTCACGGTGAGGCTGATCGGAGACGGCAGTCTCGAAGTTCGCACTGAGCTGCACGAGGCGTACGTGCTCATCACGGATGGCATCTTCGATGGCGTGCGTGTGTACGATGGCCGTTCTACCGCAAGGCACGACCAAGTCACCTTGCACCAACCTGGCGGCTTGCGTCCTGGTGCTCATTTCGCCTGACTGCGACTACGGATACGAGACCGAATCTGGGTTTGATGATTCGGCGGTGGCCATTCCGATCAATGGTCGCGAGGAGCAATGCAATGGACGAGAATTCCAATGTCGAGGTTGACCGTGAATCCCAGCCCGTCACCGTCAACGTCACCCAGGAGCTGATCGACCAGCACTTGGGGAACTTCAACGAGCCGAAGAACTGCCCCATCTTCTGGGCCATCAAGGAAGCGGGCATGCCCGTCGAGTCGGTCTCGTATGACGAGGTCAAGGTCGCGGGCGAGTGGCATCTTTTGCCGCAGAGCGCGACCAACTGGCAGTGGGAGATCATGGAGAACGTCCAGGAGGTGTTCGACAGCATGCCGCTTCCGGGCTCCGACGGCTACGTTTCCTGGGTGCCGTTCCCGGTCCACCTGCTGACCAGGACCCCTAAGCCGTTCAGCTTCGCTCTCGACCTCTCCTCGCCGACTTCCTGATCCTTTTCCTTTGCTGTTCCAAGACGAGACCGGATCTGGGTTTGATGATCCGGCGGTGCGCGTTACCGATTTAGCGCGGTGCAAAGGAGAGTTTGCGAATGCGTTGGCATTTCGCTGTTGAGAGCAAGAATCCCAGTGGTGGCGGCGGAAAGGAGTTTCGCGGGGTTTCCAACTCGTTGCATGACGTTGTGGGTCAGGCGATTGAGATGGTGGGCAGTTCTGAGAACATCTTCTCACTCGTGATCAGGCCCGTACTCGAACCCTTCGTGGTCGAACTGGAAAGTGACGAACTGGCCACGGTGAGAGACGCATTGTCTGTTTTGCCGCCGCTCGGCAGCGATTCCAGCGAATCCATCAAGAATCGCGCTCTGCGGAAGATCGATTCAGCCACGCGACGTTCATCCTGACTGCGCCTTCGAGACGAGACCGGATCTGGGTTTGATGATCCGGCTAGACGGCCTAGATTAGCCGAAGAGGAGCAATGCAGTGGAAAAGGATGAGAACGTGGAGAAGCTGGTCAACCAGTGGCGTTTTGCGCGTCGCACGGACGCCGAAATGGACTCCAGCATGCCCGCCCACCAGGCCGAGCACGACGAGTTCATCAAGGCTGGCCTGGAACTGCTGGATCACGTTCAGGCCGTGATCACGTACGCGCCCTGCCCCGGCTCCGTGGAGTCGCTGTTGGACGCGCTGGACCGTTTGGTCGTGATGGCCAAGACCACGGTCATGATGCTGGAGGTGCTGCGTCAGGCGCGGCAGTCTGGTGCTGCCCCCAGTGACGATTCCACCCCTCTGCCCAACATCTGGGGCGGGCTGTTCGGTCCCGACGGCGGCCTCCGCATCCAGTAGTTTCCGCCTCCAGTAGAACTGCTTTGTTGCCCCGAGACGAGACCGGATCTGGGTTTGATGATCCGGCAGGCTGCACGCTGATTCGGTGCAAGGAGATGTACGTTGGCTGAAATCTCTATTGGTCAACCTTTTGGCGGTGATTTGCTTACAGGCACTGACTTGACGGCTAAGAAGAAGCATCAGCCTGATGGCTACCACTTTGAAAGTGTAAATGCGTTCGTTTGCAAGGATTGCGTCGTTGCTTGGATGTGCTCAGTTGCCGACTTGATTACCCATCGTCGGCATCGGGACTGGAAAGCCCGAGTTGCGAACGGTGAAAGCATCGAAGATCTATTCGAGGACTTCGATCGTGATGAAGTCGAATGGTTGCCAGAACCAGCCGTCATTCGGACTCACTGCTCAGAATGTGAACGAGTGATTAATCCTTGACTGCGCTTTCGAGACGAGACCGGATCTGGGTTTGATGATCCGGCAGTTGGGCCAACTGACTTTGGCCAAAAGAGGTGCAAGCCATCGAAGGAGATATGCATGGGATGAACTGACTGCGGGTTTCATGCACAATCAGTTCATTCAGAAGGAGCTTTGCAGTGGCCAAGAAGCCGTTCATCATCGCTCAGATCGAGCGATCTGGCGATAAGCTGGTGATCCCCAAGGCCATCAGCTATGAAAACGCCGTGCAGCTGATCGTGCGTCAGGTCAAGTACGAGCGCGAGCGCGTCACCGTGCAGGCAGCCTGGGACGTGAGCCCTTGGGATGGTGCGCTGTCACTGTCCCGCGTGCTCGACCGTCTCTACGGCGCGCTGCCTCCCTCCTACGCCGAACAGGAGACCCTGTTCGGCAAGCAGAAAATCAACCCGCAGGCACGCGAGGTCGCGAGTGGTCCGAACGGACAGACGGTGTCCGTTCCCTGGGGGGTCTACGAGATTCCCATGCTGGGCTCCCTCACCGCTGAGGAGACCGGCGATGTGCCTTGGACTGCGAGAATCTCGACCGATGTCGAGGTCACGGGGAATCCGCGCACTGGATTCTCACGCGCCAAGTTCAAGATCGAGGGCGAGGTGCTTCGTCAGCACGAACAGGACTTCTCCCACATGGCCAGTCTCGTGGAGGCTGACCTTCGCGAGAACTCGCTGTACCGGGGCAAGGCGTTTCGCCTCAGCCTGTTCGACGGCGAAACGCTTCGGATCTTCCCCGAGGTCAGCTTCATGGACGTGGGACACCTCACGCCCAATGACCTCATCCTGCCGCAGCGGAGCTATGACGTGATCAACACGTCGATCTTCACTCCGCTGTCGCGCACTGCCGATCTGCGTCGGCTGGGCATCCCGCTGCGTCGCGGCGTCCTACTCGCCGGTCCCTTCGGGACTGGCAAGACCATGACGGCGAACATCGCCGCCGGTCTGGCCGTCCAGAACAACTGGACGTTCGTCTACGTGGAAGATCCGCAGGAGCTGGCAAGCGTGATTCGTTTCGTCGCCCCGTACATGCCGGCCGTCGTCTTCTGCGAGGACATCGATCGTGTCATGTCGGGCGGGCGCACCCACGAAATGGATGCGCTCTTGAACGTCGTGGATGGCGTCGAGAGCAAGGACAAGGAACTGCTCCTTGTCCTGACCACGAACGACGTCGAGGCGATCAATCCGGCACTGCTGCGGCCAGGCCGCATGGATGCCGTGATCGACGTGCAGCTTCCTGACCAGGACGCTGCCAAGCGGCTGATCCGTGTTTACGGACGCGGTCGCGTTGATCCCGACGACAACCTCACCGAGTCCAGCGCCATGCTGGCCGGTCAGGTTCCGGCCATGATCCGGGAAGCGGTGGATCGAGCCGGACTGGCGGCCGTCGCTCGTGGAGAGTTGGCCGGCCGGATCACCGACAGTGACCTCGTCGTCACCGCTGACTCCATGGTGCTTCAGCGTCGGCTGCTGACGCCCAAGCCAATCGATCAGCGCTCCGACGTGGAGAAGGCGGCGAGCATCATCGTTGGCGGCAACACCAACGGTGGCCTTCAGGCTGCGCCATACCTGGCGCAGTGAACATCGTGCTGGGCTGGGTCGTGCTGCTGGCGCTGCCAGCAGTCTGCCTGGTCCGAATCATCTGGCTGCTCGTTTCGCCAATTCGCCAATACCGACAGGACGTGCGCCAGTACCGTTCGGACAAGTGAATAGAGGGTAACCCTCAACTAAAGAGAACGCGCGCCATGCGTGCGTGGTGGAAGCGCTGAGAGCCTCATCCTGGCGGACTGGGGCCTCAGCCTTACACCGGCCCGTCCCAAGACGGGACGACCCCGTAGCGTGGCTCTGGTTTCGCTACACACGTACAGTCCAGCCCCAGGACCGGCGGGTCCGTAGTGGCGCAGTCTGGACAGTGGCCAAGCAGAACGTGATCTTGGCCCCCGCAACGTGCAAAGGGGGGTCGTGGCGTCGGCGCATAGGAGAGTTACCGCGAGGTCGATATGCAAATACCTGACGGCGACCTATATACGGTTGACTTGCCATATGCTTACTTTGCAATCATTGTTAAGCGAGATACCGTTGTCTTCTCCCCGCCGATTGGTTCATGGATGATCGGGAAGCCGTTGAGTCAGATTAAGGGCTTTGTGGGGCGTAAAGGCGGTCAAGTTTCAGCAACGAGCATTGATGCAAAGGGAGGGCAACGTGAAGAAGATACGAGCGGTTGAATATCTTGCAGATATGGAGGACTTGACGGTCTGGTTTGAAGGCAATCCTGAACCGTTTGGAGTTGCCGAGTTCAGGCTGGATGCCAAGACTCGCAAGAGATTGGAGCGCTTGCAAGAGTTCATCGCTTACGGCATACGGATGATCAACGAGTCGGAGTCGTGAGAATTGGAGTTGTCGTTGTTTGCGTCGCCTTTTTGATTCTGATCACGTTGACGATCGCAGGTCAGCAGTCAACGTACACGCTAGATCCCAGCCAGCACCCAGCCATGGCCACGCCCACACCGGGCGACACGCTGACCATTTTGGGCAAGCCATGAGACGAGACCGGATCTGGGTTTGATGATCCGGCCCCGCGGCAGCGGGGATCAGCCTGCCGCCACATGAGGAGACGAGATGCAGGACAAGGACGAGAGCGTCAGCGGCAGCGTGGTCCGGATCGTCGTGCTTCAGCGCGGGTGGGTCCTGGTGGGCCGCTACCGCGAGGTGTCCGAGGTCGAGCACGAGCTGACCGAGGCCAGCGTGATCCGCTACTGGGGCACCAGCAGGGGGCTGGGCGAGCTGATCGCCGGCCCGACCGCCAGCACCAAGCTGGACCCCTGCGGTCGGGCCAGCTTCCACCCCATGACGGTGGTCTTCCGGCTGGACGCGGAGGCGTCCGGCTGGGGGCTCTAGGGGAGATGGAAGAGTCCCAGGCCGTGATCGGCTACGGCGACGGCTACGGCTACGGCTACGGCTACGGCTACGGCCACGGCAACGGCTACGGTTACGGCAACGGCGACGGCTACGGCGACGGCCACGGCTACGGCTACAGCGACGGCGACGGCCACGGCTACGGCCACGGCAACGGCTACGGTTACGGCGACGGCGACGGCTACGGTTACGGCGACGGCGACGGCTACGGCGACGGCTACGGCGACGGCTACTGATGATCCGGCTAGGCGGCCTAGATTAGCCGAAGGGAGAATGCTATGCGGCTGTCCGTCAAGGCACTGGTGACAGACGTGACCACCATTGTCATTCTGTTGGTGGTTCTGCCTGTGTTGGCAGGCCATCTTCTGGCGCATTGAAGCGCAACCAAGGATAGTCGCATAGCGTCCTTGGTTCAAGGGGGGTAATGCGATGGAATTTAGGCGGTATGCAGTAGGTCCGACGCATTGGTCGGACGTTCTCTGGCCGTTCCGCTTCTTCAACAACGGTGACGGTTGGAGGTTGGTCATCAACTTTGGCCGCTGGCACTATCTTTGGATAGACGTGACTGGAAGATTAGCCGAAAAGTAGACTTCGATTTCAGATCATGTCAGGTTAATGGAGGCGGTAAGCTCTCTTGAGAGCGATCCCGCGCAGTTCGAGTCTGCGGCCTGGCTATTTTTGGGCAAGGGTGGGCTCTCGACTTCCGGTGAATATCACTGAACTAGTACGCCAGGTTCTTAAAGAACCCGCCGAACGTCATATTCAAGAGCCAATGAAGTCCATCCCACCCTTCGCCCCACATTTAAGAGGAGCAATGTTTAATGGCCACAAAGGTTCGCCGTTTGGTCTACGAGTCAGAAGGTAAAGGCTTCCGCATGACGGTTGAATTCGAGGGTGTGTTTGGCGTCTTCGACATGAACGAAGTCTCACCTCATAATCGAAGTACTTTGAAAGTTACGGGGGATTACATCTCTCGTGACAGCAACTGGATGCAGCAAAAGCCGAAGTCGCCGCCGCGCATCGAAGATTTTCAGATCGCGGATTTGAGCGACGAGGACGTGGCCAGCTTTCTGCGTAAGTTGAGCGACGTGACGGACTGAAAAGGAGCGGGCGTGGCGAAACGGCAGACGCGCTCGTCTCAAGAACGAGTGCCGAAAGGCGTGGAGGTTCGATTCCTCCCGCCCGCACCATTTAGAAAATGGAGGAAATAGAGCGAGTGTTCAGTCAATCCAGCATTCGACTACATGCCGATGACGCGTCTGAGAAGGCAAGAAAACTCAATGAAGAAGCTGAAAACCTTAGAAGAGACACTGAAGCAGCTGAGAAGGAAGCCATCGAAGAGCACAATCGACAACGCGAGAAGAAGTGAGAATGGACAACAACGAGACCACCGAGGAAGTCCTGTTCTACGACGCGGCCCAGCGGGAGCACGAGGAGCGCGTGGCGCGTGGCGAGCCCGTCCCGCCCCGCATTCTGAACTACACCCCGCATGAGATCAGGCTGCTGGAGCTGGGCACCCACACCATCATCAAGGTTTTCCCCTCGGTCGGGGAGTTGCTGTGCGCGGACCGGACGGTCAGCCCGTTGGCTGCACCAGCTTCGCGCGTCTGAAAACGGGCGAAGATTGATCACTTGACGGCTTGCAGGCTTAAGGAGTGCAAGTAATTTGATTTGGATGATTGCTCATATAGATCAGAGAGAAGAGGATTGGTGCGTTGATCTTGCCTGTCACAGCGAGGAATCAGCTCGATCAATGTTGGAACAGCTGATTGAGCTGGATGGCAATGACAAAACTTATCACTTGTTTGTCGAGGTTGAGGCGCGGGGGGCGATGATCCACCTCGAAGACACGACTCCGTTCCATGCAGACGCAGAGGACTAGGGCTTGCGCCCTAGTAATGCGGCAGGCTGGTTCCAAGCCCGGCCACGCAATAAACAGGAGAAGCCATGACAAAGAAGTTCGGAACCACAACCCACGCCGAGATTGCCCATGCGTTCGAAGCCGAGCGCCGGCAGCATACCTACATCGAGCAGTTGGACGACGGCCAGCACATCAAGAAGTACGAGCTGAGGCTGAGCCTGACTGAGCTGTTCACCGTGCTCGACCACCTGACCGGCCCCACCGCCGGCTCGGTCCTGCCCGCTCGCCAGCTTCGGGCCAAAATTTTGGCCACGCTTGGTCTTTTCGAAGACGGATAGGTATAATCCACAAGTGTTGGACGAAGACAGTAGTGCAGAGTACGTCAGGATCGCGCAGTTGGCCAGAATTCTTGGCTGGGAGCGAACTAAGGCGTATTACTGGGTTTCGAAGTGCCCAGACGTTGAGGTCGTGCAGTTCGCCGGACTTCGAATGGTCCGAGCCAAAGAGCTGCCGCGCATCGTAATGCGACTGCGCTCGGCCCGTGAGGAGGCAATGGCCAAGCGAGGCTATCGTGACTGAAGAAGACGTTGATCTAGCGCTTCCCGACCAGCCAAGCGAGATTGTGCTGTTGGGCCAAGTTCAGCAGATGCTGGTCGAGGCCAAGACCCTGCCCGATTTTCGCCGCGTGATGGCCGCCGCCGGAGCGGCAGTGGACACGGCCAGAAGGTACAAGAAGCTTCTGGAAGCTCAAAAGATGGCGGGCGAGACGGTGGCGGCCACCAATCGGGCCGCGAATGAGCTGGCCGGGGTCCACATCGAGGCTCAGGCTGGGGCTGGTCGCGTCATCCAGGAGATGAAGGCGAGCGGCGAAGTCGCCGACCGGCCGGGCAATCCCCAATTCACGGGTAGGCGGGGAATTAGGGAGGTGACCGGAGCCAAGAGCGACACCACGGCCGAGGACAACGCGAAGCGGTGGGAGAAGATCGCGGACATCCCTCCCGAGGTTCGCTCAACGTACGTTCGTCAGGCTCAGGACGCTGGCTCCGAAGTAACAACTCGCGGACTTCTGCGATTCGCCCAGGAGCCGTTACGACCCCCAGATTCTGTCCGGTCACGCTACAAATACCCAACGACGAAGCAAGTTTCGCAAGTTGCTAGCCGACACTGGTCAATGGATCGATAAAGCTCTCGACATCGTTTGATTCGAATACGCCACAAGGAGCAAAATGACGTTCAAGTCAACACTTCCGACGAACGCTGAGTCGCGTCGGTTGACCCCCATAGAATCGAGCAAGCGCATCGTACTTGCATTCGCTGAGGCCCGCGAGGAACTGCGCCGAAGGGGCCTCAAGGACACGCTTCAAGAAGCGGCCAAGCTGCTCAGCCCGGACAAGAACGCGACGTCCAGCTATCAGCTAGCCGTGAATCACATTCGAGCCGTTGAGGTCTACGGAATCTCGGACAGGCTCGCCAAGCAAGAAGCTGTGCGCCGGCTGCGAATGGTTGATCCGCTGCCCAAGCTCATAGCGGCTGACCTGGATGAAGCACAAGACGCGCGCTCAGATCCAGAGATCTTGGCTGACGCGTTGAGCAACTTGTTCATTCGAATGAGTGATGAGCTGCTTCGACAAGACGCCAAGACGCTGGCCGGATTTCTGAATCGGGATGCGTTGAAGCGCGGCAGTACCCGTTCAGCGCTGATCGACATTCAGCGCTGGCTTGACATTTTCGAGAAGGCACTAGAGCGAGACCTTCCCCGTAAGGAGCACAAGTAACAATGACCTCAGAGATGCGCCGTTGCGCCATTTGCCTGGCCGTCGTTCCGGAAGGGGCAGTGCTTTGCCCGGAACACCGGGAAGCGGCGAGCACATTCACGAACAAGCTGCACATGGTCTCCAAGTCAGAGATGATTCGAACGGAACTGCTTTCGGTTGACTACCGTTATCAGCGGCCCACCAATGAACGGCGGGTGCGGCAGATCATCCAGGAGTTCAACGAATTGGACTTGGGCAGACTCACGGTGAGTCGGCGAACCAACGAGCAGATTGTCATCATCGATGGTCAGCAGCGCTGGACAGCGCTCATGAGGATGGGAATCGCCGAAGCTCCCTGCGAGGTGCTCGAAGGGCTGACCTTGGAGCAGGAAATCATGACCTTCGTGGTTCGCAACGATGACCGGACTTCTGTTCGTAAGGGAGTGCTTTTCAACGACAAGGCACGAGCTGGCGTCTCGGTGTACCGGGACGCGGTGAGCATCTTGCGAAGCTTTCGTTACGAGGTGGTCGATCCCGGGGTTCGCTCTGGGGTAAGCAAGGACCGACTGAGCTGCCCTGGCGCGGTCGAGACTGTGCATCGCATGGGCAAGCTGGCACCCACCTTGTACGTCATACGAACTGCTTGGCCTGACACCGCAGAGGCCAACCGGGCTGAGATGTTGCTGGGGATCGCAGCGTTCTTGCATCTGAATCCACACATTCACACCGACTCCCTTGCGGAGAGCTTGGGCAAGTGGTCCCCATCCGATGTCACAAACGCCGCCAAGGCGGTGGCCAAGTCGAGCGTTGAGCGGCGGCTTTGGGTTCACATGTACGAGCAGTTGTTGCAGCGTTACAACTACAATCGCAAGTCGCATCGGGTCTCTCGCATTGAGATCTCACCTCGTGCCCCTAAAATGTGGATGTTGTAGCGACTGTTCAACCCTCGTCGTTTCTGACTTCTCAGCTCAGTCTAATCCCGACAAGCCGCTACCGGTCACCCCTACCTCTGACATTTCTTTCCAAGCCAGTTCTGACTGTCCGAGTCTTCTCGGCGCTGACGCATCGCTTTAGCCCTTTTCATGGACTGACGCACCGATCTACACCCCTAATTCTCGACGCAGAGAGCGTCTGGCAACGCGCCAGGCGTAATGCGGCAGGCCGGTCTCAAGCCCGTGCCGCGATAATTACAAAGGAGGAGCAATGACAAAGCTGACCAAGGCAGAGCTGGAATTCATCCTCAGGGAGGAGCAAGATCGCGCCAAGAAGCTCACCGGTGAGCTGGAAGAGTCTCGCGAGGAGTTGGAAGGGCTGCATGACGAGTTTGACGTCTTGTGCGAGCACGTGCGAGTGATCAAGGAGCTGGCCATCTCGGAGTCTCGCCGATTGGATCAAGCGGCAAGCTCAAGCTTCGACATGCACGACGCGGCTCGTCACGCACTGTGGAAGGTTCGTGATCGTGCGGCACGAGCGCTGGGAGAGACATCGTGACATTCGAAGAGTGGTTCGAGTGGCACGACGGTTCGTCCCCTATTGACCCTGAGAAGGTGCCGGACATCCGCGAAGAGCGCAAGGCTCTCCAAGCAAGACTCAGGGCGGTGGACTTTGCTCTGGATCAGTACGATTTGCGAACGCGGCGTTACGCAGCGGCGCAAGCTGCTTGGTATGCGAAGAAGTGTCCAAAATAACCTGGAACGAGATCAAAAGAATGCGACGGAATGTCAACGAAGAGGTGCGCGCCAAGGTCAAGGCGGCCATTCCCGAATGGGAGCATGTTCCGGCGATCGTTGCTCAGACGGTGATCACCGATCTGGAAGCGAATGATCCGGAGTTGCTTGCTGACTGGCTTTCCTTGCACGCGACCCGATTGCTCACGGAGCTGGTCGTGGAGCTGGGCGCACGCCCAGTGACGAACAGCAAGATTGTGACGCGAAATCGCTTTGCGGAAGCGGCTCGAAGGTTCGAGGAGACCGGCGATGTAAGCTACTTGCAGCCGTTCATGGGCAAGCGTGATGCTGACAATCCGATTCCGATCCACCCCGACTCAACAAGTCAACCTTGACCGGTTCTAGCCCTTCCCGACACATCGTCCCGGCTCTGGCCGCCCCCGACTTGCCTTGTCCCTCCGGCCCTCGCCTGACCCTCCTTACCCTCCCCCGCCAGACGGTTCACCCCACCCCTGCCTGACTGGACTCCACGGCCCTCACCCGACTAGCCGGTCCTTATCCCTCCACTGACCGTCCGAATCCCGCCCGACAAAATCTCACAAAGGGAGAACAGACAAAATGCCGACTTCCGTATTCCTTCCTTTCGAAGAGGAAGCCTATCCGTTTCGTTACCACGGTCAGATTCAGGTAGCCACCATTGCTGGCGGCATACCGACTGACGAAAAGGTCGCCGAAGGCTGGATCAAGGCCAAGCTCAATGCCAAGGACGACATCATTCGCGAGATGGTCGCCCAGACCATGGCAGAGCGTGGTGTGACAGCTGAGGAAGCTGCCAAGATCGTTGACATCGAAAAGCACCTGAATGGCTTTAAGCGTGACCCAGAGCGTGGGCTTTACGTCGAAGGCCGCCAGCTCAAGGCGTGCCTTAAAGAGGCTGGCTCGGTGGCGGTCGCTGCTGGCAAGTTGGAAGGTGGCCGATCTTGGGGTAAGACCAACAAGGGCTTGCTTTCCTTCTTCGCCGAGCACGTCTTCGTAGTCGAAGATCGGCTCTACTTGGGCGTGAAGGAGCCCAGCGGCATCGTTCAAAGATTCGTCTCCACGTTCCGGGGTACTGGAATCCAGTACATGGAGTACGTTGACAACGCCGTCATCGACTTCACGATCATTTCGGACTGGAGCTTCACTGGGAAGCAGTGGGGGCTGCTCTGGCTGACTGCGCAGCAGCAGGGCTTGGGTGCCTCTCGCTCCCAAGGTTTTGGCCGATTCGTCGTCACGAAGTGGGAGCAAGACGGCAGCGAATGAAGCTGGAAGATCTCTTTAACCTGGAACTGGTCAACAACGGATATCGTTGGCGCGATTTAGAGGAGATTATGGACCCGGTAGAATGG
>WNGP01008122.1_pt1 | contig 12058 bp, 4 predicted proteins | sample 5407671 | NCBI WGS metagenome assembly WNGP01 (sample SAMN13153381, study PRJNA577476) | soil metagenome | isolation source: 40 cm soil or saprolite under Garry oak tree replicate 2 | place: USA:California | collected 2016-06-15 | reverse complement strand
CGAAAGATGGTTTGCGTGTCACAGGTGATGCTGGCCTAGAGGTGTTCATTCCGCTGCATCAGAATCTCGCGATCGTCGATCTCAACGGCCTCTACTTTTCGTTAGGCATCGGCAGTGATTCCGCATTGCACATCGGCCTTGCGGCGCAAGTCACCGCGCATCTCGGCCCGATTGTTGCGACGCTCGATCGCATCGGCGCGGATGCGGCGATTTCGTTTCCGCCGAATGGCAGCGGTCGGCTCGGCATGGCCGATTTCCACCTCGATTTTGTTCCACCAAAAGGTGTCGGGCTCGCGCTCGATGCGGGCGTCATCAAAGGAGGCGGCTTCTTGTCCGTCGATGCCGCAAAGGGCGAATACGCTGGCGCGCTTGAGCTGACGTTCCAGGACGTCATCGCGCTCAAAGCCATCGGCATAATCAACACGAAATTGCCGGACGGCTCGCCGGGGTTCGCGTTGCTCATCCTTGTGACGGCGGAGTTCATGCCGATTCAATTGGGCTTCGGCTTCACGCTTGTAGGCGTTGGCGGATTGCTCGGACTGAATCGTCGTCTCGATACGGAAGCGTTGCGCGTGGGCGTGCGCACGGGCGCGCTCAACAGCGTCCTGTTTCCGCAGGACATCATCGCGAACATCACGCGCATCATCAGCGACATTAAGGACATTTTCCCGCTCGCCGTTGAGCACTTCGTCATCGGCCCGATGGGCAAACTCGGTTGGGGCACGCCGACGCTCCTCTCGCTCGAAATCGGCGTGATCATCGATTTGCCGACGCCGGCAATTGTCATCGCCGGAGTGTTACAAGCGAGCTTGCCGGCGGAAGACCTGGCGATCCTGCACCTGCAGGTGAACTTCGCGGGCGGCATCGATTTCCAGAAAGGCCTGATCTGGTTCGACGCGAGTCTCTACGATTCGCACCTGCTCATTTACACGCTCACCGGCGATATGGCGTTGCGCATCGGCTGGGGCGATCAGGCGATTTTTATTCTCACCGTCGGCGGTTTTCATCCGAGCTTCAGCGAAATCCCGCCGGACCTGCGCAATCTGCGCCGCCTCAGCATTTCGCTGCTATCCGGCGATAATCCGCGGCTCACCTGCGCGACCTATTTCGCGATCACGTCGAACACGGTGCAGAACGGTTCGCGCGTCGAGCTGTATGCGGAAGGCTGTGGGCTGAACATCTACGGCTTTCTTGGTTACGACCTGCTCGTTCAATTCAATCCGTTCCACTTCATCGCCGATCTGGATGCCGGACTCGCGCTGCGCGACGGCACTGATGAGCTGATGGGCATTCATGTGCACGGAGAACTCTCCGGGCCGAATCCATTCCGCGCGCGCGGCGAAGCAAGCATCGACCTTTTCTTCTTCTCGATTTCGATCGACTTCGATGTCACATGGGGCGATGACGCCGCGCCGCAGATCGAAGCGGAAGTCGATGTGCAGCCGCTGATCGAAGATGCGCTGAAAGACGATCGCAACTGGCTCGCAACCTTGCCGGCCAACACGCATCAAAACGTCACCCTGAAGAAGCTCGAGCTGCCGCCGGAGCAGATCGTGATGAGCCCGTTCGCGGTTCTTTCTGTGAGCCAGAAGATCGTGCCGCTCGGTTTCGAGATAAATAAGTTCGGCAACCAAAAACCGAAAGGCACCACGCGTTTCGACCTAACGAGTTCTGATGGCGCGACCGACGAAGTGCGCGAGGAATTCGCGATCGCCAACTTCCAGCACTTGAGCGACGACGAGAAGCTGGCGCGCAAATCGTTCGAACAGATGCGCAGCGGTTTGCGTTTCAGCACCGGCGACAGCTCGCAGACGGGCGCGAACGTCGATAAAGACGTGACCTACGAGCTGAGCTACGTGCATCGTAAACGCGGCCTCACGATTCGCGCAGGACTCGTTAGGCTATTCGGATCGGTCTTCTCGATGTTCACCGGCGCCGGCGCGGTGACGAAGAATAAATTCGCGGTCAGCCGCCGGATTGGCGGAACGCCGATCGCGAAAGTCGATGTGGAGGAACCGGAGTTCCATGTTGTCAACGGCGCCGATCTTACGCTGCACGCTGCGGGACTGAGTGCGAAGAGCGAAGCCGAAGCGTGGCAGTTGCATGATGAACTCGTCACGGCCGATCCATCGTTGCAAGGGCGTCTGCAGATCATGTCGAGTTACGAGCTGAGTGAAGCCGCATGAGCGTCACGATCGCGAAATACACTTTCAGCGCGTGGCTTCGCAAAGGCATCGGCAACCGCATTACGGAGCCGGACAATCTAGGCTTGGGCGCCAGCGCGGCGAAGGAGCGCGCGCATGTGCCGGTTGACGTGATGTTGAACACGACGCCGGTGCACAAGGAATTCGCCCTCATCGGACCGGGCGACATCATCGGCCTCAATCCCGACATGGTGGTGCGAACCGAGCCTCTCAATCGCATTACCAACTTCGAGCCGAACTACCTGCCCTTCATCGAATTCTACGATGAAGATTTTTTGTGGCGTTACACACCGGCGCACGCGAATGGCCAGCGTCTCCGGCCGTGGATCGCGCTTCTCGTTTTAGAGGAAGGCGAAAGCGATGCGACGCGCGAGTTCCAGCGCAACGCAGATCGTTTTCCGCTCGCGACCGTCACAGTCATAAAACCGGAAGCGCTTCCTTTGCCTAATGAGACTTGGGCCTGGGGTCATGTGCATATCAACGAAGGTTACGCTACGCCTAACGACTTCGAGAAATTCCTCCTCTCGCTGCACGACCTGGATAATCCAAATGCGGACAAGATCATCAGCCGCCTGATCTGTCCGCGAAAGCTGAAGGCGAATACCGCCTATCGCGCGTTTGTCGTGCCGGCGTTTCAAACGGGACTTAAGGTGGGATTGCAAACCGATGCGGACATTTCCGCGATCGATGCGCAACAGCCATCCTGGACTGTAGGCGCGGTCGGGATCGAGTTTCCCATTTACTACGAATGGTCGTTCCGCACCGGCGAGAACGAAGACTTCGAGTCATTAGTCAAACTGCTCCAGCCGCGCCCGATGGATCCACAAATTGGGATTCGCGACATGGATGCGTCACAGCCCGGCTTCGGCATGACTGAAGGCGCGGACATCGGCAAAATTCCGCCGCCCGAAAAACCGCAAACAATTCTCGGACTCGAAGGCGCACTCAAAGCACCGACGACAGTTTCCCGTCCGCAGGAAACAGACATCGACACATCGAAGCCGTTCTTCGGGCAGCTGAAGTCGATCCTGAATTTTCCCGCCGATGTGCAGGACGCCTCCGACGGTGATGATGATCCGGTCGTTTCGCCGCCGATCTACGGCGAGAACCATGCGCTCCAACATCGCATCGATCCGGCCGGCGCCGGCTGGCTCAACTTCCTCAATCGCGACCCCGATGGAAACGGTGCGCGCGATTCAAACCAATTTCGTGCAACGCCTCGCGCCGGCCGAGATGCTTACCGTCTTCGTGCCTGTGCTGAAGAAAGTGAAGGGCTCGCCGACGACGCTCTTCCATCAGCTCTCCACGAGTTTCGTTCCGCCCGCGGCGTTGAACAGCGCGATGCGGCGCATGATCCGTCCGCGCGGGGCGTATGGAAAACGGCTGCGCGCCGCGAATGCGTCGTTCAATCACGGCGCGCTCGTGCAGGATTTGAATAGCGGTCGCGTTAGCGCCGCACCGCCGAAGCAGGTGTCCGATTCCGTTATCACCGACGAGCGCATCGCCGACCAGCTACCGAATGCGCACGAGCCCGCCTGGCTGCAATGGGTTCTCACGCACCGCCTTCTGCTGCTCGTGATCTTGCTCGTGATCGCGCTCGTAATCGGACTCGTTGGCGCGTGGTGGCTGGGAGTGATCATCGCTGCTGCAGGGATCTTCGGTTACTTCCGCACTGCCGAACCCGAACGCGCACTCGAAGCTGCGAAATCGCTCGCCGATCCGAGCGCAACGTTGCGCGACATCGAGAACGCACCACCACAACCGAACTTCGCATTCGTCGTTAGCGATCCGGTCACGCCAATCACCGCAATATCAGGCACCGACGTCGCAACAACTTCATTCGCGACGTCGTCATCAACAGACGCACTGCGCTTCAACGAAGTCTCGATGATCACGCGCGCCGCGGCCGGCGCAGATAGCGTCGAAGCACAAAACTTCCGCACCGCCGCGACGCGTTTCAATCAGCGCCTTTCCATTCAACCGCCTGAGCCGCAGCTCGTGGCTTTCGATCTTACGAACGCGCACACCAAGCTGAGTGATGCCACACGCGCGACGTTCGTGTTCCCGCAGCTCGTCGCGAAACAAGTGCGCTTCACTTTCAATCCGGCGTGGCTTCTCGAGCCGGAGCATCTCGTTCCCGCGATGGCCTATCCGGATTTCCCCGACCCGATGTATGAGAAGCTGCGCGATATCTCGAGCGAGTTGTTCCTGCCCAACCTGCAGCTCGTTCCGCCGAACACGATCTCGCTCCTCGTGACCAATCCGGAATTCATCGAGGCCTACATGACCGGACTGAATCATGAGTTCGGGCGCGAGTTGCTCTGGCGCGAATATCCGACCGATCAACGCGGCAGTTACTTCCGGCAGTTTTGGGATGTGAAAGGCATCATCACCGATGATTCCGACCTCACGCCCGAAAAACGCGCCGAACTCGCGGATACCTACAAGGACATCGTGCCGATGGACACTTGGACTTCCACCTCGAAGCTCGGCACGCATCGCAGTCCCGCGCGACCGCCGGGTCGTCAGCTCGTGTTGCTCGTACGCGGCGAGCTGCTGAAGAAATATCCGAACACGATCGTTTACGCGCAGCGCGCTCACATCTTCAGCGACAAGAACGGCCCCGATCCGACAAAGGATCCCGTGATCGTGGAAGTGAAAACGGAAGCGGAGATGGACGCGGAAATTTTGTTCCCGATGTTCCGCGCGGAAGTCGAACCGGACATTCGCTTCTTTGGTTTCGACCTGACACCGGAAGCCGCGAAAGGCGCAGACAATCCGCAGAAAGCGACGGACGATTGGGGCTACTACTTCATCATTCAGCAAGTGCCCGGCGAACCGCGCTTCGGCATGGATGTCGAGTTCGCCCCGGACCTTCCGAACAAGGTGACGTGGGATGATCTTTCCTGGGACAAGTTCGCGAGCGATCTGCGTTTCATCGACACAAGCACACCGCCGGCGGCCGGATTCTTCAATGGCCTAACGAGTGCTGAGAAGGCGCAATGGGGCAGTCACTCTGCCGACATGGCCTCGATCCTTTATCAGCAGCCGGTCATGATCGCGGTGCACGCGAAGGAAATGCTGGAGAAACTCGATCTCCAGCCGGCCAGATGAGCGAGTTCAGCGAGACACTCGATGCCGTGCGCCGCGCTCGCGCGACGCGCGACGATGCGCGCGAGCAACTACAACGCGCGCGCCTGCGTCAGCTCACCTTGCAGCGCGCGCAGCACAAAGCGGATCGGCGCGAAATTCTGGATGAAGGAGGGGAAGACCAGCAGCCAATCTTTTATCCGGATCGCTCCGAAGAATTGAAGCGCGAGCGCGCGCGGATTGCAGAGGGGCAAGGACTCGTTAGGCAACGAAACGCTGACGTTGCCCAACTTATTGGCAACCTTTTCCAGCGCACACCGCAACAGCTTATCGAGGAATGGGACGATTCGCTTCCGATCATGCTGCTGCCGTTGCGCGTCGAGACGCGCTTCAAAGAGGCAGAGCTATGGGTGCGCGTTTTTCCCGATGAGATCGCGATCAACACGCATGAGAAACTCCTGACCGAGCGCGAGCAGACTTTCGGGATGGCGTATTGGAAAGCACTGCGCGCCGCGGCAACTGACGATGCACGCAAAGCTGCCTGGCAGGACCTTGTGAAACGTTTCGGCGCGAATCGCGCTGCCTGGGTGGCGCTGCAAACGAAACCGACGAACTGGAGTGATCCGCCGCCCGCGAGCGATGACGCGTTGCAGTTCCCGAAGTTTGACGTTGCGAAGCCCGATAGCTGGACCGAAGCGCCACACAGTCGCGTCATGCCCGACCGTTTTGTACTGATGTTGTTTCGCGGCGGCAAAGCGCTGCACACAATCGTCGGTAATCAGGTGGACGACATTGTCGCGGTCGGCCCCGCGCCGCTTGACGATGAAGGCAAATCAACCTTGAAGCGCGACCCTGCGACGGGACGGCTGGTGCTTGGCGACGAGTTCAGTTGGATTGCGGACTTTCCGCTGGCGATCGAGAAGGGGCTCGGCTTTCGCGTCGCGCTCAATGCGGATGAGGCCGCGGGCGGTTTCGATCAACTGCTCGTCGTCGGGCTGAAGTTGTCCGCGAACGAAACGGACACGCAGCAGCTGATCGAAGAGTTAATTCACAATCATCACTACTCTGCGAAAGGTTTTGCACTCGTTAGGCAGGGCACGCCGACGAACAACACCGACAATGATTCCTCCGGGTTCGGCGCGAGCGATCCGCAAGCTGAGCAAAGCTTTGTCGTCGAAACAGGCCCGGCGCTCTTCGCGTTCGAACCGAACGCCGACAAAGCCACCGACGGCCAGCGATTCGCCGAGTATCTCGGAGTCGACTACGAAGCTCTTGCGCACATTGCCGGCGCGAACGCGACCGATCACGCGGAAGCGATCGCAATGAACAAGGCGCTCTATGCCGGCACGCTCGGCTATTACCTCAACACGCTGCTCAACGACGTGATGAGCAACGACACGCTGGAGCGCGTGCGCGTGCTCTTCACCGAATACGTCAGCGGTCGCGGACCGTTGCCGGCCGTGCGCGTCGGCAATCAGCCATACGGTTTTCTGCTCACGAGCGCGTTTCCGCAATGGAGCTACGGCGCATTTGCGGAGCGTGTTTTCCGCTTCGAAGAAAACGTGCGACGCGTGCTCGCCGAGTTGCAGCGCGAATGGGTCACGCTGAAACCGCAGCTTCCGCACATCAGCAAAGACACGGACGCAAACGCGAACCTCATCAAAGTCCTGGGCCTGCAGCCCACCTCCGCGGATTACTACCAGCGCGTCGGCTACAGCTACGATTATCTGCACAACGAGCAGCAGTTCGCCTTGGGCGGACGCTACTTCGGCGATGTGATCGGGATGTCGTTCGAGCGAAATCTCGCCCGGGCGTTTCTCGCCTTGTTCGGCTACGACGCGACGAACAAGCCGGTGCCGTTGCTGTTGCAATTAATCTGGCGCCATTATCAAACGCGACTCGATAGCGAGAACCTGATCGACGGCCTGCCGCTTTCCGAAACGCAGACCATCAAACCGTACGAAGCAGCGACCAAACGGAACTACATCGATTGGCTGCTCGAGAACGCCGGTGATGTGGAGAAGCTGGAAGCGGAAGATTTCGGCGCCGGCATCACGCCGCCACATTCGCTTCTCTATTTGATGTTGCGTTACGCGCTGCTGCACGAAGGCGCGCACAGCATTTTCAACTTGCTCGAGACCGTCGGCATCTCGGCGCAGGAGCTGGTGCAGAGCCGCAAGTTCATGAACATCAGCACGCAGCCGGACGTGTCGCATTGGGAAGTATTCCGCGCACCGGTCAATCGCGTTTTGCCTAACGAGTCATCAACGCGCTCGCTGCTTTCGTTCGTGCAGACCGATCGTTTCCGCGCGAACATCGGGCGCGACATCGCTGACGCCAAAGATGGTCTAACGACCTTGGCGAAACTGCGGACCGCGCGGCTGGAGCGCTTGCTCGCGGAGCACATCGACACGGTCAATTACCGCCTCGATTCCTGGCAGACTGCGCTCTTCGATTTGCGCGCGCGTGCGCAGCGCAATCTCTCCGGCGACCAGCGTAAACTCGGATTGCATCTCGGCAGTTACGGTTATCTCGAGAATTTGCGGCCCGCGCGCGCGCGTCGCATCAAGATTCCGGAAGATGTTTTGCCGCAGGAGATGCGCGAGGGCGTGGACAATGTCTTCCTCGATCCGCAGAACGGCGGCTACGTGCACACGCCTTCGCTCAACCACGCGACCGCCGCGGCCATTTTGCGCAACGGCTACCTGACGCACGCCTCACCCGCGGAGCAGGACAAACTCGCGGTAAATCTCTCCTCCGCGCGTGTGCGCCGCGCAAAATATCTCATCGATGGAGTGCGCAACGGTCAATCGCTTGAGGCCCTGCTCGGTTACGTGTTCGAACGCGGGCTGCACGATTGGACCACGCTCGCCGTCGATCCCGTCATTCTCGACCAACTGAAGCCCGCCTTCCGCAAAGCGTTTCCGATCAAACGGACCAAAGTTCCGCAGCAGGGCATCACCGGCGACGCGGCGAAAATCACTGAAGACTTTTCGGTCACTAACGGCCTCGATCTCGCACGGACAACGACACCGTTTCCCTACGGCATTGCGGAATTGAACTCGTTAGACCCGAAGCAGAGCGCCGCGATCCAACAGGAGAAGCGCAACCTGGAGAATTCGCTCGATTCGTTGCGCGACGTGCTCACGGTGGAAACGGCCTATCAGCTCGCGCTCGGCAATTTCGATCGCGCTGGCGCGGTCATGCGCGCGATCTCCGGCGGCGACATGCCTGTCCAGGTCGAAGTGATCGACTCCTCGCGCGGCAGCGAGCTGAGTTTCACCAATCGCATCGCGCTGCAATTTGATCCCGCTGTGGTGTCGAATCCGTGGGCGCCGATTCCGCTCAGCCGGCGTGCGCGCATCGAGCCGGCGTTCAACAAGTGGGTCGGCGACTTGTTAGGCGACCCGAAGACAATCCGCTGCAGCGTGCAGACGAACGACGGCGCCGTGAGCGATGTCGTCAGCCTGGCGAACCTTGCTTTGCAGCCGCTCGATTTCGTTTTCCTCATCGGCAAGAAAGTCGAAGCAACTGGCTTTTCCGAACTGGAGAGTCGCGTCCGATACTTCTTCGCGCAAAAGCATTCGTTAGGCGACGATGTCGTCGTCAAAATCGAGTTCGCGAACAGCGGCAGCCCCGATCTCAGCGTGCGCTCGTTTGCGGAGGTGCTTCCGCTGGCGAACGCGATTCGCGAGTTGGCCGGCAAATCGCGTCCGCTGCAGGCGCAGGATTTTGTTCCGACTTCAAAGACCGTCACCGCGCCGACGGATAATCCGGGTAACATCGATGTTGGAGAACTCCAAGCGCGCGTCACCGGAATTCGCGCGGAGTTCGACACGCTTTTCGAGGATCTGCAGAATGCTGCGAACGCAGCCGATGTTTTGTCGTTGCGACAAAAACTGATCGACATCGCGAATGCCGGTTTCGTGCATGCGTTTCCACTCACCGCATTCGGTTCCGGCCAGGCGCAACTCGATGCGTTACTCGCGCAGAACACATCGCTGCAAACCCGTTATGCCGACATCAAAGATGCGTACGACACGAGCCTGGCGAAGGTAAACGACGCCGCGACGAAGCCGCCGCAGAAAGTCGCTTTGCTGCGCGAGATGGCGAAACCGTTCCTCGGCGATGACTTCGTTGTCCTACCGCGATTCAGCTTCACGAACGCTTCGGAGATCGTGGCTGCATTCGGCGATCGCGATCAGCTATTGAAATACATCGGCACCCAAGGCGTCGCGCTGCCTGTCGAGGAATGGCTGCATGGCATAGCACTCGTTAGGCCGACAATGCACACGTTCGGGCTGGTGCAGATGCTGGGTGAGACATTCGGCGCGAACTTCGGTGATTGCCGCCCAATTCAATTACCGTATCGCGCGAACGACACGTGGCTCGGCGTCGAGTTTCCCGAGGGCACAACTATCGTCCACGACACGATCGCGATGCTGCAGTGCTTGCCGCAGAACTTCACGCCCGCGGGTGCGCAATGCGGTTTCCTCATCGATGAATGGACCGAGACGCTCCCGCAAGAAGAAGAAGTCACCGGCATCACCTTCAATTACGACACGCCGAACAGCACCGCAGCCAATGCCGTCCTGATCGCGATCACGCCGATCGAGACGGGACATTGGAGTTGGGACAATCTCGTCGCGACAGTGCTCGATACGTTTGAGCGCGCGAAGCTGCGCGCGGTCGAGCCGGACATGATCGACACACTCACGCGCGTGGCGCCGTTGCTGCCGGCAACGATCGCCGAGTTCACCACAGGCGAGAGCACGATCAATCTCGATTACGCGCGCAATCTCGCGACCGTAAATTCCGCGGCGCTGGCGATAAACAAGAGGTGATTCGTATGGCGATCGACACGCTGCACCAGATCTTCACGAAGAACACAGACCTGCTCGCGAAGATTTATCGCGATCCACAAATCACCGCCTATAACCGGCTCGAGCCGCGCGCGCGCACGGAAGATTTTGCGCGGAGCTTGCGCGCGGAAATTCGCGACCCTCTCTGGATGCTGACGCGCCAGTGGCAAATGGGCGAACTCGAGGCGGAAGACGCGGGCTCGGCGATCGACGCGCGTTTGCTGACGTCACAAGCGCAGATTGATCGCGTCTCGTTAGGCGGTGCGAGTGCGCAGCCCTACGACGAGAATATTCCGCTCGAGGCGACAGTGGAGCGCGAGACCATTTCGCTCGAGGACGAGAGGCCGACGGCGTTTCCGCACGCGCTCAAAGTGCAGGTCGCGCACTTCTTCCTGAAACTGCACAGCGACGCGTTGCGCGCGACGTATGCGGAAAAGTATCGCAGCGCATTTCCGATCGCGGCGAATCAGGAAGAGTCATTCCGCGGGCAAGCCGATGCGCTCAATGTGTATGTCGCGACACGGCGGCGGGACTTTGATGGACGACAGCTTCTGCGCGCGATCGCTGACGGCTCATTCGAAGTGAAGGCCGGCATCGCGAATGCAGACCGCCTAAAGATCGCAGAATACACAACTGCGCTGACGCAGTGGTTCGCACGACAATATTCGCAGCCGGGGAGTAACGCGTGGGATCCGCAACGTCTGACCTACGCAATGCAAGCAGCCGCGCCGCGGGACGACGGTTCACAGCTCGTGCTCGATGCGTCGCATTACAACGAAGGCCGGCTCGACTGGTATTCCTTCGAGCTCGATCCGAACGCATCGATCGCGCTGAACAACAACGGCGTTGCGCCAGCAGAACAACCACAGCAGCCCATTTCGTTCATTCCGACCGCAGCGACATTCCGCGGAATGCCGAATCCGCGTTTTTGGGAAATGGAGAATCGGCAGGTCAACTTCGGTCAGCTTGATGCGAAGACAACGGACACGCTGCTGCTCACGTTTGCCGAGCTGGGGCTGATCTACGGCAACGACTGGTTCGTCATTCCGTATTCGATGAAGACCAACACCCTTTGCGAAGTGCGCGCGCTCGTCGTCACCGATGTTTTCGGCGAACGCACGCTCATCCGCGCCGCGGACGAAGGCGAAGAAAATAACTGGCAACGCTGGAGCATGTTCAATCTCAGCAACAAGAACGAGCTCGGCAGTTACAATCGGCAGTTCTTCCTTCCCGCCGCAGTTACGAGCACACTCGAGAGCGATCCGCTCGAGCAGGTGAATTACACGCGTGATGAAATGACCAACATGGTTTGGGCAGTGGAAGAATTGATTCCGGACGGCAACGGCAAAGGCATCAGCGGCTACGATGCGGCAGATCGGTTCGGAGTCGAGCCGCCCCCGATCGGTGCGTCGACGGCGGACATTCGGTACGTGCTCGGCACGACGGTTCCGGAGAATTGGATTCCGTTTTTGCCCGTGCATCAGGCGGGGAGCAATCAATCGATTCAATTCCGCCGCGCCGCGATGCCGAAGCTCGGCGTACCGCCGACAGAAGTCGTTAGGCCAAAGGGTCTGCTCCTGACCGAAGTGCGGAAACGTTACTACATCAATGAAGAAGAGATTCCCGCGGCGGGCACACTTGTGCGTCGCAGTTATCAACGTGCGCGATGGTACAATGGCCGCACGTATGTGTGGATCGGCCGGTACCGCGAGACCGGCCGCGGGGAAGCGAGCAGCGACTTACGTTTCGATCAGATCGAATCCGTTGGTTCCGCTTAACAAACGCGAAGCGACAGCTTCGAGCTGGAATCGCTCATCTAATAAACCGAAACGTGGGAACAGGTAAGTATACCGCGGCTTCTTCTACCCCGCACATTAAAATCGGTAGCGTATTCGGTAACAC
>WNGP01004160.1_pt1 | contig 12058 bp, 7 predicted proteins | sample 5407671 | NCBI WGS metagenome assembly WNGP01 (sample SAMN13153381, study PRJNA577476) | soil metagenome | isolation source: 40 cm soil or saprolite under Garry oak tree replicate 2 | place: USA:California | collected 2016-06-15 | reverse complement strand
ATCTGCAAATGCCCGCGGATTCTTACTGAGCCACCACGTCGTTTGAGCCTCAGTATTGAGAACCGGCACGGGCGGATACCTCTCGGAAATCCAATACATCTGCGCAGAATCATTGATGGCAAGGAAATTTTGGCGGAACTTGACAAAAGACTGCACCTCGGACCTAAGAACACGTTCGTCAGCAAAATCTCTCCAGGAGGTGAACCGCTTAACAATGCGGGGCGAATACAAGAGTGCAGCGAATCCGATCAGCCCAATCAGGCAACCCGATACTGCCGCGATCTGCCTGGCGGTAATTTTGTTGTGGTCGAGCGTGGTCCACGCAACCCAACTAATAAAAAAACACAGAAACGCAGCACCAGGAAAAGCATAGTGCGTCGCCTGGTTCTTAAATAGGCTCAGCCATCCTGCTATTCCCATCGCCACAGCTAGCAGGACTCGCTCATCAGCAAGAAATTTCTGGCGAAGCCGTCCGCGCAAGGTGATGGTGACAGAAGCCAATGTCAAAACAAGAAACCACAGGAGTTTCGTCACGAACTTCAGCAAAAAGTCGGTGCTGCGAGGATAGTGCAGGAGTGGGTAGGTTATAGTCCACTCGAGGAACTGATGTGTTCGCCCCGTCAGAGTGAAATACATCAATTGAGGCGCAAAACCACAAATAAAGCCCAGACTCGTAGCAGCGGCAGCTCTGATCGTGACATCAAACCTGCGGCGCGACAGCCCAGCCCGATACACTGCAAAAACACCGATCGCCAGGATATAGAATCCCGCCACAACTTTAAATGCGCAGCCACACGCAACCAAGAAGGCAGCCCAGAAGAACCGGCTTGGCGATTTGGAGACTTCTGTATTATTCGACAACAAAACATAATAAGCGGCTAACCCGAAAAGATAGACGAACGGTTCAGGTTCAAGAAAATTCAATTCCATGAATGCCGCGCAAAGCCCGACTAGTACAATAGAGGTCCAAGCAATTCTGGTGCCAAAAAGACGACGTGCAACGTACCACGTACTAGCCACTGACGCCGCAAACAGTCCCGTAATCAGTGCTGAAACGCCAGCATGCGAAGTTGGCACACCCAGCCTGAATGCAGCAGCAATAAAGGCGTAAAGTCCCCATGATTTCGAAGGAATAAATGCATAGAGAGCGTACCCGTCTACGAGGGAACGCCCGATTGCCAGATACTCAAGGGCGTCGAAACCCCATCCGGAGTTGTAGGAGTATATGTAAAAAACCATCACGCAGCAAAACGCCACGGCCGTCAAAGCATATTTCCTGAACAGGGCCGATCTGTCGCCGACCCAATGCTTAACCGATTGGCTCGAAAGTAGGGGCATCATCGAATTGCGGAGTATACATCGAACCGCTTGTGGGTAAAGTCGTAACACACTGTGCGGAAGGATCCGCAAAAACCCCATTTTGCGCCCGACAATTTGTGCGTGTAAAGTATCGAGAAATAACGCGTAAGTCTTGGTTGCCCTCTGCTTAAGCACCTTCAAAGACGCTTTGGTCGTCAATCGGCGCATCCGTAACGATTTTTCTGGGCTGCGGACATCAACCCATGAGCTTAGAAGGAATCAAAGACGTGCAGGTTGGAGTTAAAGATAAGCTTTCTGTGCCTGTCAGCGTGGTTGTTCTCACCAAGAACGAAGAGCGAAATCTTGTGGCATGTCTCGATGCTGTCTCGGGTTGGTGCCGAGAAATAATCATAGTGGATTCCGGTAGCAGTGACTCCACAATCGAGATTGCGCGGCGATACGGCGCAACCGTATTTTTTCACAGCTTCTCTGGCCATACCGCGCAGTGGAATTGGACGCTAAGGAATGTTCAGTTCCAATGCGAGTGGACGTTGTGTTTGGACGCGGACCAACGGATTACGCCGGAATTACGCAACGAAATTGGTGTTCTCTTAGAAAATCCCGCTGTAGTGCCCGAGGACGGATTCTACTTGCGCAGACGTCAGATTTTTCGTGGCAAGTGGATCCGCCATGGCGGGTATTACCCGAAATACGTGTTGAAATTACTACGTCACGCGCACGCTTGGTGTGACGAGAATGAGCGTCTAGACTCGCGATTTTACGTCAGAGGTCGTACCCGTATCCTCAAGAACGACGTCATAGAAAATAATCACAACGAGAGTAACCTCACATTTTGGATTGAAAAGCACAACCGCTATGCAGTCTTGCAGGCGACTGAAGAACTAGATCGTCGCGCAAAAGACGTTCCATGGAACCTGGAACCAAGATTCTTCGGTAACCCAGACCAGCGCACGTTGTTCTTGCGAGATGTGTGGTATCGATTCCTTCCGTTGTACGTGAGGCCATTCCTTCTGTTTTTCTACAGGTATATTTTTCGACTTGGCTTCCTGGATGGCAAGCAAGGTTTCGTATTCCATTTTTTGCAGTCCTTATGGTTTCGAATCGTAGTCGATGCAAAGATTGAGGAATTACGTGCGCCCCATATGGGATCAGAAACCGACGGGGCAGTAGTGACAAGGGGAATAAGCTGAATGCGGGTATCTGCCACAAGCTGACTACCTGCTAAGGTCAGCACAGGGATGTATCACAGTTAACACGTGAAGACGAAAGACTTGGTAGCACGAAAAAAGAATAATACTCGGAAATGTCGGCTGGCTGTGAGTGTACGAGAGTCCTGTAAGAAGGCGGGAAGGTTACGTGAATATCCTTGGAATTAATGCCTATCATGGTGATGTCTCGGCAGTGTTGGTCCGGGATGGGGAAGTGATTGCCGCCGTCGAAGAAGAGCGGTTTCGTCGTGTGAAGCATTGGGCAGGATTCCCTCGTGATGCGATCGCTGCGTGCCTGCGCATGGGACAAGTCGACGCCGCCGAGATTGACGCCTTCGCCGTTTCCCGGGATGTGCACGCTAATGTGTTGCGCAAGGTTTTGTTTGCTCTGTGGAGTCGGCCGGCGTTCGGATTGGTCCGCGATCGTGTGCAAAACTCCCGCCGGGTAAGAGATATTTCTGTTGCATTAGCGGAAAGCCTTGGACTCGACCATTACCTGGTTCGGCGCCGACTGCACTACGTTGAGCATCATCCCGCGCACTTGGCCAGCAGCTTTTTCGTCTCCCCATTCGAAGAAGCTGCTGTTTGCGCCATTGATGGCTTTGGTGATTTCGTCAGTACCTCTTTCGCCGTTGGCCGCGGCTCCCGCATGGATCTTCGGGGCAAGGTCTTTTTTCCCCACTCCCTCGGGCTGCTGTACCTGGCGGTTACTCAATTTCTCGGATTCATGAAATATGGCGACGAGTACAAGGTGATGGGACTCGCGCCCTATGGGGAGCCGCGGCAGGTCGACAAGCTAAGCCGACTTGTTCGCCTAAAATCGGATGGTTTCTTCGAACTCGATCTATCGTATTTCGTCCACTGGTCCCAGGGTGCCCCCATGACCTGGGACGACGGCGAGCCCACGCTGGGCGCGGTCTGCAGCCCCAAACTGGAGCAGTTGCTTGGTCCGGCTCGCAAAAGCGATGAGCCGGTCACCTCATATCACGAGGATATTGCGGCTTCTCTCCAAAGAGTTTATGAGGACGCCGCATTCCACGTACTCAACCAGGTGCACAAGCGCACCCGCTTGGATTGCCTGTGCTTGGCTGGGGGATGCGCCATGAACAGTGTTGCCAATGGCAAGATCCGCGAGAAAACTCCTTTCCGCGAGGTCTTCATCCAGCCCGCCGCTGGTGACAACGGAACCGCGCTGGGGGCGGCCTTTTACGTGTGGCACCAGGTGCTGCGGCAACCGCGCTCGTTCACAATGAGCAACGGCTATTGGGGGCCCGCGTTCGACGATACGGTCGTGCACCAAGCCCTCGCGCAGCGCCAATCCGACCTCGAGCTTTCAGGCTGCACCATCTCGTGTCTCGCCAGCGAAAACGAGCTCTGCTCTTGGGCTGCCGACCGCATCGCCAATGGCGAGGTGGTGGGCTGGTTTCAGGGACGAATGGAGTGGGGCGCCCGCGCCCTCGGTAACCGCAGCATTCTGGCCGATCCCCGACGGCACGACATGCGCGAAATCATCAATACCAAAATCAAATTCCGCGAGCGCTTTCGCCCCTTTGCTCCTTCCATCGCCGAGGAGAGTCTGCACGACTACTTCGTGGACGCGGTCCCCGATCCCTACATGATCCAGGTCTATCCCGTGCGCCCGGAAAAGCGCAGCGTCATTCCGGCAGTGACCCACGTGGACGGCTCGGGGCGGCTGCAGACCGTTAGCCGCGATACGAATCCTCTGTACTGGAAGCTGATCAAGGCCTTCGAGGCCCGCACCGGTGTCCCTGTTCTGCTAAATACTTCCTTTAACGAGAATGAGCCTATCGTTCACGAGCCAGCCGAGGCACTCGATTGCTTTCTGCGCACGCGCATGGACGCGCTTGTGCTCGGACCTTATGTGGTTGCCAAAGGTTCCACGGAACGTGATCTGGTAGGGTCCGCTACTGGGCAGGAGGCTGCCTGCTGAGTTACGTCGCTGACCGCAGTCCTTATCCAATATGAGGATTCTTCTTCTCAACCAGGTGTTTTATCCCGACGTTGTGTCTACCGCCCAGCACCTTAGCGAGCTGGCAGAGGCCTTGGCGCAGGCCGGTCACCAGGTGACCGTGCTTTGCAGTTCGCGCGGTTACGATCATCCTGAGCTGCGATTCGCCCGGCGCGAGTTGTGGAAGGATGTTGAGATTATCCGCTTGCGCTGTTCTGGGCTGGGAAAGCGCGCACGCTGGCGCCGTGCCACCGACTTCGCCACCTTTTTAGTGAGTTGCTCACTGCGCCTGCTCGGGATGCGACGCTTTGATCTGGTGGTGGCTCTAACCTCGCCTCCATTGATTTCGGCACTGGGAGCCGCGTTTGTGAAGCTTAAAGGCGGAAACTTGGTGTTTTGGGTGATGGACCTGAATCCCGATGAGGCTATCGCCGCCGGTTGGTTACGGCAAGGCTCGTTGGTGCAGAAATTTCTGAGTGTGTTGTTGCGCTTCAGCTTGCGTGCCTCTACGCACGTGATCGCTCTTGACAGCTTCATGAAACAAAGCCTCGCTGCCAAGGGAATAACGCCGGACCGCATTTCTGTCATTCCGCCCTGGTCGCACGATGAGGCCGTCAACTTCGATCCCGCTGGGCGTTCACATTTCCGTACTCGCCATGGGCTGGAAGGCAAGTATGTAGTGATGTATTCCGGGAACCACAGCCCCTGTCACCCGCTGGACACCCTGCTCGAGGCTGCGAGGGTGCTGGCTGCGGATGCGCGTATCGTGTTCTGTTTTGTCGGTGGGGGCAGCGAGTTTGAGAAGGTTCGCCGTTTTGCCGCCAGCCATGGCCTTGCCAACATCGTGCAGTTACCCTACCAGCCCCTGAACGAACTGGCAGCATCTCTCTCCGCTGCCGACCTCCACGTCGTGGTTATGGGCGATGCCTTTGTCGGCATCGTCCATCCCTGTAAGATCTACAACATTCTCGCTATCGGCGGGCCAGTCCTCTACATCGGCCCCGAGGACAGTCACATCGCCACCATCCTTTGCCCGCATTTGGGGGCGAGTATCGCCCGCAGTGCTCGGCATGGAGCACCGCATGACGTAGTTCGGCATATTCTTGATGGAGCCGTCGGTCGTCTCAACGCCCTGCGCGGAAACCAACCTGGCCTGCAGTTCTCGCGTGACATCTTGCTACCCCGTATGGTCGCGGTGTTGGAGTCCGTCGCCAAGAATCCGCGGACTATCGCAGCTGGACGGCAGGAGTGGTCACCACTGGAAGGGATGGACAAAATCCCTGGCCCGCACGAGCACGCTCCTTCGGCTGCAAAGGGCAAGAGCACATCGGCATCGACCGCGTGATTGTCGTCGCACAGTGAAGCTTCACGCAGGCACCTGTACAAAGGTACAGACAGCTTCTCTTTACTAGGTACAAGGGTACTGGATGTGTCCCCGGCTGTTCAGCATCAGTTGCGAGAAAGCTTTCTCTCCCCGATCCAATCACTAAAGTAGTTGCTAGAAGCGCACTTTCGTTGGGTCCGAACAATTCAGCCCGCCCGAACAGTTCGTCGCGGCCCAACAATTCAAGGCCGCTGAACAAGCCGTATGAAAAACTCAGCGCAGACCTATTTAGTGAATCAGGCTCCTACGTGAATCACAGAACAGAACACAACAGAACACAGGAAATAGAAATTGACTAAGAAAACGCGGGTCCTCGTTACGGGTGCAGGTGGGTTTATCGGTCATTATTTAGCGTCTTTTCTTCGGCACGAGGGCTATTGGGTGCGAGGCGTCGACCTGAAGCATCCAGAGTTTGCGCCAACCGAGGCGCACGACTTCCGAATTCTCGACCTACGGCGCTGGGAAGACTGCTTCCGTGTCACCAAGGGCGTGGAGGAGATTTATGCTTTGGCGGCTGATATGGGCGGCATGGGTTTCATTTCCTGCAATCACGCCCAGATCCTGCACAACAATTCGCTTATTAACATTCACACATTGGAAGCTGCCCGCCAGAATGGAGTGAAGCGCTATCTCTATACCTCTTCCGCCTGCATTTATCCCGAGTACCGTCAAACTGACGTCGATTGCGTGCCGCTGAAGGAAGAGGATGCTTACCCGGCTGAGCCGCAGGACGCTTACGGTTGGGAAAAATTAGTCACTGAGCGTCTCTGCTTGCACTACCGCGAGGACTATGGCCTGGAAACCCGCATTGTGAGATTCCACAACATTTTTGGACCCTTGGGAACTTGGGACGGGGGCCGCGAAAAGGCGCCGGCTGCGTTGTGTCGGAAAGCTGCTATAGCCAAGCTCACCGGTAGTAGGGAAATCGAGATCTGGGGTGATGGCGAGCAGACTCGCTCCTTCTGCTACATCGACGACTGCGTCGCCGGACTATTCAAGCTGATGCGGAGCGACTATCGCGAACCCTTGAACCTCGGACAAGATCGCATGGTTTCCATCAACCAACTGGCCAATATTATCGGCGGGATTGCCGGAGTGAAGCTCCTCCGGAAGCATGTGCCCGGGCCGCAGGGAGTGCGCGGCCGCAACTCGGATAACACTCGCTTGCGCCAGGTGCTGGGTTGGGAGCCGCAGATCTCGTTGGAAGAGGGCTTAGCTCGCACCTACTCATGGATCGAGAAACAGGTGGCTGCGACGCTCGTCCAGCCTACGGCTGCACAGACTATGGAGGCGGTCGCCGGAGCCGACTAAAACGGATCTCCGTTTTGGTCGCACGTGTAGGGAAATAATGACGACTGCTGCGCCATCATGAATCTTTTAAGTGACGGGGCCACGCAGAAGAGTTTGACCTATTACTGCTCTTTTGCACTGTCAGCTGCCCTGGTAGGCCCATGGATCGCCCCTAGAAATGGAGTGGTCATCGCGAGCTCCCCTCAACTTCTAGTAGGTGCGGCAGGGTACGCGGTGGCAACCGTTTGTATTCGAAGTGCGTGACCTCTGGCCGCAATCCCTGGAGGCTGTGGGGGCTGCTCCACCAAGTTCAATCTTCTATCGGAGCCTGGAACGCCTTGCAAAGTTTCTCTATCAACGCGCTGACCGCGTTGTTGTGGACGGCGAATGGAAGAGATGCACACTAGCTGCTGCCGGGGTCCAACCCGAGAAGATTGTGGTCATCAGGAATGGTGTGGCGGAAGATTTTTGTCTTGAGCCCGAGTCAGCCTCCGCGGCACCGCGCTGTAGCAGAGCAGTTGCAACCGGCGGAGCCCACTTCAGTCAAATAACCCAGAGATGTTGAACAAACGGAAAGCATGAGAAGCTACCTCGGACTGTTCTTCATTGCTGCGCTATTCAGCTGGCTAGTGACGCCAGTAGTGAGAACGCTGGGGCAATGGGTGCAGGCCTACGGCCAAGCGGACGATGGCCGGGAACAGCCCCGTATTCCGCGCTTGGGGGGTCTCGCGATCTTTCTGGCAGCGCTTGCGGCCTGGGGCGTGTTGCTGTTCTTGCCTAATGACGTGCGAGCGCGGTTTCTTTCGGAGTGGCGCACTTTGGCCATCGTGATGGCCCCAGGCACGTTGGTCCTGCTTTTGGGCGTGTATGACGACCTAGTGGGCGCAAACCCATGGCAAAAATTAATAATTGAGACACTCGCAGCAGGGATGGTTTGGTGGGCGGGCTTGCGCATCGTCCACCTGCCCATCTTTGGCTACAGCATCCATGGTCTCTTCTTGAGCTTGCTCCTCACTGTGTTCTGGATCGTTGCGATGACCAACTCGTTCAACCTTATTGACGGGCTAGATGGCTTGGCCACGGGTATCGGCTTTTTCGTTACCCTTTCCGTCTTTGTAGTTTCGCTGATCCAGGGTAACCATTTTGTTTGCACTCTGGCCATCACGCTGGCCGGTGCGTTGCTCGGATTCCTGCGATTTAATTTCTCTCCTGCAACGATTTTCCTGGGCGATACCGGCAGCCTTTTCTTGGGGTTTGTCTTGGCAACCTTGGCCATTCACACCTCGCAGAAGAGTTCGACGTTGCTCGCCATCGTAGTACCTTTTGTAGCCTTCGGCCTACCGGTGTTCGATACTTCGCTTACCGTCGTGCGCCGTTTTCTGAGCGGTCGGCCCTTGTTTGTCGGCGATCATGATCACATCCACCACCGACTGCTTCAAAGGCTGTCGCCGCGTGCGGCAGCCCTGGTGCTCTACGCCATGGCAGCACTTTTTTCGCTTGGGTCGCTCCTCATCATTCACTCCACCGGAAACCTGGTGACGCTGGTGGCCGTGCTGGCTGGCGTCTCAGGCTGGTTTTTGACTAGTCGGCTTCACTACGAGGAGTTGTCAGAGTTGAAAGTGCATGTTTCACGGGCCCTTCATTCACAACGTAGGGTCCTGGCTAACCAAATCCTGATTCGTAAAGTGTCGGGACAGTTGAAAGAGCCCCAAGATCTCGAAGAAAGTTGGCAAGTCCTGATTAAGGCGCTGGAAGCATTGGACTTTGACAGTGTCACATGTCAGCTGTCGGGCTGGCAAAATGGCTCGACGCCGTTCCTAGCCCCCTGGTCGCGCCCGAGAGAAAGCGAAACTGGCGGTAGCTGGACTGTTTCCATCCCCTTGCGGGTCGGGGAAAAGGCTATAGGGCAGTTACAGCTTGGACGCGCGCTCAGGAAAGAGCGCCTGATCTTCCATTTCTCCTCGCTTCTGGACACCCTGATTCCGCCGTTTGAGAAACAGGTGAAGCGCCGCTATGACTCCGAAGAAGCTAATTTGGTTGTCAAGTACACCGTGGAAAAGGATCTTGCTTTCCAACCTAGTCTCCTGGCAAATGGGCGGGAAGGATGAAGCAACTTCTGCAAGACCTTCGCTCTCACCAAGTTCTGGTGGAGGAAGTGCCGCCACCCTCCTGTCTTCCAGAAGGGGTGTTAGTCAAGAGTGCCGCTTCTTTGATTAGCAGCGGGACGGAGCGAGCGACGATGACACTGGGAAGTAAGTCTCTGCTCGGCAAAGCCCTGGAGCGGCCGGACTTGGTGCGGCAACTCCTTCGGCGCCTTAACACAACCGGTGTAGTGGACGTGATCGCCACGGTGCGCTCCCGCTTGAACTCTACCTTGGCCTTAGGTTACAGCTCTGCAGGAGTGGTCCTGGAGGTTGGGTCTGGCGTAAATGAGTTTGCCGTGGGCGACCCTGTGGCTTGCGCGGGAGTAGATCATGCCAGCCACGCAGAGATGAATTGGGTTCCCAAAAACCTGTGCGTGAAGATCCCCCCTAACGTTAACTTCGACTCAGCAGCTTCAGTAGCGTTAGGCGCCATTGCATTGCAGGGCGTGCGCATTTCGGAGGCGAAGCTCGGTGAGCGCGTGGCCGTAATCGGGTTGGGGCTTGTGGGCCAGCTTGTGGCACAGATTCTCCACGCCGGAGGGTGCGTTGTATGGGGGCTGGACCCCGATCCTGATCGCGTGAAGCTGGCCCGTGAACTCGGCGCGGACTTCGCTTGCGAAAACCGCGACTGGGAGCAAAGCCCGTGGAGTGCCTTGTGTCAGGACGGAGAGGGAGCCGATGCCGTGATCCTAACCGCGGCGACCAGCTCAACCGAACCCATCAAATTGGCGGGACGGTTGGCGCGTGACCGAGGCATAGTAGTCATCGTAGGCGACGTGCGTGCCGACATTCCTCGCGCACTCTACTACAAGAAAGAACTACAGGTGCGCTTCTCACGCTCATACGGGCCGGGCCGTTACGATCCCGAGTACGAGGAGTGTGGCCGTGATTATCCGTACGCGTTTGTGCGCTGGACAGAGAAGAGAAATATGAAAGCTTTCCTGGAGCTGGTCGCACAGCAAAAGGTGCGTGTTGGACCTTTACTGACACATCGGTTCAGCATCAACGAGGCGTCGGGAGCTTACAGACTTCTGTCGGGCGAGAGAAAGGAAAAATACGTCGGAATCCTTCTTACTTATGATCCTGTGTTGCCACAGGAGAAGAAAGTCCTACTTGGGCGCGAATCACAACAACGGTATTTGACAAAAGGAATGGGTGAGACGGTCGGCGTGGGATGGATTGGCGCCGGGAGCTTCAGCCGAGCGAAACTGGTCCCTGCGCTGCAAAAGATCTCTGGTGTTCGGTTTGTGGGCCTAGTCAATGCGACCGGGGTTTCGGCACAAAAGGCGGGGCGGAACTTCGGGTTTGGTTATTGCTGTACTGACGCTAATGAGATTCTGAATGATCCGGCTATAAATGCAGTTTTCATAGGCACAAGACATCACCTGCACGCCTCGTTGGTGATTGCCGCCCTGGAGCGCGGCAAACATGTGTTTGTCGAGAAGCCCCTATGCGTCAATGAAGCCGAACTGCACCAGATATCCGAGGCTTATGCACGTTCGGGGCGACTCTTGACCGTGGGCTTTAATCGCCGCTTCTCCCCCTTCGCCGGGGATTGCACCAAGTTGTTTAAGGACCGCGTTGGGCCGCTGTCCATGCTTTACCGGGTGAACGTAGGACGTTTGCCGAGTGGGCACTGGGTTTATGACTCCACCCAAGGTCATGGCCGAGTAATTGGTGAAATCTGCCACTTTGTAGACCTCATGGGGTTTTTGTCTTCCTCTCTCCCGGTAGAAGTCCAGGCGTGGCCCGTGGACTATCTTGACGCCAACCCTGAGGACAACATTCACGTTCACATTCGATTTGCTGATGGTTCTCGGGGCGAGATCCTCTACCTCTCTTCGGGTAGCTCCGGTGTGTCTAAAGAACGCATCGAAGTTTTTGGGCAGGGACAAACCGCAATATGCGAGGACTTCCGGACCTCCCACTTCTACCGGGGCAACCAGCACCGACGAAAATGGAGCTTCTTTCAAGAAAAGGGACATCGAGAAGAGCTCCGTGCGTTTGTTGCGGCTGTCAAGCATGGAGGAGAATCGCCCATCCCATTCGGGAGCCTTTACACATCCACCTTGGCCACCTTCCGCATTCGCGAGTCGCTACAATGCGGCAGGGCGTTGCCGGTCCACGTTGGTGGTCCCATTTAATTTAATTTTCCTTTAGCCGCCATCTACCATTAGGCACACAATCAATGCCAAGTCCTCCCGAGCAATTAAAGCACGGTATGGCATTGTCCGGTGCGTGGAAGGGCGGACTAGCCTGCTCCGGCCTTCCGAAGGCGCGTAAGCGAAGGGATATCGGGAATTGACTTCCCCTCGACAATCGCGCATGGAATCGTTGAGCATAGGGCGTCGGCAATGTCCTTTCCGAATTTCTTGTGTATCGCCTCGCGTGCGGCACTCATTATTGGAGGCCGGTGTGTCAAATCGTGTGCGTCAGTGGCAACCGCACTAACTAAACCTCGTGCGAGCAAGCCCAGACAAGTTCGGCGGGCGGCTTTTCCCCAGAATCCAGTAATAGAGTTTGCAGTCACTTGTACTAAGCAACCCATTCCAACCAGCGAGTAAAGCATATCCAGCTTAGACCTGAGGAAGGGATTTCGTTCTGGGTGAGTAATTATAGGTATTACTCCGCAACGTATGAGCCGTCGTAAAGTCGTATCGGCATTTGGTGGTATGCCGAAATCACTAAACTCGATCAGCAAATAGGGACCGGATCCGATGCAAAATTGTTTCCAATCGTGCAG
>WNGP01013407.1_pt1 | contig 12059 bp, 8 predicted proteins | sample 5407671 | NCBI WGS metagenome assembly WNGP01 (sample SAMN13153381, study PRJNA577476) | soil metagenome | isolation source: 40 cm soil or saprolite under Garry oak tree replicate 2 | place: USA:California | collected 2016-06-15 | reverse complement strand
CCGGCGGGAATGTCCGCGCCGCCGAGACGGGCGTCGCGCGTCGCGCGCCGATTGCCGAGCTGGTTCGAGCTCTCCATGCGCAGGAATTCCTCGACCGCGGTGTCGATGCGATCCGGATTGTCGCGCAACTCGCGCATCGCATCGGGATTGCGGATCAACAGATCGATACTGTTGCCGATAAGGTTGGTCGTGGTCTCGTGGCCCGCGTTGAGTAGAAAGATGCAATTGTGCAGAAGCTCGAGCTCGCTCAGGCGTTCGCCCTGCCGCGCGGCGAAATCGCTGGCGGCAATCAGCGTGGAAAGGATCTCGCCCTCCTTGCCTTCTGCCTCGTTCAATCGGCGACGGACCAGATCGACGAGATATGCCTTGAACTCGGCGACGGCCATCACCCCGCGCTCGAATTGCTCCCTACTCAGCACCGGCTCGAGTGCGCCCAAAATTGCCAGCGACCAGCCGCGTAGCGGGCCGCGCTCGTCCGACGGCACGCCGAGCATGTCGCCGATCAGCTGCACCGGGATCGCGGCGGCGAAGTCGTCGATGAGATCGAAACGCCTGCGCTCGGCCGCCCGGTCGAGCAGGCGATCGACCAGCGCCTCGATGCGCGGCTGCAAGGCTTTGAGCGCGCGCGGCGTGAACGCGGGCGCAAGCAGCTTGCGCACGCGCGCGCGGCGTGAACGCGGGCGCAAGCAGCTTGCGCACGCGGGTGTGATAGGGCGGATCGTTGAAGACGAGGCTGGTGGTGTGGTGCTCGTAGAGCAGGCTGTCGGCAAAATTCGGCCGGAAATCGATCTTCTTGTCCGAGCTCCAGCACGCGGGGTCCCGATACACTTCGGCACAATCCTCGTAGCGCGATAGAAAATACGAGCCGTCCGGCATGCGGTGGACCGGATCGTGCTCGCGCAACGCGCGATAGACCGGATAGGGATCTTCCAGGAATCGGCGATCGAGCTTTCTCAAGTCGAACGCGAGCGCAGCCGCGCGGAGCGAGGCGGGGGTTTCCGGGGAGATCGTGTCGCCCATCAAATTTGCCCGGGAGTCTGCGAACCGCGTAGCCCGGATGGAGCGCAGCGAAATCCGGGATGGTCGTTCCCGCATTCCGCTTCGCTCCATGCGGGCTACGAAGAGCGCCGAGTGCTCATTTCTTGTTCAGTGCGCAGGCCGGGTCGGGTGGCGGAAACGCCTGCTCGCCCGGAATGATCGTGAGCACCTGATAATAGTCCCAGGTTTGCTTGGATTCTTCCGGCTTCTTGACCTGCATCAGGTAAAGATCGTGCACCATCAGGCCGTCCTCGCGCAGCCTGCCGTGTCGGGAAAAGAAATCTTCCACCGGGTTTTTCCGCATCTGCGCCGCGACCTTGAGCGCTTCGTCGGTCCCGGTCGCCTGGATCGCCATGAGATAATGCAGGACCGAGGAATACACGCCGGCCTGCCACATCGTCGGCATCTTGTTGAGCCTGGCGAAGAAGCGCTTCGCCCAGGCGCGGGTCTGGTCGTCCATGTCCCAATAGAACGAGGTCGTGAGCAATAGCCCCTGCGCCGCTTTCAACCCGAGCGCATGCACGTCGGTGATGAGGATGAGCAAGCCGGCCATCTGCTGGCCGCCGGCGAAGACGCCGAACTCGCCGCCGAGCTTGATGGCGTTGATGTTGTCGGGCGGACCGCTGGCGAGCCCGATGATCTTCGCGCGCGAGGCCTGCGCCTGAACGATGAACGAGGAAAGATCTTGCGAGGCGAAGGGATGCCGCACCGAGCCCAGCACCTTGCCGCCGTTCTCCTGCACCACCCGCGAAGCATCGCGCTCGAGCGAGTGCCCGAACGCGTAATCCGCGGTCACGAAGAACCAGCTGTCGCCGCCGCGCTTGACCACGTCGCGCGCCGTGCCGGTCGCCAGCGCATGGGTGTCGAACACCCATTGCATGCCGTAAGGCGAGCAGAATTTCCCGGTGAAATCCGCGGTACCGGTCGAGTGGGTGATGAACAGCTTCTGCTTCTTGCGCGCGACCTCCTGCACCGCGAGGCCGACCGCCGAGACCGGCACGTCGAGGATCAGGTCGACCTTCTCGATGTCGTACCAGCGCGTCGCGATCTCGGAGCCGATGTCGGGCTTGAGCTGGTGATTGGCGGAGATCACTTCGACCGGAATGCCGGCGACCTTGCCGCCGAAATCCTCGACCGCCATCTGCGCCGCCGCCACCGAGCCCTGGCCGGTGGCATCGGACGCCGGTCCGGAAAGATCGGTCAGCACCCCGATCTTCACCACATTGTCGGAAATCTGCGCCTGCGCGAGACACGGCAGCAACGCGATCGTCGCAGCGGCGGCAATCGATTTCAACACTTGCGACATGGTCTCACCTCGGCGTTCCCTTTCCGGCAGCTGGCCGCCTGCAAGGCCGGGTGCGATTGCTTCGCGCTTGCTCGAGCGAACGCGAAGGCTTCTGCTTCCTGCCGCCGCACGCTACCAATGTGACGGCGAAAGGGAAACCATATCGCAACCGGCGCGCTCGGCCGCGTCGCCGTCGCCCGGTTGACTTGGACGGCAACTTCCCTGCAATTCCCTCGTGCTCCGCAAATGGCTGGTCCGAACGACGCTTCCAAACCTGCAATCTCAACACGGATCGAAATCGATGGTCACGTTGCAAGCGAGCGTGCTCCAGTTCATCTCCGAGATCTTCGTCAAATCCGGCTGCTCGGCCGAGGAGGGGCGCCGCATCGCCAAATATCTGGTCGCGGCCAACCTCACCGGCCACGACAGCCACGGCGTGGTCCGTGTCCCGCGCTATGTGCAGATGAAATCCGAAGGGCGCGTGGTCGCGGACCAAAAGATCGCGGTCCTCATCGACACGCCGGCGCTGGCCGTGGTCGACGGCTGCTATGGATTCGGCCAGACGGTCGCGCCGCAGGCGGTCGAGCTCGGAATCGAAAAGTGCCGGCAGCACGGGCTTGCCGCGGTTGCGCTGCGCAATGCCGGGCATGTCGGACGCGTCGGCGATTGGGCAGCTATGGCCGCGGAAGCGGGCCTTGTCTCGATCCATTTCGTCAATGCGGCGGGAAGCGTGCTGGTGGCGCCGTTCGGCGGGGTCGATCGCCGGTTCTCGACCGCCCCGTTCTGCGTCGGCATTCCGCGCTCCGACGCCGAGCCGGTCATTCTCGATTTCGCAACATCGGTCGTCGCCGAAGGCAAGGTCCTGGTCGCAAGCCGCGGCGGCAAGAAGCTGCCTTCCGACGCCCTGGTGGGTCCGGATGGCTCCGTGAGCGGCGATCCGCATCTGCTCTATGGCGATTACGAGCCGGGCGGGCCGCGCGACTACAGCACAGGCGAGGGCGCGATCCGCGCCTTCGGCGAGCACAAGGGCTCCGGGCTGGCGCTGATCTGCGAGCTGCTGGGCGGCGCGCTCAGCGGCAACGGCGCGACCCGCGAGGGGCGGCCGTTCGCCAACGGCATGCTGTCGTTCTACGTCGACCCCAAGCGCATGGATCCGGAGGCGGCGTTTTCCGCCGAGGTCGCGCGCTATGTCGCCGCGGTCAAGAGCTCGCGCCCCGTGCAACGCGGCGGCGAGGTGCTCAGCCCCGGCGAGCCCGAGCAGCGCACGCGCACGGAGCGGCTTGCGGGCGGTGTGCCGCTGACCGATGATATCTGGGCCTCGATCGTGGCCACGGCGCGCCAAGTCGGCATCGAGGAGCGCCGCATCCAAGCCGTGGCGCAATCGGATTAGCTGTTTTCAATCGACGCTGGCGGCACGATCCGCGTTGGTTCTTACGCCGCCGGAAAAGCACGCGCTTACGGAACAAAAGGGGAGGAATGGATGCTGAAAATTTGGGGGCGCAACACCTCGTCCAACGTGCAAAAGGTGATGTGGGCGATCGGTGAGCTCGGGCTCGAGCACGAGCGCGTCGACATCGGCGGGAAATTCGGCGGCAACAAGGAGCCGGCCTATCTCGCGCTCAATCCCAATGGCTTGGTGCCCACGTTGCAGGACGGCGATCTCACGCTGTGGGAATCCAACAGCATCGTTCGCTATCTCGCCGCGCGCTACGGCGCGGGAAAGCTCGAGCCGGCTGACTGGAAGTCGCGCGCGCTCGCCAGCCAGTGGATGGACTGGCAGCTCTCCGTGGTCGGGCCCGCCATCTCCGGCGCATTCTGGGGCCTGATCCGCACGCCGCCGGAGCAGCGCGACCAGGCGGCAATCGCCACCTCGCAGGCCAAGACCACCGAGGCGATGAAGATCTTCGACGCCGCGCTCGCGAAAGAGCCTTACGCCGCCGGCGCGGCATTCTCGATGGGCGACATTCCGGTCGGCATCATGGCCTATCGCTTCCGGCAGCTGGTGCCGGAGCGGCCCAAGCTCGAGCATTTCGAGCGCTGGTACGCGGCGATCGCGGCGCGGGCGGCATTCAAGGAGCACGTCTCGTCGATTCCGCTGCAGTGACATGAATGTTTCAGGCAGGGGTACACGCGCCGGGCGTCGGCTCCCTCTCCCCGTCGGGGAGAGGGCGGGGTGGGGGGGAAAAGGACATTTCGATTGATTGCTCCCCTTCACCCGGGTCGCTACGCGACCCGACCTCTTCCACGGGGAGAGGTGAAGACCCGGGCCCGGGACGACGAATCCTCGAATCAGGAGTGAGGGCATGACCATCGGTTTTCGCATTCTCCGGCGCGTGCGAAAGGTGGACGCCGGCGCCGTCGCCAAATTCAAGGCGCTGCCGCTCGCCAATGTCAGCGACGTGATGTCGCGCATGTCGGCGGGCGGCCCGAGGCTGCGGCCGATGCACGGCAAGGGCGCGCTCGCCGGACCGGCGCTCACGGTGAAAACTCGGCCCGGCGACAATCTGATGGTGCACAAGGCGCTCGATCTCGCCGAGCCGGGCGACGTGATCGTCGTCGACGCCGGCGGCGATCTCACCAGCGCCATCATCGGTGAGCTGATGGTGGCGCATGCGAGGAAACGTGGCGTCGCCGGCTGCGTCATCGACGGCGCGATCCGGGATTCCGCCGCGATCGGCGCCGGCGATTTTCCCGTGTTCGCCGCCGGCGTCACCCATCGCGGTCCGTACAAGGACGGCCCCGGCGAGATCAACGTTGCGATCGCCGTCGGCGGCATGGTGATCGAGCCGGGCGACCTCGTGCTCGGCGACGGCGACGGCGTGCTGTGCGTGCCGTTCGCCGAAGTGGAGGCGGTCTTCCGCGCCGCCAAGGCCAAGCAGGAATCCGAGGTGCAGCAGGCCGCGGTCATCAAAGCCGGGATCAGCGACCGCGCCTGGGTCGACGAGACGCTCAAGCGGTTGGGCTGCGAGTTCGCCGACGCCGGGCGTTGAGATGACGCGCCGGTTCCCGGTGCTGGTGACCGGCGCCGCGCTCGTTCTGCTTGCCTCGGCCCGAGCATGCCCTCTCTTGCGCTGCCGTCCGGCATCGGCTTCAAACGGGCCGTCACGGGGAAAGACTCCATGGCTTTGCTGTTCAGTCCGGTCGAGGTCGGGTCGCGCCTTGCGCGCCGCGCGGCTCGGCGCGGAGATCGCGCGGCCCAATCCCTATGCGCGCGCCGCGCCCGCGGTCTGGCCCGCCTACAAGCTGGCGCATGCGGTGTAGAACGGCGGCGCGGATATGAACGAGAAACGCGCGCCAATGCCAACCGCAGCGACGGACGCCGAGGCGGACCTCGAGCAGCCTTGGGCGCCGAACGTCCATCGCGTGCTGAAATCCGCAGGCGTGACCCACGTGAGCTACGTCCCGGACGCCGGGCACGCGTCGCTGATCGATCTGTTCGCCGCCGATCCGGAGGTGGTGTCGAACGTGCTCACCAGCGAGCAGGAGGGCATCGCGATCGCGGCCGGCGCTTGGCTCGGCGGCAAAAGGAGCGTGCTGCTGCTGCAATCGAGCGGGGTCGGCAATTGCATCAACATGCTCTCGCTGATGACCATCGCGCGGTTTCCGCTGCTGATGCTGGTGACGATGCGCGGCGAATGGGCCGAGTTCAATCCGTGGCAGGTGCCGATGGGCCGGGCGACCGAGCCGGCGTTGCAGGCGATCGGGGTGCGAACGTTCCGCGCGGACACGGCCGAGGATCTCGTCGAGATCGCCGGTTCGGCGGCGACGCTCGCCTATGAGGCGGACCAGCAGATCGCGATCTTGATCTCCCAGCGCATGATCGGCAGGAAAATCTGGTGAGGCGCACGATGGCTCTCGACCGACGCGCGGCGGTCGCCGCCTTGCTCGAGGATCGCGGCGAGCTTCTTGTCGTCTCCGGGCTCGGATCGCCGACCTACGACGTCCACGCCGCGGGCGATAGCGGCGCCAATTTTTATCTCTGGGGCGCAATGGGCAGCGCGGCGCTGATCGGCCTCGGGCTCGCCCAGGCCCGGCCGGACCGGAAAATTCTGGCGATCACCGGCGACGGCGAGCAGCTGATGGGCTTGGGCGGCCTCGCGACCATCGGGGTGGCGAAGCCGAAGAATCTGTCGATCGTCGTGGTCGACAATGGGCATTTCGGCGAGACCGGCATGCAGAGGAGCCACACCGGCTGCGGGCTCGATCTCGCGGCGGTGGCCTCGGCCTGCGGCTTCGCCGAGACCGGGGTGGCGGCAGACATGGCCGCGGTCGAGGCATTGCGAGACAAGCTGCATCGCCCGGCCGCGGGGCCGCGCCTTTTTGTGCTGAAGGTCAAGCCCGAAAATCCGCCCCGCTCGCTGCCGCCACGGGACGCCGTGTTCCTCAAGAATCGCTTCCGCGCCCATCTCGGGTTGCCGGTCAGCTGAACAATAGAAGCCTGATCCGCCGGACGGCGGGGGCGTTTCCTGGAACCCGGATAGGCGTATAATCATCCCGTGGCCGTGGCCCGCGCCCCGGAACGACGCAAAAACAAGCGAGGAACGCACCATGGAACTCTCGTCGCGCCAGCTGAAGGAATTTGACGAGCAAGGCTATCTGTTCCTGCCGGACTGCTTCTCCGACGAGGAAATGGCGGTCCTGCGCGCGGAAGCCGAGAATATCTACAAGACCGAGCGCAAGGAGGTTTGGCGCGAGAGTACCGGCGCGCCGCGCACCGCGTTCGCCGCCCACACCTACAACGAGGCGTTCCGCATTCTGGGCGCGCATCCGCGCTTGGTGAAGCCGGTCGAGCAGCTGTTCGGCGAAAAGCTCTACATGCATCAGTTCAAGATCAACGCCAAGGCGGCGTTCGAGGGCGAGGTGTGGCAATGGCACCAGGATTACGGCACCTGGGCGCGCGACGATGGCATGCCGCAGCCCCGCGCCATGAACATCGCGGTGTTTCTCGACGAGGTCATGCCGATCAACGGCCCGCTGATGTTCATTCCGAGGAGCCACAAGCACGGCACGCTTCAGGCCGGCCACGACAAGCAGACGACGTCCTATCCGCTATGGACGCTCGACAAGGAGACGGTGACGCGGCTCGCCAAAGAGGGCGGTATCGTCGCGCCGACCGGCAAGCCCGGCTCGGTGCTGATGTTCCACGGCAATCTGGTGCACGCCTCGCCGCCGAACATCACGCCCTATCCGCGCAAGATCGTGTATCTGACGCTGTGCGCGGTCTCCAACCACATCACCAAGTTCACCCGGCCGGAATGGATCGCGCACCGGGACTTCACGCCGATCGAGGCGGTCGAGGACGACGCGCTGCTGCGCTACGCGCGCGCGTACCGGGTCGCGGCGGAGTGAAGCACGCTCGGAAACCTCTCCCAGCCAAACCCGGGTGTTCCCGGGTTTGGCCATTACATGATTGGTCCAAGTCGGAAACATCCGACTTGGACGCGGGAGAGGGTGGCGAGCACCGAGCCATTGCGAGGTGCGAGCCGGGTGAGGGGTTGTTTGTTAGTGAAGCGATACCCCTCACCCGGCTCGTCGCTTGCTTACGCTCGCAACGAGCCACCCTCTCCCGCAAGGGGAGAGGGGACGGAGTATGCCGCGCGCTAGGTAACTGCCTGGAGCCGGCAGAGGTGGACCACGGCGAGCGCAAAATCTCTCTTTCAAATCGTTCTCCCGCCGTCGACCTCCAGCACCACGCCGGTGACGAGCGCGGCCTCGTCGGAGGCGAGATAGAGGCAGGCGTTGGCGACATCGTCAGGCCGCGACAGCCTTCCCAGCGGGATCGTGGCCACGAATTTCGCCCGCATCTCCGGCGTGTCCTCGCCCATGAAGGCCGCGAGCAGCCCGGTCTCGCCGGCCACCGGCGCCACACAGTTGACGCGAATCTTGTCGGGTGCGAGCTCGACCGCCATCGAGCGCGATAGCAGGTTCACGGCGCCCTTGGTGGCGTTGTACCAGGCGAGTCCCGGCCGCGGCCGGATGCCGGCGGTCGAGCCGATGTTGATGATCGTGCCGCCGCCCTGGCGCCGCATCACCGGGATGGCGGCATGGGCCATGTGAAAAATCGACTTGACGTTGACGGCGAACACGCGGTCGAACTCGGCTTCGGAGACATTGAGCATCGGCTGGTTGCGATGGGTCCAGCCGGCGTTGTTCACCACGATGTCGAGCCGGCCGTGGGCCGCGACCACGTTCTCGACCCCCGCGGCGACATCGCGCGCGGCGGTGACGTCGCCCTGGATCGCCCGCGCGTTCGCTCCGATCGAGGATGCGACCTCCTTCGCGCCCGGACCGTTGAGATCCAGGATCGCGACCTTGGCGCCTTCACGTGCGAAGGTCCGCGCAATCCCGGCCCCGAAACCCGAGGCGCCGCCGGTCACCAGCGCGATTTTGCCCGCAAGACGCATGGCACGCTCCTTCTCGATGCAGAGCTCAACGCCGGCAGCTTGATACCGATGCGGCGATGTCGCAAGCTGCGCCGCTGTTTCGCGCGGGAGCCGCTCTTTGCCTCCCCGGAGGGGAGGCTGGCGCGCGTCGCAGGACGCGAGCCGGGTGGGGCGAAACGGAATCACCCCACCCCGCCGCCTTCGGCGGCGACCCTCCCCTTGCGGGGAGGGAAAGCACGCGAGCCGCCCTGCAGAGATCAACACGTGGAGGCGATATGAAATTTGCGGTCGGCCAGCCGTTGCGGCGGTTCGAAGATCTTCGGCTCATCACCGGTAAGGGCCGCTATACCGACGACATCGTCCTGCCGGGAATGGTGCACGCCTACGTGCTGCGCTCTCCGGCGGCGCACGCGAGGATCGCGCGGATGGACACCACGCGGGCCCGCGGCATGCCGGGCGTGCTGCTCCTCCTCACCGGCGAGGATGTCGCGGCCGAAGGTCTCGGCGACGTGCCCTGCGTCGCGCCGCTGCAGAACCGCGACGGCACGCCGCGCCACGACACGCCGCGGCCGGTGCTGGCGATCGGCAAAGTGCGCCACATGGGACAGCCGGTGGCGTTGGTCGTGGCCGAGAAGCTCTATCAGGCCCGCGACGCCGCCGAGGCGATCGAGATCGAATACGATGCACTGCCGGCCGTGGTCGACGCGCGTGCGGCAATGGAGCCCGGCGCGCCGCAGCTGTTCGACCATATCCCGCGCAACATCGTGTTCGACTGGGACAACGATCGCTGCGATTTCGCCGCGACCGAGGCGGCGTTCGCCCGCGCCGCGCGGGTCACCACCATCGAACTGGTCAACAATCGCGTGGTGGCGAACTCGATGGAGCCGCGCAACGCCATCGGCGATTACGATCCGGCGACCGATCGCTCGACGCTCTACACCGGGTCGCAGGGCGCGTCCTTCGTGCGCGACACGCTCGCCGACGCGGTCCTGAAGCTGCCGCAGGCGAAGCTGCGCACCATCACGCCCAACGTCGGCGGCGGCTTCGGCATGAAGGCGTTCGTTTATCCCGAGCACGCGCTCGCGGTCTGGGCTGCGCGCAAGCTCGAGCGCCCGGTGAAATGGCAGCCGGATCGCTCCGAGGGCTTCGTCAGCGACAACCAGGGCCGCGACCATTTCTCCCGCGCCGAACTCGCCATGGACCGGCGCGGCCATTTCCTCGGCCTACGGGTCTCGGTCATCGCCAATCTCGGCGCCTATCTCTCGCCGCTCGGCGCATTCATCCCGACGCGCTCGACCGATCTGGTCACCGGGCTCTACAAGACGCCGGCCATCGCCGTGAACGTGAAGGGGGTGTGCACCAACACGGTGACGGTGTGCGCCTATCGCGGCGCCGGACGGCCGGAGGCGTCCTATCTTATCGAGCGCCTGGTCGATGCCGCCGCGCGGGAGCTCAAGCTCGCGCCCGACGAGATCCGGCGGCGCAATTTCATTCCACCCTCGGCGATGCCGTATACGTCGGCGACGCAGATCACCTTCGATTCCGGCGAGTTCGAGCAGGTCATGGATTTGGGCATGGAGAAGGCCGATTGGGCCGGCTTCAAGGCGAGGCGCGCCGAGGCCAAGAAGCGCGGGAAACTGCGCGGCATCGGCATGGCGACCTACACCGAGCGCTGCGGCGGCGGCTTTCCGGAGACCGCCTCGATCGAGTTCAAGGACCACCGCATCGAGCTCGTGATGGGCAACGTCGAATACGGCACCGGGCTCGTCACCTCCTACAAGCAGCTGGTCGCGGATCGCCTGGGCGTCGATCCCGACAAGATCGACGTGATCATGGGCGACACCGACCGCACGCCGCGCGGGCTCACCGGCGGCTCGCGCGCGCTCCCCGTGGCCGGCACCGCGCTGCACGAAGCCTCGAAGGAAATCGTCGAGAAGGGCCGGCAGGTAGCCGGCAATCTGCTGGAGGCCTCACCCGCCGACATCGAGTTCGGCGAGGGCGAGTTTCGCATCGTCGGCACCGACCGGCGCGTCGATCTGTTCACGGTCGCGGCGGCGGCGCGCGATCCATCGAAGCTGCCGCCCGGCATGGAGCCGGGGCTCGACGCCACTCATACAAGGACGCCCACCGCCGAAACGTTTCCCAACGGCTGCCACATCGCCGAGGTCGAGATCGATCCCGATACCGGCGACGTGAAGATCGAGCGCTACACCGTCGTCGACGATTTCGGCGCGGTGATCAATCCGCTGCTGCTCGAGGGCCAGGTCCATGGTGGGGTGGTGCAGGGGATCGGCCAAGCCTTGTTCGAGCACACGGTCTATGACGAGGACAGCGGGCAATTGCTGTCCGGCTCGTTCCAGGACTACACCATGCCGCGCGCCGACAATCTGCCGTTCTTCTCGTTCTCGACCCACAACGTGCCGTGCACGGCGAACCCGCTCGGCATCAAGGGCGCGGGCGAAGCCGGAGCGGTCGGCGCGCCGCCGGCGGTGATCAACGCCGTGGTGGACGCCCTCAATGCCAAATCCGGCAAAAGCAGCATCGACATGCCGGCGATCCCGCGCCGGGTATGGGAGGCGCTGCACGGGAGCGCAGGCGCCTAACCGCTTGCGCGGAGCCCGATCGCGGCACAAGATCGCGTTCATGCGGCATCGCGTCGATCTCGGCGGTGTCGAAATTTCGGGGAGAGCCATGGTAACCTGCAATCGGCGCCAGGTCGTCCGCGGCTTGGGCGGCATCGGCCTCGGCGCAACCTTTTTCGGATGTTCGGGCATGGCGCGCGCGGCGGAGAAAATCGCGATCGACGATGGAAGCGTGTTGATCGTCGTCGACGTGCAGAACTGCTTCCTTCCCGGCGGCAGCCTCGCGGTGAAGGAGGGCGATCAGGTGATCCCCGTCATCAACCGCATGGCCAAGAGCTTTGCCAACGTGGTGATGACCCAGGACTGGCACACCCCCGGCCACGTCTCTTTCGCCTCCGCCCATCCGGGCAAGAAGCCGTTCGAGGTCATCAAGCTCGGCTATGGCGACCAGATTCTGTGGCCCGACCATTGCGTGCAGGGAACCTCCGGCGCCGACATCTCCAAGGACATTTCCATTCCCCACGCCGAGCTCGTCATCCGCAAGGGCTATCACCAGGACATGGACAGCTATTCGGGGTTCTTCGAGGCCGACCACAAGACCCCAACCGGGCTCGGCGGCTACCTCACCCAGCGCGGCATCAAAAAGGTATTCGTCGCCGGTCTCGCCACCGACTTCTGCGTCGCCTGGACGGCGATCGACGCGCGCAACAGCGGCTTCGAGACCTATGTGGTCGAGGACGCCTGCCGCGGCATCGACACCCAAGGCTCGCT
>WNGP01004158.1_pt1 | contig 12061 bp, 9 predicted proteins | sample 5407671 | NCBI WGS metagenome assembly WNGP01 (sample SAMN13153381, study PRJNA577476) | soil metagenome | isolation source: 40 cm soil or saprolite under Garry oak tree replicate 2 | place: USA:California | collected 2016-06-15 | reverse complement strand
AAGGAGATTACAGTCTGTTAATTCCCTCGAATAGTCGGAGTTCTGTGTCGCGAGACTCATACGCATACCCAATTTTTTCTGGAGCCTCGTTAGCTCACCGGATCTTAGCACAGATCGCTCAACCAGTCCGTATAACCGACCACTAGTCTCACGCAGACCTTTACATCGTCATGGCCCCTCAGCCGTTTCCAAGGCGTTTCCAAGGGGACAATCAGGTCGATGACCCCGGCTATCCGCAATCATGGCGAGACAAGATTGAAACCAGCGACCCTCCTTCCCGAAAATCTTCCCAAACACAAGTCTTGTGCCGCGAGGAGCAACTACTTTTCACATTTCTCCAATGGTAACGGGTCTGGTAACCGTAAACGGTAACATTCAGGCTGCCAACAGCGAGAACACAAGGAGAAGACGCGGACTAACCCTACGCCTACGGCCCATACCCAACATGACCGAAAGAATCCAGAATTTGACAAACGAATGAAACTCGCTGAAGAAGCGTTTTTCGGAATCGGCGATTTCAGATATCCGCTGGTCAACAACAGGTGGACAGATTCGGATATTTGAGAAGGTTACTTATCCGAGTGACGACTCTTCTCCAAGCCTAAACTTCCACCGATGTTTGTTCCGGAGAATCACGTATTGCACGCTTCATGCGGCTACTTTGCGGGAATGTATCTTTTCGATTTCATGGACTCCAGAAGACACTAACTCATGCACCAGTAACACAATAGATTTGACGCGTCTGGGAGCGTCCAGAACTGAGAGATGCTCAAATGGACGAAACATTCCTAGGGGGAGTCGCAAGTCGGATGCTCGGAAGGCTTACAGATAGCACCTTCTCCAATGGATTCTTGGTGCACGGCTACGGGATCTTCTTCACCAGCAAACGCCTGATCGGCTTCACCTACCGGAAGATTACGCTCGTCGCATACCTCATTCCATTCTTCATTGGCGTTCTCTGGATAGGAATCCTAGTGCCCTACTTCGCATGGGCTAATCATGTGGACCCGAGCGGAAACGGACTCCCGCTACCGTACCCAGCGTATGTTATGGCTCCTCTCCTCGTAGGACCGCTGGTCCTAGTCGTGACCTTCGTAGTCTATTTGTCGCCTAGACGTGTAAGAATGAAGATTGAACGCCAGAGACCTACATCACTCACGGAACTTATGCGGCGACAGCCGGACCTTTCATTGGAGCGAGCCGACATATGCCAGGTAACTATCGACGGAAACCCAGACTTTCGTTTCCCAAACCCCAGAACCACCTTCACGATGAGAACCGGCCAGCAATACTCCTTTGACATAGGTCGCCCCGAGTTCTTCACGATACTAGGCGCATTCTGCGAGCTGACCCCTCAGATCAGCATATCCTACAAGACAGTACGCCTGAGCTTGCGGCAAAGATACTCTCCGGGCTGGAGAACGCTGGGAGAGGAATCGAGACCCGAGACCTCCTAGTCCGAGCCACAGCACTCCAAGAAGGCTACGCCTTCGCAACCGAGAACAAAGGAACACTCCCGACGAACACCAGCCCTCACAGTCCTAACCGAACAAGAACTACTACGGAGACTCAACAGGCTGACGACGGTCTCCCCCCTGGGCGATTCCGGGTTCGGAGGTTTGTGTCGCGAGCAATACGTGCTAAGGACTTTAACTGATGTCTGTTTCGCCCAAAAACTGCATCATTTTCCGAAAGGCCTCCGTAACGACGTATACTCCACCTTCGTACCCCCAGAAAGCACCTGTTATTTCTTTGATTAATCCAGTTCTTTCGAGTCTTATCAAGATGAATGGCATGTCGTCATGCGATACCGAGACGCGCTCGGGAATCTTATCCCACTCTTTTCTCTGAGCCCACGTTAGCTCGTTTTCGCCCTCTTGGGGTCTGTCGCTCTGTTGGCGATAGATGGAGGTCGCCACCTGGATCTCGAGTGGCGTCATCTCAGAGAGAATGGTAAGATACTCTTCTGGAGAAAACTCTCGCAGATTCCGATTGGACACCGCTCCTTTCAAGATTTTCGCGTAGAGGCGAATTTTCTCTCTGTCTCTCGTTCTCGCTGCGGCTTCCATCGCTCTCATCACTAGGTCAACCCATTGTTCGGACTCAAGGTAATCTTTGTCGACGACGCGGGTCTCGAGTAGGCGCATTTCTGTCCGCAGATCATCGATGAACTGTGTCAGTCGTTGAGCGGCCAATGCTTGCCCTCTCGACGAAAATATGACATCAAGGGAGCCTCCTATGGTTGGTATCAAATTGATGGTCGCTCGTAACGCTATGTTGTCGGAGTATCGCAGACTTGCCTTATCGAGACTCTTCGCCACCCTTTGAGGAAGCGAATAATTTCGCCTCCATGGTACTTTCATTGTTGGGATCAGTGCGCCCTACATTACCTGAATGTTGAGACTCAGATTAGGGACCGATTCGCTTCACGGCCTCTTCAAAGACGTGCTCCACGTAAGGATTGGTAAGTCCGCTCCTTTGAGCAAATGCGAGGAAGTCTTTCGTGAGTCTAACCAAATCTTCTACGCTGACACCCTCGACTGAACCGACAATGTCTTTACCCGAAACACTTCCATCCCTCAACACAGACTCGAAAGCCAATAAGTCCATTATTCTAGGTAGACCAATCGCTACACGGGGCTGGTTGCATAGCCGTAGCACCAGATCTGCCAGATATTTCGCATATCTAGGAACCAAATTCTCAACAAAAGTACGTTCTGGTACCGGATACTTCGCCTTGTATCTCTTTTCTATTTCAGCAACCATGAAACCGTAGAAATTGTGCATCAGCTCCTTCTTTTCGAGGTAACTTGTTCTCCCCCCAAGCAGTCCAAGGCCGATGATCTCCTCTCTTTCCGACATCGGCATGAAAAGCACTTGTCTCGCAAAGCGCACGACTGAGAGTGAGAGTATAGAAAAAACGTAGGCAAGTTGAAACACTCGATTATCTTCATCAAGATTCTGAATTCGTATCAGGTCTCTGCATTTGGCTATGAGTGAAAAGGTTTGAAGATGAGGGGGGTCTCGCCAATAATCAATTCGAACGTAGTCGTGAATATCACGACTGTATTGCTTCAAGGAGCCCAGAATTGCTTCAGCCTTCCCCTGTTCTTTGCAAAATGGCCCAACAGATTTCCTGGAGTCGATTGAGTAGGATTTTTCCAGCTCTGTCAGCTGATCAGCTGGGATAGCAACTATTCCAAGGGACTCTGCTAGCTCGGAATACTTCCGCGGCATCATTTGGCTTCTAATGAAAAGTCCTCTACTTGCTCCGAAATACCTCATCACTCCCGACAGCCAAAAGAGTCGCTCTCTGGTTCCGTTTGTCAGCCCGCTCTTACAATCACACACAACATAGCTTCCGTTGAACTCTTCATCAAGTTTGATTCCTAGTACATCTATGTCAGTGAATTGCGGTCTTGAGGCACTCTCTACAACAGGGACATTCTTCCTGACGAAATATCCTTGAGACCAAAAGTATCGCATCGTCCTTAGCTTAAGATCAACATCCTGCTCAGAAACGGTAGGCGACATGGTTGTCATTTCTGCAGCTTTCCAACATTCTCGACAAGCCGTTCGAATTCGTCCGTGGCAGCGATGCTCGATGCACCTTTGATTTTTCGCTGCTCTGCAGAGTAGTTGTAGATCCCCTGAGTGAGAACCTTTCTTGCCTCTGCTTCCTCCGTCGTTGTTGCGAGCGGTGTGTCTCCACGAATCATTTGCGCCGCCATGTCAGCCGCCAACTCGTTCTCCGGGGTTTCGATGAAGACAACTCGCCATGAGCTTCCATACCATTGGGACGTGGGTTCTAGCTTTACGACTCCGTTCAGGACAAGAATTGCGTACTGAACATCGGCGTAGGAATGCGGCTTCATCTGGTTTGTTCTCATCTTCTGCAGAAGCAACGATGGATACCGTATCTGGGTGACTTCAGCACTGTACTGACCGTGCCGAAGGCATGAGACTATCATCCGAGCTTTTTCGAAGATGTCGCTCTTCGGGTCGGCCTCAAATTGTGGGGTTGATGCAAAGACGTACTCGTGGGTCTTCTTTTGCCTGTCAGTAACTATCCCGGTGGGGAAGAATCCCCACCAGATCCCTGATCCGAGTATCTTTGCTTTTGGTGGGTCAATGGTCTCTCTAGGCTTGCCCGGATACTTCGATAGTTCTTCAGCTAGACGGCCAATTGCCTGCATCCCACTGTCATTTTGTTTTTGCAGAAACTGCTGGACGCTCTCGGTATTGTAAGCCCAGTATAATGGAGTCCAGATCACCTCTTCACCCTCCAGCGAATTGAAGTGGCCTAGGTATCTCGCCTGTTCTCCATACTCCAAGGTTCTCGTTAGTTCTTTGGGGTCCAATGCGATCTCGCTGGCGAAGGCTTGTTTCGAGTGAGGTCTCTTGGAGAGGAGGGATAGAGCTCTGACTGAAGCCTCATCGATGGGTGTTGGTTCCATGTCCCACCACTGCTTGCCGAGTGCCGAAAGAATGTCTTCGCCTGGTGGGACTCTCTCCTCGAATCCTTCTACCTTCCCTCCGTGCCCTGCCTTCCGTTTGATCTCACCCCAACCAAGCCTTTCGAAAAGAGGTAGGAGGCCAGTTTCAGTGCGGTTTGAATCAACTTTGAGAGCCGTCGAAACCGCCGCCAATGTCTCCTTACTCATTATTCCTCCTCGGCGTCGAATGCTGGCGGCAAGCCTAGCAGCGTCTCCGACTTGCCTCGTGACTCCGAGGTCATGAGTGTACATCCCTGGAGCCGCACCCACGAGGCATTTGCTAATCTCAACTGCCTTTGAAGTGATATCGGCATCACCCAATTTCGTCACGACTGGAACCCTACCCGCGTTATGATCCCCCGCTCGTATTTAGACGCTCATCAAAACTCGGGATGCATCTGTGGCGAACCACAGTGTCATCTTTTGACGGTTCACGAACGAGGCTTTTTGTCCGAGCGGTTATTCTGAGAGTTGGTGTCAGCAAGTTGATCGTGAAATGAGTCTGGATGAAAAGTTTCCATATACTTCAGCGCCTAATAGTCTGAGAAAGTTTCTAAAGGGAATTCCAGAAAAGGCCGTTCCCCCAAAGGTGACTCAGCAGTACATTGTAAGCATAGGCATGAAATCCGGAAATGACCGAACCATAATTCCGGTTCTGAAATCGGTCGGCCTGCTAGATGGCTCCGGCGTTCCAACTTCGCCCTTTCGCGATTTTCGAGATAGGTCCAAAGGACCGACAGTTCTTGCCGGCCTCATTAGAAACACGTACTCGGATCTCTACTCTACTTATGAAGACGCTCACGCCCAAAGCGACGACAATCTCACGAATTTCTTTAAAGCAAAAAGCAAACTCGGCGTCCGAGCAATTCAGTTTCAACTTGCAACTTTCAAGGTCTTATGCGAGTTCGCAGACTTCAAAGCCCCAGGTCCAATCGGCGTGGCTCAGGTCGGCGGTCAGCTGGGACGTTCGACCGCGACCCAGCAGGAGGTTTACCCGGCGATTCACATCACCTTGCAAATACATCTACCTGAAAGCAAAGATGCGAACGTGTATGATATGATTTTCCAGGCTCTGGCAAAGCACTTGATGAAGGCAAGATAGTGTCGCAGACATGGAAGATGGTTGCAGACGTGGCTAAAGACGTCGCTTCTGCGTTAGAAGAAATTTCCCTAATTTCACCTTTGGCAGTTGCGAGGGACAGGAAAACTAGTTTCACCTCAGCTTCAAGCATTGTCAACGCTCTTGAGCAATTCCAGGAATGCGTTCGATATCTTAACACTCGTCGTTCCAAAGGTGCGATCATAAACATAAACGGTGAAGACGACCTTCAAGACGTACTTTTCTTAATGCTCCGCCTTTGGATACCTGATCTTGTACCGGAGAATCCCATTGATCGAATTGCATCGAGGTTCGTAATCAAAGATTTTCTCTCGAAGGAACTAGGAACCGTCGTCGAAGCCAAATTGATACGCGATAAGAAGCATGGAAAAGAAATCACGAAGGAATTGCACGACGACATAGAGATGTACAAGAATCACCCAGATTGCTATGAAATCGTATTCTTCATTTACGACCCCGCTTCGCTCATACCTGATATTGGTAGCCTCAGGCGCCAAATAGAAGGCGCCCGAAAGTATGACGGAAGATCTTTGCATGTTCACTGCATAGTTAAGCCATAGCCCACTAGTCTGCCAGCCTCTCCGCCTCCGGTTCATCAACGATAAGCAGCAGTTTCGTTCTCGTGTCTGAGCAATAACGGAAAAGCCCCTCAACCCTACAGATGTCGAGTCAGCGGAGCAACTGGCGCGAACGACTACACGCCAACCCTTCACGGATGGAACAAGAACTAGCAATAAGCTTGGAACATGACCGAATCCAATACCTAACACAAGTAGAGATACCCATAACAACAGCCGACTTCTACTTCCCACTAGAACCTCGACCATTGATCGTATTCGTGGATGGCCACGTCCATCTCAGGACTAGCCAGATGATCAAAGACGAAGAACTCCGAACATTGCTACGGAAGAGGGGATACAAAATCCTAGAACTATACTATGACAGCTATTCGAACAGAAAAAGGGATCAGCTGTACGACGCGATTAGGGCCTGTCTGGCCAAGTTGGCTTACTAGTTTTGGAGTCGAGATCTAACGTTGGCTCGCTTCCTGCTGCGAGACACTTGTAATCCCGATAAAAACGTGGGCTTCGTCGGCAATAACTCGGACTGAAACTCTTTTTCGGTAGTGCGACTTACTCTATTCAGAATGGCAAAGGAAGCGGAACCGCCACGGGGTGGCTGGCCTGACCTTTCAGGTGTCCCAACGGAGATTCCTGAACTCAAGGATTTTTTCGAGCGCTTTCGTCCCAAGCGACCAACCGGTTATCCGAAGACTGGAAAGGAGGTCTGGGACAAACTACACAAGGATTTGGTGGAGAGAGACGGTGAGTACTACGCGGTTCTCGGGAACGCTTACAATTTGTTTTCTGAAGCCATTCAAGCGTTTGATGGGAGGGCAATCGAAGGGGCAGCTCTCATTTGTCGAGCTACTGTTGAAGCTGCATGCTATCTGTTTCTGACGAACAAGCCAGCCAAGAACGGAATTAGAGAAGACTTTCCGCTGACTCTCGACGGACAAGTAAGACAGGTCCAGTTCGAGGAATTGAAACGTGCGATTGCCAGGAAGCGTATTCTATCTCAGAAACAGCTGAAGGCAATGAGTCGCATTCAGACGAATGGAAATCTCATTGCTCACTTAGCAAGCCAACACGCGACCCAAATTAGACGTTTCGAGAAGGAAGCTCGGCGTGTGAATCGATACATACTTTCAAAGAAGAACCTGACAAATGACCAGCGAATTACGATCGAGATGAAGGTCAGAAACATACTCAGATTTTGGCTGGACCAAGAGGAAGTGCTGGATGACTTGGTTGACACAGCCTCGATTCTACTGACTCTTGCAAAACATGTACGCTTTCCAGCTATTCCGTGGGGAAGGGTCCGGCACCAATCCAGTCTCCGGCTCTCAGGTCGATGGAAAGACCTTGAACGATATTCTGAAAAACGAAAACAGCGAGACCGATGATTAGCAATCCAAGAGTGATTCTCCCGTAGTCAGCGATTTTCATTACACGTTTGCGATTCATAATGTCTCCTCCGGTCTCGGGTCCGGATGGGCAATTCTAATCTCCTCTGGAGAGACATCTTTGAAGAAGCTTGCTACACCTATCACCCCTTGCATGCTCTCCTCAGCAATTCTCCAACTTCTGAAGATTGCCCATGTGGCGAGCACCATTAGACCAACCGATACCCCGAGCAGAAAAGGTGAACCGCTCAGAATTACACAAACCGCGCTAATTGCTGAGGCAACAAGGAGCGAAAGTGGAGGAATTCCACCAATCCTAATTCGAGTTGCGCCTCCCATTGAGCCCATAACCTCGCCATGCCAGTCCTTGAACGCCGTGTTAATGGCATCCGAAGTCAGCTTGGCTTGATTCTCCTGATTGGTCGCTTGCGAAGCTGCCTCAGTAATTGCCCGGTTTACAGTGGTCATTAAGGGCGGAATTGTTTTCTCGACATTCTCGGGAATACCTTTCAGGACTTGTCCTAGATAGGTTGCCGTCAGAATGCCTGAAGCTGCGGCAAGGAAAGCTGCCAACTGAATGAGACTCTGCGACGCTGTTGTAAGGGTCTGTCTATCATCTCCACTTGAAAAAGCGACTACCATTGAGCCAATGAGAATAGCTGCAATGTAGACTGGCGCTCTTACTAGCCATTTAGAAATCCGAGGATGGTCCTGTTTGAACTCCTTTGCCCGCTTCTTGACTTTTGCTTTCAAAGCCTTACGCAGCACAACCGTGTAAACGATAGTGGGGGAAGACCGATCGTTCATAACCCGTTCGGCGTGATATAGCGGGAAGCCCGTCAGAAATTACCTTTGGTTGAGTCGCTACTCGCTAGCATTTGTGGTTCACAATGGAACATGGCCTTCCGTCTGTTGCAAAGGACTTTCTCAAAGGCCACTTCGAGGGCTAGTTCTGCAGATGTCAGCAGACGCTAGCTTAGGCTGATGTCATAGGTTGACTTCACCATCTGACTTTACAGCTTGGACATTCGGATGATCAGAAGGGGGTTTCTCTGGTCTCAGTGGAGTCGTTTCGCAGGGCGGTCTTGGGTTTGGCTGGCAGGTCAGCGTAAACATGGTTGTTGGTCTGCTCTCCTGCTTTAGTCAAGGGTCTTGACATCTTGCTTGGTCAGGATGTCTGAGCAGTAGACGGGTCTTAGAATCGACCGGGTCCTCTTCAAACAGTTTCAACAGCTCTGCGTTCTGGAGAAACTACGCCCGGGGGGGCGTCGTCGAAACTGACTAGGCTAGTTCTTGCAGTGATGTGGGCTCGACCTTACGATAGACTTGGCTTGGATCCAAGATTTTTCCATCGACAGTCAATAGGTTCCTCTCAATTGATATGCCGAACAGTGCCTCGTTCTCTTCCAGATATGGCAGAATCAGCTCCCAATCTTTCGGGGTTGAGTCAACCAATCGTCCGCCGTTGAGCTGATCCCTTGACACGCTACGATGAGGGTCGCGGATGAATAAGGCCCCGCCAGAAGCTAGCGAGAACAAATTGCCTCCTGGATAGGCATATTCCTGCTCTACGAACCTCCCGTCAAAGGAAGGTTTCAAGCCGTTAACGATCACGAACCCACCCCCATTGTACGGATCACCTGCCATGAATGATTCTGCCAGATAGTCTAGACACGTCCCGTTGATCACAACTCTCGGCCTACCTACCGCGTTGATGAGTGGTCGTCCCGCGGCGTTGCCCAGCACGTACACGTCGCCTCCCTTCGCGGCGTACATGAAGGCCTGACCCACATCGCCATGAACCACGAGCTTACCGTACTTGAGAATCTGCCCAGCCTGATCTTGAGCGGCACCATGAACCGTTATCTCACAGCCATCAATACCAGACGCGACATAATCACCCACATCACCGTAGCAGTCAATCTTCAAACCATTCGTTCGCGGACCCAGCCCGCTTCCGATGAACCGATGGCCTCGCAAGTTGTACAACAAGATGTTCTTCCAGCCCTGGTCGTACGCGTCGACCACGAACCTAGCTGCACTCTCGTCTCCCTCAACTGGAAATTCCAGAGCATCAACCACCAGCACCTGCGAGTCCAGTCCCGGATGCGCAAGTCTCAGCCTGTTCTTCCAGTCCAGCCGAGTGTAGAGGTCATAGTTTGACAATGGGACAGAAGAGAAGATCTCGTTCAAGGCCTCGTGATACATCTGTAAATGTGAGCTACGCTTCTTGTAGCCAGTATCATAGACTCTGTCGAATAGCAATGACATGGTTTGTATCGCGAAGCGTCTCGACTCCTGTCCCTTCAACGCGAGCCTCTTCAACTCCTCAAGAATCTCTCCGGCATACTGGAACCCAGCGTCCCTCAACGCGGGACGAACATACTCATAGAATCCCAGCGGGTCCTGAGCCTTTGGAACCTTCTTTGGTAGTTGCAGTGCCACGCTGACGTTTAGAGCGACATCCGTTCGGGGTCCGTGTAGCCATTCCTGTCCTGGAATAGTAATTTCCCGTCCAAATTTGTCAGCACATTCCAGTTCCTTTCCATCCTCTCCATCTTTTACACTGAAGAGGAATGCTCCTCCATCTGTGTGGCTCCCTCCACGAGCGTTCCAGTAGGAGTCGGCAAACCTGCTCGGAATCCTACCATCCTCTTGTAGACGTCCCAGTACAGCGTTGATTGCTTGTCTCTCAGACGCGATGATTCCAATCTTGATCGGCCCCTCTTGCAATGCGAAGACTTGCGGTCGGAGCATGGACGTGTCGGTAATCCCTAGCAACTGCCAGGCATTCTTCTCTGCATCATTTCTAGCGACGATGAAGAACCATGGACCATCCGGGGACCCGTGGATGTGAGACGTCTGAATTAGTCGATAGATCTTTTTCTTCTCCTCCGGAAGCATCTCGAAGTCGCGCTCGGTCGTCGGCGCCAGCGCCTCGATCAGATATTCCAGGGGATACTTGTAGACCCGACTGATCAGATCGAACAATAGAACGGACACCTCTGTGTCAGTCAAGAACAATGGATGGATGTTTCGCTGCGCCAGATACTCCACTATCGAATGATAATTCGCGAAATCGCCGTTGTGTACTAGCGCCTCGTGCAGTCCTACAAACGGGTGGGCGCCGCCCGGATGCCAGACCCGGCCCTTCGTTGGATAGCGGTGGTGGCCGATCCAGACGTGAGCCTTGAAATCTTCCAGCCGGTAGTACTTTACAACATCATCTCCGTAGCCGACCAGTTTGAGAACGATCAGGTTCTTGCCGTGAGAGACAACGAATGCTTTCTTCTCGCCTAGCGACGTGTAGTATTGGAGGTTGAGCCGGTAGCTGTTCTGGTAGACGAACTCGTCCTCGAGCTCGCTGCCCTTATGCCCACTAAGATCGTTCTTCCGAGCGAAATCCTCTAGAACCTCCGGCTTGACCCTTACAAAATATCTGTAGACTTCTGGAGGCTCTACTTCGAGACCCGGAATCGACCGATAGTCATCAACTGCTTCAACCTTCGACTCGTAGTCGATGCGGAAGAACGGGCGGATGTGCTCGTCTTCCACCTGTTTCCTAGTAGACCTGTCGAGGTAGGCGACCTGGAGGATGTAGTCTTCTTGCAGAATCTTCTGTGATACTCCTAGCTGTTCGGGGACGAGTCCGAGAGCAGCAATGCCGCCGCCTTTGCCATTCCCCCTGTTCCGCATCTGAACGAGCGATTGTAGGAGATATTTTCCCTCCAACGGGACGTTGGACGCGAGCCCAACGACACCGCAGCCTCCCTCAGCCTCCTGTTTGACGAATGGAGAGTCCGGGACAGGCAAGGTTCTACGAGAGTCGATAATCGCTTGACCAGTCATCGCAGGCTCACTTGTATCGTACCAGTAGGTCTTTTCTGCCTCGAAGCTCACGGATGCTCCTGAGTCCGAACTCGGAGAGAATGATTCGCAGACGTTTCGACCAGGCGTTGAACAGGTTGACAATCCTCTTCTCTCCCCACTCGGGATCGATGAGCTGGGAAAGCTCTGGATCGGTTGTCGTTATGCCGACCTGGCAGCCTCGTCCCCGTTCACAGTTCCCACAGTGAGTACATCCAACCGCCACAGCTTCCGCTGTACCGATTACACATCCATCGGCTCCTAGCGCAATCGCCTTCGCAATATCGTCCGCGGTTCTGATCCCCCCACTCGCCATTAGCGTGATCTGGTCACGGACCCCTTCGGACACGAGATACTCGTGGACCTTCGGAATCGCATACTCGACCGGCATTGCAATGTTCTTCTTCGCAATCTCCGGTGCGGCCCCGGTCCCACCGTAGCCGCCGTCGATGTGGATGATGTTCGCGCCCGCATAGTAGCTCCCGATAGCCACCATGTCCACATCAGTTGGCGTCGAGACCTTCACTGAGACAAGAGCGCGCGGATTGACCGTCTTGATCCAGTCAACATGCTTCTTGTGATCCTCCACAGAATACACGCTGTGAAATGGAA
>WNGP01005343.1_pt1 | contig 12062 bp, 17 predicted proteins | sample 5407671 | NCBI WGS metagenome assembly WNGP01 (sample SAMN13153381, study PRJNA577476) | soil metagenome | isolation source: 40 cm soil or saprolite under Garry oak tree replicate 2 | place: USA:California | collected 2016-06-15 | reverse complement strand
TGCTCAACCTGATGGCCAAGCTGCGCGACGAGGAGGGCGTGTCCATCCTCTACATCACCCACGACATCGCCAGCGCGCGGTACGTCGCGGACCGGCTGATCGTGATGTACGCCGGCCAGATCGCCGAGACCGGGCCGATCGAGGACGTGCTCACCCACCCCAGGCACCCGTACACCCAGCTGCTGCTGTCCGCGGTGCCCGACCCGCGCGCGCCGCTGTCGGTGGCGGCGGAGACCGACCGCGGCGAGCCGCCCCGGGTCATCGACCCGGTGCCCGGCTGCCGGTTCCGCTGGCGCTGCCCGCTGGCCATCGACACGTGCGCGCAGGTCACGCCGGAACTCGCGGAACTCAGACCCGGCCACGATGCCGCCTGTCATGTCGCCCAGACCAGCTCCGAGGAAGTGAAGGCGTTTTCATGAAGCTTGCCGTGATCGGCGGGGGATCCACGTACACGCCCGAGCTCGCGGACGGGATCGGGCGGCTGCTGCCGGACGTGACCGACTTCGTGCTCGTCGACCCCGATCCGGACCGGCTGGCCGCCGTCGGGCCGGTGTCGGCCCGGATCGTGGCCGCCCACGACCATCCGGCCGAGGTGAGCTGGACCAGCAACCTGGACGAGGGCACCGAGGGCGCGGACGCGATCTTGTTCCAGCTCAGGATCGGTGGCCAGGCCGCCCGCCAGCGGGACGAGACCTGGCCGCTGGACTGCGGCTGCGTGGGCCAGGAGACCACGGGGGCCGGCGGGCTGGCCAAGGCGCTGCGTACCGTGCCGGTCGTTCTCGATCTAGCCGAACGGGCTAGCCGTCGGGCTTCGCCCTCAGCCTTCATCATCGATTTCACCAACCCGGTGGGCATCGTCACCCGCGCCCTGCTCACCGCGGGGCACCGCGCGGTCGGCCTGTGCAACGTGGCCATCGGCTTCCAGCGGGACTTCGCCTCGCTGCTAGGGGTGGCGCCCGCCCGGGTGTCGCTGGGACACGTCGGCACCACCTGACCTGGGAGCGTTCGGTCCTCCTTGACGGCGTGGACGTGCTGCCCGAGCTGCTGGCCAAGCACGCGGACGAGATCGCGCCGCACACCGGGATGCCCGCCGACTTCATCCGGCACCTGGGCATGGTGCCGTCGTACTACCTGCGCTACTTCTACGACCACGACGCGGTGGTGGAGTCCCTGCGCGGCGAACAGACCCGCGCCGAGGCGGTCGCCCGGCTGGAGACCGAGCTCCTGGAGCTGTACGCCGACCCGGAGCTCAGTACTAAGCCGCCGCAGCTGGCCCAGCGCGGCGGGGCGTGGTACTCCGAGGCGGCGGTGGACCTGCTCGTCTCGCTCACCGGCGACCGGCAGGACGTGCAGGTGGTGAACACGCTCAACCACGGGACGCTGCCGTTCCTGCCCGACGACGCGGTGATCGAGGTACCGGCCGTGATCGGGTCCGCCGGGGCCGACCCGGTGCTGATCGACCCCGTCGATCCCCTGCTGCGCGGGCTGATCGCGCACGTCTACGCCTACGAGGAGCTCGCGCTCGACGCCGCCCTGCGCGGCGGCCGGGACCGGGTGTACGACGCGCTGCTCGCGCACCCGCTGGTGGGCCAGGCGGACACGGCGCAGTGCCTGACCGACCGGCTGATCGCGGAAAACGCCGGCTTCCTTTCGTGGACCTAAGGACCCCCATGATAGCTAACCGTCGGGCATGGTCGACTGTAGTCGTGACAGTGACCGCGATGACGGGCGCGCTGCTTCAGCCGGCCGTCGCCGGGGCAGCCCAGAGCCCTCCCCCGCAGATCCGGGTCAACCAGGTCGGTTACCCATCGTCCGGACCGAAGGCCGCCTACGTGATGCTGCCGCACAAGGTCGCGAGCGTGCGGTTCGAGGTGGTCACGCCGCACGGCGTCGCCTACCGGGGCACCTCCGCCCGCGACGTGGGCTCCTGGAATTCCGCCTACCAGGCGGTGTACCAGCTCAGCTTCTCCGGATTGAGCCAGCCGGGGCAGTACCGGGTCAGGCTGCTGTCCCCGGCGGCCGCGGTCTCCCCCGGGTTCACCATCGGGGATGGCGCTCAGCTGCACCGGGAGCTGGTGGACAACTCCGCTCGGTACTTCACTTCTGAGCGGGACGGGCCGGATGTCAAGTTAAATACGGTTACCGGGCTTGTCCCAAGTAGATGCGGCGGCGATGGCCAGCCAGCACAACTCCTCGCTGCTCATCGATGGCGCGGCATCCGCGACAGCCCGGATGTGGATCTTGATCCGCTTCCGCTGGCCGTGGAACCCGCCGGGCAGATGCTGCCACCGAGCCTCGATCTCAGCCATCTGCTCAGCTGCTTCCAGCCGCTGGTTGTATCGCTTACCCGTCTGACCTTCGCCAGCGAGATACACTTTGCGCGCCTCGTCCCAGTCGATGATGTCGCCGATGATGTCATGCACAGGCTGACCTCGTTCTTCCAGTGCTTGCCGGCGCGAACCTGACCACGCGCGACGGCGGACTGTGACGCCGTGGTGGTGGGTGAATGGGGCTCAGTAGCCAGCGTGGTCGCCTGGCGTCGGCTGTGGTGCCTCCAGGTCACGGATCAGGCGGATTACCTGATCACGGGTGTAGGCCTGGAGAGGGATGGGCGGCGAGCCGTGCATGTCCTGGTACATGCGCTGATACAGCGCCACCAGGCCGGTAAGGTCGAGGTGGCTCAGTTCGTGTACGCGGCTCGGGGCCTGGTCATAGCCCGGCAGGCCGTCGTCAGGCCCGAAGAGGCTTGACCGTGCTGGCGTGAATGTCATTCGCATCCATCTTCTTCGTCATCGCCATTTTTCATCTGCTCGTGTTCGCTGTATGGCGTGAGGTCATCGTGTGCCGCGACGTGGGTGATGGCCGGGTCGCCTTGAGCGTGGATCATGACGCCGTATTCGCCGTAGTCGCCATCGACCGTCCATGTCGGCCAGCCGTCGCCTGCGAGGCTGACGACATCGCCCTGGCTGTACTTTGCGCCGGTCGGCGGGCGCAGCTTGTCCTCGTCGTCTATTAGGTGTGTGTAGATGTGCGAGCCGATCGGTTCGTGATCGCCGCGCTCGCTGACGTACCAGGCGTCGGGGCATACCCGGCGGTCTGTCATAGCCCGCGCTAGCTCATAGATGGCGATATCCTGGGTCGGGAATACGCGCACCCTGCCGCCGAGGTCTTCGAGCGCCGCGCCTTCCAGGTCGATCGTGTAGCCGTCGCTGGTCTCGTAGACGATGCCGTCGGTTTCCTGGTCGGGTGTCTCTTCCCAGTCGTCTGCGATGGTATCGGCGTCTTCTGCCGCGCTGCGCAGTTGCGAGGCCAGGTCGGCCGCGTCTGTTGCGCTGCCGCCCGCGATGAGCCTTACGGTGTCGTCCCCGGCTTCCAGGATGAAGACGATCTCTTCGTTCTCGTCTGAGTGCTCGACGGAGAATTCGCAGTCCCCGGATAGCATGATCTCAGCCATCACAGATGCTCTTTCAGTGCGGCGGCGTCCTCCCTGTCCAAGGTGATACTCCCGAGGAGCCGGCCGCTTGGCGGCTCTTCTTCTCCCGGGTCCTGCCGGTAGAGCCGAAGCGTGACTTTTCGCTGCTCCTGACCGCTGTCAGGGAGACTGGCTCATCGTCGGCGTCGAGACTCTGGATCAGCAGCATTAGCATTACTTCTCTCCTGGGGTTATTCCCGGTTCCGGCTCGCGCATCGGAACTCCGGGCGTGCACGGCTTTCCGGCGTGCCGCCACGCGCGGAACGCCTCGCGGGACTTTAATGCGAGGCTCCCGGCCGGTGCCGGCTCCCCGGAGTCCACGGGATGCAGGGCTTCCTGGATGCCTTACGGGAATCCGGCGTCCCGGCCGGGAGCCTCGCGTTCCCCCTCGCCTGAAACGACTTCCCCATCGTTCAGGTGAGGGATTGATCCGCTATTCAGTTGTCGCGATTAAGTTGTTATTCCCTTTTGAGCGGCGCGCTGCGGTCCATGCTCACGCACCTGATTCGAGTTTGGTAGTAGTAGGTTTGGTGGTATTAGGACAGCATCCCCTTGATGCTGCGCACTTCCCTGTAGGGGCGGTTCTCGACCTTGCCCGGTCCTCCTTTCCGGTCGGCTTGCGCACCCAGGCCGGTCTGTGCGGCTCTGTTCGGGAATCATTCGTGCTAGCGGATCGGCATTGCTGGCTGCTTGCCATCCGCTGTCTATGGGCCTGTGCAGGCCGGGGGGCGACGTGAAACCATCCCTGCTCGTGCGGGCCGATCTGGTCGACCCGCACGGGGTGGTTATCGGCCAGTGTCCATGCCCATGGCTGGGCTGGGTCGATGGAGTGACCAGGGCTCCGATTGTGCAGGGTCGTGACGATCACGTCGGTCCTGATGACCTGCTCGTAGCCGTCCGCGATGTCGGTCTGGATTACTTCGGCCTCGTCTATCAGGATCGTGAATCCTGCCGGTTCGTGCAGGCGGCAGCAGCTGTCGAACTCCGCGAGGTCAACGCCGCCGCCCGCGGCGCGATAGAGCACCATGAAGTGCGCACGCGCCGCAGTCGCGCCGCACTCAGGGCCGGCATAGCCGCCAGTTTCCGGGGCCACCGCTGCCGGGCCTTCCCACGAGGCCGTGTCCTGGTCATCGTGGTGGCCGTCCGGATCGTCGTCTGTTATGGCGCCGGGCTCGGCCGTGTCGTCAGGATCGGTGTTCATCATTGGCCAAACGGCAGCGGGTCTCGGACGAGGTGATCGGTGTGGTCGGCGGCGCCTTGGCGGATCTTCCCGGCCAGGAAATCGAGTTGCCCGGTCAGCTCGCCTTCGCCGGTGAACCTTTGCTGGATGATTGCCGCCGCGGTCTCCAGCGCCGTCGCGTCGTGTTCTTGCTGCTTGCGTTCGCGGGCGTTGTCCTTCAGGACCGCCGATTTGCTATTCCGGCCGCGTGCCATCTTCTCTTCCTATTCGCAGGGTCGGGCAGGTCAGGTAGTGCGCGTCGCCGTATCCGGTGCATTTCTTGCAGGGCAGGGGCACCTGGTTGCTCCCCGTGCGGGTGTCAGCGCGGGTGTCAGCCATGGCGGCGCCCTCCCCGGAACCCGCTTGCGTACAGTTCCTCGACCTCCGCCCGCCGGTACCGGGGCCGGCCCTGCTCGTTGCGGACCTCGGCCAGCACCGGGGGTTTGCGCCGCGCCCAGGTCGCGACGGTGGCCGAGGTAACCCGGAACTTGTACGCGACCTCGCGGCGGGTCATCAGGTCCTCGGCAGCCGGGAACTCGACCCGCGCCCAGACGACGCACCCGTCGAGGGTGGCCTCGACGCCCCACCGGATGGCCAGCGCCGCGACGATCGCCAGGCCGTGGTGGCATCCGTCCGGCTCGGGGGGAATCCATGGGCCGCCGAGGTCTTCCACCGCGATCCACACGTACTGCCGGGACACCTCGCAGGCGACGGTGAACTCCTCCCCCCGGCTGCGGGAATGCCGGACCGCGTTGGACGCCAGTTCGCTCGCGATGAGGACCACGTCATCGGCGACGGGAGTGCTCCGGGCGCGCTGCCCGACGAGGTGACGGACCCGGGACACCTGATCCGGCCGGCCGGGGAAGACCTGACGGTGGCACGTGCCTGCCCTGCCCATCACGGTTCCCTTACGGGCGGCAGAGGAAGCTGGCGGCGACCGGCCCGGACGGGGCGGTCGCGTCGGTGACGCACGTTTGCGCGTACGGCGCCAGCCGGCCGGTGATGGCGTCCACGGCAGTACCCAGCGTGTTGACGCGGCCGGACAGCCGGGTGAGCTGGGACTGCCCCGAGCTGGCGGCGGCCGACAGCTGGGACTGGGTGCCCGCCAGCTCATGCTGCAGCTGGCTGACCTGGGCCTGCATCGCCGTCCGCCAGGTCAGGGTGATGGCCAGGGCGGCGACGGCCACGGCCACGGCGATGCACGCGACCAGGTACGGGGCCAGCTGAGCCCAGCTGGCCCGCCGGCGGCCCAGGTGGGACGGAATCGTCACCGCCGCTGGTGGTAGGGCGGGCTGCTGGACCTGGTCATGCGGCCAATTCGGGTGCATGTCTTCCTCCTTTAGAATTCCAGGCGAGCCCACGCCCGGGTGTGCCCGCCGGGGCTGCTCAAGATGCTCCAGTTACCGGGGCCGGCCAGCGCGTCCACCAGGTCCAGCCCGTGCGGCCGACCATCGTGCCGCTGCGGCGGCACCCACCGGCCCAGGTCCTCAGTCACCAGGTACACGTGATCGACGTGGACCTCGCAGCGGACGGCGAAGCGGTCGCCGGATGAGTGCACCACGGCGTTCGCCGCCAGTTCTTCTCCACAATTCGTGTGTCTCATGAGACAGCCGTGAGCAGTGACGGCAGTGACGGCTCTGTGCGATGACGGTGGGTTCGGTTCGTCCGGACGGCGCGGCATGCGGGCGGGGTCATCCGGTTCCGCGCTGTGGTTAGTGCCGTAAGGGGCCGAGGAGCTGCTCGCCGTCGTTGCCGCCGGGCAGGAAGCTGAAGCGTTCGAGGTCGGCACGCAGTTGCCGCACGCCGTAGGCATCATTGCCGGTGAAGGTGCGGAGTGACGGGTCGAGGCGCCTGTGGCGGGCGACAAGCCAGTCGGCGAGGAATTGCAGGAGTTCGGCGAGCTCGGCGGTGTCCGCGGGGTGCAGGCTCATGCCGGGCATCGCCGTGGTTTCGCGGTCGCCGGGCTGGTGATGTGGCAGGTCATCGGGCGGTTCGGCTTCGCCGGGCGTCGAGCGACCGGACGGGGCCGTGCCGGTCTAGCTGTTCGCGCAGGGCATTGTTGTCGTGGTGGAGCGCGGCGATGGCGGTCGCGGCTGCGTCCAGCCGGCGCTGCAACGTGGTGCATTCGCGTGTTTTGCTGGCGAGCTGCTTGCGGAGCCCGTCGATCTGCTCGTCACGGCGTGCTTCGCCTGGGGTGAGGCTGCCGCGTTCGGCCACGGCCTGGTCCCATTCGCTGAGGATCGCCTTAGCCCGGTTCATGGTGGCGCGGCTGACGCCGGCTTCTTTGCGCAGGTTTTCTTTGATCAGCCGCCCGTCGGTGCACGCGGGTTTGCCCGCGAGCAGGCGGGACATCGCCGAGCGCAGCGCTGCTGCGGTGGCTGGCGCCACGTCAGTCATGGGGTTCCTCCGGTCGTGCCCGGGCGATGATGGTGTCGATCTCGGCGAGTTCACGGTTGAGCAGCTCCTTGCGCGGGGCGGGCATCCCGGGCGTGCCGGTGAGCTGGAGCAGGCCTTGCCGGCGGGCTTGATAGAGCGGCAGGTGCCCGGGGCCGATGATGCTGTTGCCGCACCGGCCGGGCCGGCACCGGTCCGGGAGCGGGCCGTCGTGTCCTGGCGGGCTGATCGCCTGTTCCAGGCAGAGCGCTCCGGCCGGGTTTGCCGGGTCGAACAGGCAATGGTTGAGGCTGCCGAAGCGGATCGAGATCCTGGCCTGCTTCAGGAGGCTGCGTTCGGTGGCCGCGTCGCCGACGCGGGCTGCAGCGGTTGCGGTGATCTGGTCGAAGGCCGCGGCGAGGCGTTGCGCGCCCGGACCGTACCCGGGCGGGGTCCCGTTTTTGTGCGACTGGTAGAGGTCTTCGAGCGTCCGGAACCGTGCCGCGTCGATCGCGGAGTCCAGGTGCTCGGCCCAGGCCTGGCCGGCTGCCGCGTAACCCTGGGTTGACCGGTTCGCCAGGGCGCGGGTGGCGACGTGCTTGAGCTGGATGCCCAGGGCGATCTCTGATCCGGCGAACTGGTCGGTGAGCATCGCCATCGTGCGGCGGAACATGTGCGGCCGGATCCGGCCGGCGGGTATCTCGGCCAGGCCGGTCCAGGCGCGGGTGGCGTTGACGTGGGCGATGAAGGCGTCAATCATTCTCTCGCCGTAGACAGTGCCCGGGCATTCGCGGCTGTTCGCGGGGGTGAAGACCCGGCGGTCGTCGTCGCGGGGGAAGAGCTGCCCGGCGACGGTGATCGCCTCGGCGGCCGGCTCGATGATCCACCAGTGCTGGACCGGGTGGCCCGGCTCATGCTTGTGCTTGGTGGAGGCGATCGCCGGGGAGCCGTAGTACTCGGTGACCGAGCCGCGGGTGATCTCCAGGATCTCGCCGTCGCGCATCATCGACAGCGCGGCCACCAGCGTGAAGCATGCGTCGCGGAGCGCCACCCGCTCACGGAAGACGGCGCGGGGAGTCAGCCCGGGGTGCCAGGGGCCGGGCGTGCCGTCCGGCCGGGTCACCTGGGCCAGGTCGCTGATCACGCCGGTGGCGGCCGGGAACCCGGCGGCCAGGGCGCCGAGGATCATCGTGCGGCGGGCGAGAGCGCCGGGACTGTGACGGGTGAACGAGGCATGTGCTGTCTCCTCGATGCCGAGCATGAGATTGAGCAGGTTCCAGTGCACCGGGCCGGCGCCTGCCTGGCCGCGGCCGGCGGGGTGCACCGGGATGCGGCTGTCCGGGCTGGCCAGCCACTCCCGCAAGCGGGCGTCCAGCCTGGTCGTGCTGCCGGACGCCTCGGCGCGCATCTGGTCCAGGTGCCTGGCGGCGCGCAAGATGTCCGGGGCGAATTCGCGGACGTAGGACCAGGCGGCGCGGACCAGCGGGAACCAGGCCCCGGGCCGGATGACAGGGGTGGAGATCTGCCCGGTGGGGACAGCGTTCGCGGCCTTCATCGCGCTCTTGCGGCGCCACGGGTCGCGGGGCAGGCCGCCGCCGGTCAGGGCGGGCGCGTACAAATGCAAGCGCTTGAGCAGGCTGATATAGACGCAGACCGTCGCCGGGGCCGCGGTCTGCCGCATCTGGTCGATGAAACCGGTCACGTCGGCCATGTCCCAGTCGGCCAGGCGCTCAGCCAGCCCGTGGCTGTTGCCCCAGGCCGCCAGCTTGCGCAGACGGGAGATCTCGTATGTGAGAGTGACCGGGCTGTAGGGGCGTGCCTTCAGTGATAGTCCCGTGGCGGTGACCACCAGGTGCCGCGGGTTCGCCATGATCATCAGGGTTTCGCGGGCCAGCAGGTTCCAGGCCGGCGTGACCAGGGCGTGGTTGAACCGCAGCTTCCAGCAGGACGGGGGGAGGCGGGCCGGGCGCCGCACGACGCCGTTGAAGTCCCATTCGGTGGTGTCGCCGAACAGCGGCATGCGGGCGGCGGCGCCCTCCAGCAGCGGGTGGCTCTGCAAGACCGGCTCGGTGCCGGGGAAACCGGCCGTGCCGCGGCGCGGGCCCGGCAGCGCCGCGGTCACGGCGTGAACTCCACGTCGGCTGTCAGCGGGAGGTGGAACGGGATCTCGCCGGCGTCGATCGCCTTGCGGGCGAGCGCTATTTCTTCTTCGCCGCGCTGGTCCAAGACAGCGCGCAAGTTGACGAACGCCTGCCCCCACAACGCGGTGAACTGCGCGGGCGGCAACCGCAGCCGGAGCCGGTCCAGGAAATCGGAAAAGAGCAGCAGTTGCGGCAGGTGACTGGGCAAGATCCACGCGTTGCGGCATTCCAGGCAGCGCAGCGGCGCCACCGCGCACAACTGCCCGGCGGGACTGTAAGGAGAACTGTAGGGGTCGCGGCACGCGGTGACCCCCATGTCGAGCGCGCCCCGCCGCAGGTCGTCGATTTCCTGGCTCGTGAGCCCGGGGACCGGGCCAGGTTCACCGTCGTCGTCCGCTGTCAGGACGGACGGGCCGCCGGCGGCCTGGCTGAGCCAGTGCTGCTGCGCGGTGGTGATCACCTTCCCGGAGATCACCCGGAGCGTGGTTCCCTGCGCGTAGTGCCCGCGGAAGGTCTCCTCGTGATGGTCATCGGCAGCATCGGCGATCCGCCCGCCGAACGCGATCGCCTTCTCCACCTTCACCGACTTGCGCAGCCGGCGGATGTCCGGGGCGCCGTGGACCCGGACGCCGACGGCATCCAGCCAGGCAGCGAAGCGTCCCTCGGCGCGGTGGGAATCCCAGCGGCGGAACCGCAGCTGCGGGCCGTGGCTGACCACGGCCACGGTGAACAGGTGCCGCCGCCCGGCCTGGTCGCAGCGTGCCCGCGCCGCCCTGGTCATGTCCATCAAGCGGCGCACGATGACCGCGGTCTGCCGGTGCGGACGGCCGCCGAACTCGTGCGCGGTTCCCGCCGCAGGACCAGGAGGCTCCGGGTCGTCCCGGAACGCCCGGCTCCGGATCATCCCGGCACGGCGCTTGATCATGGTCAGCCGCACCCCGCCGGGAAAGAACTCCACGTCGTCCTCGGTCAGCGCCGATATCTCCTCCGGCGCGCGGCCGGTGGCAGCCACCAGCAGCACCCGGAAGGGGTGCAGGTCGACATCGCAGGGGTAAAGCTGGCGGACCAGGTACTCCAGCAGCCGCGTCCGGGCCTGATTGGGCCAGATCCGCTGCCCGGGCCGCTGGATGCACCCGCGCAGCTCAGCCGGCCACTGGCTGAACGGCGGCAGGTTCGCCCGGATCTCATCCAGCGTGACCTCCTGGCTGGGCGGCCCGCTGAGCAGGTCAGCGACGGTCGTCCAGCTGCCGCCGCCCGGGTGCTGGCCCTGGCCCGCCACCCGCCACCCCTCCGCCAGCCGTCTTTCGGTCTCAGCCAGCCACCGCCACGCGGCCTTGACGATCATCTGCTTGTCGGCCCGGGAGAACTCCTCGATCTCCTGGTACGTGCCCCAGCCGACCCCGACCTCGCCGCTCAGCAGCCGCAGCAACGAGCCGGCCACCGGGCGCTGCTGATGCTCCGCCCGGCGCCTGATCAAAGTACGCAGGTGACAGGCCAGCACGCCGGGAGCCATGGAGCCGGCCGCGAACCCGGCAGGCAAGGTCCGCTCCCATTCGGCCAGCACCCACGCCAGATCCGGCTGCTCCCCGGCCAGGCTGGCCGCCGCGGCTGCCGGGCCCAGCAGCTCATCAGCTGCGGCGCAGAAACTGCTCACTGCCCGCCGGTGCGCCCGGGCCGAGGCCAGCCCCAGCCCGTCATCATCGGCGTACTCGGTCCACTCATCAGCCAGCTCAGCAGCCAGCGCACGGCAGGTAAACGCGGACGGGTCGAACCACAGATCACGCAGCACGCCGAGCCGGTCCGGGCGGCTGATCTTGCGGCGCCCGGCCCGCGCGCCCGGCCCGCCTGGCGGCTGAGCCGGGCAGTAGGCACGGGGATGCTCGCCCCGCCGCGGCATCAGGCACCCGCCCCCGACGGCTGGCGCTCCAGCCCGAATGCGTGCGCGGCCAGCTCGGCGTAAGTGGCGTCCTCGCCGGCCGTCCAGCCGCTGAACGCCGCCTCCACCGCGTTCATCGGGTCGTCGTTGTACTGCAGGTAGGCATACGTGGTCGCCGGGCTGGCATGCCCTAGCCGGCGGCTGACGATCAGCAGCGGGTTATGCCGGATGTTCCCGCCCAGATAGGCCATATGGCGCCGCCGCATGGAGACGGCGTCGTCGTCATCGCCGTCCATCTGCAGCTCCAGGTAACGCAGCAACTGCAGGGCGAAGGTATGCCGCTTATGGAGAATTCTCCATAAGCGGCATTAGGCGGACGGCTGGGTTATGCGCCCTGCGGTGGCGTTTCCGCTGCTAGGGGCGTGCTCGCGTCGGCGAAGAGTCACCTTGTTCGTTCATTCGGCTAGCTGAACGCAGAGGTGATTCTCATGGGAGAGGCAGATGTCAGGGTCGCCGTGGGCCGTGTCCTGGCGGCATTGCGCGAGGCTGGGAGGTCCGAGGGCACAATCCGGCGCCATCAGGTTGTGCTGGACCGGTTCGCAGCCTTCCTGGCCGGTCGCGGCCTGAACAGCGCGTGCGACCAGGTGTGCGTGGATTTCATCGCCAACCAGACCGGGACCAGGCTGGGGGCGTTGTGGGAGCCGGTCCGGGACAAGGATGTCCAGGCGGTCCGCCGGCCGGTGGTATTGATGGCGGACGCGCTGGCAGGCCGGGCGGTCGTCATCGACCAGTCGGTGATCCCGGCGAAGGACGGCTGTCCCGCCCGGTTCCGCCTGCTCCGAGACGACTACGTTGCCTCGTGCCGCGCGCGCGGCAACGCCGAGGCGACCGTTGCCACGAAGGACAAGGCGGTCAGCCGGTTCCTGGGCTACCTGGACGAGATGGGCGTTGATGATCTGGCCGCCCTAAGCGTGCGGGACG
>WNGP01004157.1_pt1 | contig 12062 bp, 16 predicted proteins | sample 5407671 | NCBI WGS metagenome assembly WNGP01 (sample SAMN13153381, study PRJNA577476) | soil metagenome | isolation source: 40 cm soil or saprolite under Garry oak tree replicate 2 | place: USA:California | collected 2016-06-15 | reverse complement strand
GGGCGCGTCGCCGTGGACGAGCTGCGCAGCGCCACCCTGAGCGACCAGACGCGCGCCGGTGTCGGAGGCGCGGCCGTGCGCCTGCGGGGACTACCGCTCAACGTGCTGCCGCTCGCCGCGCCCGACCTCGAGACCGCCGTGGAGCGCCTCGACGTGCTCCGCCAGCTGGCTCTCGTCGTCGTCGATTACCTGCAGCTCGCGCCGCCCCCCGCAGGGCTGGTGCGCCAGACGCAGGACGAAGACACCGCGATCGTGCTCAGACGCCTGAAGGCCCTGGCGTTGGAGCGGCAGGTCGCGTTGCTCGTCGTGGCTCAGCTGCCGCGCTTCGACGCGACGCGGGACAACCCACGCCCCAACCTCGACGACTTCGGCCATCTGGGCGCGATCAAGCAGCACGCCGACGTCGTGCTCGCGATCTTCCGCGAGGAGATGTACAACCCGGGAGGTGGCGTGGACGGCGCGACGGAGCTGCTCGTGGCGAAGAACCGCAATGGCCCGACAGGGTTTGTGGACCTGTATTTCTACCGGCGCTGGATGCGGTTCGAGGACATGCTCGACCCCGACCGCTGACCGGTCGGGGCGGCGGGGGCCGCTGCGGCGGAGTCCTGTGACAGGTCTGCGCCGATCAGCGTGTACGTGGTCCCAGGGCCGCCGGCGTTCGCCTTGAGCGTAATCCACAGCGGACGCTTCCCCTTCTGCGCGAAGATCGACACGCCGCCGTCGGCCGTCACGCCGTCGTTCACCAGGTCCCAGCCGTTGAGCCGAAGCATCTGGCGGTACCACGTGGCGACATCTTGCGGCGCAGCCGGCGTCGAGAGCGTCACCTGGGCCGCGTCCTGGCCGGCCGAGACGCCGACGACCGACGACCGCGGGTACGCGAGCAGACCGGTGAGCACCTTCGCCGCGAACTCACGCTCGTTCGTCCGCTCGGCTGGGCGCTCGCACGCAGCGGCACAGAGACCAACGACGCCCAGCAGCACCGCGAGACGCGACATGGCGGCTATCCTAGCGGTGGCGTGCGGGGCGGGTCAAGTTGTAGCTTGAAGCACGGGGTGCCCATGGCCGGTCACAGTAAATGGAAGCAGATCAAGCGTAAAAAGGCCATCACGGACCAGAAGCGTGGCGCCGTCTTCACCAGGCTGATCCGCGAAATCACCATCGCCGCACGGCAGGGGGGCGGCGACCCCGGGGGCAACGCCCGGCTCCGCACCGCCATCGAGGCCGCCAAGGCCGAGAACATGCCGCTCGACAACATCGAGCGCGCCGTCAAGAAGGGCACCGGAGAGCTCGAAGGGATCCAATACGAAGAAGTGACCTACGAGGGCTACGGCCCCGGCGGCGCCGCGATCTTGATCGAGGCGACGACCGACAATGCCAATCGGACCGTCGCCGAAATCCGCTATGTCTTCACCCGCTTGGGCGGCAACCTCGGCGCGAGCAACTCGGTGGCGTGGATGTTCGATCGCAAGGCGCAGGTCACCGTGGACGCGACCAAGGCGGACGAAGACACGACGCTCGAAGCCGCGCTCGACGCCGGTGCGGAAGACGTCACGCGCGACGGCGACGTCTTTCTCATCACGGCGCCCGCTCCCCAGCTCCACACCGTGCAGGACCGGCTCAAGGCCAGGAAAATCCCCGTGCAGGGCGCGGAGATCGCGATGCTCCCCAGGAGCAGCGTCAAGATCGAAGGGAAGGACGCACAACACCTCCTCCGGCTGATCGAGGCGCTGGAAGAGATGGACGACGTCGCCAAGGTTCACTCCAACTTCGACATTGACGCCGAGGCGATGGCGGCGGTGACCGGGTGACGTGAGGGTGCTGGGGGTCGACCCGGGCACGTCGGTCACGGGCTACGGCGTGGTCGATTGCGGCGACGGGGACGGGGCCAACGGCGCTTCCCGGCCGGGTCGGCTCGTCGAATGCGGGATCATCACCCTCGCGTCTCGCGGGCCCCTCGCCCCACGCCTCCAACAGCTGCACGAGGGCATCGCCCGGCTCATCGCCCGCCACCGTCCCACCACGCTCGCGCTGGAAAACGCCTTCTACCAGAAGAACGTCCGCACCACGCTCGTCCTGGGCCACGCCCGGGGCGTGGTGCTGCTCGCCGCGCAGCAGCAAGGACTGGAGATCTTCGAGTATTCCCCCGCCACCATCAAGAAGACCGTGGCGGGTGGCGGCGCCGCGCGTAAGGGGCAGGTCGCCGTGATGGTCGCCCGGCTGCTGCGATTGAAACAGGCCCCCCGGCCCGCGGACGCGGCCGACGGCGTGGCGGTCGCCCTGACGCACATCCTGCGCGCGTGATCGCCCAGGTGAGCGGCCGCCTGGCGGCGAAACACGCCGATCGAGTAGTGGTGCAGACGGCGGGGGGCGTGGGCTACGAGGTGGTCGTCCCCCTCGGAGTGATGGAGCGGCTCCCCGGCGTGGGAGAGCAGGTGACGCTCGCGACCGAGCTGGTGGTACGGGAAGACGGCTGGGCGCTGTACGGCTTTCTCGATCCCGCGGAGCGGCGCTTCTTCCAGCGGCTGACCACGGTGTCGGGAGTCGGCCCGCGACTCGCGGTGTCGCTGCTGTCGGCGTTGGGGATGGCGCGGGGCGCCCGGGCGGTCACCGAGCGCAACATCGGGCTCTTGTCCTCGGTGTCGGGCATCGGCAAGAAGACCGCTGAGCGGCTGGTGCTTGAACTGGCCGACAAGCTCGGCGAGTTTGCGGACGCGGACGGCGGGCCCCCCTCCGTCCCCCAGGGCGGCGGCGGCGCCGCCGGGACGGCCCTCAAGGCGCTGGAGCAGCTCGGCTACAGCGCGGCGGAGGCCGACGGCGCGTTGCGGCAGGTGCTCGCCGACGGCGGGGCCGGCGGTCCGGACGCGCTGGTGCGCCGCGCCCTGCAACTGCTCACCCACGGATGACGATGCCTGAGACCGCGGAATGGATCTGCACGCGCTGCGGCTCGACCAACCGACGCCTCGTGCCCGACGGAGCGCGACGCGCCGAGGACGCCTGCGTCACCTGCCACACCCGCCACCACCTGGAGGCCGACGCCCGTCCCGTGCGTTGGCGCGCCCGCCCGGCATGACCCGACCCGCCCCGCGCGCCCAGATCACCACGCCCGAGGCGCTCCCCGACGATCGCTCCGCCGAGACGGCGCTCCGCCCCTCTCGCCTGGACGAGTTCGTGGGCCAGGCGAAGGTAAAGGAATCGCTCCAGATCGCGATCGACGCCGCCAAGCAACGCAAGGAACCGCTCGACCACACCCTCTTCTTCGGCCCCCCGGGCCTCGGCAAGACGACGCTGGCGTTGCTGATGGCAAAGGAGCTCGGCGTCAACATCCGCACCACGTCGGGACCGGTGCTCGAGCGGCCGGGCGACCTGGTCGGCCTGCTCACCTCGCTGCGCGACGGCGACATCCTCTTCATCGACGAGGTGCACCGGCTGCGCCCGGCGCTGGAAGAGTTCCTGTATCCCGCAATGGAGGAGTATCGGGTGGACGTCCGCGTCGCGGACGCGGGAGGGACGCACGCGCAGACCATCCCGATGTCGCTCGAGCGCTTCACGCTGATCGGCGCGACGACCAGGTTCGGCCTGCTTACGCCGCCGATGCGGGCGCGGTTCGGGCTGATCGAACGCCTCCACTACTACCCTCCGGACGATATCGCCCAGATCCTCGCGCGCTCGGCGCGCATCCTGGAAGTGCCCACGGACCCGGCGGGCACGGCCGAGATCGCGCGGCGCAGCCGCGGTACGCCGCGCGTGGCGAACCGCCTGCTCAAGCGGGTGCGCGACTATGCCCAGGTCCGCGCCGATGGGAAGATCACCGCCACCGTGGCAGGCGAGGCGCTCAAGCGACTCGACGTGGACGAGTTCGGCCTCGATGACATGGACGCGCGCATCCTCAAGGCGATCATCGAGCAGTTCGAGGGCGGCCCCGTCGGCGTCGCCACGGTCGCCGCCGCGGTCGGGGAAGACCCCGGGACCCTCGAAGAGGTGTACGAGCCGTTCCTCATGCAGCAGGGCTTTCTCGCCCGCACCCCACGCGGCCGCTGCGCCACGGCGAGCGCGTACCGGCACTTCGGTTTCACGCCTCCCAAGAGCGCTGAACAGCCGACGATGTTCGACACCTGAACGCTTCCGACTTCGACTATCACCTCCCGCCCGACCGCATCGCGCAGCATCCCCTGCCCGATCGCGCGGCGAGCCGGCTGCTGGTGCTCGAGCGGGCTACCGGCGCGGTCCGACATGCAGCCTTCCGCGAGGTCGTGAGCCTCATCGCGCCGGAGGACGTGCTGGTCCTCAACGCTTCGCGGGTCATTCCGGCCAGACTGCGGGGGACGAGGGACGGGGGACGGGGGACGGGTACGACCGGAGCGCCGGCGGAGCTGCTCCTCGTGCGCGAGCTCCCTGATGGCTCGTGGCTCGCGATGGGGCATCCGGGCGGGAAGCTCAAGCCGGGGCGGCGCGTGCGCTTCGGTGACGACGCCGCGGTGGAGGTCGTCGAGGTGTTGGGCGGGGGCTTACGGCGCGTGCGCTTCGTCGGGGCGCTCGACGCCGCGGCGGTGCTGGCCAAGTACGGCGAGGTCCCCTTACCACCTTACATCCACCGGCCCCCGGACGCCGAGGATGGCGACCGCTACCAAACGGTGTACGCCGAGCACGACGGCAGCGTCGCCGCCCCGACGGCGGGACTGCACTTCACGGCCGAGCTGCTTCAGGAGATCCGCGCGAAAGGAGCGGCGGTGGTGTCGCTCGACCTGCACATCGGCCCAGGGACCTTCAAGCCCGTCCAGGTGGACGATCTCGCGGCGCACCCGATGCTCGCCGAGCGGTACGTCATCAGTCCCGAAGCAGCCATGACGATCAACGGGAGGCGGGAGGCGGGAGGGCGCGTCTGGGCAGTGGGGACGACCGTGGTCCGGACGCTGGAGACGGTGGCGGCGCCCGACGGCACGATCCGGCCGGGCGCCGGAGACACGAGCCTCTTCATTTACCCCCCGTATACGTTCCGCGCCGTGGACAGATTGCTCACCAACTTTCACCTTCCCCGCTCGACGCTGTTGATGCTGGTGTGTGCGTTCGGGGGCCACGACGACGTGATGCGGGCATATGGGGAGGCGGTGCAAGCAGGCTATCGTTTCTACTCCTATGGGGACGCTATGGCAATTGTGTGAACGGGAAACTCGGAACGCGGAACGCGGAACAGAAGGACGAGCGCTTGTTCCCCGTTCCGAGTTCCGCGTTCCAGGTTCTTCCTGGCCCACCCATGTTTGAATTCACCCTCGACGCCACCTGCGGCCCCGCCCGCGCGGGCCGGCTCGCCCTCCCCCACGGCACCGTGCTCACCCCGGCGTTCATGCCGGTCGGGACGCAGGGCACCGTGCGCGCGCTGTCGCCGCAGGACCTGCGGGCCATCGGGGCGGAGCTCGTCCTCGCGAACACCTATCATCTGCACGTCCGTCCCGGGGAAGGAGTCGTGGCGCAGCTCGGCGGGCTGCACCGCTTCATGGCGTGGGATCGGCCGCTGCTCACCGATTCGGGCGGCTTCCAGGTGTTCTCGCTCGAGGGCTTCCGGCGCGTGAGCGAGGACGCCGTCGAGTTCCAGAGCCACGTGGACGGCAGCCGGCACACTCTCACCCCCGAGCGCGCCGTGGAGGTCCAATGGACCCTCGGCGCCGACATCGCGATGGCGTTCGACCACGTAGTGCCGGGCGGGGCGGACGAACCGACCGCGCGGGACGCCATGGAGCGGACGCTGCGGTGGTTGGAGCGGTGCGCGAGACGACATGCGGAGCTGACCAGAGGCGACGGAAAGACGGAAGGACGGAAGGGGGATGCACGGGAGGCGCCGGCCCGGACGCCACCCCCATTCCGACCTTCCGTCCTTCCGTCGCAGTCTCAGACTCTTTGGCCCATCCTCCAGGGTGGCTCTCATCTCGCCCTTCGCGCCGAGGGCCTGCAGCGCACGCTCGACCTCGGGCCCTGGACCGGGCTCGCGATCGGCGGGCTCGCGGTGGGCGAGCCGAAGCACATGATGTACGGCGTGCTCGACGCGCTCGCGCCCCGGCTGCCGGCCGCGTTGCCGCGTTATCTTATGGGCGTGGGGTTCCCGGGGGATCTGGTGGCGGCGGTGGAGCGCGGGATCGACCTGTTCGATTGCGTAGCGCCCACGCGCAACGGCCGCAACGGCTCGGCGTTTACACCGGACGGGCCGGTGAACATCCGCAACGCCGAGCATCGCGAGGACCCGCGACCGCTCGATGCGACGTGCGATTGCGAGACGTGCACGACGTTCTCGCGCGGCTACCTGCGCCACCTGTTCGTGGCCGAGGAGCTGTTGGGGCTGCGGCTGCTCTCGCTGCACAACGTGCGCTTCCTGATCCGGCTCGCCGCCGAGATGCGCGCGGCGATCGCGACGGGGGAGTTCCCGCGGTGGGCCGCCGCCTGGCGCCGCCGCTACACGCAACCGGGATCCACCTGACCATGCGCCCTTCGCTCCTGCTGTTCGCCCCCGCCGGCCAGACGAGCGGCGGGGTCGCCATGTTTGCGCTCCAGATCGGGGCGTTCATCGCGATCTTCTACTTCCTGCTGATCCGGCCGCAGCGCAGGCAGCAGGAGGACCACAAGAAGCTGCTCGCCTCCCTCCAGAAGGGGGATCAGGTAGTCACCTCGGGCGGTATCATCGGCGAGGTGATCCACCTGAAGGAGAATGAAGTGACGATCCGCTCGGGCGAGTCTCGGCTCGTGGTGATGCGCTCCAACGTGGCGAACATCGTCAAGCGGCCCGCGGCCGTCGAGGCCAAGCCGGCGTGACCGTCCGCCAGCTGCACCTGCTCGGCTCCCCCGTGCTGCGGCAGCAGGCGACGCCCGTGGCGCAGGTGGACGAGGCCGTGCAGCGGCTCGTGGACGACCTGTTCGAGACGATGCGCGCGGCGAAGGGCGTCGGTCTTGCGGCGCCGCAGGTCGGCGCGTCGCAGCGGGTGGCTGTCGTAGACGTGGGTGACGAGTCCCCGCCCCCGCTTGTGCTCATCAACCCCCGCCTGGTCGAGCCCAGCGCGGAGGTCGAGATCGCCGAGGAGGGATGTCTGTCGATCCCGGAGATCTTCGGCGACGTGGAGCGGCCGGTCGGCGTGGTCCTCGAAGCCCTGGATCGCGAGGGACGGCCCTACCGCGTGGCCCTCTCCGGGTTCAAGGCGCGCGCCGTGCAGCACGAGATCGACCACCTGGATGGCATCCTGTTCCTCGATCGACTGAGCGCGGTGAAGCGCGGCCTGTTGCTCGCCAAGTGGAGGAAGCTGCGCGCGGGGCAGAGCGGCTACCTGAAGGAGGTCACGCCGGAGCCGGCGGGCGAGCTCTAGTGCGGGTCGTCTTCTTCGGCACCCCCGAATTCGCGGTCCCCTCCCTCGAGGCCCTCACGGGCGAGGGGTTCGACGTGGTCGCGGCGGTTACGCAGCCGGACCGCCCCCGCGGCCGCTCGCGCTCAACCCTCGAGCCGTCTCCGGTGAAGCTTGCGGCCGAAGCCGAAGAGGTCCCCGTGCTTCAGCCGGAGCGCCCCACCGAGCCGGAGTTCGTGGCGCGGCTGCGCGAGCTAGCGCCCGACGTGGGAGTCGTGGTCGCTTACGGGCACATCCTCAAATCGGACCTGCTCGGGATCCCGAAGCACGGCATGGTGAACGTGCATCCGTCTCTCCTCCCGGAGCTACGCGGCGCCGCCCCCATCGAGTGGGCCATCATCAACGGTCTCACCAGGACCGGCGTCACGATCATCCGGCTCGACGAGGGGATGGACTCGGGCCCGATCCTGCACCAGATCCCCGAGGAGCTGCCGCCGGACATCACCGCCGGGGAGCTGGCCGCGCACCTCGCGGAGGTGGGGGCGGAAGCACTGGTCGAGGCGCTCGCGCTGCTGGCGCAGGGAACGATCCACCCACGCCCGCAGGACGATGCCCGCGCGACGTATGCCCCGAAGCTCACGCGCGACACGGCGCGTCTCGCATGGTCGGCTCCCGCGGAGCGGATCGCGCGCCTGGTGCGCGGGCTCGATCCCAAGCCGGGGGCGTGGACCGAGCTCGACGGCGCCACGGTGAAGCTGTTCGGGGCCGTGGCCGCCGACGGCCGGGGCGCGCCGGGCGAGGTGCTCCGGGCCGACGGCGGCCTGCTCGTCGCCGCCCAGGACCGCGCCGTGGCGGTGGAAGAGGTGCAGCCGGAGGGCAAGTCGCGCATGCCCGTCGCCGACTGGGTGCGGGGACGCGGCGTGCAGGTGGGCCGCCGCTTCCAGTGAAGCCGCCGCTGCCGCGGCTGCACGCGATCACCGACGAGCGCATCGCCCGCCGAGCGGACCTGCCTGAGGTCGCCCGGGAGCTCGCGGCCGGTGGCGGGGCTGCCATGGCTTTCCATGCTCGGGGCCACGGTTTGTCGGGCATGGAGCATTTCGATCTCGCTACCCGTCTATCCGTCTACCCGCCTACCCGTCTGTTTGTAAATGACCGCCTCGACGTCGCCCTCGCCTGCCGCGCCGCGGGGGTACAGCTCGGTGCCGCGAGCCTCGCCCCCGCGGACGCCCGCCGCCTCGATGCGCGATGGTGGATCGGCAATTCCGTCCACAACTTGGCCGAGGCGGAAGCCGCGCGCCTCGCGGGGGCCGACTATCTTGTATTAGGACCCGTTTTTCGGACCGCGACGCACCCCGAACGCGAGCCCGTGGAGCCCGGCACGTTGGGAGCGGTCGTAGCGCTCGGGCTGCCGGTGATCGCGATCGGGGGCGTGACCCGCGGGGGCGTGGCCGGCCTGAAAGCGGCCGGGGTGCACGGCGTCGCTGCGATCCGGGCGCTGTGGGACGCGGTCGATCCGGCGGATGCCGCGCGGCGCATGGTGCAGGAGCTAGGCGAATGAATGGAATAGAGGAAACGGTCAGCGTGGTGGTGAACGGCGAAGCCCGGGCCGTGGCCCGTGGCGCCACGCTGCTGGCGCTGCTCGAGAGCTTGGCGCTCGACCCGCGGACCGTGGTCGTGGAGCACAACCGCAGCATCGTGCGCCGGCCCGCGCTCGGCGACGTGCATGTCGCCCCGGGCGACGCGATCGAGCTGGTGCATTTCGTCGGAGGTGGCTGACGACGATGACCACTGCTGTCGAGCTGGCGAAGGACACTCCGTTCACGATCGGGGATCGGACGTTCCGGTCGCGCCTCATGGTCGGGACGGGGAAATACCGCGACAACGAGACGATGGTGCAGGCGATCGAGGCCTCGGGCGGCGAGATCGTCACGGTCGCCGTGCGGCGCGTGAGCCTCGACCGCGCGAAGGACGATGGGATCCTGTACCATCTCGATCCCAAGCGCTTCTTCCTGCTGGCGAACACCGCCGGCTGCTCTAGTCCCGAGGACGCGGTGCGGTACGCGCGGCTCGCGCGCGAGGCGGGATTCAACGAGTTCGTGAAGCTCGAAGTGATCGGGGACCAGGAGACGCTGCTCCCGGACGTGCAGGGGCTGCTCCAGGCCGCCGCCACGCTGGTCCGAGACGGGTTCAAGGTGCTCGCCTACACCAACGAGGATCTGGTCACCGCGCTGCGGCTCGAGGACTCAGGCGTCGCGGCCGTGATGCCCCTCGCCTCGCCGATCGGCAGCGGGCTCGGCCTGCTCAACCCGTACAGCGTCCGCCTCATCAAGCGCCGGCTGCACGTGCCCGTCGTGGTGGACGCCGGCGTCGGCACCGCGTCCGATGCGTGCGTCACGATGGAGCAGGGTGTCGACGGCATCCTGATGAACACGGCCCTCGCGGCGGCGCAGGATCCCGTGGCCATGGCGCACGCGATGCGGCTCGCGGTCGAGGCCGGGCGGGCCGCCTTTCTCGCCGGCCGCATGCCGCGCCGGGAAATCGCGGTGCCGTCATCCCCGCTCGGGGGGATGCTGGATTAAGGCAGCCACCGCCGCGCGCCGCGCGGCGCTCGAGATCCTGAGACAGGTGGACGCCGGCGCCACCTTCGCGGTGGCGCGCGACGGCCTCTTCGGGGACCTCGCCGAGCGCGACCGCCGGCTCGCCTACGAGCTGGCAGCCGGCGTGCTGCGGCTGCGTGCCGAGCTCGATCGGCTGCTGCCGCTCGCCACCACCGATCCCCGGCTGCGCGACATCCTCCGCCTCGGCGCCTACCAGCTGCGGCGCCTCACGCGCGTGCCGGCGTACGCCGCGGTGGCGACGAGCGTCGAGCTGGCGCGGGAGGCCGGAGGCGAAGGCGCGGCGGGGTACGTCAACCAGGCGCTGCGACGGCTGGCGCGGGAGGCGGGAGGCGGGAAGCGGGAGGCGGGGCGCACGCACCCCGAGTGGCTCGCGGAACGCTGGCGCAGGCGGTTCGGCATGGCCCAAGCCGCCCGCCTCATGGCGTGGAACGACACGAAGCCGCCCCTGACGTTGCAACCGGCGAGGGTAGACGGAGCCACTCTGCGCGCACGGCTCGAAGCAGCGGGATTCAGGGTAGAAGAAGCGCCGTATGGCGCCGGAGTCAGAGTGATCGGGGGAGGCGACGCATCCCGCCTCCCGCTTGCCGCGCAGCTCCCGGGCTTCGCCGAGGGCGCGTTTATTGTGCAAGACCCCGCCGCGGCGCTCATTTGCCGGTTCGTCGCAGCGCCCCCGGGTGCCCTCGTGTACGACGCCTGCGCCTCCCCGGGTGGCAAGGCGGTCGGCCTGGAGCGCCTCGGGGCCCGCGTCGTGGCGGGAGACGGCCGCCGCGACCGCATCGGCCGCCTCGCCGAGACCGCGCGCCGCGCCGGAGTGGCGATTCGCGTGATGGCAGCCGATCTTGTCACCGCCCCGCTCGGCTCCGCCCGGGTGGATGGCGTGCTGATCGACGCCCCATGCTCCGCCACGGGGACGATGGCGCGCCATCCCGACGCGCGCTGGCGGGTGTCGCCGCGCGGCATCGCACGCGTGGCGGAGCGGCAGCGCGCGCTGCTCGCGTGCGCCGCCGCGCTCGTCAAGCCGGGCGGCTGGCTCGTGTATGCGACCTGCTCCCTCGAACCGGAGGAGAACGCCGCACAAGTGGATGCGTTCCTCGGGCTGCACCCGGATTTCCGGCGCGATCCCCCGTTGCCTGGACCGGTTCCGAGTGCGCTGCTCACGAGCGCGGGCGACTTCGAGTCGCTGCCGCAGCGCGACGGCATCGACGGGGCGTACGCCGCGCGGCTGCGGAGGACCGGATAATGCGGGTGCGCCGGCACCTGCCGCCGATGTCGGAGTGGCGCTGGTCGCCCTCCCGCGTCGAGCGCGCCGTCGCGAAGCGCTGGGCGCTGTATGTGGTGAGTGCGATGTTGGGAGGATACCTGACCGCCTATCTGATCGTGTTCCCCGCGCCGCTGTTGCACGGACACGAAGTCGTGCCGCGCGTCGTGGGGCTGAGCGTGGCCGAGGCGTCGGCCGAGCTCAAGACGGCCGGCCTCCAGGTGCAGGACGGCGGTACGCAGCCCGACGCCACGACGCCGCAGGGGACCGTGGTGTGGCAGGACCCGCCCCCCGGCGTGAGCGCCCCCGCGGGTCTGCGAGTGACCCTGGTGTCGAGCGACGGACCGCCCAAGATTCCGGTACCGGACGTGACGGGGCTGGACGGGGGTCTGAGCCAGCGCCTGGTGGCGGCGGCCGGGCTCACGGCGGCGCCCGTGGAATCGGTCCAGGCCGCGTCGCCTCCTGGTATTACGATGCTGACGCGCCCGCCCGCGGGAACCCTGCTCCTGCCCGGCGCCCCGGTGACGGTCGTGGTGAGCCGCGGTGCGCCGACGATCCCGGTGCCGGACGTCCTGGGGATGTCGCAAGCCGACGCCCGGACGCGGGTCGAGCTGGAAGGGCTGCAGCTCGGGTCGGTGACGCGGCGGCGGACGCCGAAGGCCAACCCGGGAACGGTCGTGGCGCAGCAGCCGGCGGCCGGGACGCTGGCAGCGCCCGGCACCGTGGTGGACATCGTCGTCGCTCGGAGCCCGTGATGACCAACGGCATTCGCATCGCCCCCAGCGTCTTGAGCGCGGACCTCATCCGGCTCGCGGACCAGGTCCAGCAGGCCCTGGCCGGCGGCGCGGACTGGCTGCACGTGGACGT
>WNGP01013543.1_pt1 | contig 12070 bp, 8 predicted proteins | sample 5407671 | NCBI WGS metagenome assembly WNGP01 (sample SAMN13153381, study PRJNA577476) | soil metagenome | isolation source: 40 cm soil or saprolite under Garry oak tree replicate 2 | place: USA:California | collected 2016-06-15 | reverse complement strand
CGTGGCGGGCATAGACGCGGATATAGAAAATCCCGGATTCCATCGAGTGGTGTTTCATCCGCAGTTCAGTGCCGAGCTTGGCGAGGCAGAGGCCAGCTACGAATCCGCATACGGTGCGATCGGCTCGCACTGGAGAGTGGAGAATAAGAACACAGTCTGGAGCGTTACGATTCCAGCCAACACAACGGGCGTGCTTTATTTCCCCACAAAGGCTCAAATTCGAGAGGGCAGCAACGACATTGCGCATAGCGGGGCAATCAAATTTGTTCGGACGGAAGGGAATTCGGATGTGTATGAGGCAGGCGCTGGAACTTACGCGTTTCGATTTTAGGCGCAGGCCAGCGGGCAGATGAGATGAGAACCATTTCTCTTGCGACGGGCAAGTTTCGAAAGTTGATGTGGCTAATTCCGGGATCGCTGCAGTTCAACGCGCGGCGGCAGTCTTAGATTCGTTTGCAATTCCGACATAGTTTCCGTATCCGACCACTACGGTCGAAAGGATCAGAACGAACAAACTCAACGCCACAAGGATTTTTGTACGGCGCCCGGTTCCGTTCCACTCGCGCAACGCGATACCCCAGAGTGTACTGAAAATCATGATGCTAGCCATGTGGAGAGTCCAGCTGGAGAATTTATAGTGGCCCATCTTGGTCTCACCCATGGTGTAGAAGAAGAACTGCAAGTACCAAGTGATCCCGGCGATTGCCGAAAATACATAGTTCATCAGCATCGGGGCATGGTTGGGCGCCGCCTCCGTAGAACCGCTGGCCTTCGCCATCTCTTCCGCCGGAGCGTCGGTGACTGTTTCGAGTGGCGGACCCGAGAGTAGATTTTGACGGATCTCTGAATTGAGGTACTGATAGCCCGTGCGATTGCGGATATTGAGGGTAACGCACCAGATGAAATTCGTCGTAAATCCGCCCAACAAGACAACGACCAGTACTGGCAGGCCTTGCCACAGAGGCGGGGTGCCGTGACGAATGGTCATTCCTTTGATGGGATCGCCCGCTGCCAATCCATAAGCGAAGCACGCGCTCATTACGCCTGAGAAAGTGGCTACCAGCAGTCCTTTCTTCAGGTCGAATTCCTTGATGGACAGGCGTTTTTGCTCTTGTGACAGTTCTTTTTCCTTGGACATTCCTGCGGTGCCGGCAAAGACGATTCCAAACAGGCATATGGCGACACCGATAAGGATAATGAGTCCAGAATGGGTGCCCAGGACTTCAGTTCTAAATTGTCCGCGGAAGATCGGCGGCATCAAAGTTCCGAAAGCTGCTGTATATCCGAGGGCAACGGCCATTCCGAGAGACATACCGAGGTAGCGCATTGTTAAGCCGAAGGTGAGTCCCCCGAGTCCCCACAACAGGCCGAAAGCATAAGCCCAAAACAGACTGGTGAGAGGTGATTCCCTGAGCACGGCAAAGAGATCGTGGGTGAGGACAAGAGCCAGCAACCAGGGTGCAATGATCCAACTGAAAAAACCTCCGACAAGCCAATAAGTTTCCCACGCCCAATGTTTCACCCGGCGATAGGGGACGTAGAAGCTGCCAGAGGCCAAACCGCCGAGCCAGTGCAGGAAAACCCCGAGGATAGGATTGGGCACGAGGAAGATTCCTTTCCCTGAGCGAACGCGGAGGCCACCGGCAGCCGCAAGGCCACGCTGGCTGAGAACTCTAATTGCAACCAGAACGACTGGTCAATACGAAAGAAGTCCATCTATTGAAACAACGGGATCGGCTGGCGCTAGGGTATACTTTCGCTCGTCCAATTGTGTGTAAACCTAATGCACCGAACTAGCTCCAAGGCGCGCCCCGCTCGGCTTTACCTCATCCCAGTGCTCTCCAAAGCACTGGATATTCTCGAATTGCTGCAGGTTGAGAACCAGCCGAAATCCCTCGAAGAGATTTACCGGCGGACGAAAATTTCGAAAACGACCGTCTATAGGATTCTGAAAACGCTGACGCACAGAGGGTACCTCGGACAGTCCGAGAACGGACTCTACAGGTTGGTGTCCCGACCTAGGAAGGTGCGCTTCGGCTTTGGCGCGCAGTCGCGCGAAATGCCGTTTTCCGAGGCGGTGCGCGAGAGTTTGGCAGCGGCGGCCTCCTCCGCCGGGGTGGACCTGCTGGTCCTGGACAACAAGTATGACGCCGCAGCCGCAGTTAAGAACGCCGAGGAGTTTGTGAAGCAAAGGGCTGATCTGGTCATTGAATTTCAAATCGACCAGCGGATAGCGCCGATCATTGCGGACAAGATTCACGGCGCGGGAATCCCGCTGATCGCAGTCGATATACCGCATCCACATGCGACATTTTTCGGTGTGGACAATTACAGAGTTGGGCACGAAGCTGGCAATTTTCTCGCCCAACATTCGAAAAATCTGTGGGGTGGAAAACTGAGTTGGGTGGTTGGATTAGATATTCAAGAAGCCGGGCCTCTCGTCCACAGCCGGATTACAGGCGCTTTTGCCGGGATCCGATCGAAATTTCCAGGCTTACGGGATGAAAACTATGTTTTGTTGAACGGAGAAGGTTTGCGGGGAAGGAGCCACCGCTTGATGGCTGACTTTCTGAAGCGTCACCCTGCGCAGCATGGTGTGCTCGTTGCCGCGGCGACAGATACGAGCGGACTGGGGGCGCTACAAGCCGTACGGGAAGCGAAACGCGATAAGGATGTAGCGATCGTTGGACAGGATTGCATTCCGGAAGCGCTGGATGAAATGAGTATTCCGGGCAGCCCTTTCATCGCCTCCGTATCGCACGAGGCGAGCAGTTATGGACCACAATTGATCGAATTGGGTCTAGCAATTTTGAACGGCCAAATCGTGTCTCCCTACAATTACGTCAAACACAAACTCATCACTTCTGCGTCGCTGACCAAAAAGATGCGTGCCGCCAGGTAGATGGTCTGTTCCACTATTGAAATAATTATCCTATTGCACCGAGCTTTCCAATTCGATACTGTCGAATTTCGAATCGCGGAATCGGGTGTTGGATTCAGTCACGCTATACGATCCCCTGCGCCATCTCTAAGGGCACTTGTTGATGAAGACTCAGGAAACTCTTCGCTATCTAGAAGATCGATGGGATGAGGACTTCGCCCGAAAGCTCGATGCGCCTGAACTCTTGCGCTACCGCTCCAATATACTGGGCTCCGATCTTCGAATCACAAATTTCGGCGGTGGAAACACCAGTTCGAAAATTGAGGAATCCGATCCACTCGACGCTACAAAACGCGCGGTCCTTTGGATCAAAGGAAGCGGCGGCGATATTGGGAGCATTCAGCGAAACGGTTTCGCGTCTCTCTACCTTGACAAGCTCCATGCCCTGAGGAATCGGTATCGCGGCGTACAGTTCGAAGATGAAATCGTCGAGATGTATCCTCTCTGCGCTTTCGGCCACAACACCGTCGCCGCCTCAATTGATACTCCGCTGCACGGATTTCTTCCATTCGAACACATTGACCACCTTCATCCGGATTGGGGCATCGCGCTTGCAGCCGCTGCCAATGGCAACGAGAAGATGCGCGAGTTCAACCGCCTTTTCGGGCACAAGCTGATCTGGTTACCCTGGCAACGCCCGGGTTTTGAATTGGCGATGATGCTAAGGGACGCGGTTGAGGCGAACCCGGGCTGCGACGGAGTCGTTCTGGGTGGGCATGGCCTCTTTACCTGGGGAAGCACGCAGCGTGAATGTTATTTGAATACGATCACCATCATCGACCGGCTCGGTCAATTCATTGTTGATCATATCGAGCGAAGAGGCTCTGATCTATTCGGTGGCAAGCGGCACAGCGCACTGCCAAATTACCGTGAATTGGCGCTGGATATTTTTCCGTTTGTGCGCGGGCGTGTTTGCGATAAACAGCGGATGATTGGCCACTTTAACGATCTTCCGGAGATCTTACGATTTGTAAATTCCCCAGACGGTGAGAAGCTCGCGCACCTCGGAACAAGCTGCCCGGATCATTTCATTCGAACAAAAATTCGCCCGCTGTTCGTCCAGTGGGATCCTTCGACTAATTTGATCGGATTAAGGGAGCACATCGATGTCGCTCTTATTCGATATCGGGAAGAGTATCGCCAATACTACAAATCATTTGCGAAAACCGATTCGCCGGCGATGCGTGATCCTAGTCCGACTGTAATCCTGATTCCGGGCATCGGCATGTTCAGTTTCGGGAAGACCAAGACGGAGGCCCGCGTCTCCGGAGAGTTCTACACCAACGCAGTCCATGTAATGGAAGGCGCCACGGCACTCGGCGCCGGCGACACGCCGAAGGCGCTTCCTCAAGCCGGGCCCGCCGCATCGACCGACGCCTTCACAGTGCATTCGAACTATGTGGCATTGCCTCCGTCCGAAGCTTTCCGCATTGAGTATTGGCAGCTAGAGGAAGCGAAAATTCGGCGGCAGCCGCCGGAAAAGGAACTCAGCCGGCGAATTGCATTTGTGGTTGGCGGCGGAAACGGTGTGGGACGCGAGACGGCTCTTCTGGCCGCCCAACGCGGAGCTCATGTCGTCGTGGCCGACCGCGATCTGGAAGCCGCAAGAACGACGAGCTTAGAGGCGCAGAAGATCGCAGGAAAGGAATCTGCATCGGCAGTCTCGATTGATATTCGTGAGCGTGAGTCCATCCGCAATGCTTTGCGGGAGGTTGTCGGTGCCTACGGCGGGCTCGACATCATTGTGAACACTGCAGCCATTTTCCCATCCTCACCCGACGGACAAATTAGTGATCGTCAGTGGGGCGAGACCTTGGATATTAATGTTACGGCGAATCACCGGTTGCTTGAGGAGTCCGGCGGAATCTTAGGCGAACAGGGGCTTGACGCGAGTGTGGTTCTCACAAGCTCGGCCAATGCAGTCGTTCCGAAGCACGGAAGCGAGGCTTACGATGTGAGCAAGGCGGCGGTCAGCCATCTTGTCCGTGAATTCGCGATTTCCCTTGCGCCCAGGGTTCGCGTAAACGGCATTAGTCCGGCCACGGTTGTGAAAGGCTCGACCATGTTCCCGCGTGACAGGGTGGTGGCCTCGCTCAACAAATATAAGATTCCACACGACTCCTCTGCCTCGGATGGACAGCTTCGTACTTTGCTCGCCGAATTTTACGCCCAGCGCACGCTTACACATCAGCCGATTGATCCGAAGGACTGCGCTTCCGCAATCTTGTTCCTGGCAGGCCCGCAGTCGCGCTGCACCACCGGGCACCTGATTCCGGTAGACGGTGGCTTAACCGAGGCTTTCCTTAGATAGGCATCGACGGTGTTCGTGTCATCGAGAAGGGTTTTATGCAGCGGTCAGCGGGCAAAGCATCTCTTGTTGCAGTGGATCTAGGGGCACAAAGTTGCCGTGTATCGATCCTGCGCTGGAAACAGGGCGTTCCACAAATTGAAGTCATTCATCGTTTTTCAAACGCTCCTATCTCGACTGCCACGGGACTGTACTGGAACATCGACGCCATATTCGAGGGCGTAAGCACTGGCCTGAGAACCTGCGCGGAGGCCGCGCCCGAAGGAGTCGCATCGATCGGAGTGGACGGGTGGGCTGTTGACTATGTGCGCCTGCGGAGTGACGGCAGCCCATTCGGAAATCCATTTTGTTATCGGGACGAGAGAACGGCAAAAGCAATGGCGGAAGTTCACCGCCTCATTTCCCCGGGCAGGATCTACTCACTTACAGGAATACAACTGTTGAGCTTGAACACGCTCTACCAGCTTTACGCCGACAAGCTGGCAGGCATCGATTCCGGCTCCCGTTGGTTGAATCTTCCCGAGTACGTCACGCATCTCCTTGGCGGGAAACCGGTGTCCGAGTACACGAATGCTACGCACACGCAGCTGGTGACGCTCGGAACAAGGAACTGGTGTGATGAGATCTTTCAGGCCACCGGCTTAGAGAAGGCGGCCGCGCCTGAAATTGTGCCCACGGGATCAATTGTCGGAACACTGAACGGGCCATTGAGCACATTGCCTGCTTTCTGCGGCACGCGACTGATCGTGCCCGCCTGCCATGACACAGCTTCTGCCATTGCTGCGATTCCGGCCAAAGGCGAAGACTGGGCCTTTATCAGCTCTGGCACCTGGTCGCTTGTCGGGACGGTGCTGAATTCGCCGTGCATTACGAAAGAGGCTCGCGAATTGAACTTCACGAACCTTGGAGGCGTCGGTGGAACTACCTGTTTTCTCAAAAATGTGAATGGTATGTGGCTCCTCCGCCAGTGCATGGATGAATGGGAACGTCTCGGCCAGCATTGGACCTTGCCCGATCTTATTCGACAATGCGCTGAGATTACGGGGAAAAAGCTCAAGCGTCTGTTCATCGTTGGCGGCGGGAGCAAGAACACGTTCCTAAACCGGTTGACAGCGGAATACAGCAGGCTCGAAGTCGTCCCCGGTTCAAGCGAAAGCACGACGATTGGTAACTTCGCTATTCAAATGGCAACTCTACAGGACGACGGGAGTTCATCGCACAACGTGACCGCAGCAAGGGTTGCTGAGATTGCGCAGACAATATCATTCAACTCCACGCCGATTTTAATGGACGAGGACAAACAACCAAGGGAACTTGATGCGCGTACCCAGGTAGGGCAGACGGAGACTTCACGATGAAGGACAAATTGATTGAAGTAGCATATGCGGCCTTGGACCGACTGAAGATCGAACTCCCATCGTGGGGTTTTGCCAATACCGGCACTCGCTTCGGAAAATTCGTTCAACCCGGTGCCGCCACAACACTTGAGGAGAAATTCAGCGATGCCGGTCAGGTGCACTCCATCACTGGCGCTTGCCCTACTCTTGCCTTGCACGTGCAATGGGATGTTCCTAACGGCCTCAAAGATGTAAGCGAAGTAGAAAAGCTGAGCAAGAAATTCGGCATTCGTCCGGGATCGATCAATCCGAACACCTTTCAAAATCAGGAATACAAATACGGGTCCGTCGGTAATCCCGATCGAAATGTTCGCCGAATGGCGGTCAGCCACATTCTGGAGTGTGTTGCGATTGCCGACGCATTGAAGTCCAGGGATGTTTCTCCCTGGTTTGCGGATGGCTCCAACTATCCTGGTTCGCAGAACATCCGCAAGAGAATCGGATTCTTCGAGGAGAGCTTAAAGGAAATTCACCGGGCACTGAGGCCCGGCCAGCGCCTGCTGCTTGAATATAAACCGTTTGAGCCCGCGTTCTACCACACCGACGTGGCCGATTGGGGGATGGCGTATCTCTTAGCGAAAGAAGCGGGCCCACAGGCATTCGTTCTTGTGGACACCGGCCATCACTATCAAGCTCAGAATATAGAACAGATTGTCGCGTGGCTGCTCCACCGCGGGATGATCGGGGGTTTTCATTTTAATGACCGCCGGTACGCGGACGACGACTTGACCTTGGGGTCTATAGACCCGTATCAGGTGTTCCGCATATTCCACGAGATCCAGATGTTCGAATGGGAAGACGGCAGAAGAGCGGACATTGCGTACATGGTGGATCAAAGCCACAACCTAAAAGGGAAAATTGAGGCGATGATCCAAACTGTCTGCACGGCGCAGGAGTTATACGCACGTGCTGCCCTCGTCGATCACGAGCGGCTGGCGAAATTCCAGGAGCAATGTTGCCTTGTTGATGCAGAAGAGACTTTGCGCGGAGCTTTTTGGCAGGACACGCGTTCGATCGTAAAGGAATGGCGTAGAGCGAAAGGTCTGCCCGACGATCCTCTGCAGGCATTCCGGCAGAGCGGCTATCTCGAGCGAATTGTGCGCGAACGCAGCGAAAAGAATATTGGCATAACGCCTAGCTACGCGTGATTGCCCTGCCACTCTCCATTCGCTTCGGAGATGCAGCAGCTGTCGGCGCCGTTGGCTCATTCGAAAACTGAAGGAAGCACTTAGGACGGTGTAAATTTCCTGCTTCAGTCCTCCATCGGCAATCCGACGTAATTTTCTGCGAGAGTCTGCGCGGCGGCGCGAGAGCTGGTGAGGTAATCGAGTTCGGCGACCTGGCGGCGCTGATCAAACGGACTGTCATTTGCAAAACGGTGCAGCAGGGACGTCATCCACCAGGAGAATCGTTGGACTTTCCACACGCGGCGCAGGCAGATTTCCGAGTAGCGAGCGAGCAGCTCCGTTTTTTGATTTGTGTAATATTCTCCCAGTGCGCGGGCCAGCACTCTCACATCAGCCACGGCAAGATTGAGTCCCTTTGCGCCTGTCGGCGGCACGATGTGAGCCGCATCGCCCGCAAGAAACAACTTGCCGAACTGCATCGGCTCTGTCGTGATATGCGTAAATTAATTCGTGCGACGATGGCGGCGCTTGTGCCAGAATGCCCAGCCACCCGAATGGATAAGTTCGATCGTAAAGCTTCAACACTCCTTCCGGAATTGACGGACGGCAGACGCCATGGAATCCGTCGCATCCCGCAATGAAATCGCATTCGAGTTGCTCGGAAACTCCGCTCGCACGGAAATAAATTGTCGGTGATGTGCTTTCCAGATCTTCAACCGTGACCTCTTCTGCTTCGAAATGGATTGGCCGATCCAATGCCAACCGGGCTGCAATCAGATCCTTGATGACTTCGTGCTGCGCGTAAATCGTGACGCACTTTCCATTCGTGAGTTCACGAAAATCGATCCGGTGACCACGTCCTCCGAAGCGAAGTTCGATACCACCATGCTGGAGGCCCTGCCGCTTCAGGCGTTCCCCCACGCCGAGTTCGTGCATCAGGTCAACGGTACCTTGCTCAAGCACTCCGGCGCGGATACGTTCTTCAACATACCTTCGGCTGTGCATTTCAACGACCACGCACTCAATTCCCAGACGCTCGAGCAAGTGCGACAAGAAAAGCCCAGCGGGACCGGCTCCAATGATTCCTACTTGTGTGCGCATTTTTTTGTTGCTTGCATATTTCGCGGCGGGGGAATTCGAGCTGAAACGCTGCAAACTTCTGAACCTCCAAATGAACTGATGAAAACGATACTCCACCTGGTACTGGATTCCAACGAGGCGAGCGCTCGCCGTTCATAAAGTTCTCTTCGAAAATAGTTCTCCCGCTCCACAACCGAATCCACTAGAATGCCGCGCTGGCAAAGCCTCTCCACATGTGCGGATTACAGAAAGTGGACGCGCAACTTTGCCGAAAAGGTGCCAACGATGCAACTAAATTCAGTCCTTCTTCGCAGCACAGTAGTCGCAGCGTTAGGTGGACTGCTGTTCGGCTTCGACACTGTGGTAATCTCCGGTACCACTCAGGCGCTCACCGATCTCTTCCACCTTTCACCGCTCGCGCTGGGCGTGACCGTATCGAGCGCGCTCGTCGGCACCATCGTTGGTTCCATGCTGGCCGGGATACCCGGTGACGCATATGGCCGCCGCGATAGTCTGCGAATCCTTGCCGTACTCTATTTTGTTTCCGCGATTGGATGTGGCTTTGCCTGGAATTGGACGGCGCTCGTGGTATTTCGAGTTATCGGCGGCCTCGCGATCGGCGGGTCGTCGGTTCTCGGTCCGATGTATATCGCCGAAATTGCGCCGGCAAAATATCGCGGCCGCCTCGTTGGGCTCTTTCAATTCAACGTGGTCTTCGGAATTTTGCTCGCATATTTCTCTAACTATCTTATGGGCATCCTAAACCTTGGCGCTGCAGAGTGGCGCTGGAAACTTGGCATTGCGGCACTTCCTGCTGCATTCTTCCTGGTCATGCTGTTCGGCATTCCGCGCAGCCCGCGTTGGCTTGCGAAAAAACAGCGCATTGACGAAGCGCGGGAAGTGCTTCGAATTACAGGCGAAGAAAATTATGAACAGGAATTGCAGGATATCGTCGCATCGATCGATGCTGACCACTCCGCGGGAGATTCGCTCTTCAGCGGCAAGTACGGCTTTCCCATTTTTCTTGCCGTGTCGATTGCCATGTTTAACCAACTCTCCGGCATTAACGCGATCCTTTATTACTTGAATCAGATTTTTGCTCAAGCAGGCTTCAATAAGGTTTCCTCGGACCTTCAGGCCGTTGCCATAGGCGCTACAAACCTCATTTTTACAATGATCGCGATGACGCTCATCGATCGTATCGGCAGAAAGAAATTGTTGCTCACAGGCGCGGTCGGAACTGCGTTGTGTCTGGCGGGAGTGGCGTACGTTTTTCTGTCGCACAGCCACGAAAGTCTTCTCGTGGCCTTGCTGGTCTGTTACATCGCGTTCTTCGCGTTTTCACAGGGGGCCGTGATCTGGGTGTATATCGGAGAAGTGTTTCCGAATCGCGTCCGCGCTGCGGGCCAAAGTCTTGGCAGCTTTACGCACTGGCTCATGGCCGGAATCATCTCACTGGGATTTCCGGCGGTGGCCGCAAAATCCGGTGGCTACCCGTTCATCTTTTTCTCGGTCATGATGGCCTTGCAGTTTTTTGTCGTCCTCATCTGGTACCCGGAAACCAAGGGCATCACGCTTGAGGACATGCAGAAAAAACTGGGCATCGCATAGATCGCCAAAAAACAGTGCGCTTACCTCTCGTGGCGCAAGGCTGTTTTAGTGCTTCGTTTTCTGCGCTGGGTTAGTGAAATGAACGGTCACCGTCTGCTTTTGTGTTTCTGCGGCTCCGCTGGCCGCCGGAAATGTCTCTTCGATCGAGCCGTCAGCTCTCAGTTGTGCGCCATCGATGGATTTGATTTGCTCTCTGCCCCAAACCGAAAGTACATACGTGTGGCCCGGCAGTCCTTCCGTTTCGAGCGTCAATGCATCGCGCGAGGCACTCCAGGTCTCGGACGGAACGCGCAATCCCTGGCTCGCGGTGCCAAGCAGTGGTAGATGCCCCGTATAAGTGACCGCAAAATCATTTCGCAGCCGGATCTTTATTGTGTTGGTGCCAGATACCAGATTGGCTTCTACGACTACGTGCTGGTCAGTGGAGTGCGGCTCCAGATGAAACTGCGCGGGCTGGCCATTTAAGGTAACGCCGAGCACTTGTGCCCGAGGGCTCACAGCCGGCTGCAACTCTATCTTGAGTTGTGCAGGGCCTTTGCGTTCCACGATCAAAGTCATTGAATCGGCTGTACGAGAAAATTGCAAATCGACTGAGTCTGCTCCTGCCGCGGCCTGGTGAACGGAGAACTCTTTCCAGTCTGCCGGCACATGCGGCGCGAAGATTAGTCTGTGATCCTGTGCGTCAAATTGCAGGCCGAACATTCCGCGCAGCACCGGGCTGATTACCATCGCCGCTGACCAGATCTGGTGTGGTGAACTTGTTGACAGCGGCTGATAGTAATCACCGGACAAAACCTCTGTCACGTGTCCGGGCGACCCATCCAAGGCAAGCAATGCGTTCGCGCGCAAGTTGTCGTAGGCAGCCTGCGGCTTGTGATAGCGATATTCGCCCACTGAAGCCCAGCCAGTGAATAGCGGCCACACCGAGCCGTAGTGATATCCGCCACCACTGTATTTCGGTGCGTGGTTCGAAATGATGCGCATGCCCCAATCGGTCTCGTGATCGGGTTTGGATAATTCCACGATCGTTTGTTGCGACTTGTCTTCGTCCGTCAGGCCAAACCACATCGGCACGGTTGTGAGGACTGTCGCCTCGTCGACGCGCTTGTTGTCGCGATCGATCGCAAACGCGAAAATCTTCTTTTCTGGCGACCAGAAAGCGTCGTTTAGTTGTTTCTGCTCCCGCGCGAACTCTTCTGTCAGCGACTTTGCTTCCGCGTCTTTCCCAGTAAGTTGTGAAAGGTGTGCCAGCGACCGGATCGCCGCGACTGCCGCGCTGCTTTGATAGAACTCGCTCTCGATTGGCAGGAGCGGTCCTCCTTCGATCCATCCATGTCCGACGCCGAAATTCTTCGGAAATCCGTTGGCATTGTAGGTGGATCGCAGAAATTCATAAGCTTTCGCGATGTGTGCCCACTCTGACTTTGCAAATTCAAGGTCTCCGCTGGTACTCACGTAATCATCTACAGCCACGAGATACAGCGGCGTCGCATCCGCCGAAGCGAACGCGTACGGATAGCCTTTGAACCAGTCAACAAAACTGGCACCCTGCGCTATCTCGTGAGGAATCTTTCCATCCGCGCGCTGAAACTTCGCGATGAATTCG
>WNGP01004150.1_pt1 | contig 12074 bp, 13 predicted proteins | sample 5407671 | NCBI WGS metagenome assembly WNGP01 (sample SAMN13153381, study PRJNA577476) | soil metagenome | isolation source: 40 cm soil or saprolite under Garry oak tree replicate 2 | place: USA:California | collected 2016-06-15 | reverse complement strand
TCCTCCAACGCGAAACACATACGCGCTTGCTTGCAGCAGACACTCATGGAAGTCATGCCAAGGCTGCATGCTAGCTCGGCCAAAGGATCTCCCACCATGACACTGCTATCCGGATGCACCTTGTCCACTTGCTCTCCTCTCGAACGGGTGTAAGGTAGACTGAGAGCGAGGTACAAATGAACTGCCCTTTTCTCTCAGTCCCCTCCCGAATGAAGTAGGGAGCCAGCGCGTTGCCTCAGCTATCGACTCGGAAGAGCGTTTCTCAAAGGTCGTCACGCTCTGAGACTACCCAACTCGTTCGACTTCGGCACGTTTCCAACTCCCCGCCGAGTAGCCGGAGGGCGTTACCGCCCTCAAGCCCTCTAAGAACGGCACGAGCGAGTTTCCCCGCATGCCGCTCAAGCCGAACTCCCGCCCCTTGCGGGACGCGGTTTCGAGACGGTTAACCCTTGGCGGTGAAGTTTGTCGTGGCATTCAGGATGGAGTAACACTTGGTTCTCTCACTCATTTCCACCTCCGAGACTTCGCCACACGATGTGGTGGCTATGCCATCCCGTCAGTTTGGTGATCTTTCGAGAACAGAGTGGGCAAAGACCGTGCTGCTGTTTCCAGAGAGCCAGTAACTTCCGTCTTCCCCGAAGGTTGTGCACCGTTTTCACGTCAAGACGTTTCTCAAAGTACAGTTCCCATGCAGGGTCATAGGGATTGGCTTCACTCTGAATCTTGGCATGTCTTTCAATGGAGATACTTCTCATCTTGAGGAGTCGGATGGGATGAACTGCTCCATCTCGTCCAAGCACCTCGCCTGAGAAGACCCAATGATCTCCTCCAATGGAGTGGAAGTATTTCTTCCTGATCCAGGTGTGGGATTTCTTGGGATGTCTGCGCTTAGCCCATTGCCACACCATCGTGAAAATGGCGTGGTCCACTTTCGTGAAGGTTTCCTTGCTTACGATATGGTGGTGATAATTGGCCCAGCCCCGGATTTTCGGGTTGAGTTGTGCTATCAGATGCCCGGCCACCGCTTGCTTGTCATCCTTCACAAGCTTTCGGATGTGCTCTAAGAACGCTTTCACGTTCTTTTGAGAGGGTTTGATGAGGAGTTTCCCTTTGTACTTGCGGACATGCTGTCCCAGAAAATCAAAGCCGTCCTCAATATGAGTGATGAGGGTTTTCTCCGGGGAGAGTTCCAACCCTCGCTCCTTCATGAATTGCTTCACTAAGGGCTTCACTGTTTGTTCCAGAACTTCTTTCGATTTGCCGGTGATAATGAAATCGGAAGCTGTGCGTACAAAGTTCACTTTCTCCTTGCTACTTCCTCGATGGGATTTGGGAAAGTGTTCTCGTAATTTCCTCTCAAGGCCATCTAAGGCCATGTTGGCAATCACGGGGGAACAAATCCCCCCTTGCGGGGTCCCTTCTTCGGTAGCATAGAGGACGTGCTTATCGATGAACCCTGCTTTCAACCACTTGCCTCCGTATGGTTTTGTCCATGGGAATGTGTGCTAAGAGCCAGTCATGCGAGATTTTGTCGAAGCATGATTTGAGGTCTCCCTCAAGTATCCATTGCGCTGAGTTGCGTTGGCACAGGTCTGTGAAGCATTGCTCGATGGCATCTGCTGGAGATCGTGCTGAACGGAACCCGTAGGAATTGGAGTCCCCAAGCGTTTCCGCGATGGGGTCCAATGCCAGAAGATAGAGGGCCTGCATGGCCCTGCACGACATGGCGGGAATGCCTAACGGGCGCAATTTATGATTACTCTTGGGTATATACACGCGCCTCAATGGCTGGGGACGGTAGCCCCTTTGTCGAAGCTGGTGTATAGCTGCCATTTTCTGGCTTGGCATGGTCCATGTGACCTTATCCACACCAGATGTTTTCCTGCCTTGGTTTTCCGTCACTCGTTTGACGGCAAGCGCTTTGCCGCTAAAGGAGTGGGTTAACAAGTGTTGCAAGGCTTTCACCTTGCCCCATCTGCCTTCCTTCGTTGCCTGGACAATACGGGCTTGGAGCCGACGCACGTTTTTGCGGACGGCATTCCAATCAATGGATTGCCACTCCTCTTTGTCGTGGGAAACCGCACCAGCCTCCGTGCCTGTCGAAGCAGGGGTGTTGGCCGTCATCTGCTTGTCTCCTTTATCGGTTACTCAAACGATCTCGTCCTGAAAGACCAGATGGACGTCTGCTCGCTTTCGCGTCGGGCGATGTTGTCTTGCGACTCAGCCCGTATCTGCTCCATTACAGAACAGCGTTCGCTTTTTCCATCCTCCTGTACCCACCGTTCTATCGGCTTTCCTTACGGGGAGCTTTCCCTTTCGGGAGAACGATGGGGTTTCCACGTTCCGCTTCTGTACCATGAATGACGTAGGTCCCGCCTGTTCGCCGGTGGCTCTGTTGTCTGCGACAGGATAGGGAAGAAAGTCCTGTACCCAGCCACGTCCCTTTTGGGTCAAGCCTCTCAGCACCTTTGGCTTGTTACCGGTTCACGACGTTTATCAGCGATGTACCTGAGTTGACCCTATCACTCGACCCTAGCTCCCGACCGCTTTGATGCTAGCAGTCGCGACCTCCCCTCACGGTTGAGTCGCCACCCATGCCAGGTGAGGCTTCATTGTCCCAAGAGCTTCCCACCCCTGGATTACTCCAAGCGCAGGTCTTGGTAGGGTACCAATGGCAGAACATCGGGTTGGGTCCTGATGACTCAGTCCCAACAGCTACAGAAGCGACTTCGTGTCGCAACTTCCCAAACTGTGCAGGCTACTTTCACAGCACACGGCTTTCCAGGCCTGAGACGCGAGTCTGCCTTGACCGCTTATCCCCTGATGGTTCGCGGCCTCCACCGCACGGTCGCGGACGTTCTCACAGCCCAGCGGTCCTTCGCCCTATCCTGGACATTACCCCAGGCATTTGATGCTACAATGACCGCTCTGTCACCATGAGGTAGAGTAGACGGCGGGCGAGGTCCCATCACTGGCCCTTTTCCCTGCGTCCCTCTCCGAACCGTGCGTGACCGTTTCCGCGTCACACGGCTCTCTGGTGGCGGCCTTTGCGTCAGTTCAGCCATTGCACATCACGTGCGCTTCCCCCTGCAAGACCGTCCACCTGGACTGCTCGCCTTGTGCGTGGCTTTCCCACGCTCGCAGGTTCGGCATAACTCTCACGACTACTATCAGTCCTCCGTCACCCTAGGCTCGCGCCAGTAGGTGATCCCACATTTCGTCACGATGGGACGTCCGAGCAACCGACGTAGGGCACCCACTCATCTCCTTCCTTGACCTCATCGGCCACCGCCCACAGTGAAGAGGTTGCAAGAGTCGCGAGTCTTAACTCCTGCACACTGTGGCACCAGACTCAGACGTGCTACCGGTGGGGGACACCTACAAGGCGCGAAACAAGACGATGTTCAATTCAACGTGGGAACGGGTGTACGAAGAGGGGTATCTGCTCCAATGAGACGTACACCCGGACAGCAGCCCGTAGTAATTGATGGAACGCCGTGTGACGGGAAACTGTTTTGTGCGAATGCCAGAGACTCCACCACTTCCCTGCACGGATCTCGTTCCCCTCGAGACCCTCTTGATGCTTCCTCCACTCGGCATCCTGTGCTTCCCCTCACCATTGTCTCTCGTGCGTCATCTCCTCGCACGGCTCATCTGGCTCCCTCCTCTGAGCGCGCAACGGGCCCTGGCCTGGTCCTGGTGGCGTCGTTGCCACCGAAGTGCTGCCAGCTATTACCAGACCAAACGTCGTCTGAAGGCCGGCTAATCCTGGCTTACTCTCCCCCCTGCTTTGTTGCCCACGGTGCTTTTCCCAGACTTCCCAGAATGTTCCTGGAAGTGTCGGAGCTCCAGGAATGGTCCTGGACATCTGGTTCGTGTTGTTTGCTGTCTTGTCTTGCTTCGACAGGAGTCCTGATCATGGTCCCCCTTCCTTTAGCAGATTGTGCCCGCATGTTGGGTATTCATCCTAAGACCTTACACCACTGGCTCACACAGGCCCCTGTACCTTTTACTGCTCACGCGAGGGATGCACGTATCAAATGTGTGACGGTGGACCAGCTGAAGCCGGGTGGCGAGATTGCATGGCCGCTCGCTCCAGCCTCTCCTGCGCTCCCAAAAGGAGCCTGTGTACTGCCTTCCTCTCAGGGGCAAGTTTCACCTTCGCAGGCAAAGGAGGTGGAGCACTTTCTCACTGCTGGTTCGTTGCCTCCCTGCTCCTGGCAAGAGGTTGACCTGATCCAGAAACTTTCCTGCCTGGAAACCAAAGTGATTACCATGCAGGAGCAACTCGCCCAGTTCGCTCTGACGCTGCTTCAAGAGCGGGAACGATCCGTTGAGCGACGGCTCTCAGCTCTGGAAACCATCACGGTTGAGCTAGTGGGAAGACCTGTCTTGCCCACACTGTTTCCAGAGCCGCAGGCCACAGGCACTGCACCAGAGCAAGCTTGCGCGCCTCATCAGCCGCGACAGCAAGAGTCCAGCAGAACAACGCGCTCGGTCTCGTCTGCCTCCTCTGATCGAATATGGTGCGGAGGCGGAGCTATGTGATCGTGAGTTCACAAGAAGACGAGCTGCATTTGGCCCCCGATACCCCTGAGTGGTTTGACTGGCTCGCCTCGCTCTCCTCCTTCCGCTTTGTTGGACCGCAGGGCCGCTTTACCGCCAATCGACAATCCGATCGGCGTGGTCCGACGCGCTTCTGGAGAGCTCATCGCTGCATTCGCGGACGTCCCTACAAACACTATTTGGGCACCACCGACCATCTGACCATCGCTCGCCTGAAGCAAGCGGCGGTCATCCTCCAATCTCGCATGGAAAAGCTCTAATTCACTGAGCTTTTCCATGCGGTCTGCCTTCCTGTCGCTTCAGAAAAGTGCCACTGTAGTGAGGTAAAGTCTACCTGGCTGGTGAATGGCACAATATGGGTCATGACAGCGTTCCACTCTTCTGCGGTCCATACCCCTGGCGAGAAGGTGAGCACCAAACTCTGCTTGCGCCACCGCACGATACGCACCACACAAGAAAAAGTCCATCTCTTCGGTCAGGTCACGACCAGTCTTGCTCGCTCGCGCTGGATCGTGACCCTCTTCTGCTCCTGTTCAATCTGAGAGAGCGCACGGGTTAGCGCCTCATCATCCTTTGTCGTCGTCGCCTTTTTCCTCTTCATTCTGGGTCGTTCCGGTAGGGAAGCGTGACGCGACGATAATCGAGAAGCTGTGGCACACTTTCCTGGGTAAGGGCTGACGAAACCTCCGCCAGGGGTGGGTACGCTATTGGCTTGCGCTTGAGCAGCCACACGATGAGCAGCAGCAGGCTGAATGCACCCAGCATGGCGATGATAGCGATAAGTTCTTCAAACATTTACCATTCCCCCTTCTTAGGTAGTTTCTTGGTATAACAGTACCGGTGCTCATCTTCAAAATTTGTAGACAGGGTTTTGTTTGGCAGCGGCGGTAGACCGTTTTTATGATATAAGTAAAATCCTTGGCTTTGATCATGAATTACCAACGTAAACTGAGATTTGAAACGTGGACTATTCACATTAATATGAGCTTGGTCAGGACTATTTTTCAAACGTTCTCCGACCAGCACCCAATCAACTAGACGCCCTGGGTTCTGAATAGCTTTACCCCAAAGATCACCTGACCCATTGTTAATAACGTTTTCCAAATGGATACCGGCCTCAGAGTCATCAGGGACATTCAAATAAGTATCTTCCAGTATTAGTCCCCCATTATAATGAGTTGCTAGATACACACCAGTTGTTAGTGTTTGTTTACACGAAAGACCATACTGACCATCCTCTACTGTGATAAGACCATTGTTCCATAACATGACGAACTGGGCTATGATAACCATTCCAAGTAGGCTATAGAGCATAATATTGATCAATAGCTTGGAAAGCTTGAAATTGATGTCAAACAGTGTTGCTATAAAAATTGAAGCTGGAATAACAGCTTCTGTACCAAAGCGTGTATTGAATATCTGGTTGCCTAACTCAGGCACAAAGAGAGCAACTTGTCCACTATAGAATGAGTAGGTATAAAACAACAATGGAGACAAAAATGAAAGCGCGGCCAGTATCTCAGGGAAATGTCGTCGCGAAGCTATAAACTTCACCAGGGATAAAATAGCAAAGACTGCTACAACTGGACCTAATATATCCATACAATCTGTGCCGTAGTAACGAACTGCCTGCACTATATTGTGACGATAAGGAAGGTTATTACCAAAGAACAATTGTGTTTGGATTTGTGATGAAAAAACACCTTGTTGGAAATAGAGTGGATTGCCAAATATAAACTTTTCCCATACTAACCACAGTACAATTCCAAAACCTCCCACCATACCAAATACAATGAGGTTCGCTTTAGTTTGTTTCCAACTCTGACGGCGCACCACTCCTATAAGAGCTACAAGAAAGAACATGGAAAGAAAAAGTGCCCACCCATCATAACGAGATAATGTTGCAAGAAAGGCTGTGGCCGCAGCTATAACCAGGTACCTTATTCTATCCTCTTGTGCCCAAACCATAAAGTAGTACCCTGCAATCGTAAAAGTAGCAAAACAGACTGGCTCTGAAAGCGGTGTAGTCTGAAGATAGAACACATTTGGGTTGCAAATAAAAACAAGTGATCCTATCAAGCTTGCAAAGTTATTTCTGGTAATCCTTCTTGCAGTAAGAAATATAAATATCGCCGCTGTGATATAGCAAATCATCGAGGGAATGCTACCAGCAAGACCTGTTTCCCAGAGATAATCGCTCCAGATAAATGGAATCATCAGCAAATGAGGTAATGGCAGCCACACTCCACCTAATTGCCCAAATCCTGGTGTAAGGCTGTCAATGACGCTTCGAGCGATCCTCATGTGGCTATAAGCGTCAGCATAGAGCAGAATATCATGATGCAGAAACGAATAGATCGTAGCGCATACACTTACAATTGACGCTACGATCCCTACTAGCCACAGCCAATAATCTGGAGTATGGGAGGACTTATCTTTAACTTTTGGGACAGGTAGTGGGATGGTACACATGGCTCGCAAAGCATTTGTGACGCTCATGACCTCTTCTGACAGAAACAGTTCTCGCCTCATTGCTGGACTTTTAATGGTAGCGATGCGAGCCAGCCTCCGGTCCTCCTCCTTCTGCGGCGATGAGGGCTGCGAGGTTGGCGGTTTCCAATCCTTATAGTCGAGAAGCTTGGTCATTCATAGAGTCCCCTTTGTGTATTTCTTTCGTTATTTTCATAACGAGTTGAAGTCTCGTCATCATACACAAAAAGGACTCTTGTACTAGTTCCTCGCCATCATCTTCCCCGTAGATTGCTTCAGGCACCTGGGAGACAATGAGGATCTGCGGGACATAGTAGACCCGTTCGGGCAGTATATAATACACGGGAGGCTCAGCAGGGTAAGGAGGAGGAGGGAGCATTTCAGGCTGCCTGCCGGTGAGTTTATCGTGGTCCCAGGGTGTATTGTCACTGAAACGCGAGATGATGTAGGCGATGAGGAGGCCGGCAGGGACCCCGAGCACAATGTGAAGAATGGCTGGCCTGATGGTCACTCTCCTTTCTTCTTTATCGAATGTGAGCCAATAGCATGCATACTTTCTCCCAGGCGATTGGGAGAGCCAGTGTCGTGTGATGGTGGCTCTCCCACAAAATGATATCATGCGTATGTGTATGTAAATTTTGGGATTAAACTGGTGATTTCTTTCTCATTATGCAGGTGGAAACATTCCTCTTTCTTTGGCTTGTGAGGCCATTTAAGAGGCAAATAGAAGAGAAAGAGCGAACCGATAATCACCAGGAGAATTAGAAAATTCAGCCAGTTTAATCCCAAAATTTACAGGTCAGCACCGACGAATTGACCGGAGTGCAGGCCCTGGAACGCAAGCATCCAGGACTGCCGTTGGCTCCTGGAAAAGTCGAGCGACGCGAATTCGAGTATGTGCGATATGGCACGCGCTCCTTCATCCTCAGTCGCGATGTGGTCACGGGAAAGCTGCTGGCTCCTGCCTGTGGCCCGACGCGCACGGAGGCCGATGGCCTTTCGCATGTGCAGGTGGTGGTGGAGAGCCACCCGGAGGCCCCGTGCTGGCATATGGTGTGTGACCAATTGAACACACATCAATCTGCATCTTTGGTGCGCTGGGTTGCGGAGCGTTCCTGTATCGAAGAGGACTTAGGTGTCAGGGGGGAAAGCGGCATCCTGGCCTCAATGGCGAGCCGGGCGGCTTTCCTGAGTGAGCCAACTCATCAAGTGGTGTTCCATTACACGCGCAGCACAGTTCGTGGATGAATCAGATCGAAATCTGGCGAAGTCACCTGATCCGCAAGCTCCTCAAACGTGGTTCGTTCACCAGTGTGGAGGATTTGCAAACCAAGGTCTTCGCCTTCATCGACTATGACAATCGGACCATGGCCAAGCCTTTCAAGTGGACGTATCAAGGAAAGGCGTTGACCGCTTAAACTACAGGAGGTTTTAAACCTCAGTGTACGAGGTCAGGAGAAGTGATTTCCTGGCAGGGTAATCCTTGTATGTAGTTGCATCCCTCGCGGGCAAAAGGGAACTCTCAGTCAGGCCCATGACGCTAAGGAGGAACACGTGCAAGAAACGAGATCGCGATCAACCTTCAGAAAAGTAGTAATATCCCTGGCTCTTCTTCTGGCTGCTGCGGTCCTTTTTGCTGTTTTTGCAATCCCCCGCTTCACGCCCGCTCTCCCCTCACCTCCCCTCTCTTCTCCTACAGCGTTTTTCGCCTCAATCGATACTATGAAAGCAAGTCGCGATGCCGAAAGACGCCCCCTCTCCCGGCAGGAAGTCACCAGCATTGTAGATTTATCCGCCAGTCTCAACGTGAACTACATTACCGTCGATACTCACTGGGACTATCCTGCTTACATGCAGCAATGGATCAATGCCTCTCGAGCAACGGGTCGTCACGTCTGGTTTCGCTCGCATCCTAATCAATGGGAGAACAACAATAGCGCTTCTGGCATTATGACCCCAGTGCAATACGAAGCCTCGGAGCGCGCTTTTATACTGGCCCATCCTTCGTTTTTCCGACCTGGCGATGTCTTTGACGCTTGTTCTGAACCCGAAGAGGGGCATTACTGGAAAGCAACGTATGGTTCGGGATGGACGTCTCATGCCCCCAACACAGCCACACGCGAGTATAACGCCTTCCTGCGTGACACCTCCGATGTCGCCGATGAAGCGTACCACCAGCTAGGCATTTATGGAGTCATCACAGCGGTCCGCTCCACCAACTCCTTCTTTGCAACCCATCCCTACGTTCTTGAGCAGGCTACTGTCAGCAAGTTTGGCTACGTCACTGTTGACAGTTACCCTGAAGGGTATACCACCGATCCCGCTATTGCGGCTCATGCACGTCTCAGCCAACTTCAGACCATCGAAGATATACGGCATCTCCCCATCATCATGGGCGAGTTAGGTTACAGTAACAAGGTGAACGTTGATGATACTACTCAGCAAGCAGTACTCAAAGCAGAACTCGCGGCTCTCGCTCCCCTCCCCTACCTGGTCGGTGTCAATTACTGGATAGGCGCAGGCACTGACACTTCTGGCGGCTATACTCATATTTTCATAAAGACGCATGGGATCTGGTTGTTGCGCCCCGCCGCTCATACGCTAGCCTCATTTTATGAGAGTAGAATACACAAATGAGTAGGCCTAGCAGATTGTCGGAGAGAACGGAGGAGCAATTATACAAACTGCTGAGTTTGTGCAAATATCGTACGCAGCACGGACAAGAACAGCAGAACGAAACACGTGTACTGGCTGTGCTGGCTACTTCGATCATCCGTTCTCAAGTAAGCCAATCTATGCCCACTTCTGCATAAGGCTATCAAATGAATGAGCATATAATAGCTGTATGGATGCATAAAACAAGCTTTTACTTTTTTCGGAGTTATAGGGTTATGTAGACAGTTGTCGAAGACTATCTGTGCTACATCAACCCGCTTTATGTAGACACTTTGCCAAAGTGTCTACATAAAGCGACGCTTGAGCTGTCCGAGGAAATCGCCCGTCGAGCACTAGGAGTGTTGGTCAATTACGGGTTACTGGTACGCCAGCAGAGCTGCTACGAAGTGAGCCACCCGCTCATTCACACCTATGCTCGTGAGAAGCTGGTGGACCAAGATGATCCGGTCTGTCAACGCGCTGCTTGGGCGGATCGTGCGCGCACTGGACGAGCAATTTCCCAAGGTGGAGTATGCGAGCTGGAGGCGCTGTGAGGAATTGATCCCCCATGCGCAGGCCTGCGCCACCCTCATCGCCCAGCACCAGCTCATTTTCCCAGAGGTAGGGGATCTCCTCACAAAAGCGGGCTGGTACTTGCGAGAGCAGGAGCAGTATACGCAAGCCGCTCATATCTTGCAGCAAGCCTTGACCATTGCTGAACGCTCGCTCGGCTCCGATCACTCGTATCTAGGTGTTATCCTCAATAACCTGGCCAGTCTCTACCAGGATCAAGGGCGCTATGAAGAGGCCGAACCCCTCTTGCGGCGCGCCTTGACAATCAACGAGCAAGCGCTCCCGCCTGATCATCCCCACACCGCTACCACCCTGGAAAACTACGCCTCTTTGCTCCGAGAGCTGAACCGACCACGAGAGGCGCAACCGCTCGAACAGCATGCTCAAGCGATGCGAGCCAGGTTGTCCTCCAAAAGCAACAAGTGATCATCAACAGAAGCCCAATAGCCTCTTCATAAGAACTGGCTCCGCCCCTTGATATACTCGAACACGCGGCGCTGCTGCTCTTGCTTGTGAGAGAGCCAGACAAAGTCTAACCAGTGCGCGCGCCCGGCGGGGATGATCTCTTCCTTGCCGATCACCAGGGCCGCCCATTCCTGCGCCAGCCCGTAGTCCCGAATCACTTCAAGCTCGTGCATGCCGACCGATTCAGCGGTGCCTGCTTCCACCATTACAAGTGGACGATTCATCTCAGCAGGCACGGTTTGCGCCGCATCTTGGAGCTGGCGCTGCTTCTGGCCGTGGTGTGGATGGCGAGCCGAGCTGTCAGTGTCAAGGGGATACAAACCACCTACCCCCCTGGGGTACGGCGCTGGATCCGGGATCACCTGGTCACTGTGGCTTGCCTCTTCGCGCAAGTGGCGATAGTGTTCCCATCCTGCTGGACTCATGAAGGCCTGGACCCATGGCGGGGGTTGCTCGCCACCATGTGCTGCGCTTTCCAGTGCTTGGCGCGCTTGGCTCACCAGCTGCCGTGCAATCTGGCGCATGACCCCCGGTTTCGGCTCGTGGTTGACACGGACGGTGAGCTCCAGCGCGTCTCCTCCATCTTGCTTGCCATCGCGGCGCCTGGCGCTGGCTCCGAAATCCACCCATCCCTCTTCCCGGAACCCGACACTGGCGGTCCGTTCCCCGCGCCAGGACGCCAGCCCCATGCCGTTCTGTTCCGGCGGCAAGATGGCTTCCACCTGGTTGCGTTCGTTGTACCAGGCTGCCAGTTGCGCCGGGGTAAAGTGAAACCAGAGATGCTGGCTATACTTGTGTTGCCAGTGCTGATCTATTCCTGCCTGCATGTCGTCACACTTCATTTCGTCACCACACGGTGTTCCGTTTTTCTCGCTGCAGGCTTGCGCCTGGTGATCAGTGTTGGACGAAGGCTCCGGAGTTGGGCAATACCCAAGATCTTCCGGTTCGGGGTACTCAGGGACGATTTCCGCAGGTGTTTGAGAGTCGAGCATGACGCGGACCGAGCTTTGTCCATCCGTGGCCAATGGCTTGCCGTGGGCATCAGAGAGGCTACACCACTGCGCAAAACCTGGCTTGACGTATTTCCCTCCTGGCAGCCGTATCTTGTGGTTGCTTGGACTGGGCCAGGACTCGTTGATCTCGCGTAACATAGGAGCGTACTGCAAGGCGCGTTGGTGCGCCCAGGTTGCTTTGACCAGGTCCGTGAAGATGATCCAGAGATGGCCGCCGCCGGTGTGGTCGTCGTCTTGCACTGGCGATGGCTCCAGGAGCGGGCAAAAATCCCCAGAGGTCAGGAACCTGGCCGCGGTTTGCAGCGTCTGCCA
>WNGP01007070.1_pt1 | contig 12075 bp, 10 predicted proteins | sample 5407671 | NCBI WGS metagenome assembly WNGP01 (sample SAMN13153381, study PRJNA577476) | soil metagenome | isolation source: 40 cm soil or saprolite under Garry oak tree replicate 2 | place: USA:California | collected 2016-06-15 | reverse complement strand
CAGACGCGGGCGCCCCGGTCGCGTTACTCACGCTCACGGTCGCGGTGCCCTCGAGACCGCCGATGTCCAAGGTCAGCGGGGACAGGGACACGCCGGCGAGGTGCGCGGTGAGCGCCCAGCCAATATTGCTGAAGCAACACGTCAGTCCGCCCAACCCGTTGTGGCCCAGGGCAGTGGCGCCGAACAGCGGGTGGGGCATCACCAGCCGACCGATCGCGTTCACAACGCCATGCCACGGCTTCAAGGCCAGATCGATCACGCGGCGTTTGCCGAGCCCCAACCCTCCCCCCGGTGGGACCCAGGGTGCGCAGTCGGTGATCAGAGTCGCCGGCGCCTCCGCGAGCTGCACCGCCGGTATGCCCGGGTCGGACTTATAGAGCCGCAGGTCGTGATAGTTCGCGTCACTTGGGCTCAGGGTCGGGCATACTTCGACCCGCGCGCACCGAGCGATGTCGTCTACCGTCCCCGGCCCTTCTCCGGGCAGTGCCGCGCAGTTCAGCGGGTTGTCGACTCGTGGAGAGGTCGTGAAGCTGTAGCACCCATGGTCGGCGAAGGACGGCGGCGGGTTGCTGCCGGCGAAGCACCCCTCCGAGACCGGCGCGATGGTCAGCGTGACCGCTTGCGTCAGGTAGCCCGGGGGGAACGAGACCGCAGCCAGCAATGTCGGCGGGGTCTGCACATCGAGACGCACAGCGGGATTTGGGCCAACGATTTGCTCGAGACAACCGCTGCGTCCGGAGCAGGTCGCTCCTTGCTCGATCCGAAACCTGATCGGCAGCGTGCGTCCATCGACCAGCCCGATGAACTCGCCGGTGTCGATGTTCTTCAACTGGCTGCCGTTCGTGGTGGGCATTACGTCGGCGAACCCGAGCTCCACTCCTGAGGTGGACACGATGATACGGTAGGTCTGACCGACGAGGACCGTCGCCAGGTCCGTATTCCAGTTCACCTTGTATTGCTGACTAGCGACGTCGACCTGAACCGCCCCGGGGCTGAAGCTCGTGTTCGCGACACAATCGTTTCCCACGAGTTGGCAAATGGTCACGCTGGGCGCGAGACTCGGGTTGAACGTTCCCGTCGTGGTGGGTGCTTGCACCATCGGTGGCAGGAAAAAGAAGTGCGGGTTGCCCGGCACGCAGGTCCCGGTCGCGGTCAGGCAGTTCGCCAGGTGCGCGCCATCCGAGATATCTGCGGAGATTCGCCCGCCGTGCGACGTCACTGGGCGGTCGCTTTGACATGCGACGAGCACGAATCCGGCGACAACGACAAATAGACGAGCGGGTCTCATCGGGCACACTCCTGGCCGAGGCAACGGGTACGACATAACCTCCGGCTCCCGCACAAGCAAGAAACACGCCCCTGAGTGTCGCACAGCACCCACCGCAAGACAATATGGGCTAAGTAGTTATCGAAAATGCTCGCGTCCAGTTCGCGCCCGCCAGGCGTTGGTTGTCACCACACAGCCACAAGATTGGCAGTGCTACTTCGCGGTTCCGATCAGCTGCTTGAACCGGGGATCGTCCTTGATGTCACGCCACCACCAGTGCGTGGACCGCGCGAACCCCGCCCGGTGCGCGGGATTCGCCGCCACCTGCTCCTTCAACAAGCGCAGTGCTTGGTCGCGGTCACCGAGCAGTAGGTAGGCAAACGCCTGAAACGACAGCAGTTCGACCTCAGGGTCCACGTCGGGGCCGCCGCGCGATCGGGCCAGCACGTGGCGCGCGCTGTCGGCGAGCCCAGCACGCGCCAGTACGGCCGCAACCCCGTTCTGCGACTCGAGCCGCACGTAGGCCCGCAGCGACGTCGGCGCGAGCCGCACGATGTCGTCCAACAGCTTCCACGCCCGTGCGACGTCCGGCGCCTTCGCGGGCGACGTCATGAGCCAGAGCTGACACTCCGCGAACGGCAGGTTCCCCGGAAACCGCCGCACGCCTTCATCACACCAGCGCTCTGCGTCCGCGAACTGCTCCAGGTCGTACGATGTCGTGTACAGCCGCCACAAGATCTGGTCGGCGCTGCTCAGGTAGGCGTCCGCTTCGTACGCGCGCTGCGCATCGATCTTCGCCTCGACGAAGTCGGGCTTCTGATAGTTGACCAGGCTCAGCATGTTCCAGGCGCTCGCCTGCCCCGGGGACACAGACACTGCGTCGCGCAGGTCGCCCTCGGCACTCCGCAGCAGCTCCGCGGCTGCGGTGGGTGTGGGCGTGAGCCGCAGCCGGTACTGCATGAAGTGCAGCGAGCCTCGCAGCTCGAGCGCGCCCGCGTTCCGCGGATCGATCTTGAGTGCCGCCGCGGCCAAGCTCAGTCCCTTGTCGATCCACGGGCCCGCCGGTGCGGACCGGAGATCGAGCCGGGCCTGACGATACGCGATGGCGGCGCGTAACACGGGCGGCTCGGCCCACTCGGGATCCGTTGCCTGAGCGCCCGCGCCGAGCGAGTCGGCGAGCTCGAGCGCACGCCGCGCGGCCGCAAGGCTGTCGTGCTCAAACAGCGCATCGGCAAGCTTTCTCCTCTGCTCCGCCTGCTGCATCAGCGACCACGCCGCGACGCTTCTGGTGCCGGCCTGCGCCTCCCGCAGCCGCACTGGTGCCGGCCTGCGCCTCCCGCAGCCGCAGCTCCTCGCCCAGTCGCACGCGCAGAAACTCGGCCACCTTGCGGGCCAGACTGTCGCGCATCGCCAGCACGGACCCGGCCGGCTGTTCGAAGCTGGCCCGCTGGCCCAGGTCGGCACCGCTTGCGCCCTCGATGAGATTCACCGACACGCGGTAGCGGCCACCTTCATCGTCGACGCTCCCCCGCACGAGCGTTCCCACAGCGAGCGCCCGAGCCACGCTGTCGAGCGGCACCGTGGTGGCGCGATACGCGGCGGCCCCGTTCTTGGACACGACCGTAAGCGCCGGCACTTCCCGCAGGGCGTCGATCAGCGCCTCCGTGAGACCGTCGGCGAGATAGCCGAGGGAGTGCCCGTTGCTCTCGTCCGTGAAGTACAACACGGCCACGTGTCGCGGATCGAGCCCGCCTACCGCCGTCCCGCGTCCGGCCCGCGCCGACCGGACCGCCACGTATCCGACGAGGACTAGGGCGATGGCGGCGACGGGCACGACCCACCGCGCCCAGCGGCGCGGGCGCCCCCCACGGCCGGCCCGCTCCAGTGTCGCCCGGCGATGCGCCCCGGTCGCGCGCGACGGCGTGTTCAACGCCTCCGCGAACAGCGCCGTCGTCGCGTAGCGATCGGCCGGCAGCTTCGAGAGGGCCCGGAGGACCGCGTCTTCGACCGCGTCGGGAATCGTGGCCCGCACGATCGACGGCGGCGACACGATGTCCAGCGAGTGGCGCGCGAGCACCGCCTGCGCGGTCGGGCCGGTGAAAGGGGGCTCGCCCACCAGCATCTCGTACACGACGCACGCCAGGCTGTACTGGTCGCTGCGGCCGTCGATGTCGTGGCTGCCCGTCCCCTGCTCCGGGCTCATGTAGGCGGGCGTCCCGATGATCGTGCCCGTCTGAGTGATCTGGCCCGCGTCCCCCGCGGCGTTCACGGCGCGTGCGATGCCGAAGTCCGCCACCACGGCCGTCCCGCCGGACAGCATGATGTTCTCCGGCTTGATGTCGCGGTGCACGATCCCGTGGCTGTGCGCGTATGCCAGCGCGCCCGCCACCTCCGTCGCGATCCGGAGCGCGTCTTCTTGGGAGAGCTGTTTCTCGCGCTCGAGCCGGTCGCGCAGCGATTCCCCCTCGACGTACGGCATGACGTAATAGAGGAGGCCAGCGGCGGCGCCGGAGTCGTACAGGGGCAGGATGTGAGGGTGCTGCAGCCGCGCGGCGATCTCGATCTCGCGCAGGAACCGGTCGGTGCCGAGGGCCGCCGCCAGCTCCGCGTGCAGCACCTTGATCGCCACCGGGCGGTGGTGCTTCAGGTCCTCGGCCAGGAACACGGTGGCCATGCCGCCGCGCCCCAATTCCCGCTGCACCGCATAGCGGTCGGCGAGGGCCTCACGCAGGGAGTCGAGCAGGTCGGCCACGGGACGTGGGGCTAGCTTACAGTCCCGCCGACGCCGCCGCCAGCGCCGCTCTTGTCCCGCCGCCCGCCGCACCCCTAGTTATAGACCGCGCATGACGAACTCACCGGCGGCGCTGCCAGGCATGTGGGCGCGGTCGTGGCGGCTGTTCCGCGCCCCGAGCATCAGCCAACTGTTCGGGGCGGCCTTCATTGTCATCGCGGTCGCGGGGCTCGCCGACCGCATCGCGGTGTGGCGCAACGCGCGGCGTACCCAGGCCGCCATGATCGACTTGAGCCAGCGGCTCGAGCAGCTGGACCGCGTCTCCCCCGCTCCCGCCCTGCGCGCCCGGATCGTCGACATGCAGGAGCTCACGGCGGACGTGGGGGACGAAGCCATCCAGCTGGCGGTGCAGAGCACGGTCATCTTTCTGGTGATGCTCGTCGTGCTCGGGGTCGGGCTGTGGTACAACCGGCGCCGGCTGGCGACGCCGTTCGCCCACGTCGTGGGTGCCTTGGAGCGCGTGGCGGCGGGCCACTACGCGGAGCGGCTGCGGGAGGACGAGCCGGAGGAGTTCGGGACCATCGCCCGCGGCATCAACCGGATGGCGGCCGCGCTGGCGTGGCGGGAGTGGATCCAGGCGCATACGGCCAGGCTGCTCGCCGCGCTGAACCTGCCGCCGCAGGAGGCCGCGCCGGGCGGCAGCTTCGGGCCGGCGCTCGCGGTGCTCGCCGAGGCCGCGGGTGCCACCGCCGTCGCGCTGTATCAGCCCAGCTACGACACGAACGAGTGGGCTCCGACGGGCGTGCATCGCATCATTGCCCGGCCGCTCGCGCGCGACCTGGTCCGTCAGCTCGTGGGGGAGGCCGCCGCGGTGATCGAGTGCGACGGGTCGTCGGCCGGCGACATGCTCACCCGGCTCCAGCTCTCGACCGACGAGGGTGCCGGAGCGGCCGGCGGCCTCGCCCTGGTGCCGCTGCGCGGCGGCGAGCGCCTGGTGGGGCTCGTGGCGGTGGTCGCCGGCGCGCTCACCGCCGACGCGCGCGCGGCGCTGGCACAGGCGGCGCCCAATCTCGCCATCGCGTGCGAGCGCGAGTCCGCGCACCAGAACACGCGCCGCCTCGCGGTGGAAGTGCGGCGCGCCGCCCAGCGGCTCGAGGCCCAGAACGCCAAGCTCGAAGAGCAGCGCCAGGAGCTGACGCGGCTGAACGCCGAGCTCGACCAGGCGGGCAAGCTCAAAGATCAGTTCCTGGCCAACGTGTCGCACGAGCTGCGCACGCCGTTGAACAGCGTGATCGGGTTCAGCGACCTGCTCTTGACGATGGCCTCACCGGAGAGCCCACTCACCGATACCCAGCGCGACTACCTCGAGACCATCGCGCGCAACGGCCGTCACCTGCTCGACCTCATCAACGAGCTGCTCGATCTCTCCAAGATCGCCGCCGGTCGCATGCAGCTCACCCTCGAGCCGCTGGCGCTCGCGGCGCTGTTCCGTGAAGTGGCCGACACGGTGCGCGCCCAGCTCGAGGCCCGCAAGCACAAGCTCGCGATCGAGCCCGAGCGCCAGCCGCTGATGGTCACGGCCGATCGCGGGCGTCTGCGCCAGGTGCTGCTGAACCTGTTGTCCAACGCGATCAAATTCACCACCGATGGGGGGCGCATCACCCTCAGCGCGCAGCTCGCGGGCGATCGCGTGCGAGTTGCCGTGAGCGACAGCGGCATCGGGATCGCCCCGGAGGACCAGCAGAAGCTGTTTCAGGAATTCGTGCAGCTGGACGGGAGCCCCAGCCGCCGCTACGAAGGCACCGGCCTCGGACTCGCGCTATCCAAGCGACTCGTCGAGCTGCAGGGCGGCGCCATCGGCGTGGAGAGCCAGCTCGGCAAGGGCAGCACCTTCTGGTTCACGGTCCCGCGCGTCTGATGGCCACGATCGTGGTGGTGGAAGACCAGCCCGACAACTTGAAGCTCATCACGGCCCTCCTCACCATGAAGGGGCACCGCGTGATCGGCCTGCAGTCGGGCGAGCCGCTGGTCGCGACGCTCCTCGCCGAGCAGCCGCCCCCCGATCTGGTGCTGCTCGACATTCAGCTGCCCGGCCGCGACGGCTTCAGTGTGCTGGCCGACGTGCGGCGGCTCGCGGGTGATCATCGCTGGAAAGTGGTGGCGCTCACGGCGCACGCTATGCCGGGCGATCGTGAGCACGCGCTGGCCGCGGGATTCGACGGCTATATCACCAAGCCCATCGATGTGCGCGGTTTTGCGGCAGAGGTGGCGCGCTACCTCGCGCCCTGAGGCGCTTTGTGGAGGTGGATCGAGCCGTTCACTGTTTCCAGGTGCACTTCGCGGCCGCCGCGACCGAGCGTCGCGTCGACGTCGTGCCCCGTGAACTTGCCGTTCACCGCCAGCCCGTAATCGGTCGCAATCGAGCCGTTGATCGTCTTGGCACTCACGTGCGCATCGAGCCGGGGCGGCAGCTCCGCCGTGACCGAGCCGTTGAGGGTCTTGAGGGTCACCGCTCCGGTATCGCCGAACGCGTCCACGCGAACCCGCACGCTGCCGTTCAAGGCCGTGACCTCGACGGGGCCCGCGGCGGTCACTGCGTCCACCTCGCCGCTGACCGTGTGCAGCACCAGCGGCGCGCGCCCCCCCGTCACGCGCAGGTCACCCACCATGGTCGACGCACCCAATCGCACGTTGGCGGGGAGCCGGACCGTAAAATCCACGACCACGTCGTTGCGGTGCGTCCCGTGCATCTCGTAATCGTCCTCTTGCGGCCCACAGCGCGAGCCACGGCCGGACCACAGGGCGCACACCGCAACGCCACCCGCATAGGGCTCGGCGACGAGCCGCACCCCGCCCGTGTCTGAAGACCGGTAGGACTTAGCCGCGCTGATCTCGACGAAGTCGCCTTTGGCGGGCTCGACGGTGACGGAGCCACGCGTGTTGCGGATCCACACCCACTGCTTGGGAGCCACTTTGGCCCGATAGCTCCACGTGCCACCCGCGATCCGGGGGCCGGCGTCGGAGCCGGCGTCCCATTCGTTGCGCAGGTCGCGCAGCGCCATGGGTAGCCGCGCCGTGACGCCCTCACGCACGCGACCCATGAAGGACCGAGCGAGCATCCAGATGCCGAGGACCCCGCAGAACAGCGCGGTCCCCCGAATGATCTCCTTGCGCCAGGTTTCCCAGAACTCGCTCATCCGCTCCCCCTGCTCTGCAGAGCTAGATACTGGCAGGTCGTACGCTACTTGGCGAGGTGGGGTTTCCAAACGGCTGTGGGGCGGAGCGACGGCGGCGGGAAGGGGGCCAGAGCCCCCCTCCACGCCTCAGGAAATCGTACGAACGGTCGACCGGTCCGCGCCGACGCACCGCACGGTCGGGCGGCTCATGATCCGCGCTTGGGCTGCGGCGTGCGAGTCACGGGCGGACGACTCGACGGTGATGGGGTCGAGCACGCCGCCGTACCACACTGCCCCGGGGACGTCGCTCGCCGGGCGCACGGCTGCCGGTTGGCCGCGCGTGTGGCGTCCGGTGTCCAGTGATGTCACCGCGAGCTCCGCGGCGGCGCCGTAACCGGTCGTGAGTAGGATGCCGAGCAGCAAAGCGTAGATACGCATAGAATGCCTCCCGAGTGCTGGTGTGGACCGCACGCGTCAGGTTGTAAGACGTGGGAAGCTCCCCAATGGTTGCATCCGGCACGTCAGGAGACTGTAAAGGGAGTGAAACGAGAGGCTTACGCGTCGCTCCAGGTCACGCGAAACTCGCCGCCACAGCGCTGGCACACCATGGTGCGCGGCCGGCCGTCGATCGCCTGCCGGCCACGGCAGCTGGGGCACACGGCGTACCGATCGCCCCAGTCGCGCGGCAGGCGCACGGCGTCGCTTGGTCGTGCGACGACGCTCCAGGTGCGGGGCGGACTGTCGACCACCTGCAGGAAAGCGGACGGCACTTCGAGCGGCCGCCCGCGTACTTCGACCACTGCCTGCAGCGGCCCGAGCTGCTTGATACGATACCACGCGCCGCGGCGCAGCCTGACGTTCAAGTCGGCCTGCAAACGAGCCCACATGCCCGGCATATCCACATCCTGGGACGGCGAGTCGAGCTAACGATATCCTGACTGACCTGGGATGCGGTGTGCTGGGTCACAGGGGGGACCGGCGTCCCGCGACTGTGGTGTGTCTGCACTGCGACAATGTCCCGAAGTACTCGTTCTTGCTGCGTGGGCGCGACAGAAAAATGTCGTTGCGTGGATGCCACGGCATGGCACGGACTCTGCGCCTCGCGCCGGCACTAACCCGGAGAAATCCGTACACCATGACAATGGTAGCCGTAGCGGGCCGCGACGCTGTGTCGACCGACCGTGCCCCTGGCCCGCCACGGTTTTCGCGCCGCTGGTGCGCCCGCGTGGTGACGGACTTTCGGCGCGAGCGCGCCAGATTCGGACTGCGCAGCACGCTGCGCGAATTCGCGTTTCGCGCGATCCATCACGTCGTTTCGTTCAGAGTGCTGCGCGGGATCTACCTCGCAGCAGCGGACGCCCGGTTCACCGAGTGCCCTCCCGGCTTTACCGGCGGTTTTCTCAGTCGGGAGACGTTGCAGCGCGTTTCGCTCGATCGGCGGTACGACTTGCCGCCCGAATTTGTGGACGACGCGCTCGGCCGGGGCGACGCGTGTTACGGCATTCTCGATGGTGAGCACGTGGCGTCGTACGGATGGTATACCCAGGCGCCGACCAGGATCAACGACGAGCTGTGGTTGCACTTCGATCGGGCGTACGTGTACCGGTACAAGGGCCTCACGCTGGAGCCCTACCGCGGGCGCCGGTTTCACGCGATCAGCATGGCGCGGACGCTCGACGCGTGGCGGGCACGGGGCTATCGCGGCATACTCGCGTACGTCGAGGCCAACAATCTCAGCTCCCTCAAGTCGGTGTATCGCCTGGGCTATGTCACGTTCGGGCGGGTGTTCATTCTGCGGATTCTCCGACGGTATTTCATCTTCAACAGTCCGGGGTGCAAGGCGTTCGGGTTCCGCGTGGGGGCGGAGCGGCGACGCACGCGGTTGCCCGCGCGGACCCTCATGCCCGGCTCAGGACTCGAACCTGAAAGGGATCTCTCCCAGCGGGTTTTAAGCCCGCAGCGTTTACCCGTTTCGCCAGCCGGGCGCCTTCCCCATCCGCTCAGCCCTTCGGTGGTGCGATCCGCTCCGCCTCCCGCTGCTTTGTGAGGACCCGCTCGGCGAAATCGAGCCGCTCCTCGATCTCGCCAAGTCTTCGCTGCATCTCCTCCACTTCACCCAGTCGCTTCCGCAGGTCGTCGAGCTCGCCGAGTTTGCGCTCCACCTCGTCGACCAGCTCGGCGACCTCACGCTTGGATCCCCACCGTCCGCCGACGCGACCGGCGGGTCGCAGTTGATCCGCGGGGATCAGCCGCCGGGCGATCACCTGAGCGGCCGCGACGGTCAAGATGATGAACCCCACGCCGATGGCCCACACGGGTATCTCAAACATGCGCCGTCTCCTTGGCGACCGAGCGTCTTAACATATCATGCGCGCGCGCCCCGCTCAGTCACGGCCTTCCCGCGCGCCCCGCCGGAGGGCCGCACCCGCGTGATGGACGGTTCGCGGCCGTACGCGGCTGTGAACGCGCGCCGGATCTCCTTCGCGACCTTCGCCTCACCCTTCCCTCTTCCCCCGTCCCCCTTCCCGAGCAGTACCAGCACCGCGCCGCCCCAGCCCGCGCCCGTGAGTCGCGCACCGAGCGCGCCCGCCCGGCGCGCCGCGGCGACCACCAGGTCGAGCTCGGGCGCGCTGCACTGGTACAGGCGCCGGCACGACTCGTGGGCCTCATACAAGAGCTCCCCGAACCGCCGCATCCGTCCCCGCGTCAGGAGCTGCGCGCCGAACCGGGTGCGGGCCGTCTCGCCCACGACATGCAGCGCGCGCGAGCGCAGCGGCTCGGTCAGGGCGCGCTTGAGGCGCGGCAGCCAGCGCGCCGGCCAGCTGGCGAGCCACACCAGCTCCGGCAGCTCGAGCCGGAGCCGGGCCACCGCCGCCTCGCACTCCGCGCGCCGTTCGTTCAGCGCGCCCGCTCTGAGCTCGTGCCGCGTGCCCGTGTCCACGAGCAGCAGGCGTCCCCGGATCGGAATGTGGCGCGCCGCGAGCGAGGCGCACTCGAGCAGCAGCGCGTGGCCCGGCCGCGCCAGCGCCGCGCACATCTGGTCCATGATCCCGCATCCCACACCTACGTAGTCGTGCTCGGCGCGAAACGCCACGCCCGCGAGCTGGCGTGGGTTGAGCCGGACTCGGGCGAGCAGGCTCAGGGCCTGCGCCGTCGCGACCGTCAACGCGGCCGAGGAGGCGAGCCCCGCTCCGATCGGCACGTCGCTCGCCACGGCCACACGGGCGCCCGCGCCTCGAGGGGCCGCGCCCGCCGCGTCCAGCTCGCGCATCACGCCGGCGACATACGCGGTCCACCCCGCGGGGCGTCCCTCATGCCAATCGATGCGCACCCGCTCGCCGTCCAGGGTCGAGATCAGCTCGAGCACGCCGTCGTCCCCGGGGCCGACGGCGACGCTGGTGCGCGCCGCCGTGGCCAGCGGCAGTACCGGACCGCCGTTGTAGTCGGTGTGCTCACCGATCAGGTTGACGCGCCCGGGCGCCGAGGCGACCACCCGAGGGGCGACACCGAAGGCGGCTCGGAACAGGGCTGACACGTTGCCAGTCATGGGGTTGACAAGGATTCCGTTTGACAAGAATTCGGGCCAATGCTACCGTTGGCCAGCCGATTCCACCACCTCTCCAAGGTCACCCGGAGACAAAAGCGTATGAGGGCGTGCGTCAGGTACGCGCTGGTGCTGTTTGCCGCGACCCCGACTCTGCTAGGTGCGCAGGGCTTCGGCATTTACGAGCAAGGAACGTGCGCGATGGGACGCGCGGGTGCCGGGGTGGCGGCGCCCTGCCCGGACGGCTCCGCCATGTTCTTCAACCCCGCGGGCCTGGCGGGCCTCACGGGTGGGCACGTCACCATTGGCGTGACGCTGCTCGACGTGCAGGGCGGCTTCACCGACGGCCTGTACCAACAGAAGACCAAGCTCGAGGATCCGCTGCTCGCCGTGCCGCAAGTCTATATCTCGTACGCGGCTACCCCCGAGCTCGGCATCGGCGTCGGGCTGTTCGCTCCCTACGGACTCGAGACCAAGTGGCCGCTGGCGTTCGATGGGCGGTTCGCCGGATACAAGAACATTCTCAAGTCGCTCTACATCCAACCCACCCTCGCCTATCAGGTGTCACCGCGGCTCTCCCTCGGGGGTGGGCTCGATATCGTGTTGGGGAAAGTGGAGTTGAACCAACGGGCCGACCTCGCTGACGCCGTGGTTCCTTTTCCGGGCGTGCCGCCCGGAACGGTCTTCGGCCAATTCGGGATCGCCCCCGGCACCGACTTCGCGAACGCCCACCTCGAGGCTTCCAAGACGACCGTGGCCGCCCATTTCGGGGCGATCTTCAAAGCGACCGACCGCCTGTCGTTCGGTGCGAACTTCCTCACACAGGCCAAGTTCGATTACTCGGGCACGGCGAGCTTCACGCAGGTGCCGACGGGGTTAGTCGTGCCGGCGGACATCGTCGTCACGCCCACGGACACGATTCACGCGGGCACACCAATCGACGTCCTGCTCGGAGGGCCCTCGCCGGGGCTCTGGGAGTGGCATACAAGCTCCAGAACGGTTGGACGCTGTTGGGCGATTACCAGCTCACCTGGTGGAGCCAGTTCGACACGCTCGACATCACGTTTCCGCAGACTCCAGGCGGTCTCTTAGACCGCAAGCTGTTCGAGAATTACCACAACACGAGCGGGTTCAGGTTCGGCGCGGAATGGGCCAAGGACGCGAAATGGACGTTCCGCGGCGGCTATCTGCACCACGGCGGTGCGGCTCCCGCCGAGACGGTGACGCCGCTGTTGCCGGAGGGGCAGCGCAACGAGTTCACGGTCGGCACGACGGTGAAGCTCGCCGCGGCGCTCAGCGCCGATCTCGCGTATCAGTACATCCGGCAGAACGATCGGCGCGGTCGGACTCGCGAGCC
>WNGP01007811.1_pt1 | contig 12078 bp, 7 predicted proteins | sample 5407671 | NCBI WGS metagenome assembly WNGP01 (sample SAMN13153381, study PRJNA577476) | soil metagenome | isolation source: 40 cm soil or saprolite under Garry oak tree replicate 2 | place: USA:California | collected 2016-06-15 | reverse complement strand
GGCCTTGATTAGCGGCAGCGCGGTACGCACCGTTTCGCCGTCTGCCGGCTGCGTCGAGAGATCCTTCGCGCCAACTTCAGCCACCGCTGCAGCGCCACCAGTTGAGGTCCCGATCATTTTCACCGCATCTTCAAACACCTTCGGTTTGTTCGCCTCGATAGCATAACGACCGATTGAATCGAGCGGCGACGTAAACGTGATGGGCTGGCCGTAAACCGTAAACATCGCCTCGTAGCCGGACTTTCGGGCAATATCTTTAACGTGCTCGTTGTAATTCCCAAACGGCACCGCAAAGCAATTCACTTTGATGCCCAGACGCTGCTCGAGGAGTTGCTTGGAGCCCACTACTTCGTTTTGCATCCATTCCTCATACTGGGGGCCCGTCAATTTTGTCCGGGTCCTTTTTCCGCCGGGATTGGCTATCATTATGTTGTGGCCCTCACGCAAGTCCTGATGCGTCGCGGTATGCCCCTCAATGTCCACGCCATTGTCACGCATATCAGCAAGCTGTTCCCACGTGATCGCTTCCCCGCCGCCTAACGACCCACCGCGCACGCCTTCGGTGTAAATGAACATGGTAAACGGGTAGCCATATTTCTTCATGATCGGCCACGCGACTTCGTATTGGGATTTCCAGCCATCATCGAAGGAAACGACCGCGCATCGCGGCGGGATATTCTTTTCGCCTCGTTTCCAGGCGAGCAGATCCTGCATGGGAATCACGGTGATGCCGCGGTCCTTTAGTTCCTTCATCTGAGCTTCAAACGCGGCAGGCGTGATCTCGGTTCCGGGATAGCGGATCTTGTCCACCAAACGGTGATAACAAAAAATAATTACCTGAGCGGTTTGATCGACAACCGGCTTGGTAATCTTCGGAGACGCCGCTGCGACCGGGGTGGAAACGCCAGCGGGCGTTGGTGATGAAGCACTCGCCTGCTGCGAGCTTGGGGAGACACTTTCCTGCTTCTTGCACATCGAAAGGTTCAGCGCCAGAAACAAGGGGAGGATCGCAAATCGGATTATCATAAAAGAAGTAAACGCATTAAGCACGGTAGCACAAAACACAAGTGCTTTTTCCGGCTGCGGTCAATAGACAGCCTCTCAGCCAATTACGTTGTATTGTTTAAGCTTCGCGCGAAAAAATTTTTGGTAGAAGACGTATTTTTTGCTATTAGAACAGAATGCCGCGCCAGGTCACTCGTCTCGCTACAATCGCTTTTTTCGCTTCGTTAGCTGCTTGCAGTACCGTCACGACTACCGGGGTCAAAAACACAGGTAAAACGTTCAATACCGTGGTAGTGGACGCGGGACATGGCGGTAAAGATAGCGGCGCATATCGCCGCTACGGTCCGCCTGAGAAGATGATTGCCCTCGATGTCGCCCAGCGCCTGAACCGAAAGCTCCGCGAATCTCAGTTGAAAACCGTGATGACCCGTAACTCGGATGTCTTTATCGAATTGAACGATCGTGTGGCTATCGAGAATGCGCAGAAAAATGCAATTTTTGTCAGCATTCACTTCAACGATTCGCGCAAGCGCCGGATTCGCGGATTCGAAACGTACTATCATTCGGGCCCCTCATTCGATCTGGCGAGCCAGATCCAGTCAAAATTGATGACCATCCCGAATTCCGCAAATGGAGGCGTGCACACGGCAAATTTTCGTGTGCTGCGCCTGGCAAGCTGTCCCGCGGTGCTGGTGGAATGCGGATACTTGAGCAATCGCTCAGAGGGCAACAAGACGCGTGATTCGGAATATCGCGAACTACTCGCTGACCGAATAGCGGAAGCGATCGTGGAGCAACGCTTCGGCTCCGGTGTTTACCGTGCGTCAGCGCAGGTGGCGCAATCGCAGTCACAGCCAGAATCTCCCAGCGGGGGCACGGGCCCCGCGCCGTCCACTGGACATCGCTAGAATTCCTTTCCGCGTTCTTCGCGCCCGATTGCTGCGAGTAACATCAACACCAAAAAGATTACCAGCGTAAAAAGCGCGAGCGCCTTTGCATAATCCGGATGGCCGCTTGCGTCACGGAAATGGTCGGCCAACCGGGCTTCAACAACAGCGGTGTTGGCGGCGAATAAGTTTCCAAGTTGATACGCGACCCCGGGAAAGGTCCCGCGCACTGCGCCGGGCGAAAGTTCATTCAAATGTACAGGGACGATTCCCCAGGCGCCCTGCACCATGAATTGCATGGCAAATCCGCCGATGACCAGAAGCGCGAAGCCCGGTGGAAAAACCCAGAGAGGAATAAGGATTATACCGAATATCGCAGTCAAAATAATCGAGCGACGGCGTCCCCATTTTTGCGACAGATGGCCAACCACTGTGCCGCCGCAGATTGCACCAACAGCGTAAATGATCCCGGTCGCGGCCTTCTGCGTCACGCCATAATGGCGTTGTTCACCGAGAAAAGTTTGGTACATGTCCTGGGTCCCATGAGACATGGCGTTGAACGCGGTCATCAATAAAATCACGTAAACAAAGAGAACCCAGTGGCGCTTTAGTACAACCAGCAGATCGGTCCAAAAATCAGTCGTCTCGCGCTGCCGCTGCACCCAAACTGGCGATTCGGGCACCCGCGCACGGATGTACAGCACAAGAAACGCAGGCAGCGCTCCTGCTACAAACAGGCCGCGCCATCCGAAGACGGGAAACACGATCCAATACACAACGGCCGCAAGCAGATAACCAAACGCATAACCTTGTTGTAAAATTCCCGAGAACAATCCGCGCGCTGCAGTCGGCAACGTCTCCATTGCCAGCGACGCGCCCAGTCCCCATTCTCCGCCCATGCCGATTCCGTAAAGCGCCCGGAAAATCAGCAGCCAGGTGTAGTTCGGAGAAAACGCGGTGAGCAATTCCATGACAGAATAGAAAATGATGTCGATCATCAGGGGGATGCGCCGTCCGAACCGGTCGCCAAGCAATCCGAAGATGAACGCACCCAACGGGCGCATCGCCAGTGTAAGCGTGATCGCGTAAGTCAGCTCGGCGATGCTCGTCCCAAAGTCGCCTGCCATCGGCGCGATCACGAACGTGAGCAGGAAAAAATCGAACGCATCGAGTGCCCATCCCAGGAAGCAGGCCAGGAATGTGTTCCGTTGATTGCGATCGAGCGACCTGAAGAGCTGCACCGCCTCCATGGCGCACTGAGCTAATCGTCACACGCAGGGAAGTCGAGAGAATTGCTGGACCCGACAGCAAAGCCGTAATCGCAACAAACTCGACAGGTGCCGGATCCCGATAAGCGTTGACATCCCAAGGCGCGGCCGTATAGCGTCGGGAGGTTACAGCCGCAACGAAACTCTCTCTTCGATTCCGTCCGGGATCCTGCGCTGCATCTAAGATTAGCGTTCAACATAAAATCAGAGAGAAAAAAATTCATGAAATCAATCGTCAGTATTATTGTCATTACATTATTGAGCCTGTTGCCTGTGACATTTGTTCGGGCGCAAGACACTCCAAAGGCTGCAAGCGAAAAGCGTTCCACAATCGCCGGGGTCGGTAAACGAACCGATGTTTATCACGTCCATTTCACCAAGGCTGCACTTGGCAAAGCCGTCCAGTTAGGCGATTGGCTCAAGACGCCTAATCCCAAGGACCCGATGCCAGGACATTTCATTGTCCTCCGTCACCAGGATGGCGACGCTTGGGATTACGTGGTCATTACCCACCTCGGTACCAAAGCGACCGTAGATGCTGCAGGCACGGCCGTGCCTGCGGACAAGCGTGACTTGAGCGAGTGGCACACCGATACCTTTGTCAGTGGTCCTTCATGGGAAGAATTCAGCCGCGCCATGGGTATTGGCGGCGACTCACCATCCAAAACTGCGGGCTCGGTTTACTCCGTGTCATATTATCGCCCGGCTCCTGGTCACCGCGAGGAGTTGGAAAAGATGTTGAGCGAAGCACCGAGCGGGACAGGCGACACGACTGCCGGCAATGTTTTGATGCAGCACTTGGAAGGCGCAGACTGGACCTTCCTAAGCATCGCTCGCTACAATTCATGGGACGACTTTGCCACCGGGGAAAAAAACGCTGTGGCCCAGACTACGAAGAAGGATAGTCCCTGGTTCCGTTTGCGCGACCATACCGCATTTCATACGGACACTCTCACCGATCGTATTGCTCCGTAAGCTAACGCGATGTTTCATTTGATGCGCGACTAAGGGCGATTAGGCCTCGATCGCGCAACGACAGCTCGCCTCTGAATCTTGCCGGGCGCGAATGCTGTATTCACTTTAGGCATTCGCACTCTTTTGACATTCGGTTCTTGCCATTCACTCTCAAGAAGCCGACCAACTTTCCCATGGTTGGGCTCGATTACCGCCAGGAGCAAGAGCATACGTAGGACCATAGCAACACATCTACGCATCATGATGCGTCAATTTGTTACTTGATTCCCGAGGGAAACGCTCTTTAGTTCCCGGACAATCATGGCTACAAACGATCTTCATCCTCTGGAAGCGCTCCTGAGTGAACGCATCGTCTTACTCGATGGCGCAATGGGCACAATGATCCAGCACTACAAGCTGTCCGAGGCGGAATATCGAGGAGAACGGTTCGACGATTGGAAAGGCAAAGACCTCAAGGGCAGCCTGGAACTGCTCAATCTAACCCGGCCGCAAGTCGTAGAGGAAATTCACACCGCTTATCTCAATGCCGGCGCTGACGTTGTCGAGACGAACACGTTCAGCGGAACAACCATAGGCCTGAACGATTTCCTGTTTCAGGCCGAGCCGACGCGTGGTCGCAAAGATCAGGAATTCTTTCAGCGCGTGGTGGACAATGCCGATTTTCGCGAGCTCGTTCACGAAATTAATTTTAAAGCCGCTCAGATCGCGCGTCGCGCCGCGGATCGCGTCGCGAATGAAACCGGACAGCAACGATTTGTCGGCGGATCAATGGGACCGCTTCCTGTGGCAGGTTCGATTTCACCTGACGTAAATGATCCGGCATTTCGCGCGGTCTCATTCGATCAACTTCGGCAAACTTACTTCGACGAAGCCAAAGCCCTGCTCGAAGGCGGTGTCGATCTATTCATTGTCGAAACGATTTTCGACACACTCAACGGAAAAGCAGCACTGTTCGCCATCGCGGATGCTCTGGAAAAAATCGGACGCAACGTGCCGTTGATGATCTCGGGCACTGTGATTGACAAATCCGGCCGAAACTTGAGCGGGCAAACCGTTGAAGCGTCGCTCATATCGATCGCGCACGCGGAGCCGCTCATCGTCGGTTTGAATTGTTCACTCGGTCCGGATGAAATGGAACCGTTCGTGGAAGAGCTGGCGCGCGTTTCGCCATACTACATGAGCGCATATCCAAACGCGGGTCTGCCGGATCCCCTCTCGCCGACCGGTTTTCCAGAAACAGCAGAAACTTTCGCCCCCAAAGTCGCGAAGTGGGCAGAGAACGGCTGGCTCAACATGGTGGGTGGTTGCTGTGGCACAACGCCGGATCACATTCGAGCGCTGGCAAAACTAACGCAGAAATTCTCACCGCGCGCTGTGGAAAGAACAATCAGCTACACATGATTCTGCGACTTTCCGGGCTCGAACCGTTAAACATTACGCCGGAGTTCGGCTTCGTTGTAATCGGCGAGCGTACCAATATCACGGGATCGCCGAAGTTTTCGAAGCTGATTCTCGCGGGCGATTTCGACGGCGCGCTCGCTGTAGCGCGCCAGCAGGTGCAGGGCGGCGCGAACCTTCTCGACGTGAACATGGACGAAGGGATGATCGACTCGGAGGCGGCCATGGTCCGCTTCCTGAATCTGATCGGCAGTGAACCGGAAATAACGCGGATCCCAATTGTGATCGACAGCTCGAAGTGGAGTGTCATCGAGGCAGGGCTCAAATGCTTACAGGGAAAAGCGGTGGTGAATTCCATCAGCCTGAAAAACGGCGAAGAAGACTTTCTCCGGCAAGCCCGGTTAATCAGGCGATATGGCGCTGCCGCCATCGTGATGGCGTTCGATGAGCAAGGCCAGGCCGACAATTTTCAGCGAAAAATCGAGATATGCGCGCGCGCCTACGAGCTCTTGACCAAACAGGCAGGTTTGCCTGCAAGTGACATTATCTTCGATCCAAACATTTTGACGGTCGCTACGGGGCTCGATGAACATCGGAACTACGCGGTCGATTTCATCAAAGCGACGCAATGGATCAAAAAGAATCTTCCTGGTGCGCGCGTCAGCGGCGGCGTGAGCAACATTTCATTTTCGTTTCGCGGGAACAACACAGTGCGCGAAGCAATGCATGCCGCGTTTCTTTTCCACGCCATTCGCGCAGGTCTCGACATGGGAATTGTCAATGCCGGACAACTGGCGGTGTACGAGGAAATCGAGCCCGAACTACGAGAGCGCGTCGAAGACGTGCTGTTGAACCGGCGGGACGATGCGACCGAACGGTTGGTCGATTTTGCAGAAAACGTCAAAGCGAAAGATAAAACTCCAGTTGCCGACAAAGCTTGGCGAAAAGAACCTGTCGAAGAGCGTCTGAAACATGCGTTGGTTAAAGGCATCGTCGACTACATCGACACCGATACGGAGGAAGCGCGTCAAAAATGCAAACGACCCCTCGATGTGATTGAGGGGCCGCTCATGTCCGGGATGAGCGTGGTTGGCGACTTGTTCGGCTCCGGCAAGATGTTCCTGCCGCAGGTTGTGAAGAGCGCGCGGGTAATGAAGAAAGCTGTCGCTTATTTGTTGCCGTTCATGGAAGCGGAAAAATCCGCGGGCGCGAAACCGCAGGGACGCATCGTGATGGCAACGGTGAAGGGCGACGTGCACGATATCGGCAAAAACATAGTCGGGGTAGTGCTGCAATGTAACAACTACGACGTTGTCGATCTTGGGGTAATGGTGCCGGCCGCAAAAATTCTGGAAACAGCGCGAGAAAAACAAGCGGACGTAATCGGCCTGAGCGGCCTGATTACGCCGTCGCTGGACGAGATGGTGCATGTCGCGCAGGAGATGGAGCGCGAAGGATTTCGTTTGCCGCTGTTGATCGGCGGGGCGACCACGAGCCGGGCGCACACCGCGGTGAAGATCGCGCCGCATTACCAGGCAAGTACTGTGCACGTTCTGGACGCCTCGCGCGCGGTTGGTGTTGTCAATTCGCTGCTGAACGAAGAACTCAAGTCCGCCTTCGATAAGAAAACGCGCGAAGACTACGAACGCTTGCGCCGGGAGCATTCGGCAAGAACACAGCGAAAGAATTTGCTGACGCTCGAAGAAGCACGCGCAAACCGGACGCCGATTGGTTGGAGCGACTATGTTCCAACTAAACCGGAATTTTTGGGCGTCCGCGTTTACCAAACTGCGGGATCCGCTCAGGACGACACCGTACGCTCCTTTTCACTGCGGACGCTGGCCGAGTACATCGATTGGTCGCCGTTTTTTCACGCCTGGGAATTGCGCGGGCGTTATCCCGCGATTTTTGAAGACCCCAAGATTGGCAAACAAGCACGCGAACTTTTCGATGATGCGCAGAGCCTTCTTGATCGGATCGTCGCAAAAAATCTGCTCGTCGCGCGCGGTGTTCATGCTCTTTGGCGAGCAAACTCAGTCGGCGATGACGTGGATCTTTATGCTGATGACGATCGCACGAAGAAGCTGGCCACGTTTTACTTCCTCCGCCAGCAAATACAAAAGCCGGCCGATCAATTCAACCACTGCCTAGCCGATTACATTGCGCCAGTTTCAGATCCGCAATCCGCAATCCCCAATCCCCAATTGGCCGATTATCTTGGCGGTTTTGCGGTTTCCGTTCACGGTGCAGACGAAGTCGCGGAGGAATTCAAACAGCAGCATGATGATTACAGCGCCATCATGACCAAAGCGCTGGCAGATCGATTAGCTGAAGCGTTTGCCGAGTATCTGCACCAACAAACACGGATTGCATGGGGATTCGGGCGCGACGAACAGCTGTCTCATGCCGATCTAATTCGCGAAAAATATCGCGGTATCCGGCCGGCTGCCGGGTACCCCGCGTGTCCCGATCACGCGGAGAAGCGAACATTGTTCGATTTGCTGGATGCTGAGCACAACGCTGCCGTTAGGCTGACCGAATCGTTTGCAATGCATCCTGGTGCGAGCGTGAGCGGACTTTATTTTTCGCATCCCGAGGCGAAATATTTTGGGGTCGGACAGATTGGGCATGATCAAGTCGTGGATTATGCGACGCGGCGCGGCGAATCGGTGCCCGCAGTGGAAAAGCGATTAGCGCCTAATTTGGATTACAACGTCTGATGCGATCAAACGTCGGGGCGAGAGGATTTGAACCTCCGACCTCGTGGTCCCAAACCACGCGCTCTACCAAGCTAAGCTACGCCCCGTGCTCCGGCCTGGTTCTTTATCATGGATAGCGCCTTCCCGCATCCCGAAATTCAGTTACATTGCGGACGAAACTGGGAATGAAAACATACGGCTTAATCGTTTCAGCGACACTAATTGGCGTGGCGTTGATGCTGCACGGACAGGACGCCGCTCCGCCGAATGTGGATCTTTATGAGGAGCAAAACCAGCTGGAACCAACGCCCTCGCCTGAGCCTCCTAATGGCCCCGAACTGCCCGAGATATCGCAGCTTGACCAGAATTTTTCAAAACCGAGATCCCTCGGGCCGCAAGCGGACGAATTGCGCGTGCACAAAGAATGGCGGCAACTGAAAAATCGGACAGTGAATGACCCAGAGGTACAGTCAGCCAAAGCGTATGCGCAGTCTGCACGGACCGATCTGGAAAAGCGAAACCGACTCCGCAATTACTACACGTCTCATCAGAGTGTCCTAGCTCAGCCAAACGTGAGACCTACCCCAAATACCGCTACGCCCTCGCCAACCCCATCGGGGACACCCGCGCCCAAGAAGCCCGCACCGAAGCACAAGAAGAAACAGAAAAGTCACAAGCGGTTTTGATTAGCGACCTTGCCAGCCCATAGTCATTGCAGTATTCCTAACCGCATCTTGTTTGCGGCGCGTTCGTCTAGTGGTTAGGACACAGCCCTCTCAAGGCTGGTACACGGGTTCGACTCCCGTACGCGCTGCCAACTCTAAAATCAAAGTAAGTCATCGCAACGGGCAGCGGGTTAGCAGCAAAAGCTGACTGCGTTTGTGGAACTGGAATCAGCGATCCCGCGTCTTTCGATAGGCGAGCACAACCACCAAGATGCAAATCGCCAGCGGAGAGAGAGCGAGGATGGCGCGCGGGATCATGCGGGGGTGCGCCCGTGCAGACTTTGACGGGCATCAACAAAAAGTACATTCGGAAATCGGATCGACGGCGCGCGTATGCGTACCACAGCATTCTAGCGCGATCGTGAGAAGGCGGCGGACTTCGTAAACGTTTCGTGCAGATGTAGCCGCGCTTTCAACGGGTTGCCTATCGGACACGGCGCACCAGCCCATGCGGTAAAATCGGAGACGGAGTCCGTGTTATTTCGCAAACTGGGCGTTCTTCGCCTCGCGATCCTTCTGATTGAGTGGCCAGATGCGGGTTAATTTAAATTCGTAAACGGCGCACTGTTCGCCACATTCCAATTCGCAGTGGATTTGGGCTGCGGGCGCACTCATTATGAATAGGAATCGTCGATGACATGCTCGCCCGGACGGACTCGCGAAGCGGGTCGGGGATTGCAAACGACGGAAATCAAAAACGATTCTAGCGCGATCCTGCAAAGCGGGCCGGTAGGTTGAGGCAACGCCATGGTTGAATCGTCAAGGGCAAGCGCATATCATGTCCACCGCGTGAACTTCGCCGTCGTTCCTGACCGGTTGATGTACGACACCAGATCGCCGCGTACCTTCATCACGATTACGAACATGGTTTTCCATTGATCCGCAGCCTGCGAGCATCAGCCCAACGGTCAACACCAGTATTGTTTTCATTTGTGCTTTCCTTGTTGATTGTGGCCGGATGATTCGCCGTCAGGCAATCAAAAACGATTCTAGCGCGATCCTGGGAAGCGGAAAGCGTTTCGCCTTGTCTGAAAGATTTTGCCTTTCGTTCTTCAACAGAGCGATGAACGAGCACATCGGTTCCGGACACATATTTGCCTGCGAACCCGCAGCACCAAGCTATGATCATAATGGAACCCCATATACTATGATACTATGAGCGGCTTCTTCGAGGAGTTGCAGCGACGGAAGGTTTACCGTGTCGCCGCCGCTTACATCGTCGCTGCGGGATTCTTGATTCAAATCTCCTCCGCAGTGTTTCCAGCGTGGGAATTGCCGAATTGGAGTTTGCGGCTCGTGATCGCGCTTTTGTTAATCGGTTTTCCGATCGCGCTTCTCCTCGCATGGGCATACGACATCACGCCGCAAGGAATTAAGAGCACGCCAAAAACGCCAGGAGCCCATCGGCGACGAAATCTCATTTTGCTCATCGTCACCGCTGTAATCGTGTCCGCTTCCGCCGGATTTTTTCTTTTGCCAGGGGCCGCCTGGCATAAGGTCGACAAATCAGTCGCGGTCCTGCCCTTTCAAAATTTGAGCAGCGATCCAGAGAACGCTTATTTCGCTGACGGCATCCAGGAAGAAGTCCTGACGCGCCTGGCTAAAATCGCGGATTTGAAAGTAATTTCCCGCGCTTCGACGCAACAGTATCAGAGTAAACCAGGCAATCTGGCTGAGATCGCTACGCAGCTTGGTGTAGCGAACATCCTTGAGGGTAGCGTCCAGAAGGCAGGCAATCAGGTGAGAGTCAATGTTCACCTGGTTAATGTGCAAACCGGCTCGCAGCTCTGGGCCGAGACGTATGATCGAAAGTTGAGTGACATCTTTGCCGTCGAAACCGAGATCGCGAAAGGAATAGCGGAATCGTTGCAAGCGACGCTGACCGGTCGTGAAGAGCAAGCACTGGCTGCCAACCCCACAAACAATCCGGAAGCTTACGACGCTTACTTACGCGGGCTGGCTTTTGAAGCGCGCAGCAACTACTCGAGCGATGCCCTGTTCAAAGCCATCGATTTTTATGACCTGGCGGTGCGGCTTGACCCGAATTTTGCGCTTGCCTGGGCGCGACTTTCTGGTGCGCACGCGCTTCTTTACTTTAATCGCAACGACACAACTGCCGCTCGCCGCGATGCGGCCAAAGAAGCTTTGGAAAACGCGCAGAAACTGCAGCCAAACTCGCCCGAAACCCTGCTCTTCCTAGGTTATTATCAGTATTGGGTGCTGCACGATTATGGGTTGGCTAAAGCCACGTTCACGCGCGTCAGCAAAATGTTGCCAGGTAACAGCGAGGTCTCATACGCCCTCGGGGCAATCGCGCGACGCGACGGACATTGGGCTGAAAGTGTTGCCTATTGGGAACGGGGCCTCGCCCTCGATCCGCGGAATACTGTGTTGCTGACCGAAGTGGCATTTACTTACGCCGCGCTTCGACAATTTCCGACAGCCATAAAGCTTTACGATCGCGCACTCGATATTCTCCCTAATGAGTTGTACTTAATGGCGTCAAAAGCCAGCGTCTACCAGGCCGAAGGTAACCTGCAGGAATCCGCTAAGTTGCTGGTCCATGTAACCGCGGAAACGAATTCGGACCCGGCCGTTCGGGTCAAACTCGCCCAATTGAGACTTGAAAGAAATCAGACTGAGGCCACCCGGTTTGTGCAACCCCGACAAACTCGACTCCACTTTGCTTCTCCGATTGACAAGGGCATCAACCAGGGCGGGCTAGCATTGATCCAGCGCGTTGCTGGAGACACCGCTCAGGCAAAAGCTTCCGCTGAACAGGCGCGCAACACGCTTGAGCCGCTCAGCAAGGATCAACCAGACAACGCCTTCGTTGCGGCAGCGCTGGCGGTGGCTTACGCCATGCTCGACGAGAAGGACTCAGCCCTCAACGAAGCGCAGCGTGCAATCACGCTTGTGCCGAGTAGCAAAGATCGACTGTCCGGGCCCGCCTTCGAAGAGAACCTAGCGCTAGTTGAGATGATACTTGGCGAGAATAGTCGTGCGATCTCAACTCTCACGCGGTTGTTACAAACGCCGTATGGTGGCTGGCTTTATAGCCCAGCGCCCATCACGCCGGCGCTTTTAAAACTCGATCCAATCTGGGACCCGTTGCGCGCCG
>WNGP01008321.1_pt1 | contig 12081 bp, 9 predicted proteins | sample 5407671 | NCBI WGS metagenome assembly WNGP01 (sample SAMN13153381, study PRJNA577476) | soil metagenome | isolation source: 40 cm soil or saprolite under Garry oak tree replicate 2 | place: USA:California | collected 2016-06-15 | reverse complement strand
CTTGTCGTGTCCCAGCTTCTCACGCTGTACTTCACACCGGTGCTCTACCTGTATATGGAACATCTCCAGGCATGGTTGCGCCGGGCAAAACCCGCGGCCGAACCCACGGTCAGTTTCGGTGATTAAGGAACGTTTATTTCGGGCATCAGCTGGTTATCCACGCTGAACACTCCCGGCACCTGGCGTGCCGCCATTTCGGCAAGTTGCCGGTCCATCTGGTTCGCAACGACCCCCTTAAGTGTAACGTGGCCGTTCTTGACGATAATGTGGATCGGCGGAACGGCGCGAACCGAGTATTGGAACAGCGGGCTGTTGTAATTGAAGATCGCTCGATAGGTCGCAAGCCGGAGCTCGTCGTCCATGGTCGAAAGCGGCAGGACTTCGATTTTGTTCTCGACTTTCGCGACACTTTCGAGGCTGCGAACCCGGGCTTCGGCATCCGACTTGAGAGTTGGCCGGGTCACTTGCCCGCCGAGAACCACCGTGTCATCCGGAAGCACTTCGGCTTCAAGCCAATCAAAAACGTTGTAGTACGGCAGGGTAACGAGCTGATGGCGCACTTCGTCAGCGATCAGGGCCGTCGTATGGCCACGATGCAGCCCGGGGCCCTGCAACTGTTTCTGGCTTGCCATACCGGTTACCGGCATTGCCAGACAAGCCGCGATGAGAAGTAACACGAAGCTGAGTTTTTTCATTCTGGTGAACATAGCAATACCTCCTGTGCAGAATACCTATAGATCTTTAAGGGATTTCGATCGGGGGAACAGGAACTTATCAGTTCTTGCCCGATCCACTTTCTTCTGACGAGGGAAGAAAAAAATGTGAGCGGCCACGATGAGGTCTACGGTCCCAGTTGTACGCTGACGCTGATTCGGCCGTAGCGGCCATAGTTGTCGAATGCTGTGATGTCGTATCGGCCGGCTTCCGTAAAATCCACGATCTGCGGCACGACTGCGCTCTGGCGCCCGATAAATCGGCCATTGAGCATCCAGTTGACTTCGGCGTCAGTGCCGCGAACTTCGAGCCGGGCTTTGGGAGTTTCTTTGCCGGGCGGACGGCGTAGGACGGCGCCATCGTTCAAACCGGTGATGGTGATGGAGCCGCCCGGGTCGGGCGCCGACATACAATCTGCGGACCACTTAGGCGGCAGCGATTTCAGCCGCAACCCGGAATCGAGCCACGGTTCCAACACAGCGGGCCATCGTGCTGCTTCGAAGGCTTCTACGGGATGGCGCGCGCATTCCGGCGAAGCACGCTGGCGTGTGATCCGGTCCACGTAATAGGTGAACACCGGCAGTCCGTTTCTGAAACGATCCGGAAATGTCGGCGGCGCTGCGCCGTCGAGCAGCCAGGCTGTGCGTTGGACGGGACACAATCGCGCGTTGACGCCGTCAGCGCGCGTGCCGAGAGGCCAGCAAATGACTTCTTCGGTCACACTGGCCGGCCTGGGATTTGACGCGGTGTTCAGGCCATCGGGCAATGCGGTGAAGATATCCGATAACAAAGGTGCCGCGACATTCGCGCCGAAGAACCCGGGATTCGGCGTACCATCCGGACGGCCAACCCATACGCCGATGGTATACCGGTTGCTTACACCGACCGCCCACGCATCCCGAAAGCCGAAACTCGTGCCCGTCTTCCATGCAAAGCCGCGATATGGACCACGCCCTTCGGTTATCCGGCCCGCCGGCCCGCCGGTTTCGAGGATGTCACGAACGATGAAAGCCGCGCCTTCGCTCATCATGCGGCGCTCCTCGAGCGGCGCATCCGAAAGAAGACGGGGTGTTCCCGCCAGGCCCTTCCGCGCGAGTGCCGAGTAGGCGCCCACTAAATGTTCCAGTGTTGTACTGGCACCGCCGAGAATCACGCTCAGATTCGGCTCAGCGCCTTTCGGAAATTCCAGCTTCAGTCCTCCCCTTCGAAGCATTGCGACGAACCGGGCAGAGCCCAACTGTTCCAAAACCTCCACTGCGGGTACGTTCAGGGAGTTCAGAAGCGCCTCCGATACGCTAACCGGACCGTGGAACGATTGTTGGAAATTTCCGGGCTCGTAACCGGAAAAAGACTGCGGCACATCCGCCAGCAGCGATTCGGAGTGAATCAAACCTTCGTCCATCGCCAACGCATACAGAAAAGGTTTCAGCGCGGAGCCGGGCGAACGCGCGGCTCGTGCCATGTCCACATCGCTGAAGCGGTTCTTGTCGCTGAAGTCGGCGGAGCCGGAATAGGCGAGCACGTCGAGGGTTTTGTTATCCATCACCATGGCAGCGATCGAAACTCGCGGGGGCAGGCCGCGAGCGCGATCCAAAAGCAGTGCTTCGACAGTGGACTGTACCGCCACGTCGATTGTGGTGTGCACTCGCGTCCGGCCTGCCGCGCTCCGCTTCAGGCGCTCGGCAAGCAAAGGCGCCAGCATTGGAGCGCGCACAGTTTGGGCGTAAACAGGTTCCGTCAGCGCATCGCTGATGGCCGCATCCGGCCATTGTCCTTTCATGCGCCGCAGCACTTTATCGCGCGCCAACTGCGCGCGCTCGGCATAACGATCCGGACGGAGGCGCGAAGGAAGCTGCGGCAGGACCGTCAGCAGCGCCGCCTCCGCATGCGTCAATCGATTGGAAGACTTGCCCAGATACGCGCGGCTTGCGGCTTCCACGCCTTCCAAAACGCCGCCCATCGGTGCATAGTTGATGTAGATCGTGAGGATTTCATTCTTGGAGTAATGTCGCTCGAGTTGCAAGGCTCGCGCCATTTGGACGAGTTTGCCTGCCAACGTCCGGCGTGTGGGATGAATGATGCGCGCAACCTGCATCGTGATCGTCGATCCACCCGATACAATGCGGCCGTACCGCACCCACTGGAATCCCGCACGAATCAAAGCGACGGGATTCACTCCCGGATGCCAGCGGAACATCCGGTCTTCGTAGCGGACAAGCGCGTCCAGGTAGAGGGGCGACACCTCATTCAACAAAACCGGATGCCGCCAGACGTAGTCATCGCCCGGAAAGGCGCGCAAAGGCGTGCCGTCACGCGCGACGACCACCGTAGCGTATGGCGAGTCTCGTCCCGGCGCCGGAAGAGGGAAACACCGGTCCAACACTTCGAGCGTCAGAAACAGAATCAGCAGTCCCGCGCCAACTTTTTTCAATTTACGGCCTCTGCGCATCGACAATTGTTAACGTCTCTCCGCCACCGCTCAGGCCGTAGATGTTCGGGCGATACATGTCCTCGGCGTATATGGGCGGCACAACGAATTCGCCTGGAGTCACCACACGCGCACGGTAGAACAGATTGAGCAGGCCTCTGCCGACCGGTGGGTTGAAGCGGGAGTTCGCGTCAAGGCGCACAGCAGCGACGAAACGATCATCGCGAAACTCAACGTGCTTGATGATGCGGCTGTTGGCCATTGCTTCAGCCGGATTCATCCCGGCGATGGTGGCCGCACTCAGTTGTTCGCCGCTCACGATGTTCAGGTTCTCAATCTCGAGGCCCGCCGGAATCCGGTCGACAATCAAAGCGCGGCCATCCGGCGTGTACGTCGTTCGGCTGAGTTCAATCTCATCGCTTCTGGCGGGCGGCTGCTGGACTGGATTTCCGGAAAGCCACAGTTCTGCGTACAAGGTTGCTGCCGACGTGTTGCTGACCTTGACGCCACTGGCTAATTCGGCCGGCGACACCGGCCGGAAGTACGTCCCCTTTCGCGAAAGCTGTTCCGGTTTCCCTCCGGCGGTGACGTTCGCTGTCCACGTTCCACTTCCCGCGCTCAGCGCGCGTCCGACCAGAAACAGCGCCATCTTTTCCTGCGTGCTGTAGTAGCGGTTCCTTTCCAGTTCAGCGGCCACGACCGAGAGCAGATTCTCGCGGCCCTCGACTGCAATGCGATTCCGATCGAGCAAGGCATACGAGAGCGCCGCATCACGGAGAACCGTTCCGTAGTCGTACCACCAATAGCCTGGTCCGCGGCTCTTGCCTACGCCCTCGGCGATCGTCGAAGCGCCGCGGGCGTTGTCGCCCATCAGATTGAGAGCAATTCCGAGCTCTACGAGCGGAAGTCCGGATTGCGCCTGGCCGCGCGATTCGTACAATTGCCGGAGAGTGGCCAAGGGCGCTTTTCTCTCTCTCGCCAGCACGTAACCGCCGTATGCAAGTACGTCGAAGCGTCCGTTGTCCCGGTCTCTGAAAATTTCATCGGGACGCGGCGGAGCGGCCGATTGTGCGGGCAGCTTCGATACGCCTTCCTGAAGACCCCGCAGCAGGAAATCCATCGCCAGACCGTACATTCTGTCCGGTACGGCGAAACCCTGCTCGCGGGCATCCGTCAGAAAGTTGGTGATGTAGGCGGAAAGCCAGTACTCATATTCCGACGCGTTACCCCACAGGCTGAAACCGCCGTTTGGCGCCTGAATGGCCCCAAGCTTCGAGATTGCGCGGTCCAGCATTTCCACGCGCTGTTCGCGGGTGAAAGGTTTGAGGCCAAAACGGCGCGCCTCGTCTTCGTCGATGAATACGTGCGGATAAGCAGTACTGGTAAGTTGTTCGCCGCAGCCATACGGATACGTGAGCAAATCCTGGACCGCCGCACGGACGTCGATCGGCGGCTTGTCGGACACGGCCACGTGGGCCAGCGCCGAGTTGGGATATAAGCCGGAAAGTGCCGCGTCCTGAATTTCGACAGCATCGCCCGCTTTGACCGAATAGCGCCTCGTAAACTGAACCTGGGGTGTGGGCGGTCGTATGGAAATGGCGAAAGTGCGTTCGATATTGAGATCCCTTCCGCCGACTTTTACGGTTACCGCGTGCACGCCGGGCATGGTTCGAGCCTCAACCGGAAAACGCAGCGTCCGCTTTTCCTGGTCTTTGAGCGAAAGCTCGCGTTCCGCATCCTGAATGCGGAGGGCCTGGCCGGCGTCGATGGAAACTTTTAAGCTCTGGGCCGCGCCAGAGAGGTTCTGAAGATCGAGCGCCACGACAGCCTTGTCGTTGAACGAGAGAAACCTTGGCGTCGCCAGTTCCGTGATCAATGGAGCTGCGACAACCATCTCCAGGTCCTTGGAACCAAAACGGTCCGGCGCGGAGACGACCGCCATCAGCCGCAGCGTGCCGTTAAAATCCGGCACCTCGAGCGGTATGTCCGCTTCACCGCGATCGTCCATCAGGATAGGTCCGCTGAAGAGATCGACGAGCTGCACGATTTTCGGCAGACCTTTGGTAGGCGAAGGCGTGGTATCGCCACCAAATCGGAGTTGGCCTTTCCGGCCCTGCATCTTTTCGATGAGGTGTCCGTAAATATCGTGTTGATCGGCGCCATAGCGGAGCTTTCCGAAGAAGAACGCGTGCGGGTCCGGAGATTGGAAACGCGTGATATTGAGGATGCCGGCATCGACGGCAGACAACGTCACAAGCGCCTTCTGCCCCCTCGCATCCGGCGCGCGGACTTTAATTCGCACGGGAGTTTCCGGACGGATCTTTTGCGGCGCCTCCAAGGTCACATTCAACTTCCGTTCACTGCGTTCGAGAGGTAGATGAATCAGACCCATGGCACGCGCGGGCGTGACAAGATCGCCGGCATTGCCGGGCCGCAGCACCATCACGGAAACATACAAGTCATGCCGCGTCCAATCGCGGCTTATTGGAATATCGACAGTGGCCGTGTCTGAAGAAACGGACATGCGCTTCACCCAAAGGGTACGATTGGCGTCGACGGTGATCAGCGCCTCCCCTTGATGCGGCGGCGTCATGGTGAGGTGCGCGGTCTCGCCTTCGCGGTAAGCGGGTTTGTCCAGTTTGAGCGCGACGCGATCCGGCCGCGTGCCCTGTGTTTCATCCGCTTGCGCGTTCCATCCGGCATAGAACCGGTACCGCAGCGTCTGGTTCGTATCCTGGTCGAAAATTTCCAGGCGATAGCGTCCATACTTCACTGGGACAACGAGCTTGCCGCGGCCGCCGGCTGGAATGGTGACCGAGGATGTTTCCACCAATTCTTCGGTTTCCGTGAAGCCGGAATGCCAGCCGCGCTGATCGTCGAATCGCCAGTAGTAGTCCCGATTTTCACGAAACAGGCGGACCGGCATGGAAGTAGCGGCCCGGAGGTTGCCGTCGCGATCCGCGCGCAAAACCTCGAATTCCGCCCGGCTGCCTTCGCGCGCATAATCACCGGCAAACAACGGCCGCACTCCGACCAGCACGGCCGCAGGCCACACCACACGTTCCATGCTGCGCACGACGGGCCGGCCGCCGCTCTCCAGCAGGCTCACCGTTGCACGAGCCGTGAATGGCGAGCGGTTCGATGCGACGGGAGACAGGTCGATCTGGAGTTTTCCGTTGCCCTGTGCGTCCAGTGTCTGTTCCGGGAGTTCCATGCGACTCTTCTTTTCGCTCTCGCCGGAGTCTCCAAATTCAAATCCCGGGTATTTGTTGGAAAGCGGATTCTTGTTCCGCTCGAATGCAGCCACGCCCAGCAACCGGTTGCCCGCGGCAGGGGCTCCGTAGAGGTAAGTGCCGTGAACTGCAACCGTAAACATTTGTTCGGCCGTCAGCGGTGGATCGCTGCTGCTCAAGTCAAGCTTCATACGTTCCGGTAAGAACTCCTCTATGCCCAGGCGGAGCACGGTGGCCGGCGCTCGGTCGGCCGGGTCGGCGCGCAACTCGAGCGACCAGGATCCGGTTGCCGCGTCATCCGGCAGTTGCAGATGCTTGAGGTAATACCCCGGGAATCGCGAGTCGGGTTGCCACGTTGCGGTGAATTGCTTGCGTCCGGCAGGATCTTTGAGGACAGCCTGTATCGGCTGCACCGGAACGGGCCGCCCGTCCGCATCACGCGCGAGCACGGACACGTCTAATCCTTCACCCGGACGGTACAGATTGCGTCCCGAATAGGCAAACAGACGCACCGGGCTTGAGCGTTCACCAACGATGTCATACTCCGAAAGATCGAGCGCCGGTTCCCGCATGGCCAGCATCGAGACTTGTTTGCCTTTTCGAGCTAAGACGACCCTCGCGTTTCCCGGCCATTCGGCGAAAAGTGCATGCCCGTCGCCGTCGGTTTGGGCTTGGGTGAGGGTCTTGCCCATCGTATCGAGCCAGGAGACCTCGACGCCCCTCACGGCTCTGCCGTCGACTAGCGAACTGACGAATGCATCGGCCCCTTTGTCGAAGAGGCGCAGATGCATGCCGAGATCGCTGATGTAGAAATATGTCGTCTGAGAGTCGTAACGAAAGCGGCCGGGCTGCGTCATGACCGCGATGTACACGCCGGGCTCGCTCAGTTCGCCGATCTCTTCAACAGGAATGTAGGTGACGCTTCGGCGATTGGGCTGCCGCTCGGCCGTGAAACGTCCGAGATAAACGCTTTCAGCGATGTTGCGGAAATCGTCCAGTTGGTAGAACCCCACAGCTCCGTGAAGCGACGTACGCCGAAAATCGTATGCCTCATCATTACTGCCGGAACTGTCTTCTTCCTCGCCTTGTTGCCGGTTTGATTTGCGGTGCGTGATAACGCGATCCAAGAAATCCGACAGCCGCTCGTTCTTCACGCGAAGGAATTGGATATCGACTTCGGGAACATTTACCGTGACTATCGGTAACCCGCCGTTCTGCCGTGCCGGCAACACCATACCGTTGCTGGCGAAGTAATAGGACGGCGGCATGGGCGCGGTACGCACGGAATATTTGGAATCCGCCGTCAGCTTGAGGCCATTCCTCGCAGGCAATCCAGGATTGACGAGAACGACGTAGCGCGTCTCCGGTTTGATGTGCGGAAAATGGAGTAGCCGGGGATTCTCACCGACAATCCAGACGCCGCCGACGACAGTGCCTCCTTCCACCTTCGTGTCCTCAGCGTTCGTGCTGACAATCGTTCCGCCTGTGCCCGGACGATCTTCCACCTCAAAGCGGAAGCGCCGTTCCTCAGGCCGCGGAGACGGCGCCGGCATCTGGAATACCCGGATGTGCTGGTCATAAGACCGGCGCACATCCAGAGGCAATGTGAACGTGAGTGACAATGCTGGAGCGCCGTCCAACTCCCGCTCGCCTGCCTCGACCAGCAGGAATTCACCCTCGTCCGCGCTTCCAGTTCCCGGCGCGATGCTGCTCCGAACCCAATAAATCAAGCCGGCCAGCAGAAACACCGCCGCGCCAACGGCGGCAATTTTTGCCGCCGCTTTGGTTTGAAATCGATTTGTCATGGGATTCTCCTCAACATTCGAGTATAAATCCGCGGTGCCACTAACCTGCGTGGTTCCGCCATTTGAGGACGTGCACGTAGGATTTCTCGCGAAATATGTGTAATGAATCCACTCTCAATTCCTCACGAGTCGCTTCGCGGAAGCTACAAACGCCGTTTGGCCGAACGGACTCCTGAGTCTGGATGCTACTGTCAAGGCACAACTAAACTTCAGGTTCTGTAGGTCAGAACGCTCTTTCCCGGAGACGACTCACAGTAAAATCGCCATGTTTTCGGCGGGTTCTGCTGTTCGTGCCGAAATCAGGGGCAATCGATGCCGAAGGTGTGGGACACGTTTGAATGGGATGACGAGAATAAGAAGAACGGCTACGTCCAGCATTTAAGAGAACATGACATTGAGCCTGAGGAGGCCGAAGAGTGTTTCTTTCACGGCTATACTTATTGTCAGGACGAACGGTTTGCCGATGTCTACATTCTGGATGGCCGTACCGATCGCGGTAGACGGTTGCGGCTCGTTTTCCAAGATAAAGGCAATCGGCTCGCCCGGATTTTCACTGGTTGGGACATGAAACCCAAAAAGAAGAGAAAAGAATGAAAAAGCAGTTTTGCAAATTACCTAAAGGTGAAAGGGAAAGAATTGAAACTCAATACCATGGCATGAACCCGCACGACGTTGATGAACGAATGTTACGCGCGAAGCGGCAAAGCCCCGGCGCTATCCGGTTGCCGTCGAAATTGGTTGAGAATTTGAAGACGCTGGCTGAATCCGAGGGCGAACCTGAATATCAGACAATGGTTAAACGGTGGATCGAAGAACGTCTGCAACAGGAAACGTCGACCGCGCGTTGAGGTATGAGTAACCATCCATCGTGGAAGCCATCCGGTAAAGGATCGGATTCAAGGCGAAGTAGCCGTTATGCCGATAAGCGTGACTTCAGCCACTGCGCAGTGGTCCGCGGACCGGTTCAACAACATGGAAGAAGCACGTCAAGCGCTCGTCCGATGGCGGAGCGTCTTCTATCGCACTGAGAATCCGATCAGGAACTCGACTTGATCCCGCCGTCTTTTGGGGTTTTGTTTTGAATCGTCCCAGCGGGTGTATCTCAGCTCTGGACGAATGACGATACGAGACCTGTTCCATTCGAGGCCGGCATTGGTAATGTAGGCAGGAAACTGATTATCGAAGATCTGGAATTGGCTGTACGTGCGGTCCACTCTTGCGATGTTCGAGAATGTCGCCCGGGACTCCATCGTAGCGGAAAGAGTTTGACCAACGATGCTGCCGCCGCCGGCATAGGGCCGCACTGGCCCACGAAGGAAGCGGTAATCGAAGAGCAGCGGAAATTCCCACGACCCGCCTTGCGAAATTCTGCGGATGCTGGCTACCGGTGTCGTTTCATTAGTCGAGAAACGAACCGGCTTATATAACGCATCGAGCTGTACGACGATTCGATCGTATAAGACTGCCGCGAACGTCGGGCCTAGGGTGAAAGAGGGCTTTTTGAAAACCTGCTGAACCGTAAATGCTCCGGGAATTCCGATGAAGTCCGATTCCAATATTGTTTGAGTTGGAACTCCCGCACGCAGCCCGAATTCAAAACTGAGGCGCTGCTGGCCGCAGGTCACTGTCGCCATGGTGAAAAATCCGGCGATAAAGAGGATGCCAAGCTTGCGCATATCCTTAGTGTCTTAAGGCACGAAATGAGAATCCCACCAGATATTCAAACTGGTTTTCGCGTCGGGCCGCGTCGGTCGATTGGGAAACGCTGGACCACCGCGTATAGCGCAGTTCGGGACGAATCACCAGCCGAGACATGCGCCAATCTAAACCGCCATTGATCACGTAGGCTGGCAACTGGTTTAGAACCCTTCTGTCGGACCATGAATCGCCCAGCAGTACGCCGCCGCCTCCGAAAGGCCGGATCGGTCCTTTCAAGATCGCGTAATCGGCAATCAGCGGAAATTCCCTCGACGACACCCGAGTGGAGGAGGAGGAATAGGAGGTTCCGTTGAAGACAGAGTTGTTGAACCTCATCGTCTTGTATAAGAAGTCGAATTGGACAGTGAGCCGATCGTAAACAACAACTGCGAATGCAGGTCCCACTGAAACCGGCGGTCTCGTGAACGCCTGACGTGAGAAGACACTTGCGGGTCCCGTCAGGCGTGATGTCAAGGGAACCGTAAATGGCACGCCAGCGCGCACACCGAATTCAAATTCGATCCGGTTCTGTCCTGCCGCCACCGGCGGGATGGCCAAGAAGGCAAGAAGACCGCACGCCGTACTAACCCTCATGTGCAATAGACCCCTCAATAATGTAAACACTTGAAGTACACCCGACGATTTTCCCATATGTTTAGCGTCGGGCCCACCGTCCGATTCCGGTTCGGTACACCGCTTCGCGGCCTCTTCACAGTCGGCCGGTGCACGCCGCCGCAGTCATCGGTAACCCTCACATCAAGTGAACACCTGCATAAGAGAAGTTAGACGCCACGCCTCGCTGCTGATCAGACAGGCATAAAAAACAGCTTGCATGTGATATAGTGTTATGGTTGACTAGAACAGTACATCAAGCATTAAGGGGGTTCACTATGAGATCGATTCGCCTGCTTCTGTTATTGATGATGCTGTCCACCGCGGCTTTTGCCCAATCGGACGCGCAAAAAACCTTCGAAAAAATAAAGGCACTGTCGGGTACGTGGGAAGGCAAGGCAACGATGGACATGCCGGTACCGGAGGCGGCCGAGCACAGTGTCATGCATGTCACGCTTCGCACGACTTCGAGAGGAAATGCGGTAATGCACGAGATGACGTCGGCGGGTCCCGACGACCCGATCACGATGTTCTACCTGGACGAGGGCCGGCTCCTGCTGACACATTACTGCGATGCAGGCAACAGGCCTCGCATGGAAGGTAAGCTCTCGCCGGACGGAAAAACCCTGGAGTTCAATTTTCTTGACGTCGCAGGCAGCAATCTGCGCGAACACATGCGTCATGCCAAGTTCACGTTTATCGACGCGAACCACCATACGGAAGACTGGACATTCATGCTTGGAGATAAAGAAGTTCACGGCCACGTGGACCTGCACCGGACGGCAGACGCAGGCGGCGCTCCGAGCAAGTGAGGTGGCCTGATAACTTTCATGGATCGTGAGTGGAATGACAGCCAGCCGATTTACCGCCAGCTTCGCGATCGCGTCGTCGCGATGATCCTTGACTCAGTTCTCAAAGAAGGCGATCCGCTGCCCTCGGTGCGAACCGTGGCAGCGGACTATCGGCTCAATCCACTTACAGTCTTGAAGGCGTATCAGGAGCTCGTGGACGAAGGACTCGTCGAGACCAGACGAGGGCTCGGCATGTTCGTCAAGACTGACGCACGCAATTTGCTGCTCGAAGCGGAGCGCGAGAAATTCCTGACCGAACACTGGCCCAGGATTCGCGAAACCATGCTGCGGCTCGGTCTGAAACCGGAAGATCTGCTTAGCGGCAACGCGAGACGCCGGCAGAAATCAAAAACCAAGAAGGAGGAACGCTGAGCGAATGACATGCATCGAAGCGAGCGGCCTGCGAAAGGTGTTTGGAAGCACGATCGCGCTGGACGGCGTCGATTTACACGTCGAGGAAGGCCGGATCCTGGGTCTGATCGGTCCAAACGGTGCAGGCAAGACGACCGCTCTGAACGCGATTGTCGGCCTTACGCCGTACGAGGGAACGCTCAATGTTCTCGGACGCGATCCCTGGCGGCAGCGTCAGGAACTCATGCGGGACGTCAGCTTTATCGCCGATGTCGCCGTGCTGCCGCGGTGGATACGCGTTTCGCAGTTGCTCGAGTACGTCGCCGGCGTGCATCCGCGATTTGACCGCGCGAAAGCGCAGGGATTTCTGTCCAAAACCGCCATCAAGG
>WNGP01007496.1_pt1 | contig 12081 bp, 13 predicted proteins | sample 5407671 | NCBI WGS metagenome assembly WNGP01 (sample SAMN13153381, study PRJNA577476) | soil metagenome | isolation source: 40 cm soil or saprolite under Garry oak tree replicate 2 | place: USA:California | collected 2016-06-15 | reverse complement strand
GTGGAAGGATGGAACAAGCATCCAACGCCCTTTGTGTGGAATGGCAAGCGCAGACGCCGGCGCGAGCGCGCGCGACTGCGTCGCCTGGCTGGCTCAGGTGCTGCTCTCGTCAAAGGCTACGCGATTGCTAGGTGACCCACTAGTGGCTTTGGTAGCTAATCGGCTAGCATCAAAATCGTACATCCAACTATCGCGACTTGTCTGAATTCCAGGGGAATACGTCTTAAAAAGTGTTCTGATCTCCACACCTTTTAATTCCAAGCTATTTGCAGATTTAGCTTCTCTTGTCCCCATTGGCAAGAAAGTAGCGAACTCAGGTTGCATTCCTTCTGTGAGCCAGGTGTTCTTTTCGTCGGACTGCAATTCCTGCCAGTCGATACCGTTTATGCTCACGCTTTTCGTCAGAAATGATAGCTTCTCAGTTTTGCGCCAGAACTCCGGCACACGGTAATAATAAAGTGCGCTTGTTTTGCTTTCTGATTTTCTGATGGCAATGGTGATACCTACGCCGACCTGGATACCGAAGACGTTGTGAGTTGTGCCGGAGAGTTTGGGATTTTTCCGCACATTGCCATGCAAATCAACATGATAGACGTGGGTAAAGTCTTGCATGAAATGTTTTCGCATTCCGTCGAAGGCGATTTGATCGATGAAAGAATTATTGGAGACGTAGCAGACAATGCCGTCACGTCCTTGCAGCCTGTCTACTGCCCAACGAAAGAATTTAACATAAGCATCAGAAAGCGCGTTCTTGTTGCTGGCGTGCGAATCTTTGGCATAAGTCTCTCTGATGTGCCCGTCAATGACGGGATAGCGGCGATTCTTGTTGTTATCGTTCTCGTTCACCTGTCCGACGTTATATGGCGGATTGCCGATGACTACCATGATTTGGGCGGCTTTCTCGCGCTCGACCCGTTCGGTGTTTTCCTCGACGAAGAGTGACATCTGCTGGCCATCCGCTAGTTCCAGCGTGTCAGCAAAGCAGATGCCCTCAAACGGCTTGTACTCGCCTGTGCGCTCATAGTAGGCATGCTCGATGTTGAGTGACGCAATGTAGTAGGGAAGCAGCATAATTTCGTTACAGTAGAGATCATTAGTATATTTGTATGGTAAATCACTCCCTTTGATGCGCTGAATCAGGTTGACGATGAAGTTACCTGTGCCTGTACAAGGGTCGAGTACCTGCACTCCTGGGTGCGAGAGCGAGGAATTGAAATCACGTTGGAGAACCTCTTCCACACTAGAACACATGAAATCTACGATCTCTTGAGGTGTGTAGACGATACCGTGCGTATCAGCTTGCTTGATTGAGAAGCCTTGAAAGAAGCGCTCATAGACTGTGTTGAGGAAGTGTTGTTTCTCAGACCAGTCATCTAGGTTTTTAGCTGCATTTTCGATTGCGACGTAGAAACGATCAAGAGATTTCAGAAACTCGTAACGATTGAAAGCTCGACTGGTGAGAGCTTGTATCACCATTTCAATTTCGGCGGCGATAACATTGCGCTTCGTGAAATCTGAGTTATTGAAGATGGTACGGAATAGGCGTTCAGTCAATAGATGTTGTACCAACATCTCATCTACTGTATCCCTGCTCATATTAGGGTCAAGCGAAGTGCGGCATAGTTCAAGAAACGAAGAGAATGCAGCGACAAAGCCTTTATTATAGATATGCTCTTCTTTGATACGCTTTAGAAGTCCCTGTGCAAGGTCGGGAATACTCTCTTTAAAGTCTTCCACGGCATGCTCAAAGGTTTCGATATCTGGCGCTGCAAAGTGGAAGAAGAGATCAAGCACATGGCTGAGGTCTTTAGGTTGCGTCAGATCAGCATCGAGAATGGGCTTATTGTTCTGATATAGAACAGCATGGCGTGTGTCTTCAAAGATGGTGTTGATGATGGGATATCCTGCATTGATCTTTTTGCGTATCTCCGTACTTAGATCATCTTTTGTATCTTTGGCTTCCCAATAGCCACGAGGTAAATTAAAGGGATCGCGTAAGGTACCATCTGGCCGCTTGCCGTTTGCTAAGGTTTGTTCTGGGATGAGCGTCCAGTTTGCGGATTGGGCGAAGGCAGCTAACAGATTTTGAAATGCGCTTCTGACTGCGGTTTCGTGTGTAACCTTGTGAGTATGATATGCCGCTAGTTCATTGTAATAGTGATTAATGGCCTTTTTGTGTGTTGCAGTAATCTGCATTTTCCCCCCTGCAAACTAGACAGCAGAGTTAGCTTGTCTCGTATTTGTTCCTCTCTGAGAACAATGAAATAGAAATAGTTAGGCGATCAAAGAAGGATGCTGTAGCTTCCTTAGTGTATCCTGTAGTTGGGAAAATCGCAACATATTTGACCCAGATGAGCTATTTTTCTTCTCAAAAGGCTATGATGATGATTTAATTGGAGCGCCGTACAATAGATAATTGCTGATATTAAAGGATTTTTGACTGCTTAAGAGGCATCACTTCCCAAAGAGACGTTGTGTTAGCGTTGCAATGAACGTGACTTCGATAAGCAGACCCACAAAAGCTTCAATAGCTGCTAGAATGGTCAAGGGATTATCAAGCAGAATATTGTTTCCAGGGAAAAACCCGCGATCATGAAACGAGGTCATGCTGAACACAAAGGCTCCAGGTGCTGAGAGTGGAAGACAAAGTGTTTGTCCAATCAGATAATAGGCGGTAGCAATAAATCCTCTTGACTCGTTCTGCTACGAGAATCCCAGGGCAAATTAGTCAGGATAATCTGCCCTCAAATGGCAAGCCATTTGATATTAAAGGATAGATATAGTTTAGCTTCAATTGCTATGCTTTGCCTTGTGGTTTTTTCCCGATTAACCTGGCAAGTCCATGATAATGTGGCTCCCCGTGAGAATCATCGTACTTCATGAATTCCTCGTACTTGAGTGTTTCCAATGTGGAGAACCAGGCTGCTAACTCGCCTTCGTCAAAGTAATGTTGAACAAACGAGGCCGTTTCGCTGATCGTCTCATGTTCTTCTGAGGGCTTGAGTCCATAATAAAAGGGTTCGTCTGGCTTGCCATAGACACGTGTGGATGGGTTTGCCACAAGACATGAATGATCATCCACTTGCCATGGTATTTTGCAAGATGCATGTAATCGATGCCCCAGGCTGCAATCAGTTTCACGCTCGCCGTGTGATCGAGTATTTCATAGATGATGATCTCTTTTGGTGCATCTGGTGGGAATTGGCCATTTTTGTTATAGGTCTTCGTATGTTCAAGGAATTCCGTAAAAGACATCGTGTTTTCTGTGGTTTCCTGGTCATTCACGAAGAAACCACGCTTCGCGAGATCGGGGTGAACGCTGCGCTCTATCCTCGCGGGGTTTACTTCGTATACCCCCTCTACATAATCTAAGACAGCTTCCTTGACAGCTTCTTGGTCTGTTTGAGTGAGTTCTTTCATGGATGTCCTCTCGTCATCTCTGTTTGTTGCTTCGTTCTGCCGGTGTTCTCTAGATTTCTCTATTTCCTTTGCCGAGTGCTTCACGGAGTGAAACCCCTATTTGTCTGATCTCTCGTTGCTTGCGCAGGTGATACTCTTCTTCCTCGTCTAAGTACTGCTGGATGTTATAGATACGTTCTACGAACCGTTCTATTCCAGCTGCTCGGCTCTGGCTGGCTGCGTCAATGGCAAGCTGGATGCCAGGTTGGAGTTCGCCGTCTTTGATGAGGACGATGGCTCGCGAGATCATGGCTAAGAGTTCCCAAAACTTTGTTGACGGGAGTGTGCTTTGGGCACGTTCCAGGTACTCCATGGCTTTTTGCATTTGACCGAGATCGGTGTAACTCCGTCCATATTCTTCGTACACCATCCCAGGACCATAGTGTCCTTGCGTACTGCTCGTTGTTGGGTCAAATGTGTAGGCCAATTCTTCCGCTTTTGCCATGGCACGTTCAAAGTCCTTCATCCGTTCGGCATCTCCTGCGAGGACGACACGCAGGTACGCACGTCCTAAGAGCTGCATGCCGTTTCCTTTCGCAGCGTTATCGGCTTGCGGTGTCGTATCGCGTGCAGCTTCGAGGTAGGTGATGGCCTGGGTGAGGTTTCTCAGGCGGCGGTACATATCGCCTTGATAGGTGAGGGCGATGTTAAGCAACGTATGGTCATTCAGCGTGCGTGCTATCGTTTCCATCTGTTCATACTGAAGGATAGCGTCATAGGATTCACTCGCACGGGTCGCTTCGGATATGACATATCCTGCTGCATGATGAGCACGAGCCACGCTCCGTAAAAGTTTCGGGTCTTCCGTCAAGATTTGTATTTGGAGGTCGTGGGCAAGCCGCCTGCTAATCGTGTGTGCTTCTTGAAGGCGCGATTCTTCGACAAGAGACCAGACATGCGTAATCACTTCTTCAATCTGTTCCGGTGTTCGCGGAATATAGAGTGAAGAGGCTATTCCTAAGCGTTCTGGTTCGATGCCGAGCAAATCAGCGATGCGTCGTAGCTCGTTGATGTTATTGAGCTGCCTCTCACCATTTTCATAGGCACGAAGGGCGCGAGGTTCCATGTTGAGGTCATCGGCGAATTGCTCTTGAGAGAGGTTTCGTGATTTTCGGTAGTTTTTGAGGAATTGCCCTGCTAATGATGGGGTTGTTTTTGGTTGTTGCATCGCCACGTTTTGTCCTCTTTTTGTGGGTTCTGCCAAAAAGCCAGGGTTGCAAAACAGGAGAGAAACTCCTACTGTGAAAAGAAAGAAAATCGTACTCCATCACAGAAGGAGGATTCCCTCATGCAGGTACAAGTATCGCTCACCATCGAGATTGGGGCAACTGCTGATCTGGCAGAAATGGAACAGCAGATCCAAGACCTAGGACAGCAGGCCATGCGAGAAGCCTTGAAACAAGCCATCAGGCACTGGGAAGACCAGCAGCAGGCCTGTCCGCACTGTGGAGCCACGCAGCGCCGCCTGGAAGGCACGGTGCGTCGGGTGATCGCCACGACCTTTGGACGGGTGCAGGTGCCGCGCCGGCGCTTTCGCTGTCAGGGGTGTGGGCGGAGCTTTTGTCCGGCCAATGCGTTGTTCGCCCAGCTCAAGGGCGGCACGGTCAGTCGGCCCTTGCAAGAAGCAGCACGGCTGGCAGGCTGTTCGTGGCCGTATCGCGCAGCCAGCGCCATGCTCAAGCGGCTGTGTGGCGCGCAGATCAGTGCGGAGGAGATCCGGCTCGTGACCAATCGGCATGGTCAGCAGCGGGCGGCACAGCAGCAAGCGGAGGCCGAGCAGGTGTGCTCCGCTGCTGCCCAGGAGCCCGCAGCAGCGGAGCACACCGAGCAACCGCGGCTGGTGGGAGTGGATGGGGGATGGGTGTGCAGTCGGGACCAGCGCGCAGGGATGGAGGGCAAGGTGGCTGTGGTCTGTTCGGAAGTGGAAGATCTGCCGATGTCAACGGCTTCCCCCACGTTTTCGTGGAGCGAGCGGGGAGCCAGGCGCCCAGCCAGGCAACGCCATCGGCTCGCCCGGCGGCGCTACGTGGCGACCTTTGCCCCATCGGCGCAACTGGGACACCTCGCCGAGGCGGCAGCACGGACGGTGAGCCAGGGCGCGAGGTACCCGGTGGTGGTGCTGGCAGACGGAGCCAAGTGGATCAAGACCGAACAAGGGCGGCACTTCCCGCAAGCCACCTGTATTCTGGACTGGGCGCATCTGTGGCGCGAGGTCAGTCACGCCATCCGAGTGGCGGCACGAGCCAAGCCTCTCTCGCAGCGAGAACGAGATTACCAATTGTCCTTGCACCGGTCGTGGCTCTGGCAGGGCAGCGTCGATCAAGCGGTGCAAGGATTGCACGCCTTGGGAACAGGACTGCCAGCCGAGGCAGGGGAGACCATCCAGCAAGCGATCATCTATCTGGAGAACCAACGTCCATGGATTGGGTCCTATGAGCACTGGCGAAAGCAGGGCTATCCGGTGGGCAGTGGCATGATCGAGCGGGCCGTAGCTGTGGTCATCAACCGCCGCATGAAAAAGCGCGGGATGCGCTGGTGTCGGCCCAATGCCACCGCTGTGGTCGCCTTGCGCACTGATCTCCGAAACTCGGATTGGATTCTACCTCAGCGGTTGCGATCCTTTCCCTAACCCAACCCTGGGTTTTGGGTAGAACCCTTTTTGTGTTTCCTCCTGTGCTTTTGTCGCACAGTATCGCCACAATTTGGGCCTGTAGAGCCGGACTAATTTGACTAATAATTAGAGCAGATGAACCAATTCAGTATACCATATTCTTGAGAAAGAGGACGGCTTATGTTAGAGGGCATACCATTGACGGCGCATGAATTATACATGCGTGAGGTGAGGCAGACACCTCAATTGACGAGCGATGAAGAAGCCCGATTACTTTCCTGCCTTGCATCTAGGAAAGATGTGCAACAATCCCTTGATCGACTCGTCGCCGGGTATCAACCGCTGGTGATCGGGTTAGCGAAACGGTTTGTACGACATTGCCGTGGCGTGGATCTCATGGACCTGGTGCAAGATGGCAATGAAGCTCTGCTTCACACGCTGGAGAAGTATGATGTGTGCCGGGGTGAATCCTCGCTGCGCACGTACGTCTTTACCTGGATCCGCACGACGATGTTGGCGGCTGTCTGGCAGTACCAGGGCGCGATTCGCGTGCCGATGCATAAGTTGCGAGCTATCAAGCAGATGGGCACCGCTCATACACGGCTGCTTTCTGAACGTGGGCGTGAACCGACGCTTGCAGAGACGGCCCAGGCGATGGACCTGTCAGAACGTGAGGTACGGGAGCTTGTGGTCCTCCAGGAGCAACAGATTGTGAGCTTGCATATGACCCTTGATGACGATGGTGACACACGGCTTGAGGACGTGATTGAAGACGCTATGGTTTCTCCTTTCGCTGATGACGGTTTTGTGTCAGTTGAAGATGTGCTTGAGCACTTGACCGAGCGTGAGCGTACAGTGATCCAACTGCGGTATGGTTTCGTCGATGGTCGGGCTTACACGCAAAAAGAAGCTGCCGATGCGCTGGGAGTGGCTCTCTCGACGGTGCAGATGATTGATCGTCGAGCGAGAATGCGGTTGCGTCGGGCATTAGAGCGGCGTGCAAGTTAACATTTGACTCTGCTCATCCTGTTCTGTTGTCTAGCTGAGAGATACTCGTGATCGAGTGTCTCTTTTGTTGTTTTGGGATGGCATTGACGTAGGATGCTCATCCAAAGGAAGTGAGGGAAAACTATAGAACTGTTGACCATCGAGTTACGGGAAATGCTTCCTCCGCTCTACTCGCAGGAGCATGAGGAAGATCCCCTTGTCATCTGCAAGTTTTTCACCCCGGATAGCAATTGGACATTTTATACGCTGGAGTTCGATGGTGAAGATCTGTTGTTCGGATGGGTCGTTGGCTTTGAAAAGGAGTTGGGCTACTTCCGGCTCTCTGAGCTCGCACAAGCACGTGGACCGTTTGGCTTGCAGATTGAGCGGGATCTCCATTTTTCCCCGAGAAGGCTTTCTGAGGTGATGAAGCTTCACAAGTAGTTCAAATGGCAAGCCATGTGCACAGAACACAAGGAGTTTCGCATGGGAATGACGAAAAAGGATGTGGTGATGATGCGCCTGGTCAATCAGGCGACAGCTCAAGGATTGGTCGTGGCTCAACACTCTCAAACACGAGAGATCCTGTTGTTTGCTCCGACTGGCGAAGTGCATCGTCATCCCAATGTCTCACTCGTTCGTTCGTGGCTGCGTCACTATGCCGAATGTGGGCGCTATTGACACCTGTCCCAAAAAGGACAGTTCAACCCTCTTTATGTATGACGATCATGTGATGGTCATCACGACAATGTCTAGACGCGAGACGAAAGAAAATTCAAAACATTGACATTCAACCATCGTAGAGTTCTCTCTACAGATGAAAGGAGCTTGCTATGATCCTGGTTGCCGGAGCGACGGGAAATGTCGGGCGTGAGGTGGTGAACCTGCTGCTGTCTGGCGGCGAGAAGGTGGTGGCGGTCACCCGCAATCCAGCGAAGTCCGCGCTGCCCGACAGCGCTCACGTGGTGGGAGGCGACCCCTCCCGCCCGCAGACGCTGACGCCGGCGCTGCGCGGAGTCGATGCGGTCTTTATCAGCCCACGCGCCCTCGGCGACGCCACCGCCGGGGCCGCCACCGCCGAGCTGCTGAAGCTTGCGGCAGAGCAGGGTGCGCAGCGGGTGGTGCTCCTCTCAGCAGTGACCGTGCAGGATGGTGGAGGGGAGAAGCGCTTCGCCGACGCCTTCAAGGCGGTCGAAGACGCGGCCCGCGCTTCTGGCTTGCCGTGGACCATCCTGCGCAGCGCTGAGTACGCTTCCAACAATCTGATGTGGGCGCCGCAGATTCGCTCGACCGGCAAGGTAAAGGGCGCCTACGGCGATGCGGCGAACTCGACGATCCACGAGCGGGACATTGCCGCAGTCAGCGCCCTGGCACTGGTGGACGCCGCACACGCCGGACACACCTACGTGCTCACCGGCCCGCAGTCCCTCTCCCAACGCGACAAGGTCCGCATTATCGGTGAGGCCATAGGCCGCGAGGTGCTCTGGGAGGAGATCTCCCCGAAGCTTGTCAGAGAGGCCATGCTCGCCCAGGGCCTTCCTGTGGAGATCCCCGACCGGCTGCTGGGATACCTGGCCAGCCGCGTTGGGCAGCCGGGACTGTCTTCGACCGATGTGGAGCAGGTGCTAGGCCGCCCCGCGCTCACCTTCGCAGAGTGGGCAGCCGAGCACGCCGCCGCCTTCCGAAACTGACAGGAAAGCTGTCCCAAATCCGACAGCTCAACCCTCTTCCTTTATAGAATGATCACAGGTGGTGGCCATAATGACAACGTCTCTACGAGAGAGAATAAGAAGGAAAATATGGCAAAAACATATCAGGCCCCGCTGTTTGTACGTGTGGGAAATGTTCTGACAACGACCCTGCTGCGCGCGGGCTTCAAGCTCGTAGGACTTGGGAACTACCCCATGTACCTGCTCACGGTGCGTGGGCGCACAAGCGGGCAGCCGCGCACTGTCTCGATAGCGATCATTGAGCGAAATGGGAAGCGCTATCTGGGTTCCCCGTTTGGAGTCGTGGCTTGGGTGCGCAATCTGCGGGCAGCGGGAGAGGCCACCCTCACGCGTGGGCGTCGTTCGGAAACGGTCAACGCAAGAGAACTGCCCAAAGGCGAGGCGGCCCTCCTTTTGCGAGAAGAAATCAAGGGCGACAACCCCTTCGCTCGCTACTATGGCGTCACCGCTGACTCTTCCCTTGAGGAGTTTGAGCGTGCGGTGCTCACCCATCCACTGTTTGTGTTGGAAAGAAACTAGCGCAAGGGGACAACATCTGTTCTCGTAAGTCGACGAAAGGCGGGAAGCATTCGTGGAATCCTTTGAAAGCTATCGGCCCTACCTCTTTTCCATCGCCTACCGTATGCTCGGCAGTGCGATGGATGCTGAGGATCTGGTGCAGGAGACGTACCTGCGCTCCCAGGCCACGCCCCCGGAGACTATCCGCTCGCTCAAAGCGTTCCTGACCACGATCATTACTCGGTTGTGTGTGGATCAACTCCAGCTCGCACGCAGGAAGCGAGAACAGTACGTGGGTCCCTGGTTACCGGAGCCGATCCGAACTCAGGAGACTGCTGAAACGGGCGACCCGCAAGAGCGTGTCGACATGCAGGAATCGATCTCGCTGGCATTCCTGGTGCTGCTGGAGCAACTCCAACCGTTTGAGCGAGCGGTCTTCCTCCTGCGCGAAGTCTTCGAGTACGAGTTTACTGAGATTGCCACGATGCTTGACAAGAGTGAAGCGGCCTGTCGCCGCTCGTTCAGCCGGGCGAAGCAGCACCTGCGGGCACATCGGCCACGCTTTGGCGCCTCTGCCGAAACCCATCGACAGTTGCTCAACGGGTACTTCCAGGCGATGGAGACCGGTGAGATAACCCCCTTGATGAACCTGCTCTCCGAAAATGTGACCCTGTGGGCCGATGGGGGTGGGAAGATCAAAGGAGCGGCCACGCGCCCGCTGACTGGGCGTGAGGTGGTGGCACGCTTTAGCGTGGGGGCTCGCAAACGCTTTGTGCCACCAGCGGGCGCTCATATGGAGATGGCCGTGGTCAACGGCGAGCCCGCGCTGGTCATCCGCATTGGCACTCAAGCTGTCTTCGTTCTGAGCATTGAAGTGGAGCAAGGGCAGATTCAGGCCATTCGCATCATGGCCAACCCGGACAAACTCGCACGGGTCTGAAGAGAAACGGGATGTTCGTGAGAAAGCTGACCTGGAGAGACTCCGTTTTTCGCCTGGAGCAATGTTCGGAAAGATTGAGCTCGCTCAATGATCAGTGTCGTCGCCCCAGAGGTCCCCGCAGAGAGCGTGGGTACGTCACGATCTCGTGAATTGGCTTAACCCTTCTGCACACTGCTGTGGGCAGGCGAAGAGGCGCAAAGGCGCGCACAGATCATCATTGATTCTCGCGGCTGCCCGAGCCGTGGCGACATCAACCTGGAAAGGATAACTCCTATGGAAAAAGATGGAGCATTCCCCGAATCGGCGCGCTTTCTCTCCCCCCGGGAGCGCGGCATTGTGGGCGGGCCAGCTGGGGCTGCAGGGAGAAGGGGGGAAGAGCCGAAGGGGAGCCGAAATGACTTCCCGACGGATGGGGTGGAACTCCGATGCTTCCTGGTGGTCAGCAACTATGCTCGCTCACTGGCGTTCTATCGCGATGTGCTGGGAGCGCGAGTTCTGCGTGAGCTTCCCGGGACCCTCTGCGAACTTCGCTTTGCCGGGAGCCAGATTCTCCTGTCGTCGCCCTTTGGTTCCAGACCAGACAATCCTGCCGCGACCGATCCGCCGCCACCCGACCGCAAGAGCGTCATCAGCGAACTGAGCATTCAGGTTCCTGACTGCTTGGCCGCCTACGAGGTCCTGCGCTCTCGCGGAGCCGAGTTTCTCACTCCGCCTTTCGAGTGGAGCAACGAGACCCGGGCCTTCTTCCATGACCCAGATGGACATCTCCTGGAGATCAGGGAGGTGCGGGAAGCCGAAAGGAGAAGCGAATAAAGACATTTGAGTGGGTTGATCAGGGCACGCGAGAGGCAAGACCATCCCAAATCGAGGCGAGAGACTGACAGTGCAGTTTGGAATGGTTTCCTCTTCAGTTGGACGTTCCGAGTGCTGCCTCATAGGAGTCTTGAGACACAAAAGGATGTTTCACCAAACGAAGGTTTTGGGAAAAGGGGATCTGTCAGCGTCACTGCCAGGATGTGTAAACCATCCGTGGCGAGGTTTGATAGCGTGAATGTTCGACGATTTTTGAGGTGAAACAGAGGAAATCAGCGCGAAACAGAGGAATCGACCAACAAGACGCTGGAGAAACCGCTCCCCATCTGGGGTATCAGCATGCAATGGTGGAAATACACTGCTCGCACCCTCGACTACCGCGTCCAAAGCGCTGCATTTGGTCGGCTCATCGCTGTCAGCCCAGCTTGCTGATAGACGAGCACCGTGAGACAGAACGACAGAGAGAACGAGGATGCATGCAACACACTCTCCTCGGCCTGGCATGATGGAGCTGATGCCAAACGGCATCGGAACCTCTTCTCTGGTTTCTCCATCATCCATCGGGAAGATTTGCAGAATCAGACAATCATTTGCGCTAATTCTTCTACCATCCTGTGTGAAGGCGCGTCTATAATTACCACCAGATAGGTACGGTGCTACGGCAACTACGGCCATGACACATATCGCCATTCAGGAACAGCTCCTCGGCAAGGTCGTCGACTGGATGGAACAGGAAAGCGCCGAACAGTACCGCACGTAAGGCTGCTTCGGCCACGACTGTTGCGGAAGCGAGAGCCTCTGGAAACAACATCGGAGGGCCTGAAGTCACGCTGACGTCTGACCGTTTCCGCCAGATGAGCAACGGAGAAAGGAGAAGATCAGGTCCGGCTTCGCGAAAGTCGGGCCGTTCCCCATGGGGGGAGACCCAAAGCTCGCGCGGAGGCGTGACAAATTGGTTCACATCCGCTGCGATGTTCCGATGGACAAGCAAACCGCATCAACGTGGTGAACGAAACCTTCAAGAAGGAGACGTAATCACACCT
>WNGP01004147.1_pt1 | contig 12081 bp, 8 predicted proteins | sample 5407671 | NCBI WGS metagenome assembly WNGP01 (sample SAMN13153381, study PRJNA577476) | soil metagenome | isolation source: 40 cm soil or saprolite under Garry oak tree replicate 2 | place: USA:California | collected 2016-06-15 | reverse complement strand
GCGTGCTTTGATCGCCCCGATCGGGCGGCCCCAGCTTCCGGGCGGCGCGTCGGCGAAGCTCTCTCGGTAGCGCTCGGCGGCGCGGGTGAGACTGGCGGCGGCTTCGTCGCGGCGGCCGGCCATCAACAGTGCGAGGCCCGCTCCCGCCGAGGCGTTGCCGAGCCGGGTCAGCTGGCGCTGGCGAGCGTCGGCGTCGGCGGCCTCGGGCAGGCGGCTCTCGCCGTCGCGGTAGCGCGCTTCCTCGCGGTCGACGTGGGCCAGCCAGTCCTCGCCGGTGCTCGTTCCTTGGTTAGGCACAGCCAACCTCCTCCCCGGCTCGAGCGTATCGAGGTTAGGCGCACGGGTGGGTGACGCGTTTGCGCCGAAACCGTGACGATCACCCGGGCTGCGAGGCCGTGGCCATCTACTAGCCTTGGGCTCGATGCGCGAGCTCCGCGAGGTCTACTTCGTCGACGGCGTCCGCAGCGCCTTCGGGCGCGCCGGACCGAAAGGCGTCTTCTGGCGTACCCGCGCCGATGACATGGCCGTCAAGCTCGTCCGCGAGCTGCTGCGCCGCAACGATTCGCTGCCGCCGGAGCGGATCGACGACGTCGTCTTCGCCGCCACCGCGCAGGTCGGCGACCAGGGGCTGACACTCGGGCGCGACGTGGCGTTGCTGGCTGGACTGCCGCGGACGGTTCCCGGCTTCGCCGTCGACCGTATGTGCGCAGGCGCGCTGACGGCGATCACCACGGGCGCCGGCGAGATCGCGATGGGGGCGGCGGATGTGATCCTCGCGGGCGGCGTCGAGCACATGGGCCGGCACCCGATGCTCGAGGACGTCGAGTACAACCCGCGGTTCGTCGCCGAGCGGCTGATCGACCCGTCGGCCGCGACCATGGGCCAGACGGCAGAAAACCTGCACGACCGGTTTCCGCAGCTGACGAAGGACGACGCCGACGCGTACGCCGTCCGCTCGCACCACCGGCTCGCGGAGGCCTGGCAAAACGGAGTCATGCGGGAGACGGTCGTGCCGATGAGCGTCTTCACGGAGGATGGTTGGCGCGAGGCCGACCGCGACGAGTTCCTGCGGCCCGAAACCTCCCTCGACGCGATCCGCGACCTGCCGACGCCCTTCCGCCCGGGCGGCCGCGTGACGGCCGGCAACTCGGCGGGGCTCACCGACGGCGCAACCGTTTCGCTGCTCGCCTCCGAGCGCGCGGCTGAGGAGCACGGCCTCGAGCCGAAGCTCCGGCTCGTCTCCTTCGCGTTCGCGGGCGTCGAGCCTGAGCTGATGGGCATGGGGCCGGTGCCGGCGACGAAGAAGGTGCTCGAGCATGCCGGGCTCAGCATCGACCAGGTCGATGCCTTCGAGCTCAACGAGCCGTTCGCCGTCCAGGTGCTGACCTGGTGCGAGGGCATGGGAGTCTCGCCGGACGACGAGCGGCTGAATCCCTACGGAGGCGCGGTCGCGTGCGGCCATCCGCTTGCGGCAACGGGCGTGCGGCTCGTCGCTCAACTCGCGTATGCGATGCGCGAGCGCCCGAGCTCCCGCTACGGGCTGACCGCTCTCTGCGTCGGCATGGGGATGGGCGCGGCGCTCCTGTGGGAGCGTGTCTGAGGCGCTGACGCAGTTCAAGCTCGCACAGGTGAGAAGGCCGGAGCTCGAGCGGCCGCTCGCAGTCGTGACGATCGACAACGATGCCGACCATACGAAGCCGACCGTGTTCGGACGGTCCGCGTTCGAGTCGCTCGACCGCGTGCTCGGTGAGCTCGAGAGCGGCGACTGGGCCGCGCTCGTGATCACCGGCAAGCCCTACTTCTTCTCGGCCGGAGCCGACCTCGACGAGTTCTCGCGCGCCTCACCGGAGCTCGCGCGCGAGGGCAGCAGGACTGGCCACGAGCTGTTCGGCCGCATCCAGGCGCTGCCGTATCCCACGGTCGCCGCGATCAACGGGGCCTGCCTGGGCGGTGGCGTCGAGCTCGCGTTCCATTGCGATGCGCGCACGATCTCGACAGCGGTTCGCCATTTCGCCTGCCCCGAATGTCTGCTCGGGATCGTTCCCGGCTGGGGCGGAACCCAGCTCACCCCGCGGCTCGTCGAGGCCGAGACCGCAATCGAATTCGTCGTTGAGAGCCCGCTCCGCCAGAACCGGATGCTCGACGGCCGCCGGGCGCACGAGCTCGGCTTCGCCGACCGCCTGCTCGAGCCTGCCGAGTTCGTGGACGAGTCGATCGCCTATGCCGTGGAGCTCGTGACGCGTCGCCCCGAGCCACGTCCCGGGGTCAGACCCCCGGACACGCCGCTCGCGGACGTGTTCCAGCAGGCCCGCGCTCGGCTGGACGACGCCGTCCACGGCGCCGCGCCGGCTCCCTACAGGGCGCTCGACCTGATCGAGGGCGCGCTCTCGGGTTGGAGCCTCGAGGAGGGCTACCGGGCCGAGGAGGATGCGATCGCCGAGCTTTTGCCGAGCCCGGAGGCTCAGGCTTCGCTCTATGCCTTCGACCTCGTCGAGCGGCGGGCGAAGAAGCGACCGAGTCTCGACGCCGAGCCGCGCACCGTCACCAAGGTTGGCATCGTCGGCGCCGGTCTGATGGCGACACAGCTCGCGGCACTCTTTGTCCGCCGCCTCGAGTTGCCGCTCGTGATCGCGGACGTCGACGAGCAGGCTCTCGAGCGCGCCCGCGGGGCGATCGAGGCGGAGCTGGCCGGTCTGGTCGCCAAGGGACGCTATGAAGAGGGAAAGGCCCGTTTCCTCGCCTCGCTCGTGCACACGACGACGGGCCGGGCGGAGTTCGCCGGCTGCGAGCTCGTGCTCGAGGCCGTCTTCGAGCAGCTGGAGCTGAAGCAAACCGTGTTCGCCGAGCTCGAAGCCGTGGTTGGGCCGAGCTGCGTCCTGGCGACCAACACCTCCGCGCTCTCCGTCACCGCGATAGCCGCCGGGCTCGAGCATCCCGAGCGGCTGGTCGGCATGCACTTCTTCAACCCCGTCGGGCTGCTGCCACTCGTCGAGATCGTCCGCGGCGAGCGGACCGACGACGCGACCGTCGCGACCGCGGCCGACCTCACCGCGAAGCTCCACAAGCGTCCTCTGCTCGTCCAAGATGCGCCCGCCTTCGTCGTCAACCGCATCCTGACGCGGCTCCTCTCGGTCGTCCTCGCGGCGCTCGAGCGCGGTAATTCGATCGAAGAGACCGACGAGGCGATCCTCCGGCTCGGCCTGCCGATGGCGCCGTCCGTGCTGCTGCAGCTGGTCGGCCCGCGCGTCGCGCTCCACGTGCTCGAGACGCTGAACGATGTGTATCCCGACCGCTTCCCGTTGTCGCAAACCCTGGCGAACTACGCCGAGGGCCACGAGGAGATCTCCGTCGTCGACCGGAGCCCGCTCTCGCCGGACGAGATCCTCGAGACAGCGCTGGCCGCGATCGCAGACGAGATCCGCCACCTGCTCGACGAGGGCGTCGTGCCCACGGCGGCCGACGTTGACACCGCCCTGATTCTCGGCGCGGGCTTTCCATTCTGGCTCGGCGGGATCACCAAGCACATCGAACAAGTGGGCATCTCGGAGAGAATGCCGTCGTGAACGACGACTGGCGGATCAGGGTCGACCTCGAGGAAGGCCGTGCCGAGAGCACGCTCGAGCGGCTCGGTCTCGACCTCAGCTTCGAAGCCCGCCGGTTGGCCGAGGACCTCGAGGGCCGCCGCCTGGTCGTGTCGCGCGACGACGAGACGCTCTTCGTCTACGCCGGCTCGCGGGCCGAAGCGGAGCGCGCCCGCGACGTCATCGAAACGGAGCTTCGCGAGACGGGCGCCGAGGGACGGGTCGGCTCGATCGAGCACTGGCTCGCGGAGGAAGACCGCTGGGACGACGAGGCACCGCAGGAATTCGAGGCCGAGCAGGAGGTGCTGAAGGAAGGGCTGTCGCCCTGGGAGGTGCGGCTCGAAGCAGACACCCCCGAGGCAGCGGAAACCCTCGCCGCCAAGATCGCAGCGGACGGTTATAGCGTCGTTCGCCGCTACCGGTACGTCCTCGTCGGCGCCGATTCCGAAGAAGGCGCTCGCGAGCTCGCAAAAAGGCTCCACGGCGAGGTCGAGGCAAGCGGGGAACTGGTCTACGAAACGCTTCCGCAGAACCCGTTCGTCATCTTCGGCGGCCTCGGCGGGTCAGGCACTCCTCTCTAAGCGGTGGCCTGGCCGGTGACGTTGCCCGCTTCCTGGGTCGCGAGCACCAAGCCAGAGGCCGCGATCGTCCGCAGGCAAGGCTGGCAGCCTTGACAAGGGCGAGCGTGGACTCTGGCGCCGCGTGATCGCGGGCCAGGGAGCTTGGCCGACGTTGCCGGTCAGGCCACGGGTTCCGCAAAGCCCCGGAAATGGGGTATGCTGCTGGTGCGAGGCTCGCCAAAGGGGTAAACGCGGGCTCGCTTCTCATTACGAGGATTGCAGCACTGGAAAGTGCTGCGTCGATGCAAGAGACGACCGAGCAGCCGACGCTAGCGCCGGAGGCGGCAAACGGTCTCACCGAGACCGCCGCCCGCGCGCAAGACTGGGCCGGAGAGCCATTTCTCCGGGCCGACGAAGACCCTGCCGTCGTACTGGCCCCCGGAACTGCCCGCAGGCTTGCTCTCGACGACGCCGTGGAGGAGATGGACGCGGGCCGCACCACGCCCTCCTACGAATGGAAGCGCCGCTACGCGCTGATGCTCGGGCTCGAGCGCGTGCTCACCAACCGTCCGCCGCGGCTCGCCTCCGGAACCGAGCTGCGGAAGCACCAGATCGACGCGCTCGCCGGCATGCTCACCGAATTGATCGCCGCGGCTCAGGCCGCGCCTGAGCTCGGGAACGGGAACGGCGCCTACGCCGAGCCGGAGGTCGACGAGGAGGAGGAAGACGAGCTGGAGCCGGCGGCGGCCGCCGACGGCGACGGGGACGAGCTGCCGCTGCCGCTCTCGCCTGAAGAAGACCCCGGCGCAGTCCGCCGCTTCCGCTTCAGGCATCCGACCGCGTCCGGCAAGACGATCGCCGCCGCCGGGTTCGTCGAGGCCGCGCGCACGCTGGGCGTGCTCATCCTCACCCACCGCCGCCTGCTCGTTTCCCAGTTCAACCGCGACCTGACGGCCGAGGGGTACGGCGACCGGATAGTCGACGCCGTCGAGCGCGGCCAAGAGCCGCCGGAGGCGAACCCGCTGACGATCCAGACCTACGCCTGGTTCGCGCGCCACTGGGGCGACCTGAACCCGGAGGCGTACCACCTCGTGATCGCCGACGAGGCCCACACCGCCCTCGGCGAGAAGACGAGCGCGGCGATCCGCGGCTTCACGAACCCGATCTACATCGGCATGACCGCGACGGAGCAGCTGATCGCGAAGCAGGTCTCGGACGTCTTTCCTGCTTCCGTCGACGACCTGCCGCTGGCCGATGCGGCCCGGCGCGGGCTGATCGCGCCCCTGCGCTCCCTACGCGTTCCACCGGCCGCGGCGATCCACACCGTGCCGATCGTCGGCGGCGACTTCGAAGAGCGAGCCCTGGCGCAGGCGCTCGACCACCAGGCCCTGAACCAGGCTGCCGCGAGCCTCTACCGGGACCGCTTCGACTCGACGCCCGGGATCGTCTACGCGGCCGGCGTCGAGCATGCCTACAACCTGGCGAAAGAGTTCCGAGCGGCCGGGCTGAAGGCCGAGGCGGTCAGCGGCCGGACGCCGCCGGTGAAGCTGGCCGAGATTCTCGCCGCCTACGAGCGCGGTGAGATTGACGTCCTGATCAACGCAATGCTGCTCGCGGAAGGTTGGAACTCGCCGCGCGCGACCGTCTGCATGCACCTGGCTCCGACCGCGAGCAAGCGCGTCTACCAGCAGCGAATCGGCCGGATCATGCGCATGCACCCGCGCAAGGAAGCGGGCGTCGTGGTCGACTTCGTGCCCAAGGCGGCGACCCACAACGAGCGCGTCGTCTCGCTGCACAGCCTGCTCGACTCCGACTTCTACCGCGAAGGCGCGCGCGTCACGCCGGCGCCTCGGCGCCGCCAGCAGCGGCGCGCCCGCCGGAAGCTCTCGCCGGCGCCCTGGCTCGTGCCGGTCACGGCCGACGTGAAGCGCCGGCTCGGTGTGATCACGCGCGAGTGGCAGCGGATCGACCCGCGCTTCCTCGACGAGGACGAGCAGCGCTACTGGGCGACGATCGCCGGTCGCAACGTCCGCTTCGACGAGCGTGTCGAGTTCGCGAAGAAGTTCACCGAGGGCGGCGCGTCCAGGGGTGCGCTCGAGACTTTCCTGGCCACCTGCGCCGCGGAGAACCCGAACCGCCGGCTGCGAATGACGGCTCTTGCCGACCGCGTCTCGATGGTGGTCGAGCGCGCTGATTTCGACGATCTCGTCACCCTGGTCACCCAGGCTCCGACCTGGGAGAAGGACCGCGTCCAGGGAGTCCGCATCCTCCTGCGCGCGATCGGCGAGGGTAAAGCCGATGCGCCCGAGCAGATCCTCGCCCGCTGGATCTGGCGGCTCGCGCGCGCAACGCGCAAGGTGCAGGATCGCCGGGCGAGCGCCGAGTTCCCGGAGGCGAAACGCCTGCTCGGGGCGCTGGCCAACTCGCGCGGACACCGTCACGAGGAGAACGCCGCGAAGCTCGTCAACGCAGCCCGCGAGCAACCGCTCGAAGTGGGGGCGGCGCTGCTCGCCTCCGCCGAGGGCTACACACCGCGCGCCAACCAGCTGATCGACGCCGCCCGCGAGCAGCTCGGCACGCTGCCGGAAGTCGCGCACGGGCTCGCCGAGAACCTGCCGGCGCCCAAGCAGCCGAGCGGAAGATCGCGCCGGCGGCGGAGACGGCGCAAGAAGAAGTCTCAGAACGCGCAGCAGCAGCAGCAGCAGCAGCAGGCCCAGAACGGGCAGCAGCAGCCGCAGGCGGCGCAGGACGCCACGAAGCCGACAGACGAGCCGGCAAAGCCGGAGCCCGCGCCGGCGCAAGAACCGTAACGCCCGGCTTCAACGAAGGACCATAAGCCGTGGCTCTTCTGCTCGGGGTCGCCTTTCTCGTCGGTGTCATCACCGCGGTCTCACCCTGCGCGTTCCCGGTCTTACCGATCGTCTTCGCAGGCGGCGCGAGCGGAGGGCACCGCCGCCCGCTCGCGATCATCGCCGGAGTCGTCGTCGGCTTCACCGGCTCGCTGCTCGCGGTGTCATGGCTGCTGCGACAGCTTCACCTCCCCCAGGATCTCCTGCGCAACATCTCGATCGCGCTCCTCTTCGTCGTCGCGGCGACCCTGCTCGTTCCCCGCCTGGGCCAGGTGCTCGAGCGCCCGCTAGCCCGCTTCAGCCGCCGGCCCGGGGGCGATCTCGGTGGCGGGTTCGTGCTCGGGCTGGCGCTCGGGCTCGTCTTCGTGCCCTGCGGCGGCCTGATCCTCGCCTCGATCATCACCGGCTCTGCGAGCGTCGGCAGCGGGGAGCGCGAGGCGATGGCGCTCGCCTACGCGATCGGCATCGCACTGCCGATGCTGGCGGTCGCCTACGGCGGCCGGCGTGCAGCCGGCGGCTTGCAGTTCTTCCGGGCGCACGCGGCCCAGGTTCGCGCCGGCCTCGGTGCCCTGATCGCGGTGACGGCTCTGCTGATCACGTTCAACGTCGATCGCTCGCTCGCGAACATCGGCACGTTGGGGCTCGCCGACCGGCTCCAGAGCAGCTGCGCGGTTCAGCAGCGGCTGACCGGACGGTGTCACCACGAGTCGAGCAACCTTGCGAACTTCGGTCCCGCGCCCGCCTTCACCGGCATCAGCGACTGGTTCAACTCGAAGCCGCTGACGCTCCAGCAGCTCCGCGGCAAGGTCGTCCTCGTCGATTTCTGGACGTACTCCTGCATCAACTGCCTGCGGACGCTGCCGCACCTGAAGTCCTGGTGGAAGGCCTACCACCGGGCCGGACTGGAGATCGTCGGCGTTCACACGCCGGAGTTCGCGTTCGAGGCGGTGCCGCACAACGTCGGCTCGGCGACCAAGCAGCTCGGCGTCAGCTGGCCCGTCGCGCTCGATCCGAAGTACAAGACGTGGAACGCCTACCGGAACCAGTACTGGCCGGCCGAGTACCTGATCGACAAGCGCGGGGACATCCGCAACGAGCACTTTGGCGAGGGTGAGTACAGCCGGACGGAGAACCTGATCCGGCAGCTCCTCGGCGAAGCAGGGCCTGGGAAGGCCGAGCTCGCCGACATGACGCCGACCGAGTTGACGACTCCCGAGACCTACCTCGGCTACGACCGGCAGCTCACGGGCTATGTGGGCTCGAAGGCTTTGCCCAACGTTGCACACAACTACAAGGCCCCGGAGGACGTCAGCCAGAACAGCTGGGCGCTGTCAGGTCGTTGGCGGCTCGGTGGCGAGCATACGACCGCCGTGCGAGACGCAGAGCTTGCGCTCCACTTCCACGCGAAGGATGTCTACCTCGTCATGGGCGGCCACGGCAGCGTCGGCGTCTCGGTCGACGGCCACAAACTGCGGACCATCGCCGTCAAGGGGATCGACCGCCTGTACACCGTCGTGACCCGGCCACAGCTGCTGGACGCGCAGCTTCGCCTCAGGTTCACGCGCGGCGTCTCTGTCTACTCGTTTACCTTCGGGTAGAGCTCTAGCTGGCGGGCCCACGCGGGCCCGACTCGCCGTTGCCGCCCTCGCGCTCGCGCAGGTAGCGCGTCAGCTCGGCGGCGAGAGCGTCGCCGGAGGGAAGCTCGAAGTCGTCCTCGACAGTGTCGGCCCGTTGCTCGAGCTCCTCGACGTACGCGGCCGTCTCCTCGTCGCTGGCGACCGCCTGGCTGACCTGCTCCTCGTAGGTCTCGGCCGCCTGGTCCAGCTCAGCCGTGTCGATCTTGACCCCGAGCAGCGCGCCGAGACGCTCACACAGTGCTGACGCGGCCCGAGGGCTCGGGGTCAGCGAGACGTAGTGCGGTACTGCCGCCCAGAGGCTCGCCGACGGGATCCCGGCCTTGTTGCACGCGTCGTGGAGGACACCGATGATCCCTGTCGGCCCCTCGTAGCGTGAGGTCGAGAGACCGAGCTCTTTAACGAGACCCTCGTCGGAGGCGCTGCCGGTCACCGGCGAAGGCCGCGTGTGCGGCACGTCGGCGAGCAACGCACCGAGAGACACCACGAGCTCGACCCCGAGCTCCTGAACGTGGTCGACGACCAGGTCGCTGAACGTGCGCCAGCGAAGGTTCGGCTCGATGCCGAGCAGCAGCAAGACGTCGCGGTCGAGGCGGCGCGGCTTCGCGTGGTAGAAGGCTGTCTCCGGCCAGTCGATCTGGCGTGTGATGCCGTCGACGAGCGAGACGTGCGGACGGGTCGCCTGGAAGTCGAAGAAACCCTCTGGATCGACCTCCCCGATCTGGTCGGCGCCCCACAGCCTCGCGAGGTACCCGGCCGCAAGCGAGGCCGCCTGCGCGCCGTCGTTCCAGCCGCGAAACGCGGCGACGAGAACCGGCCGGGTGAGCTCCGGCCGGGCGGAAACCCGAAGCTCCGATTCCATCCCGGAAGTTTACGCGTGTCCTGCCGAGGCATCGCTCGCGATGCCGTCTGAGAGGCCGTGGCGGCTTTGCCGGTGCGGCCGTATTAACCCGGGTCTATTAAGAGGCACGGACCGCTGGGTCGTCAGCGTGGCGAACCGCCAACCAGGCAGGAGGGCGCCAGAACGCTGTGATCAGTGCAACGATTCCTGCCCAGGCTGTCGCGGCGACGGCGACGTGCAGCAACACGAGATACCAGGGCAGATGCAGCCGGTACTGCAGCTCGCCCAGGCCGACCTGCACGAGCAGAACCGCGAGCACGGCCAGCGCGGCGATGAACAGCCGCGGCGCCCGCGATCGCCGGGCCGCCAGATAGCCGAGCAGGAACAGGAACGCGCAGCCGAAGACCGCCACGACCCCCGCATGAGCGTAGAGAACCGGTTCTAAGCGAGCGAGCCTGTGGACTTCCGTCGTTCCGCCACCCGAGTGCGGGCCCGCCGCGGTGGCGAGCGCACCGCTGACGACGAGCGCCAGCCCCGCGACCGCGACGCCCGCGCCGTAGAGCCGGAGCTCCCGTGGGACGAGCGGCTCGGCTCGCCCGCCGATGAGCTCGGAGGCGAAGAAGACCAGCACGACCGCACCCGCGAGCAACACCATTGACAGCAGCAGATGGGCCGCCACGACTGGCCAGCGCAGGTCGGTCTTGACGGCGAGATAGCCGAGCGGCGCCTGCGCGAGGGTTCCGGCAAAAACCGCGACCGCGAGCTGCTTCGCCCGCCGTCCGAGCGGCGTCCAGAACGCCGCCACCGCAACGAACAGCGTGATCAGGATCGTCACGCCGCCGACGACCCGGTTTCCGAACTCGATGTAGGCGTGGTAGTCCTTCGCCGGCAGCGGATGGCCGGCTTCGCAGCCCGGCCAGTGGCGGCACCCGAGACCGGAGCTGGTCAAGCGGACGGCCGCGCCCGTCGCGACGATCACCCAGAGTGCAAAGAGCTCGAGCGCGGCTAACCGCAGAAACCAGACCGGCTGGAGCGCAAACGAGCGCGCCCGGCGCGCCGCCGACGTCGACTCGACGTGCACGCGAATCAGCCTACCCTGGGTCTAGGATCGGCGTTCCATGTCGACGTTCTCGCAGGAGCTGATCGGGCGTTCGGGATACCTGAACGAAGGGTTCGCGGACGTCTACGACCGCTACCGCCCCTCGCCCCCAAGCGAAGTGCTCGACGTCCTGACGGTCGTGGCCGGCGTCGAGCGGCCGGGTCTCGTCGTCGACCTCGGGTGCGGCACCGGCCTCGCGACCCGGGCATGGGCGGAACGCGTCGACGAGGTCATAGGGGTCGAGCCGAACCCCCGCATGCTCGAGCGCGCACGAGCCGCCACCGAGCAGTCGAACGTCCGCTACGTCGAGGCATTCGGTGCGGAGACGCGCCTGCCGGACGGCCGGGCCGATCTGGTCACGAGCTTCCAGTCGTTCCACTGGATGGAGCCGCAGCCCGTCCTGGCCGAGGCGGCGCGGATTCTCAGGGACGGAGGCGTCTTTGCGGCCTGCGACTACGACGTCCCGCCGTTCGTCGAGCCCGAGGTCGACGCGGCGTTCTCGGCTCTCCTGAAGGCCCGACGCGAAGCGCGGACGCGGTTGGGGATCCCCGCGGGGGCTTCGAGCTGGCCGAAAGAGAGGCATCTCGACGAGATCCGCGCGAGCGGTCGCTTTCGGTTTACCCGCGAGCTCGTCGCCCACGGCTGGCGGGAGACCGACGCCGGTGGGGTAGCCGGCCTGGCCGAGAGCATCGGCGCTCTCCGGCATCATCCGCCCGAGCAACTCCGCCTCCGCGAGACCGCAGATCGCGTGCTCGGCGACCGCACGTGGCCGCAGCTGCTCTGTTACCGCATCCGGATCGGGATCAAATGAGCGGCTCGAGCAACTCTTTCGCCGGATAACCGTCGGCGCCGTCGACGGGAGTCGGTCGCGAGCCCAGGAAGAGCGGGCGGTCGGCGGCATTCAGCAGCACCGGCATCAGGTCAGGCCCGCGGAGTTGACCGAGAATGCCGTGGGCGCAGTCGAGCTCGCCGAAACTCGTGACGGCGTCGGCTCGGACGCCGGGCCCGGCGACGAGGAGCGGCACGGGGTCGCCGGAGTGGATCACCTCCGGCGAGGCCGGGGTTGCGTGGTCGCCGGTGACGCCGACAATCGCCCGGTCAGTGGGCAGGGTCGACAGCTCAGCGTCGAGCTCCTCGATCGCCCGCTGCTTCTGCTGCGGGTCCTTCGTGTGCCCCGCCTCGTCCACCCGCTTGTCGTGCACGTAGACGAAGGAGTCGCCGGCGTCGAGCCGCTCGGCGACCAAACCGAGATCGAGCTTCGCCTCGATCGGCTCCAGCCCGACGCAGCGCCCGAGACCGCGGAGAAAGGCCGATTCCGCGGCGAAGCTCCCGGAGAGCCCGTGGCGCTCCCGAAAGCTCGGCACCGCCCTGGGCCGGCCGAACCACTTGAGCGTGATCAAGTTGAAGGGCTCGCCTTCCAGGCGCCGCAGCACCTCGCGGCTCCACTCCTCGCAGGCGCGCGCCGTCCGCTCCGCCTCAGGGACAACCGGTCGCGGCCGCAGGACCGGGTGGCGGTC
>WNGP01004146.1_pt1 | contig 12081 bp, 11 predicted proteins | sample 5407671 | NCBI WGS metagenome assembly WNGP01 (sample SAMN13153381, study PRJNA577476) | soil metagenome | isolation source: 40 cm soil or saprolite under Garry oak tree replicate 2 | place: USA:California | collected 2016-06-15 | reverse complement strand
CAATTTCTCCGGCGCCTTCGTCATCGCGCTCATCCAGGAGACGATCGCGCTGTGGAAAAAGCTCGGCATCGCCGAAGCCGATGCGCTCGCCGCGCTCCTGCCGCTTCTGCGCGGCACCGCGGACAACGTCGAGCGGCTGGGCGCGGCGGGCGGCCTGGGGAGCGCGGTCGCGCGCGGCGACGTCGGCACCATCCGCAGGCACCTCGACGCTCTCGCCGAAAGCGCGCCCGATTCGCTCGAGCTCTATCGCATCCTGAGCCTGCGCACCATACCGCTTGCGCTCGCCAAGGGAACGCTGAAGCCGGAGACGGCGAAGGAGATCACGACGTTGTTACGCTCCCGCGGGGTTTCACCTCACGAGAAATCAGACACTTGACCTTCCGCGCGCAATATATCAAGACTGGAATCCAAATCAGTGGCACAAACAGTCTTGATTGTGCGGGACATTTCCGACAAGCGTAGACTGGCACCCCGAATTAGCACGTTTTTCGGAAGATGATTGTACGTTCGGCGTCATTAGCGCGATCGAGATTGGCAAAGGGAATTGAGCAATGACAACCATGGCCCAAGCAATTCGCGCCTATGTTCAGTCCGCCGGCGGAAAGGTCACGGCGGATCAGATCAAACGCCACATCAATGCCGAATATTCTGGGCAGTGGAAGGCTTCCACCCTTCAAGCTCACTTGTACGCATGCGTGGTCAACAACTCGAAGGCCTACATCCATCACCCGTCAGCGGAACGGTTCCTTTACCGCAACACCGACGGGACTTTTGAGCTTTATTCGGAACCCGTTCACGGACCGAACGAATGGGCACCAACGGCGAGTGACGATGAAACTACTGATGTTGCGGAATTGGCTGAAACCTCGATTAGCCTTGAACGGGATATCGAAGACCACCTAGTGCATCACCTTGATGCAATTGAGAGCGGACTCAAGCTTGTCGGTCGGCAAGTGAGCACCGATATCGGCCGCATTGATATTCTTGCCCAAGATTCGAAGGGGCTTCGAGTAATCATCGAAGTTAAGGTGGGGGACGCCAAGGATTCTGCGGTTGGACAGATCGCTCGCTATCTCGGTTGGTATGCGAAAACAGAGGGAAAGCTGCCACGCGGAATACTTATTGCGGGCGATTTCCCCGAGGGCGTTCGCTACGCGGCCACCGCAATACCAAATCTGTCGCTTATTGCGTACCGGGTACAGTTCGCGTTCGAGAAGGTTTCGGTGTGAAGTTCAGGGCCATGACGCCGAACAGTGCATTCGACCGGACTCGCCGCAAGCGGCTCGCCGGTCAATGCAAACGTTGGGCATCACCGGTATCGACATGAACGCTGCACGGATCTTTTCCATTGTGTTGTCTCTCTACGCCATTGGCCTTTGCAGCATTTCCTCGGCTGACGAGCCCACATACACTAAGTCAGCGTCACTGCCGTCGATCCGAATCACGTACTTAGACCTGCAATCTGTGTTGGACAAGTTGGCACTACTTATGTCCTCTGCCAACGTGTCGTACGCCACACGTCCGTTCACGGAAAAGCTGCGCCTCAAGCACGGCGAGTTTCAGGTGGAGACCTCCGGACATAAACTTCAGGGGTCTAAGGCAAATCTGCCAAAAGTCGCGACCGAACTGGTGTACACGGCCTCGGCTTATCCGCTGGACAGCGTTCCTGTCGCTACCGTCTCGCTTCTCTTCTACGATTTCGACCGAAAGCTTACCGTCGAGGGCCGTTCGCCTGAGCAGGTCGACGCTATGTTCGCCTCCATCAAGAGCGATTTGCTTGCTTTGTCGTCTCCGTTCGGTGGCTCGCTATTCCGAAATGTCTCTGGGAGCTTGGTATTCATTGTGTGCCTCTACGTTACGTTGTTCGGTTCGCTGCACTGGCTCTCAACACGGCAAACCAGTGCTGTGCTTCCTGTCGCCTTCGCGCTGCTGAGTTTGGGTTTGCTGTTTTTTCTTCCCTTCGAAGCGCTCTTCGCGGGCTTCTCTGTATCGTCGTTCGATCCCTCGTTTGCAAACCGCTACGGTCCTGAAATTTCGTTCTTGGGCCTAGTACTCAGCGTGGTTGGAATTCCGCTCTCTTACCTCATGCCTCGTTGGCTTGCGAAGCGATCCACGGCCGTGCCGGAACCAACGGCGGCGCCGCCCAACAAGGCGATCCAGGGGATGCGCCGCAAGCGGCGCCCCTGATCGCTAGCGTTGGGCAACACAAGTTACCGACATTACGAATGGACGCAATACTAAAAACTGCGGCTGACCTGCTGGCGAAATACATCGAGCCAATATTTAAAGCTCTGTGGCAGCTTGTCATGCGTGTCCTTATTGGAATCAAGAAATTGATCTTTCCGGTAAAGGACCTGAGAACTGGTATAAAACAATCGAGAATGAGGTATTACCTCGTTCAGTTCTCGTTCCGCAACGGCCACAAGCCCATCGCGTATCAAGAGGTCGATTCTAATGGCCAACTGAAACGATACGTAGACCGTGATGGCAAGAGATTTATTGCCGAAGAAATTCACGAGTGTTCTCTTATAGCCGACGGAAAGTTTCACTTTCCTGAATGGCGCAAGATAGACTGGAAAGATATTTTTAACGGCAATAACAATTCAGGCTGCTGGGCAAATACTGAAAGATGAAATCAAAACTATTTCCGAGTGCGTTGCCCAAGGAGAATCCTATGAGTGGTTCAGAATCTTCGGCATCTCGTTTGTATGTGCTGACCGCCGTGGTCGTGCTCGTTTCTTTGGTCGCCCTGCTGTGGTGGTTTTTCGCCGAACGAGCCGGATCGCTCCGCGGTGAAGCGCTGGGGGTCGCGTTAGCTAGCCTGATCGAGAAGCCCAATACCGATGAATCGTTGGTGGCGCGTGCGATCTTGGACAACTACATCGGGACGCGGACAAATGCCTCGCGGTGGAGCGGCATCTACTGGGGGTTTACCTTCGTAGCTGCGGCACTCAGCGCACTGGCTGGGCTCATATTGAAACTCGAATCTATCGTCAAGAACGAAGCTGTCAAGAAGGACATCGCGGCCCTGTTCTCGGTCGTCGCGGCAGTCATGATTACCATTTCGACGAGTGGAGACTTCCAGCGCAAGTGGCAAGCCAATCGCATTGCTGCGGCCGAGCTGGAGCGGATCGGCTACGAACTTCTGGCGAAAAACGGAGCAGATCCACGTGGATACCTATCCTCGGTCGCACAAATCCTGCATAACCGGAACGTTGCAATTGTCGGTAGTATGGAGCAGCGAAAGCCGACGGTTGAGCCCTCAGTTGCTGCGCCGTCCAAGTAGCGGCTAGGCATCGGAACGCGCGTGCCGACGCCCAACCCCGGCGTGCAACCGACGCCCGCAAGCGGGCGCGGCTGACGCCGAACGTAGGGCTCATCGTGAACACCAAACATCGGAAATACGCTGCGATTGCCTCGCCTTGGCCAATGACGAGTGACCGGACATCGCCGATGAAGTTCGCGCCGACGCTAGTCTTTTGTTGCGTGCTCGTCGCCTGTTCAAATCCAGCGTCTCGCTCCAATTATGCAGAGCGAAAGACCGCTGTAGAGGATGCAATGCGCGCAGAGATCGCGTGTGGCAGAGAGCATGTTGCGGAAATCGACGATGGCACATCGGACGCTTCAACAGTCGCTTTGGCATTAGCATTGCGCTGTAACAGAGAGTACGGTGCCACTACAGAAGCTTGGGGTGCCGCGTACTTGGACAACGACACGCAGCGCCGAATATTGCGGCAGCGCCGTTCGGGGAGGAATGAGCGAGTGGAAGCATTCTTGCCCACTGTCATGCAGTACAGACAGGCGTTATCTAGTCGAAAGACCAAATGATATGACGAATCCGTATGACAGTGAGGCTACCAATAGACTCTGCGATGAACTCGGTGTCGTAGAAGTTCGTGCTCGTCTCATTAGCGGCCATTTCCACGTTGGTCAGCGCACTGCTGCAGAGGCGTGGTTGTCTCGGCGCGATTCTGCCTTCAAAGAGCGGGCCGCGGAACGATCAGAAGAATCTCTGTCGATTTCGCGCAAGGCTTTGTCCTATTCGCGGCTGGCGACCGGGGTTGCGACAATCGCGCTCATTGTGAGTGTGATCATGGCCATTCAGAAGCTCGTTGAGTGGACCTCTCCGTGAGCCCTAACAGCGCGTTCGAAACCGGACGCTCGCAAGCGTCGCTGCGCTCTCTTGCCCGCGCCGCTCAACGCGAACGTTCGGTGGCACCATGCCACAACCACGGATGAAGAGTCGTGAACGAAGAGGAAATCAAAATTAAGTATGTTCTTCCCTGGCTAGCGCAGACAGGGGTGGATCTACGCGAACTTCAGCTCGAACGTAGCTTCTTTGTGAGGATCGGACGGCAAACCATTCCCGTGTCAGAATCGCCGACAAAGGTAAATTCCGGTGCTCGACTGGACATCCTCGTTCGTCGCGGCGACAAGAACCTCTTCATCGTCGAAACGAAAGCCGCCCATCTATCTCTGACAGAGGATGACAGAGATCAAGCAATATCGTACGCCCGGCTGGTCCACCCAATCGCGCCCTACGCGGTTGTGACGAATGGTAGCGAGTACCGTCTTTACGACTCTCTTACCAAGAAACGTATAGAGCCCTCGGAAATTCGAGTTCGTGGATTTGAGGCCGCTCTACCTGAGACAGATATCGCCGAAGCACAGAGACTTTTCCTCGCCTTAAACCGGTCGAACCTCTCTCTCTTCTGCCAACGCCAAGTGGCCGGAGAACTGCTGGTAGTTAAAGGAACGCTGACCGAGGGAAGGAAGTACGTTGCAGACCTACACATTTCGAGAGAGGCAATACTGAGAGAGGTTGACGAATTCTATAGATCGGCGTTACCCGGCCTTCTTCTTGTCGGCCAGTCGGGCTCGGGAAAGACCTGTGAGTTGTGTTCGATTGCCGAGTCGCTCGTTGCAAGCGGGAAGCCCGTTCTATTCTTCAATGGCTTCTCGCTCGAAAAAGATATTCTCGACGCTATCGCAAAAGAGTTTTCATGGACGTTCAGCGGATCAGACCTGCCGATTCAGGTAGTGAAACGGATGGAGTCCTTTGTTGGAGAAGACTTCCTTACGATCATCGTAGATGCAATTGATGAATGGACGTTCGAATCGCGCTCAAACCATCTCGCGTCACTCTTGCGAGCGGCCGAGCAACAAAAAATAAAGATGATCCTGAGCTGTAAGACATCAGCAGTCGAACCGTTTCTTTCACATCGAAATAATCCGACGACAATCAGCTTTCTGACAAAGCGGATAGATGTTGCGCCCTTCTCGCCCAGGGAATTTTTTCAGGCAATAGAGAAGTATCGGCGCGCATACCAGTTTTTCGGCGGCTTCGAGGACGCTGTGCTTGACCAAGCGCGCGACAATCCTTTCTTACTAAGGGTGCTATTTGACGTCGCACAAAATTCGACTGTCAGGCACCTTACATTTAGCTCCTCAGAATTTTTTGAAGCATATTACGAACGATCTCTCGGCAGGACGTCCGATGCACGACAAGCTGGAGAGACGTTAAAGGCCATCGCCCGCCTTCTATACGAACGCAACGCTGATTGGATTTGCGAGGGCGACGTTCGTGCATCGCTCGGCCTCAGGGTCAACGAGTCCCTCATGGAGGAGTTGTTCGAATATGGCCTCCTCCTGCGCAGCGTAGGCGATGCAGGGGAGCCTGCTATTGGGTTCTACTTCCAGCAACTCAGGGACTACATCATTGCTTTTAAGGCCCTGCAGTTCAGTAAGATGGCGGCGGCGCCCCTGGAGGACGAGTTCAAGAACGTAACGTTCCCCAGCATGCGAGGTGATGTGTTCACTCTCTATTACCGCCTCGCTTCACGGGAGCACAAGCTGCTGTTCGATGGCGAGTTGCGGGAAAACGCGGCCAAGTATCTTCACTGCTATACGTCTCTTATACAAGAGAACTTTCCCGCCTTAATAGGGGCATTTAAGCCGGGTACAGACGGGCGTGTGGGGTTTATTGGGGAACTGCTCTTATCCCAACGGCGCGTCGGTGCGTACGGCTTCCGGCGTGTGGGCGACGGCGACGACGAGGTGCATTTTATTCCAGTACAACAGGTGTTGGGTAAGTCGAATCTCACGTATTTGGACGGGGCGAATCACCTGCACCTAACGAGCAGCGCACGTGGCTTCAGAAACGGTATCGATATAACTGCTGAAGTAATAGAAAACGAGCTGTTGCGACAAGTTCGCCTGTTTGTGGAGCAAGGTCGGCTTAATGAGTCGAACAATCCGGAAATGCTTTCAGAACTTATCGTCGAGTCAGTTTCCGGCCAGAAGAGTATTTTCAAGCCACTGCTTACATCTGACCAGCGAACGGTTCGCTATCCGCTCAAGCTGGATTCGGTTCTAGACTGTCTATTACGCGAGAGGCTGGTCCGGCATTTTCGGGAGGAGATTGTTGAGAGAAAGAGAAAGAAAGGCGAAATCAGAGAAGTATGGAATGGATCGGTCGTTAGCTATTCTTACTCGCCCACACCGGCGGACGAGACGGAGGCCATTGAAAAGGTCGAGCGAGCACTGTTGGTCGGTGAAATACCAGTTTTTAGGGCACGTTATACGGATTTGGAGGATCTCGAAAGTTCCCTGTCGACGGCGGTCAACGCGCTTCGTGCGACCCGCGATGAAATAGCGGCGCCGTTATTCGAGGGGTGGCGTCAGGTCGGATCAGACGTGCTTAATGGAGCCCCAGCACCCGTGGATGACTTGAAAGTCTATGTGCGTAACCTTTACTCGGCGTTCTTATTGAATTACGAAACTCTCGTAGATACGAACTTCCCCACCCTGCGGGCGCACTTTGAGCTTTACTCAGAGCTTCCAGTCTCCGTCTACCTCGTGCTCTGGCCAGCGGCTGATTCCGGCTTTGGCTACCCGTCCATACCTTTGTCCGTCTATTTCGTGAAGGCGGGATCAGCGGGAAGCGTCGTGAAGGTTGTAGACGAAGTCGCTTGGGAAAAACCCGAAGGCGGTCTTCGTTGCACGGTTGGTGGCGTCGCACACGAGGGGATCTCGTGGCTCAGTACCACGGTCGCAAATGTCTTTGAGAGCCAGGCGGGATTAGCGTACGACCGCTTCCGTGGAATGAGCCTTCGGATGCTCGTGTATTCCACACTTCGGCAAGAACTATCGGTGGTCGAAGACTCGTTCCGGAGTCAGTTTAAGTTGTCAGGGACTTCAAGGTATCGCGGGCCCAAAGTAAGCGGGCATATCGCGCAATGACGCCGCCCTCTCTTATGTGATGTCTTCCAATAACATTGCGAATTGAAAGGCTACTTTGGCTAAACAGAAAGCATTCGAAGCTCAATGCCTGGGCTTCCGTTTTTGGCCGAAATCAGCCACTCCTGACAATGCCTTGCGGTCGCGTGTGCCACCGAACAACAGCTTGCAGGACGACGCGACGCAAGCGGCGCGCGCCTGAAGCCGGACGTTAGATTGCTGGATCGATTCCGTGGAATCAAGCTCCAATCATTTACCAATGAGCGGCAACGACAGGCATTTTTACCACAGCTTCCCTCGCGTTCGCCCCGGCGAAGACCGTCAGCACGTGATCCAGATCGGGATGGAAATACTCAAAGCCATTCGGCAAATTGGGCTAGTACTCGCGCCGGAAGTCTTAACCTGGAAGCAATCACTAGCGAATGGCGAGTACCGAACGATCACCATCCGGCAACGAAGGATGTGCTTCACAGAGCTAGCGAGATCAGAAGTCCCAGAGCATGGGAAAAAGTTTGGCCCGTACGCGCTCGAACTGGGTATCGATGCTCTGCGCCGACTGGGCGCCCTTCCAGTCATGTACATACCGCAACACTTGAAGGACGACCGCCAGCTCAGCACCGTGGGTGCAACGGTCGTCGCTGAACTAGCCGACATCAAGTACACGATTGGCCAGCTGCACCAACTGTCCCAGCTGGCTGACCCGAGCTATCTCTTGAACACGGTGGCAAAGGGGTCGGCGACAAGCGTGGCTGAAGACTGCGTCCTCAATCTGCAGAATACAGACTCAGCCAAAAATGTGGTGGCCACGTACCAGGTTCCGCTCACGACCATCAAAGATATCTTGAGTTATATCGGATATCGCAATGCTCCGTTTGACCTGATGATTGGGGTGCTTTCTTTTGTGCAGAGCCTGTTCTACCCCACCGATGACCAAATTCATGACAGCCTTCTGGAATACTACCGGCAAAGAGAGTGGCGTCTCGTTTCCGGATTGGTGGTCGGAGGCACGAACCAAAGCCGGCTGTTGACAGAGACTGAAAAGCAGACGCTCGTGAGCCTAGATGCCAGATTCTGGACGAAGGAAATATCAGATGACAGAGAATCTTTTCGGCGAATAGACGACGCCATGGTCATTCAGGAATTCGAAGGGAAGCACATTACGGACGTCATCTCCCGAGTCATTGTCCCGCCCGAAGCAGCGGAAGAAGCTACGGCAACCTTCGGGGACAAGGTTTTAGTCCTCGAGGATGGTTAAGCGGAGTGGACGTCGGAGAGCAATCTAACTTTGTGCTCCAGCGGACGCAAAACAGCGGCGCTGCGCTTACTGTTCTGCGCCGTTGAGCACGGGCGTTAAACCGCAGGCAGAAATGGCAACGGTATTCATGCAAATCAAGGTAAAGCCCAAGGCTCGGGCCGCCTCCCTCGCGCAAGCGGCCGACGGCACTTGGCTAGCGAAGCTGAAGTCACCTCCGGTCGATGGCAAAGCCAATGAGGAGCTCATTGCTTTGGTAGCCGAGCACTTTCAGTGTCGCAAGGCCGCGGTATCCATTAAGTCTGGAGCGTCTGGCCGCATGAAGCTGGTCAAGGTTGAGGCATCGTGACTCAGGCCTTCTAGCCACATGACCAGGCAAGCAATCCTCGTCCATTCGGTCGCATTCCTCGCCGCTTGCCTCGGCGCCTCTTGCACCACGCCCACGACAACGCAGGAACCGCCGGCTGAGCCTTCCGTCAGATACTCATAGGAGCCCGTCATGCGAAAACCCCTCCTCCTTCTCCTCGGCGCGCTGCTCGCCGCGTTCGCGGTGGCCGCGCCGCTTCCATACGATGAATCGGCCGACGCCAAGGCAGCCGTTCAGCAGGCGCTCGCCGCTGCGAAGCGAAGTCAGGTCCCGGTTTTCGTCATATTCGGCGCGAACTGGTGCGAAGACTGCCGCGCGCTGGACCTCGCCATCAAGAGCGGCAGGAGTGCGGAGCTGCTTGCCCGGCAGTTCAAGGTGGTCAAGGTCGACATCGGCAACTTCGACCGAAACCTCGACCTCGTTGCCGCATACGGCAATCCGATCAAGAAGGGGATTCCCGCGGCCGTGGTTCTCTCTCCAGACAACGAAGTCCTTTACGCCACCCGCGCAGGCGAGCTCGCCGATGCCCGGCGCATGAGTGAAAGCGGCATCTACGACTTCCTCAGGAAGGTCACGCGAACAACGAAGAAAAGAAGCGCGACCGGAGCAGCACCCCGCTCAAGCGCCCGCTAACGCGCTCGCGCTCCGCGCCAGCCCCGGGAAATCGAGGACAGCAGCTTCTTCGTATACGGGTGCTGCGGGTTGCGGTAGATGTCGTCCGAATTGGCGACCTCGACGACCTCGCCTTCGTTCATGACCATCACCTGATCGGCCATGTATTTGACCACGGCAAGATCGTGCGAGATGAAGATGTAGCTCATGTGGTATTCGTCCTGCAGGTCCTGCAGCAGATTCAGGACCTGCGCCTGGACCGAGACATCGAGCGCCGATACCGCCTCGTCGCAGATGAGGACTTCCGGCTTCATGGTGAGGCAGCGGGCGATTGCGATCCGCTGTCTCTGGCCGCCGGAGAATTCGTGCGGATACTTGAAGAACGAAACCTCGGGGAGCCCCACCTCCTCCAGCAGTTTATGGATCCTGTCGCGGCGTTCGCTTTCGCTAGCCCCGATGCGGTGAACCTGCAAGGGTTCCATGAGAAGCTGGCCGATCGTGAAACGCGGATTGAGCGAAGCATAGGGATCCTGGAAGACGATCTGGATCCGGCGCTTGTACCGCATCATCTCTTTCGGCGGAATGGACAGCATGTCCTTGCCGTCGAACAGGGCCTCGCCGGTCGACGCCCCGCGCAGGCGCAACAGCGTCAGCGCGACCGTCGTCTTGCCCGAACCCGATTCGCCGACCAGCCCCAAGGTTTTCCCCCGGGCGAGCTTGAAGGAAACGTCCTTGACCGCCTTGAATTCCCTCTTTCCGAACAAGCCCTCGCGCGAATAGAAGCTCTTGCCCAGGTGGCGTACCTCGAGAATGATCTCTTCGTCGCCGCGCAGCCCGCGGCTGCGTTCCTCCGGAGCCCCCCCGGCGAGCGGCCCGGGCTTCAGGAAATCGTCGATCACCGGCAGCCTCCTGGGACGACGCTCGAGCTGCGGCCGGCAAAGCAGCAGCGCCCGCGTGTAGGCGTCCCGTGGCGCTTCGAATATCTGCTCCACCCTTCCCTGTTCCTTGATCTCGCCCTCGCGCATCACCACCACGTAATCGGCGATCTCGCCCACCAGGGCGAGATCGTGGGTGATGAACAGCACCGACATGCGCAGCCGCTTCTGCAGGGCGGCGATCAGTTCCAGGATCTGCTTCTGGATGGTCACGTCGAGCGCGGTCGTCGGTTCATCCGCGATCAGCAGCTTCGGCTCGCATGCGATCGCAATCGCGATCATCACGCGCTGCTGCTGGCCGCCCGACAGCTGGAACGGATAGGCGTCGATCTTGATCCCGGGCTCGGGAATGCCGACCTCGCGCAGGAGCTCGAGGGCCCGTGCCTGCGCCTGCCTGCCCGTCATGCCGAGATGCTTTGTCAGAACCTCGGTGAGCTGGAAGCCGACCGTGAACACGGGGTTCAACGAGCTCATCGGCTCCTGGAAGATCATCGAGATATCTGCCCCCCGCAATTTCTGCAATTCCCCGGGTGCGAGCGCGAGAAGATTGCGGCCGCCGTACAGGATCCGGCTGCCGGGAGGCACGGTCGAGTTCTCCCTGGGGAGCAGGCCGAGGATCGCCAGCGCCGTCACCGACTTGCCGCTGCCGGATTCCCCGACCAGCGCGACCGTGCTGTTCGCCGGAATGTCGAAGCTGATGCCCTTGACCGCGTGGGAAATCGTCGTCCTGTCGAGGCGGAAATCCACCTTCAGGTCGCGGATACCGATCAGAACGTCGGCGCTGTTCACGGAGGGCTGCCGCTCAATCGCCTCTCTGTCCGGTGATCTCCTCGAAAAACGCCTTGGGCGAAGGATCGCGGCCGAGAAACTCGCGCACCATTTCGGCGGCGGGCCTTTGCCCGCCGTTGGAGAGAATCAGCTCGCGGAAACGCCGCCCGACGGCGGGATTCATAAGGTTCTTTCCGTACACGGACAGCATGTCGAGCGCAAGGACCTCCGACCACATGTAGCCATAGTAGCCGGCACCGTAGCCGCCGACGAGGTGCCCGAATGTGCCGGGAAACTGCGTGTCGGGAACGTAGCCTGTTGGTGTTTCGCCCTCCATCCGGATCCATCCCTGCATCGGATCGACCTCGTGTTCGCCGAAAAGCGCCATATCGTACGAGGCGTACAAATGCTGCCGTCCGTACTGGATGCCTCGGCCAAAAGAGCGCGCCGCGTGCAATCGCTTCACCAACGCCTCGTCGACTTCGGGACAGCTCTTGCAGTACTGATGGACCAGCCGCAACGGCTCTATTTTCCGGGTCCACTCCTCGTACATCTGCGACGGTGCCTCGACAAAATCGCGTTCCACATTGGTGCCACCGTGGCTCGCGTAGCGCGTCCGGGAGAGGACCCCGTGCAGGACGTGGCCGAACTCATGCAGCAGGGTTTCCAGCTCGCGGTGATTGAGGCCGCTGCGATCCAAATTGGCGACCAACACGCTGATCGGCGTGCGCTTGGCGAGGACGCTCGCGCTGCGGACCCCGAAAGCCGCCGCGTGGCTGTACTTGCCCTCACGGGGAAGCAAATCGAGGTACATGCCGCTCAAGAAGCCGCCGGTCTTGCCGTCGATCACTTCGTAGTAACGGACCGAAGGATGCCAGACGGGCGCCTTCGCCTGAACGAACTTGACG
>WNGP01007978.1_pt1 | contig 12083 bp, 10 predicted proteins | sample 5407671 | NCBI WGS metagenome assembly WNGP01 (sample SAMN13153381, study PRJNA577476) | soil metagenome | isolation source: 40 cm soil or saprolite under Garry oak tree replicate 2 | place: USA:California | collected 2016-06-15 | reverse complement strand
TGCCGGGGCTTGGCGCTCCGCCGGCATCGTGGGCGGGGATTATTTCGACGTCCTGCCTCTGAACGAAGACGCGCTCGGCATTTGCATCGCCGCCGTAGCTGGAAAAGGCATGCCGGCTGCGCTGCTGATGTCCAATTTGCAGGCCGCTGTGCGCGGTCTATCCTCGGCTTCCGTCGCGCCCCATCGTCTCTGCAAGCGGTTGAATTCCCTGGTCTACCAGAATACCGCCAGCGACCGCTTCATTACCTTCTTTTACGCGCAGTTGGATGGCGCAGCACGCCGCTTGAGCTACGTCAATGCCGGGCACAACGCCCCTTTCCTGGTGCGCCGCGATGGGGCGCACGAGCGCTTGCGGGAAGGCGGCGGCGTTCTGGGGATCTTCGACACCCAGAACTACGAGATGGGGATGGCTTCCTTGCAGCCTGGCGACCGCGTGCTGCTCTTCACGGATGGCGTGACCGAGGCTTGCAATGCCGTGGACGAGGAGTTTGGCGAAGCCCGGCTGCTGCGTTTGCTGCAAGAACACCGCACCCTCGGCGCTCGCGCTCTTCAGGAGATCATCCTGGCCGCCGTTTCCGAATTTAGCGGAGGCCAGCGAACGGACGACGCGACACTGGTGGTTCTCGCCGTTTGCGAATAGCCGCCCTGAATTGCCTGGTCCGCTCTGGCTTTATCGCGCCCGATGCTGATCGCCAGTCACTGGATCGTCGGCTTGAGCTTGGCCACCCACACGGCAAACCCTTCCATCGCCACGGGCTCGATGCCCGCATCACGGAGCGTGTCCCGCACGAAGCGGTGCCGCTCGTTGCCGGGACTCAAGGCCACATCGGTCACCGCGGCGAATTCCGTCTTCAGCGAGGCTTTTGCAGTAATGCGCTGCGACGTGTAGGCCAGGAGCTTGGCATCGGCGGGGGCGCGTGAAACTGAAATCGTCTGCACGAATCCGCGCGTGCCGTTGCGGCGGTAGCTATAGTCCAGCCGCATGGGGTCGCCGGGAAACGTGAACTCCGACGCGCGCACCCATTTTTCGACGCGCTCCCACAAGCGGGCCTGCCGCAATACCTGCGAGCAATACCATCGCATCTGCGCCCGGCTTCCAGGTGTGCCGACGCGATTGCCCGCCCGCTGAAGGGCGACGTGTTCGGAATAAAGACGTTCAAGCTCGGCGTCGAGATCCGCGGCGATGACGCCCTTCTGCGGGGCAAGCTGTAAGGCGTTCGAAAGGGTGTCGTCCCATTTGGCCAGCAGCTGCTGCCAGTTGCCGCTGCCGCCGTTCGAACCGTTGGCGGCCGCCGATTGAAACCGGTCTTCCAGGTCGTCGCGCAGCGCGCGCAGCAGGCTTTCATCGGCTTGGGGATGCAGTCGCCGTACGCGGTTGTATTCGTCTTGCTCTTCGATCAAACGCAAACGGCGATCGCCGGTCAGGGGATCGAAAAGCAGCACTCCGATGTTCACCCACTCGTCGCGAACAAGATTCGGCGTGTAACGGAGGATGCGGTAGGCGCGGGTCGTTTCTCGCGGCGATGCCCCGGCGCCCGGAGATTCAACCGAGTTTTCATTCATGTTTCACATCCAGTTCGGAAACGGCTGGCGATTGCATCTCTTGGACTCCAGCATCAGGTCCGGCACGCGGACGCGGCGGCGGTGCAGTTGTTCGAGGAGCGCCAGCAGCGCATCGTAATCGTCAGCGTACCACTCCGGCGGAATCGGCCTCGCGATCTCATCCAGCGTGCGCTCGGTCATCTGTTTTTCAAGGCGCTCCATCCACGGCGCAAAGGACTCCATTCCGGTGACGCCCTGGTAGACGCGGTTGCGGGCGTAAAGACCGCGCAGCGGGGCATCCGGGAAATTCCATTCTCCCGCATTGAAGCAAAATCCCTGGTCGATCATCTTCGCCTTGTAACGCCGCGTCGCCGCCGGCTCGGCAGCTTTGCCCAGATCGCTGAAAAACACCGTCTGGCGGCCATTGGTGTTGCACGTCCACTTGTCGAAGACCAGCATCCCGGCGAAGTCGTGCAAGTTTTCCACCTCGCGCAACTGTTCATCGGGAAGAAAATCATGCAACGTGAGCTGCTGCGGATCTCCCGGGTAGCGGGAGCCAAACTGCAGCCCAGGCTGGCATGGAATCCGCGAACGCGGCATCTCCATGGCCAGGTCCGGGGTCAGCCGGATCAGTTCCTCGGAGACGGCGACGATCTCCACCGGTACCGTCGGCAGACCAAGCCGCGCCGCCAACCTCGTTCCCAGCAGTTCATTCACCAACACGCGGCGGTGCTGCGGATTATTTTGGAACTTCACCACATAATAGTAGCCGTCGTCGCAACGCATCAGGTGCGACTGCGCCCCGCCCCGCATCCGGCGTATCTGCTCCAGGGCCCGCAACATACGGAGTATGCTAATGGCACTTGCTCCCTGGGGCAAGCGCCGCGCGTCGCGTAAGCGATTATTCCCGATTCGAGAAACGAGAAGTGCAACTTGGGAATCGCCCTCCAGCTCTTCAAATTCCAATCTGGGAGGAGCTCTTCCGCAAAATGAAAAAGCCGGAACGCACGTCCCGGCCTTTCCGTCGGCAATCCTGCCTCAAAAAAAGATTTACCGCCTCTTTTTTTTCTTCACGGCCTTTTTTGCGGGCTTCTTGGCGGCCTTCTTTTTCGGTGGTGATTTTTTCGCTTTCTTCTTGGGCGCTGATTTCTTTTTCGCCGCCTTTTTGGCCGGTTTCTTCGCTGCCGGCTTGGGCACAGGCTTTGGCGCAGGCGCCTCTTCTTCAGGCTCCTCGCCGACGATCACCAACTCCTCTTCCTCGGCTTCGACGATCTCTTCCGCCTCGCCGGGCACCGCTTCGTCGTCTTCCAGCCGCGACAGCTCGTTGTCGTCTTCGAAATTGTCCTTCTCGATTTCCATTCCATCCTCCCTGGCGTAATCTTTGGCCCCTATTTCCAAAGGGTCCACGGGTCGCTGTTCTGGCCGGAGCCGCTTAAAACACCACCCCGCCCCTGAGCCGTCGTTGTTATCGCACTCGCCGGGAGTTGTCAAGCATTCTGCGGGATTCCCCGCAAGAGACTGCCGGGAAGGCCGTTAACGGCCGAAGACAAACCAAGCCCAGAACCGACGAAAAAAGGGCGGCGAATCTGTAAAGTGTTTATAATGAACAACTTAATTGTGGATTGCCGCGACTGCCCCGCCCGACGTCCCGCCTCCCCCCGGGTGCGCGGGCTTCTTTTTGGACTTGGATCGCGCGCTCGCCGGCATGGCTTCGGGAACGCTGCCGATGGCGTAAATGCGCAGCACCATACCTCGCCCTACTCTGTTGGCCTTCAAGCGATTCCATTTGCGCAGGTCGTCCGCGCTCACGTTGAAGCGATCGGCGATTCCCAAGAACGTGTCGCCGCGCCGCACGCGATAACTTACCAGCCGCCGCTTGGTTTCCAGTTGCTGCTGCGCCGCGGGAATGATCAGCTTCTCGCCTGCACCAAGTGCGGCGTTGTGCGCCAGATTGTTGGCATCGGCGACGGCCGCCGCCGTCACGCGATATTTCTTGGCGATGGACGTGAGCGTCTCTCCGCTCTCCACGCGATGCCGCCTCCAGCTCACCCACTTGTCCGGAGGAATGTCCGCGATCTCCGCCGAGAATTTTTCCGCCGTGCCCTGCGGCAGATGCAGTTCAAAAGACGGATCGTCGGGAGTCGCCAGCCGCAGCAGTGAGGGATTGAGCGCGCGCAGCGTCTCTACGTCGATGTCGATGGTTTCCGCCACCAGCCGCAGGTCGATGGCGCGTCCCGGTTTCACGATGTCAGTCGCGACGGGCGGCTCCGGTTCAGCCTGAATGTTATAGTGCGCCGCATCCTTGGCGATGAGCGTCAGCGCGATGATGATGGGCACGTAGTTCTTCGTCTCCCGGGGAAGCACGTTGCGTTTATAGAGCTCCCAGAAATCCGCGTAACCCGTGCGCTCGATGCCCTTCTGCACGTTGCCAGGCCCGCAGTTGTACGCCGCCATCGCCAGGTACCAGTCGCCGTAAAGTTTGTAGAGGTCGCGAAGATGCTGCGCCGCGGCGTGCGTGGCTTTCTCCGGGTCCTGTCGTTCGTCGATCCACCACGTGTGCCGCAGTCCGTATTCCTGCCCGCGGTAGGCCACGAATTGCCAGATGCCCCGTGCACCTGCGCGCGACAGGGCCAATGGCTGAAAAGCGCTTTCCGCTTGCGCCAGATAGATCAGGTCCTGCGGCATGCCTTCTTCCCGCAGAACGCGCGAAATCATCTCGCGATAACGCCCGGCGCGCCGCAGTCCCGTTTCCACAATGGCCCGCCCGCGTGGCGTTTGAAAGAAATTCACAAAGGAAAGCACTTGATCGTTTACAGTCAGCGGCAGGTCGTGCGAAATATTTTTGGCCGCTTCCTCGGCCCGTTCCTTCAGCCGCGGATCGACCGGAAAAGTCATCTCCGCCACTTCGTCAATCGCCGCGGGAACCGCGGGAGCTTCGCTGAACCCATCGCCGGCCCGGAACGCCTGCAGCTCGTAGGCATACACGGTGTCCACCACGCGGTGAAACAACTCGCTTAGTTTGGGGTCGCTATTGACGTCGTAACCGCTCTCCAGCATCCAGTCGACGGCGTCGTCAAAATCCCGGCGCGCGGCTTCCAGGTGGCCCGCTTTGAAGTTCTGTTCGCCGGAAGCGAATTTCTCCTGAACCTTCTTGATCAGATATTCCTTGCCGTCCGGAACCGGTGGCAGCAGCCGCACGTAGTAGCGGTGCGGCGGATTCACGATCGGCAAAAGTGGAAGCTCCACTGGCGCTTGCTCCGTGGCCGCCGGCGACAGCGCCGGAACGCGCGCCTGCACCGGCCTTTTCCCCGCGTCCTCGCAGCCCAGCATTCCTGACGAAAATAGCAGCACGCTTGCCGCTGTTGCCAGCCTTCGGTTCATCTCACCATGGTAAAGAGCCGCCTACACCCGGGTCAACGCTTTCCGCAGGACAGGGTGTTGATGCTCTCACTACACTCCTCAACCCTTCGCTGCCATTCCAGGCGCTTACCCGTTGCGGTAGACTCCCTTCGAGGTGACCCCGTGAAAACCGCCGCACGACTCATGAATACTCTTCGAATTCCTGTCTTCCTCTCGCTGCTCATTTTTCTGGCGGGCACTTCGGACCTCGCCGCGCAGCAGAAAGGCCTTGCTCCCGAAGAGCGCGCGGAAATCGAAAAGGCCGTTTCGAGTTTCATGTCCGCGAACAGCGTTCCCGGTATCGGAGTGGCGGTTGTCCTGGAGGGTGAACCCGCCTGGTCCGCGGGATTCGGCATGGCCGATCTCGAAAATTATTCTCCGGCGACCTCCTCGACGCTCTTTCGGCTGGGATCCATCTCCAAACCCATCACGGCCACCGCCATTTTGCAGCTTTGGGAGCGCGGTAAACTGGATCTCGACGCGCCTGTCCAGAAGTATTGCCCGGCATTTCCCCAGAAAGAATCGCCGATCACTTCTCGCGAGTTGCTAGGTCACTTGGGCGGCATCCGTCATTACAACAGCGACGGAAAAGGCGACATTCCCGAGGACAGCGCCCGGCATTTCTCGAGTATGGAAGAGTCCCTCCAGATTTTTGCGGCCGATCCTCTGGTCGCCAAGCCTGGAACCAAATTCAACTACTCGACCTACGGCTACACGCTCCTCGGCTGCGTGCTGGAAGGTGCGGCATCGGAAAAATACGTGGACTTCGTGCGTGAAAATGTTTTCAAGCCTGCGCAAATGGAGCACACGCAGGCCGACGATTTTTTCGCGGTCGTCCAACATCGCACGCGCTGGTATCACAAGGACAAAGCCGGAACGGCCCGCAATGCCGGCGTCCTCGACTCCAGCTACAAAATTCCGGGCGGCGGGCTGATTTCTTCCGCCGACGATATGGTGCGCTTCGAAGCTGCCATTCTCGCGGACAAACTTGTGAAGCGCTCCACGCGTGACCTCATGTGGACGAATCTGCAACCTACGGAAGGCAAGCCGAGCCACTACACTCTGGGATGGTTCGTCACCCAAAAGTTTGGCTTTCTAACCGCAGGCCATACTGGCGGACAACAGGGCACGGACACGGCGTTCTTAATTGTGCCCGATCGCCGCGCAGGAGTAGTGGTTTTGGCCAATATGGACAACGTGAACACAAACCTCCTGGCGGATGAAATTCTGAAGATCCTGCTGGACGTCAAAGTCAAGACTCCCTAATCAAAAAATCGCCTTCTCTTCGAGTTGTCAAGACCGGAAACCATATCTTTCGGTAATCCCTTCGGCTAACCTGTTCGCTAACTGATTGACCTCAAAGGGATTAAAATTTCTCTTGCCGAATACCCCTTTCCGTGGTACTCTGACACTGCGTTTGTTGCTCTTGTATCGCCTTTGGGTAGTAAAGCGGTCGCAAGGTCACACTTGCGGCCATTTTTTTGTTCGGTGCACTGCTTTGCAGTCTCCCGAACGAAGCTTGAAGACGGCCGCGGCTCTGTTGAGGGGCTCGGAACTGGGGCATCAGATAGCTCAATGTAGTGCTCAGCCGCTCTCCGGCTGACGGAAAAGAGTAAAGCAGTGAGTAAAGAACAAGGTACAGTGAAGTGGTTCAATGCCAGCAAGGGCTTCGGCTTCATACAGCGCCAGAGCGGTGAGGACGTTTTCGTCCATTTCTCCGCTATTGTGGCTGATGGCTATAAGACGTTGAACGATGGCCAGGCGGTTGAATTCGAAGTTTCCAAGGGCCCTAAGGGTCTGCAGGCCTCGAACGTACAGCCCCTCTAAGGAACAGCTGTTTCCGGCTTGATCGGCCTTAACCTCGACCTAACCGGCTTCAGCCTTCACTTCACAAAAATACAAAACGGGCGGCGCACTTCGGTGTGCCGCCCGTTCTGCTTTTCCCTGCCCTTGTTTCTCGCTTTCCGCCGGATAGCCGTCGGCTGGCGCGCCGCGAAATTTCTTTCTTGTTGCTCATGTAGATTTTTCCTCGGCGGCATTATCGTGCGGGCCTAGAGCCTTTGGGAAGGCAAGTTTTGGGTTCGCGACAGAGGAGTGCCAATTCGGCGAATACACGCAGCGCGCGGGAAGCGCGCTACACAGCGCTTCTCGCGAAAGCTTCTTAATGTAAACCAGCGTCAGCGATGGACGGTGAGGGTGATCGTGACGGTATGCGTCAAGCTGCCAAAAGTGCCGCGAATTTGGACCGAGAACGTTCCGATGGCGGCTTTGCTGCCGGCTGTCAGCGTCCACGTGCTCATGCCGGTAGCGGGGTTCGGGCTGAAGGACGCGGTCACACCGCGCGGCAGACCGGAGGCGGACAAACTGACGCCGCCGGTGAAACCGTTTTGGGGAGTGATGGTAATGGCGGACGTGACTTTCGCTCCGCGCGCAAGGCTTAGGGAATTCGGCGAAACCGAAAGAGCAAAGTTTGGCGCGGGGGTCACGGTGAGGGAAACCGTAGTGAAATGGGACAAAGCGCCGGAAGTGCCGGTAATGGTTACGGAGAAGGTTCCGAGGGCCGCCGTGGTGCTGGCCGTCAGGGTGAGCGCGCTGGTGGTTGCTGTGCTAACGGGGTTGAATGAGGCGGTTACACCGTTGGGCAGTCCGGAAGCGGAAAGGCCTACGCTGCTATTGAAGCCATTCAGCGGATTGACGGTGATGGTGGAGGCGCCATTCGTTCCTTGGCCAACGCTGAGACTGCTCGGAGAGGCAGACACAGTGTAGTCGCCTGCAGGATTCACCGTGAGAGTGATTGTGGCTTTGCTGCTCAAACTGCCCGCCGTGCCCGTGACGGTCACGGGGAAGGTGCCGATGGATGCCGCGCCGGTAGAGGAGAGAGTTAAGAGGCTGGTGGCTGTGGCGGGATTGGCGCCAAAGCTGGCGCTAACTCCGCTGGGGAGGCCTGACGCGACTAGATTCACGTTGCTGCTGAAGCCGTTTAGAGGATTGATCGTGATGGTGCTCGAGCCAGCAGCGCCCTGGAGAAAAATCAGGCTTGAGGGGGATGCCGAGAGGGTGAAGCTAGGTTGAGGCGTGGAGCCGGGCCAGTTGTTGACCAAGTTGGCGGCGTTGAGGGTGCCAATGCCAGTGGCGAAGTCCCAGCCGAGGGCAGCGCCGTAGGCAGTGGCGAAGGAAGTATTGGAAGTTGACAGCACTCCGACAGCGCCATCAGCGAGGTAACAGTTGGGGCCAACGCAGTCCACGTCCATGTCACCCGAAGTGACGTCGTAGAAAATGCAGGTGCTGGCGACGGTGCTGCCATTGTCTGAGTTGCAGGAGCTGTTGCCAGTCGAGTCATACTCGGCAACAGCGAGTTGGTAGTAGACCGGCGCGGGGTTACCCTGGGGGCCACCAGACTTCTGATTGATGAGCGCCTGGATGCCGGCCATGATTGGTGAAGCAAAAGAAGTGCCGCCCGCGCCGGACCACGCGCTGGGATCAGCACCGCAGGCAGCTCCGCCTTGCGCGGCGGTATCCGACCAACAAAAGACATAGTAGTGGCTCCACAAGCCATCAGCGGCGAAGAGCGAAACGTCTGGAGTGTCACGAACGCCGTCGCCGGGATTGCCGAGGACGGATTGCCGAATCGTTCCAGGGGATTTCTGGGACGTAGGAGATGGCCGAGCCGAAGGCCGGAGTGTTGCTGGAATTCCAATAGGCGGTGTTGGTGCCGGAGTAAGTGTCGCTGAAATCGGTGCCGCCGACGGCGACGTTGTTGGGTGTGGAAGCAAAGGCGTTGACGGCGATGCCGTGAGTTGCTTGGGTGACGCCGTTGTCACAGCCAGCCGCCCCGCTGTCACCGGCAGCGACGAAAACGGAGACGCCCTCAGCGACCGCCTGCTGATAGGCGGAGTTGTAGGCGGCGTTGGCGGCTGCGCCGTTGACCGTTTCGCACTGGCCGTAGCTGATGCTCATGATGGAGGGAGGCGGAGTGCCGGCGTTGATGAGGTTTTGGACGGCGATCAGGCCACCGAAGGTGGTGGTGGTGTTCGCACAGGCGGCCATTTCGATGGCTGCGCTAGGAGCCGAGGCGCTGGCCCACTCGGCGTCAAGGATGGCTTCGGCGCTATCGGGGGGAAAGGTGCCGGGAGCGCCGCAATTATTGGGGCCGGAGGGGGACGCGGGGTGAACCTGAGCAAACGAAGCTGACGTGTAGCTGGAAAGACCAAAAGTCGAACGGAAGGTGGCCCAGTCGGAAGCGCTAAAGACGTCGCTATCCTCGATGAGTACTATGGTCTGGCCCTGTCCGGAAATGCCGGCGCTGAAAAGAGGATTCAAATTGTAAATTGTGGCCAAGTCCGCCGGGACGAGGGCGTAATTGGTGCTGCCAAAAGCATCGATGAACGTGAATTCCGTGTTGGCCTTGCGCAGATGGTGCATGGCATGGGGGCGGAAGTCGTGCAAAGAGACGACACCGGCGACGACGGGAGCGAGAGCGGCCGGAATGCGCGGATCGCTAACGTTGCCAAGGTGCTTCTCGCCTTTGACTACGAGATGGTGAATTTTCGTCTGGAAGGCGGCGCGCACTTGGGCGACGGTGCCGGAAAAATCGATGAGCATGCCGCTGGGATAGACGACGTTGACGCGAAAGCCATGGGATTCGAGCCAGCCAGTGACGACGTCGAGGTCGGGCTTCGCCAGGCCGAACTTTTCACCGAATTCCTGCGCGGTCAGCCACTGATGGAAATTGGGCGAACCTTTGGTGTGGAGTTCGTCGAGAAACTGCTGGAGCGCCAGTTCCTGCTCGGGAGAGCGCTTCAGTTGGAGGAGCATGTGGTCCATTTGGACGTTACTTGCCACGGGGCCGCGGTCGTTGGCGGGACGCGCTTCTGGATGAGTGTTGCCTGCGAGCGCGACACGATCCAATTCGTCGATGCCTTGAGTGATTCGCGGGCGAGCTTGCCGGCCTGATTCGACTTGCGCCTGAAGGGAAGGCGCGGCAATAAGAATGGCGATGACAACGACGAAGAAGATCCCCAATTTGCGAAGCATGGGTTTCCTTTCTTAAGCGAGAACGTGCCTCGAACGGAGTGCGGAGACAGGGACCCAGGCCTGAAAAAAGATAGCGCGTGGCTCAGCGCGTGAAAAGGTCAGTGGCAGGGTCTTCATGCCTGAAAACTCCTGACGGGACATGGTTCATCCCAGCTGGGAAGCAATGAGAATAGAGCTATCAATGAATAGATTTAATAGCGAAATTGGGCGGTAGAAACAACGGGCCTGAGGGACAGTTTTCGGTCAGGGGGCCGCGTGGTTCAGAGGCTGAAAAAGCCTTGCGCCGACTGTGAAGTGCGTACAGGAGGCCGCAGGAATGGAGACACGGGGACAGGTCTGGCATTGACTCTTTATCGTGTCTCCCATCGACGATGAGAGGGAGTTGGCCTATGATTGGCCGCCGGTGGGTAAAGGGAATTGAGGAGAGAAACGGATGGAAGAACAACTTAGCCTGGAGTTCTTGCGCGTGGTGGAAAACGCGGCGATTGCGGCGGCGCGCACGATGGGATTCGGCGACCGGCACCATGCCGACGAAGTAGCCGTGGAAGCCATGCGCAAGACGATGGACTCAGTGGAAATCGACGGGACGATTGTGATTGGCGAAGGCGAGCGGGACGAAGCGCCGATGCTGTACATCGGGGAAAAGGTCGGACTGGCGACGCACGCGCCGAAAGCGCTATTCCCCCAGATAGACATCGCGGTCGATCCTCTGGAAGGCACAAACCTGTGCGCGACGGGCGCCGCGAACGCCATCGCGGTGCTGGCGGCAAGCGACCGCGGTGGATTGCTCCACGCGCCGGATTTGTACATGGAAAAAATCGTGGTGGGGCCTGCTTGCAAGGGCGCGGTCGAACTGGATGCCCCGGTGGCGGATAACTTGAAGTCGAAGCGGCTGGAGCGCGACGTGGAGGATCTGGTGGTGGTGGTGCTGGACCGTCCGCGGCACGAGCAACTGATCGAAGAAATACGAGCGGCAGGCGCGCGCATCCGGTTGATTGGGGATGGCGACCTTTCGGCGGGTATTTCCTCCGCGGTTGTGGGGACAGGGGTTCATGCGGTGATGGGCACCGGCGGCGCGCCGGAAGGAGTATTGACGGCCGCGGCGCTGCGTTGCTTGAATGGGCAAATTCTAGCGCGGCTGGTGATCGGGAAGCCAGAGCACGCAGAACGGCTGGCAAAAATGGGCGTGAAGGACACGAAGCGAATTTATGACACGGAGGATCTCGCCCCGGGGAAGAAAATGATTTTTGCGTGCACGGGCGTTACGGATGGAAACTTGCTGAAGGGCGTACGGTTTTTCGGCGAGGGCGTACGCACCAGCTCGATGATTCTGACGCTGGATGAAAGGCAAGTACGGTTTATTGATTCGGTGCATCTGGAGAAGCGGCCGGACGTTAAGGTGCGGTTTAACTGAATTTTCGGCAGGGCAGGTTTCTCTTGCAGGGAAGTTGTCAGTTTTAGGCGCACATTCCCGTTGAGGTCAGACCTTGATGTTCTGACCACCTTTTGACACCCAGTCCGGCGCCGAATCTGTCGTCTGACGCAGCAGTAGGTTCAGTTGAGCCGCGTGATGTTGCACGTGCCGCATGTTGTAGAGGAGCAATTCACCGTTGCTCATCGCGCGATACGCGAAAGGACAGGGATTCACAACCCACGCTTCTGTCATTCCCGTCATCACAGCGTCCAACTTTTTACGGCAGTGCTCGATGTATCCGAGCAGTTCGTCTTTTCCGTACACGCGCTCCGGCGGGACGTCCTCGGGTTCGAGTTCGGTGAGACCGAATGGTGGTGGCGGATGGAATCGGGATTCGTCCTCTTCCGAGAGATAGAGGTCGAGGAAGAAGAGCACGTGAAAGGCCAGGTACCAAAACGGGCGCCGCCCCTGACCGGACCACACAGAATCCGGGCAGGCTTCGATCGCGTTGGCGAGCATGTCGATCGCGGCATGAAACTGCTGCCGGATCGCAGACTTCCAAAAGTCCATCATGTTCCCGGTCCTCGTTGGGTGTGGAACCCACAAAATCTAGGGCTGCTCGTTAGCGATGGCCAGGAAGACCCGATCATCGACAGCAACCGCACGGGTAAAGAGGGTGGCAGCGTTTCCGCCG
>WNGP01014541.1_pt1 | contig 12087 bp, 15 predicted proteins | sample 5407671 | NCBI WGS metagenome assembly WNGP01 (sample SAMN13153381, study PRJNA577476) | soil metagenome | isolation source: 40 cm soil or saprolite under Garry oak tree replicate 2 | place: USA:California | collected 2016-06-15 | reverse complement strand
GGATACCCACATCGTAGCCCAGTGAGTGCCAGGACATCGTCACCCAAGCGTGCAGTGTTTGAAGCTCGTTTTCTCAGCCCGCTTGGTATACGATGTAGTGGCCTTGACTCAGTTACGATGTGGGTATCCCATACACAGGTTCTGCGTTCAAGATAGAAACCTGGTTGTCGAATCTAATCAAAACCAGATCATCTCTGGAATACACTCATAGCTGCTTGCAAGAGTTGATTCCCTAGATGAGTAAGGGCTGGGATTGGTGTGGCAAGAGGGATGATCGCTTTTACAATATCATTTATCCGGGAAAGAATTGAGACAGCATCAGGCTGAGCTTTTATCAAATCTCGCTCAACGCGATTGATATCCGAAAGGATGTCTTCTGCTTCTGGAAGCTGTTCCTTATGGTTTTCAACCTGGTCTTTGAGGTCGGCCAGATGGCGTTGTACCTGGTCTTTCGAACTTTGAGTGAATTGCCCGATCATCTGAGTAGCTGTAATGTTTTCGCCACTTATCTGCATGCCTGTGGAGTTTTTCATTTTTTGAATGCTTTGAATTTTCGCGTCTGCTTTTTCTGAAAGCTCTTTTAGTTCTTTCGTTTCGCTATCCAATTCTCATGCTCCTTTACTGATTGCGAACGCGTGCCGCAATTCTAAATCCAACAAAAGGGGAACGCTGCTCAGGAGGCAACCCTCTTCTCCGTCCAACCCGTATATCCGCGTCAAGGTCCCGGTAAGAACAGCCCCGAAAAGTTCGCTGCGTTTTGGGAAGGTTCTCCAGGTCATTTTTCTCAGGGAGTGCTAAGTCGCTTCTCCACATTGAACGTGTCCATTCGGCAACATTCCCAGTCATATCAAATATGCCCAACCTGTTTGGTTGGAAGATGCCCACACTACAAATGGTATTCAATTTGAGTCGTCTGATGTTGCCATAACCGCTCAACTTCGCTAACGGTTCTTCGAACGTATCGCCCCACACATGGACGGTGTTATGAAACGTTCCCTCCGGGTCTGAGCAGGCGGCCGCGAGCCACTGCGATTCAGCAGGCAGGAATACTTCCAAATGGAATGGATTGATCATGCTCAGCCACCGGCAAAAGGCGACCGCTTCATACCAGGAAACCATGCGACAGGGGTGTACTGGCTACTTAGGCTATCCGTTCCAAAAAAGAGCGCTCATGCTGGCTCTACCGATTCTTTTTCTTTGCAATCTACACATCAGATAGGTGACTTAGGGTTTCCTGCATGACTGTTTATTACCTGATTTTGGAACGGATAGCCTAAGTAGCCAGCACAACCCGGAAAACTGAACATTAAAGTAAGGATAAATAAGGAGCTGCTGGCAGGCCATGATCTCTGGCATAGTGATCAGGCGACTGCTGCTGCAATCCTTCATGAGGCCGAGACTGGTTATAAAAATTGATCCAGTGCTCGGCTTCCTGTAGAAACTCTCCCAGGGTGCGATAGGAGCGGCGTTCCGCGACGGCGAGCTTGAAAATGCCAACAAACCGCTCGGCGTAGCCATTGTCAGTGGGCGTTCCTGCTCGACTCATGGAGCGCTGAAACCCTTTCCTCAAGAGAGCGGTTCGTGTTTCCAGCACTCCATATTGACTGCCTTGATCCGAATGGAAAATAGTGCCAGGCACCGAAAACTCCACGAGTTCGATGGTAGAAACCACCAGGTCTGCACGCATCTGATAGTCAAAGGCGAGGGACAAGCAATGGCGCGTCCGCTTCCAGAGCGCAAAGCAGCCGCGCACTTTGGTGCGATCGGCCAGATGGACCTCAAAGATATCGGAGAACATGACCTCCGTCTCTGCCGGTGTCTGGGGATCGCGCAACGCATTGGGCACAATGCTGCTCGCTTTGCCAGGATAGACATAGCGCTTCTTTTTGCGACGAGCTGCGATGCCATATTTCTTCATCACGCGCTTGACCCGATTCTTCCCGGTCTTGAGCAGGGCTGCCAGTTTGCGATGCCCCATCGTATCATCCTGTTCATGCCACTGTTCAATGGCCGTGGCCACCGCTTTATCTTTCACCGCTTGTTTGCCTTTGCGATAGAGGGTTCCTCGTGCCATATCTAACGTTCGCGCCACCTGGCTTTTCGAATAGGGGCCGTGAGGCCGACACAACTGATGCGCCAGTTCGACCTTCTGTGCCGTCTTTATTTCCTCAACAGCCCCGAGGCGTTTTTTACTATTTCATTCTGCACCGTCAATTCGCCTATGATCTTCTTCAAGTCATCAGGCGATTGTCCCGGCTCATATCCTTGAGATTGGGCCTTCTGCTTCGGGTCGCGTTTATCCTGGAAGACGCTGGCCGCATTGGCCTGAAACTCTTTTTCCCAACGGTGTAACATCGAGCTGGAGACCCCAAATTTCTTACACACGTCTTCTTGCGTGGTGTCACGCTGCATGCTTTCCAACACCACTTTCAGTTTGTACTCTGGCGTATAATTCTTCCGTTTGGTGTCCATCTGATCCAATACCTCTCCTTGTTACTGTGTTTATTTTATCAGGTACTGGACAAATACGTATTCTACGACTCGCCCTTTCATACGTTGATACCAATAAGGAATATAATTTTCGCAAACCCTGAAATAAGAATGGCTGTTAGCAGGGAGTAAAACCTATGGCAAACCAAGAACAGCTCGATATTCTCAAACAAGGGGTAGTTATTTGGAATAAGTGGCGAGAAGAGCATCCTGATATTATTCACCCCGACCTAAGCAAGGCAGATCTCAAAGGTGCAGATCTCAGAGGTGCCAATCTTAAAGGAAGTAACCTCTATGACGCTGACCTGAGTAAAGCTGACCTTCGTAAAGTAAATTTTCGTGATGCAAATCTTCATATGTCACAACTGAATGGGGCCACCCTTACTGGGGCAAACTTTATCGAGGCAGATCTTCACTTTGCACAAATGCATGATGCAAACCTCACTCGCGCAAATCTACGAAAGGCAAATTTGTATAATGTCAATCTTGTGAACGCGCGCATAGAAGAGGCAAAACTTTTTGCTACTAACCTCAGCAGAGCGCATCTTGAAGGAGCACATCTTCATGGATCTGACCTCAGAAAAGCACATCTCCACGAGGCGAGACTTCAAGGTGCAGATCTCAGTGAAGCCAACCTGAGTGAAGCAACCCTTCGTAGGATAGACTTACGAGGAGTAAAACTTATCAAAGCATGCTTGAGCGGAACAGAACTTTTCCAAGCCAATGCGCAAAAGGCAAATCTACAAGAGGCAAACCTTCATGATGCAGATCTTAGAGAAGCAAATTTCATTGAGGCAAACCTGGTCGGAGCAAATCTGAGTGAAGCTAACCTGAGCGATGCAAATTTTAGTGGCGCAAACCTCTGCTATGTGGATCTCACAAAAGCGAGATTAGTAGATACAAATCTTATGAAAGCAAATCTCACAAATTGTCGCATTTTTGGTATCTCCGCTTGGAAGATACAAGTGGAAGGAGCTATTCAATCAAATCTGATTATAACAGATAATGATGAACCGACTATTACGGTGGATAATCTTGAGGTAGCGCAGTTCATTTATCTGCTGCTCAACAATCCAAAAATTCGTGATGTGATAGACACTATTGCAAAGAAAGCCGTTCTCATTCTTGGTCGCTTTACCCTTGAACGCAAGGCCGTCTTAGACGCCCTTCGAGAAGCTCTTCGGGCACAAGGGTACTTACCTATTTTGTTTGACTTTGAAAAACCGAGTAGCCGTGATATCGAGACCATCCCGATAGTTGTGTAATGAGAGGGCTCTAGGAAGCAAGAGGGAGAGGGAAGTGACAAAAGGCTCAAAGAGAAGAGGGAGAGCAGGAGCAGCCCAGCAGAGCAATGAAGACGAGGAGGGGAACACGAGACAAAAGACGCCGGCTCCCAGAACAGACAAAAATCCCTCCTAAACCAGCTCTCATTGGCTGGCTGCTTATTCTCATCCTCGCCCGCTTTGCCTTGAACTCCGCTTACTAGACAGAAATTTTTGACAAGCGAATGCCTTGCATCACGGCCCAGACAATCGACAGACAACTGGTTTCTGTAGTGAAGGTGTCAATTTGATCGGTGCGTCGACGCACATTGCGAAAGAAGCTTTCAATCGCATTGGTACTGCGAATATGGTGATGCATCGGCTGTGGGAAGGCATAAAAGGTCAAGAGATGCCCCTCATCTTCGCATAAACTCCGAATGGCTTCTGGGTAGCGCTCAGAGTACTTGCCTTTGAAGGCCGCCAATTCGCTCAGGGCCTGCTCTTTGGTGGGTTGCTGCCAGATACCTGCTAATTCGGCGGCGATCTGTTGGTGTTCGCGTTTAGGAATGGCACTCATCACATTGCGCTGTTTATGCACCAAGCACCGTTGGCGCGGGGTCGCGGTAAAGAGGGCAGCCACTGCCGCCAGCAACCCCTCATGTCCGTCGGTCACGATGAGATCCACGTCGCTGACCCCGCGGTTGCGCAGGTCTTGTAACAAGGCCAGCCAGCCCTCTTGACTTTCTTGGGCGCACGCCCGGATGGCAAGAATCTCCTTGGTGCCTTCCAGATCGACGCCCATGGCCGCTAAAATGATGGTGGGGTCGACCTGGTCGCCATGACGCACTTCAAAGTAGATGCCATCGAGGTAGAGCACGCGCCAGTGACCTGGCAAGGGGCGGCACCGCCAAGCTTCAAATTGTTCGGTCAAAGTGTGATTGAGCCGACTGACGGCACTGGCGCTGGGCGCGACTCCCAGGAGCGTTTGAGCCACTTCTCCGACTTTGTGGGTGCTGGTCCCACTGACAAACATTTGGGTCACGCCCTCTGCCACTTGCTCTTCGTACCGACTATAGCGATCAAAGAGCTGGGTGTGAAACTTGCCTTCCCGGTCGCGGGGCACTTTCAGGTCCTGGATCTGACCCGAGGTGGTCGCCAGATCCCGCCGATAGCTGCCGTTGCGGTAGCCTTTGCGGGCGGGGGTACTCTCTCCCCATTGGGCTCCCACAAACTGCGTCAGTTCGTCGCGCATGATTTCTTCCATCACCACCTGCACGGCAGCACGGATGTGGTCACGCAACTGCTGATGGAAGCTTTGCTGGACGACCCCTTGGGCAGATGAAGACTCAGCGGTTGTTGGAATGGGGGTCAGTGTCGTATGCTGTTGCTTGTCTACTGGCATAGTTCTCTCCTTGTTGGGGTATGATGTAAAGGAACAATCTCTTCCAAAGGAAGAGTCTATGCCTGTAGTATCTGTTCTGGAGCGCCTCTTTGACTACCTCTCCTGTACAGAACTATCGGGATGGTCTCGATATTTTTAGCCTCAATTAGCCTCAACGCCTGAGCGTAGTTTCTTACTTTGATTTAGAAATTGGTATAATACGTTTATGAAAAGACAAGCTACCGTTTATTTAATCTGTGGATTTATTGGTGCAGGTAAAACTACTTTTGCAAAGATGCTAGAGAAAAAAACTGGTGCAGTAAGAATCGTCAAGGATGAGTGGTCAATTCGTTTGATTGGAAACGACCCAACCATTGATGGCTATGCGGAATGGGATCGTAAAATCATCGATTTATCAAGAGATGTTGCATTTTACCTCGCTGAAAAAGGTATTGATGTCATTATGGACGAGGGATTTTGGGAAAAAGAAACACGAGATGAAATGAGAAGAAGAGCAGATGCCATTGGTGCTAAGGTGGTAATGTACTATCTTGATACTCCGATAGAAACGATACGAGAAAGGGTCGTGGGAAGAAACAATAATCTCACGAAAGAATCGTTTAAGATTAGTCGAGAAATGTTGGACAATTATCAATAAACTATATCAATTCTTCCTAGATGCCATCCCGAATTGTGTATAATGGCGTGAAGTGAGCGTATGGTAGCACCTGTTCTGATCAGGCTTCCAGATGTTTCTGCTCTGGACGGTTACACACAATTCGGGATGGCGTCATGCTTGTGACATATCCAGACTTGCTTGCAGGGACAAATCCACCACAAGGAAGGGATTCGGAGGTAAATGAGGCAACCATTTATGCAAGGGCAGAAAGGGTAGTAAATCGCCTCACCCGTTCTGGCATAATGAGGGGGATTATTGATTACTTTAATGGCCCACTGGGCTTAAGCATAGATACCAACTCTGAGCTATTCCTGGCATGCCAGGAACTTATGCAAGTAAGAAATGTTATTGCGCATAATGCTGGAAAAATTAACAAGAGTCTCTTGAATAGGGAAAGGGAGAATGACACAAACCAATTAAAGGAGGGTGATTTATACCCAATTATTGAAGAGAGATACACTCCTGAGAGCATTATTCAATTGGTTCGCTTTGCCAGAGTGATTGATACTTCCATTCAAGAAAAATACCCAGCGATAATCCGAGAGGAAAAAAGCTAGCAGGTCGACGCCATAACGAATTTTGGCTTCGCTAGATGGGCTATTGTTCAGCGTTGGAGGAGAACACAAATGATTATACTGTGATCGAACACACAAATTATATTTTCAAAACTAACTTTTCTATCGAGGACATTAAATGGTAATATGAGCTATTAGATGTTGTAGTTATCGCCTTCACGCGATTATAAAAATCCTTATCTTCATGTATGGCCTCTAAAAATCTGTAATCAGTATAGCTATTCACGAGACTATTAAATTTGTCAATACAATTACAAAATTCTGTAGCACTTTTTTTTAATTCAGGTACATACAGTTTTACAAGCATCATGAGCCTTTCGTCCGGACATTCAGGTACATCTTTATTCTTTAACTCAGGCTCCCTATCAACGAATACCAGCAAGTTGTTAACCTGAACATCAAGCCATAGTTTGACTTTGTCAGTTAATAAATATATTTCCTCAATTTTTTCACGAACTATTTTCCCTCTTTCTGCTTTAGTGGCTAATCTATGTGTCAAGTAAGGTAATGCAATTCCACCAATTAAACTTCCCAATAGTGCTGCTACAGCCGCAATTACAGCAGCCAGAATAAGTGCAGTAGTTTGATCTAACATAGTTCCTCACAGACTACCATTTACGGTTAGCTTGTATTTTTTTACTGATGTAACTTTTGATGGAATTTATATTGCGGACTTAACATGCTTAGGACTCATAGCAGGATTGTAGGTTACATGGGTATTATACTCCGATTTACGAATAGCCAAAAGATATATATCATATAAGCAATCCTGGGTGACGTGGAAGCATTGGGTGACATTGTACAAGGACGTCGCACAAGGAAAACAAGGCGACGTGGGTCTGAAGCGAAAAATCAAGTGGTTTTGTTTCTTGCAAACAAGCGGGAAACTTGAGACAATGCCTCTATTGTATGCAAAGTATTGATCTGACAAAGGTGTTTGAAAAATATAAAGGATTGTGGGTAGCCTTTACCAGGGATTATGAAGTGGTGAGCGCTGATAAGAACGCGAAAAAGGTGTTTGATGCTGCGGTGAAAAAAGGCTACAAAATACCACGGCTCTTTAAGATGCCAGCGCACAACAATCCTTTTGTTGGACGCGTCTTTCCCTATGAGTGATGGATCGCATCTTTTTCCGTATCTCAAGATTGGCGCGTATCATCGTCCGATTATCCCGCTCTTTCTTCGATATAAAGAGATCACGATTGAGTACCACGCGCTTGTTGAGCTAGAGCTAGGATCCTTGTAAAAATCTATCACAGCGCACGTTTGTTCTATTTCTGAGTTGCAGAACTTCTCATAATACCTATATTAGTAGAAGCTCAATCTGTGATATACTTCCGATAACGCAGTAATTCTGTAGCGGGAACGAACTAAAAGTCCTTCCACTAACAGGGAGCAGGGTAGTGACCGATACGTTTGAACGAGTACTAGCTGACTACAAAGTCTGGCTTAATCGACAAACTGTGGCTGAGAATACCCGCCGTGCCTATCTCCTCCAGGTACGCCAGTATGGAGCGTACTTGTCAACGAGATCGGTAAAGGGTGGTAATCCGTTACACCATCCGTTTGCTCATGATTACGCTGTGCGCGATTACAAAACCTATTTGAAAACGGAAGGCAAAGTCAAGCCCACATCGGCCAATTTGGCACTTGCTGCCATTGACCATTTTTACCTCCATCTCGGTTTGGACCGACCACAAGTGAAACGAGAAGATCTCCCTCAACAGTCACCACGAGCACTTAAGCCAGCAGAGCAGAAAGCGTTTTTACGCGCAGTCGAGCGAACTTCCTCGGTTCGAGATCAGGCTATCGCACGGCTGCTCTTTTATGCGAGCCTGCGTCTCGGCAAATGTACCGCCCTCAATGTGGATGATGTACGCATTTCAGTACGCAAAGGGCTGGTGATCGTTCGCTCAGGGAAGGGAGATACCTATCGTGAAGTTCCACTCAATACCGATGTGCGCGAATCACTCAAAGCATGGCAGAAATATCGCACAAAACTCTTCCCCGACCACTCTGATCCCGCTCTCTTTCTGAATCGCAAGGGGAAACGACTTTCCACTCGTGCCATTGATTTGATCGTTCGTCAACCTGGAGGTGACGCGGGCTTGGAACTCCCAGCACATATCTTACGCTATACCTGCCTCAGTAACCTTGTTCGTCATGGCAATGACTTGGTTCTGGTTGCACAGGTCGCCGGACATAAGCGATTGGAAACGACACGTCGTTACAGTCTCCCCTCAGTGGAGGATCTTGAGGCAGCTAGGGAAGGATTACAAGTGGGGTATTGATCAAAACGCTTCTCTTGAAATGACACACGAACTGCAGGATCACATGCTCTTACCTGCTTGCAGCAGCTTGCTCGTCAATAGAGCTGCTGAGAGGATGAGCATGCCACTACTTACGGACGAGGAGGAGAGATGGAACTCAGCACTATAGCTATCGTGAGTTGGCTTGCACAGCCAGCAGCCGCAGCCCTCGTGAATATTGCTCAACAGTATCTGGTCCAACGTCTAGGACTCGGTTCCTCGCCACCGGCGGCATCTGGTGTAAAACCGCTCTTAGATGACTATCTTCAAAAGTTGACAGCCAGATTAGATGAGGATCGTATCGCCAAGCTCCACGGCGCCTTCTTAAATTTAATGGATGCCCCGAGATCAGCTGCCAAGCACGGACTCCTTGTTCAAGCACTGGACCGCTTTCATGAAGCGGCTCGCCTCCCGAAGCAAGGGATGACAGGAGGCCGTCCTAATGCAGAACTGCAGTGCATGGCTTTTATAGGGATGGCCGCATCCCATATCCTGTTAGGGGACCGGTCGGAACTGATCGTGGAGAAGATGGTCGAAGCGGTTTCTGCTGATGCTGACACAGCAAAACACTGGCTTGGTGAAGATCTTGTTCGCGAGATCCTCTCACGGTTCCCTCCACCTGGGGTGATCTGTCCAAAGTGTGGTTTCCAGAATCCTGCTGGTTCTCGCTTCTGCAATCAAGATGGATATCCTCTGCCTCGGCGTCAGCATCCTGCGCCTTCTAAATCGCAGATGACCCCACCTCTTTCCTCAAAACCTTCCGTTAAGGTTACAAAACCTGCTGGAACAGCACTATTGCGGACAATAGCCGTAATTCTCTTCATATTATGGCTAGTTGGTTGGCTCGTCCTCCATGTTGCTGGTCTTTTCATTCACATCCTCCTTTTACTTGCAGTAATCTGTTTGATCTTGTCATTGAGTAGGATGGGTAGTGCTTGAGCTTGTTTCTCGTGTATTGTTAATCGTTTTTCTTCTAGCTCTGTTTTTTTCACCACTAGGAGGATTAGTAAGCGAGAGGACACACCGTTGAGCATTATATAATCCGATACAGTTTTCTAAAAGTTGTGATTTTTTTCGAGCCACCCATTAGGACTTGGTGGACTTTGTAGCCTTTTTGGAGCTTGGTTAGTGATACGCAAGCGCCCTAGAAGAGAAATAATGCCACATAACAAATTGCTTTGGGATAGATTTTTGCAGTGATCCTAGCCCTACCTCTTGTTGACTCAGGAGCAGATTTCAACCTCTTTCACGCTGACCTGGCAGACATTTTCGGCATCCCGTTGGAACATGCGGATCAAGAGCGTATTTCAGGTGTGGGCGGTGACGCGAGAGCGTATCAGCATATCTTTGATATCAGCATAGATCAACACACATTTTTCCCCGCTCCGGTGTTGCTTTCTCCTGATATCACCTTAAACAGCTATGGGATTGTCGGACAAGTGGGCTTTTTTAATAAGTTTCTTGTGGAGTTTACCTATCAGACAAAACGGATTGCCTTAACTGCGCTGTAGGCAGATTATTTCTTCCGTCTGACTGCCTGTTTGAGCAGTGATCCAGGGCGAAACACGGGGACGCGGACTGCTTTGTACTCAACTGGTTTTCCTGTTTTGAAATTGCGGGCTTTTCCTGCTTTATGGACACGCGTGTAGAATGTGCCAAACCCTAGAAACTGCACTTTTCTCCCTGCGGCAAGTTCACTCTTAATACTGGCGAGAAATTCTTTGATGACTTTATCATAGACACGCTTTGAAATGTGCTGCTTCTGGTTTTTCTGCGAGACTCGTTTGAGAAAATCTGTTAAATGCATGAGTTTATCTAATCAAAAATTGCCTGGCTTGTCAAGGGACAAAAGACCGCGGGTGTCTCTTTGTAACACTTACCGTCTCTGCGGCGGGTTTCTGCGCTTTCTCAGGACGTTATAGATGGTCATATCTATATACGTGGTCTCACCTGTTGGCCGCGCTGCTTTCTCACGCTGCCCTAAAGGTGATTGTAAAAAAAGACTCCTGGTAAGCTCTATATTATCCCCTGTCCAGTGTAGCAGTTTCATCACGAGCACAAAATCAGCGCGGGAATGGTCGCCGTGAAACTGTGAGATATCCCCTTGCAAAAGTTGTTGTAACAGCGGATCGCGGGAAGCCTCCGGTGGCAATTCGGTAAGCGGCTGCCCGCTGCCTACCCCCCCACTAGTGTTCTGAATATCAGGTTTTGTGTCTGGTGGCGCAAACTGTTTGTACAGTGCTTCAAGTGCATCTTGCCGGTGTTCTATAGTAGTCGGTGTTTTCTCTAGATGCCTGGTGGTGATAGTCGTAAAGCGGTCTTGTCCGTAGATTTCTATTCCTGTGTGGATGTTTTTGCCTGGCAAGTTTCCATAGCATAAAATATGGAGTCCATTGCCAGGGGAAGCTTCCGTGTAGGAATTGATTGACTGGATAATCTCTTGGGCTTTCGGGTCGGTGATTGTGCCTGTTGCCTTATCAAAACTGTGGTCAAGGTCTATCATCACAAGCGGCGGGGTGAGCATAAAGCCTACACCTGAATACTTCCCTGTCTCAAGTGCGTTGAGTGCTTCGCGCAATGTTCCCCAACTGTTCGGAATTTTCACACTTGCCCGCGTGGAATGGTGACGCGGGTTGTAGGGGACTTTCTTTTTCTTCCCATCTCTGAGTTCACTTCTCCATACAACCCATTGGTTGAGCGGCTGTAGTTCTGCAAGGATGCCGCGTTGAAATCGTTCGTTCAGGAGGTGGGCATACTGGATAAAGCGTTCGCGTCTGTTCTCTGGCTGCATAGTCTATGAAATATAAGTTCTATTGTACTCCATCTGGCTTTGTGAACCTGATCATACTAGCAGGCTTATTCTCTCCATAAAAAGAGGGTAGCCAATTGCGAGCTACCCAGGTATAATAAAAGGGAACGTATTTTTTGCAGTTACTTTCTCGATGGTTGATCTTCTAACAGGTGCAGGACTCGTTTGAGGTCTGCAATCATGCGAGAGATAGTCGTGTAGGTGTCATCTGTTAATGGTTGTCTCTATCACCACTGGCATCTTTACTACATATGGAGCAGTTTTAAACTGGGGTGGACCGCTGGGAATCTGGACCTGGCCTATTGTCATCGTCGGCCAATTATTAGTGGCTTTGATCTTTGCCGCACTGGCATCGCGTATGCCACTCGCGGGTTATTCCTATCAATGGATGTCGCGCTTAGCCAATCCTAAAATAGGTTGGCTTATCGGTTGGGTCTCCTTCATCTTCTTGATCGTCGATGTTGTGGCAGTTGATTATGCTGTGGCCGCTACAGTATTGCCCAGCCTTTTCAATTATGCGGAGACAAACCAGAATGCCTGGCTTGTTACAGGCATCGTTATCATCATTCAGATGATGCTCAT
>WNGP01004476.1_pt1 | contig 12091 bp, 9 predicted proteins | sample 5407671 | NCBI WGS metagenome assembly WNGP01 (sample SAMN13153381, study PRJNA577476) | soil metagenome | isolation source: 40 cm soil or saprolite under Garry oak tree replicate 2 | place: USA:California | collected 2016-06-15 | reverse complement strand
CGATCGGGGAGTTTCAGGCGGTCCAGTTCCAGCTGGCGCAGGCCGCCACCGAGCTCGAGGCCGCCCGGCTCATGGTCTACAACGCCGCGCGGCTCGAAGCCGCGGGCCAGCCGTACACCACCCAGGCAGCCATGGCCAAACTCTTTGCGTCGCAGGTGGCGGAGCGGGTCACGTCGCAGGCCGTGGAGCTGTTCGGCGGCTACGGCTACACCAAGGAGTATCCCGTCGAGAAGTTCTACCGCGATGCCAAGATCGGCGCGATCTACGAGGGGACGAGCAACATGCAGTTGAACACGATCGCGAAGCAGCTGCTGCGGTAGGCAGTATCACGACACCATCGCGTCTCTGACGGAACACGTAACAAACATAAGTATATTAGTTTTTGCACGAAAACTTGCGTTATGCAAGATAATGTTGCCAACTCGTGATTGGCCAAGTGACGTGTTTTGACATTTACGCGGGTTGGTTGATGGGCGGGGGAGCGGATGATGCGCCCTCGCAACACTAGACAGGTTCCGCTGAGGCCGCAGCGCCCCTCCTCAGCCCAACAAGCTAGGAGTGACATGATGCGAGCCCTCATAGTCCTGGTTGGCCTGGTCGCCACGCCGTTCCTGGCGGGCGTCTCCCAACAGGTGAAGACAAACAACGGCGTCGGGCATGACGTCGCCCACTGTGCGATGCGTGCTGGCCTGCACCCGGGCACCACGGACTTTAACAAGTGTCCGCCGCCCACCGGCGGCACTACCGGCGGCACTACCGGCGGCACTACCGGCGGCACCACCGGCGGCACTACCGGCGGCACTACCGGTGACACTACCGGTGGCACTACCGGTGGCACTACCGGCGGTACTACCGGCGGTACTACCGGCGATACCGGTGGTAGCGGCGGCACATGCGCAAACTCCCCGCCGGGCCTAGGGACCGCGTCGATCGATGGCCAGGTGTTCGTTGATGCGTCGCCGTGGCCCGGTCTCCAGGGCTGGTGCGTTCAGGCCAGCGGCCCCGTCACTGTAACCGCAGTGACCGACGCCTCGGGCAACTATCTGTTCTCGGGTCTGCCGGCGGGTACCTACACGATCTGCGAAACGGTGCAGTCGGGCTGGCACGAGACCTTCCCGACGGGCGGGCCGACCTGCGCGACCGGTCTCGGCTGGACGGAAACGGTCAGGGCTGGTGACGGCGTCGGCTTCATCTGGTTCGGGAATCTCACGCCGTAGGGTAGCGACGCAGCACGAGTAGGGCTCCATCGAAGGCCCCGGGCGGTTTCGCCGGGGCCTTCATCTTCATCTACATGCCGCGACAGTGCCGCTATTCCCACGCTTCGCCCCGTCGCGCCCTCGCGACACCTTGGATTGCCACGTAACCAACCGCAAAGATTGATCTTAGAGAATCGGGTGATCAGCCGCACAGTTTTCCCATGCCCCGTAGAGCGACCTTCAGTGTGCCCAGTAACAGGGGGGTAGCGCGGGCCGTGCGTCCGCCCGGCTCCCCAATGCTGAGGCAAGACCTGCTGAGGCCGCAGCGCCCCTCCTCAGCCTATGAGCGAGGGGTGACACCATGCGAGCCTTCATAGTCGTGCTGGCGTTGGTGGCTACGCCGTTCCTGGCGGGCATGTCCCAAAGTCCGAACGGCTCCGATTGCGACAACGGTCAGGGTGACGAGCATCGCTCGGATTCGGGGCAGGTGCATGCCCATCAAGGGCTGTGTGCACCGCAGCCCCCACCGTCCTGCGGCAACTCCGATCTGGTTACGGGGATCGCGACGATCCGTGGGCAGCTGTTCATCAATCAACCGCCCTTCGCGCTGCTCGGTGGCTGGTGCGTCGAGCTCCAGGACGCGTCGAGCGGCGCCGTCGTTGGCACGGCGTTGACCACTGCGACATCGCTCGACGGAGTGGGGGGGGACAACTTCCTCTTCGTCAATGTGCCGGCCGGCGCTTATATCATGTGCGAGCAGCTAGTCGATGCCACGTGGCACCAAGTGGCGCCGCCTGGCGGGCCGGTGTGCGGCGCGAACCCCGACCTGACGCCAAGATACGGCTTTGCGGTCACTATCCTGCCGACGGGCGGCGACTACAGTTTCTACATGTTCGGGAATCTCCAGTGAGGATTACGGACTAGCAGCACCGCTCGATCCGCGGCCCCGGGCTGTTTCGCCGGGGCCTTCCTCTGGTAACTTCCGCCACTATGCACACGGCTCGACGCACTCAGTCGTTCACGGAGTCAGTGATTCGCGGGATGACCCGGCTCGCGAGCGAGCACGGGGCCATCAACCTCGCTCAAGGGTTCCCGAACTTCCCCGCCCCCGACGTCCTGAAGGAGGCGGCGGCGGGGGCGATTCGCGCCGACGTGAACCAGTATGCGATCACGTGGGGGGCCAAGCGGCTGCGGGACGCGCTCGCCCGTAAGTACGCGGACTGGTACGGGATGAGCGTGAACCCGGAGACCGAGATCACCGTCACGTGCGGCGCCACGGAGGCGATGGCGTCGGCGCTGCTCGCGATCGTCGATCCCGGCGACGAGGTGATCGTGTTCGAGCCGTTTTACGAGAATTACGGGCCGGACGCCAAGTTGTGCGGGGCGAAGCCGGTGTATGTACCGCTGGCGGCGACCCAAGAGCTCGACCTCGACCGGCTGGCGGCCGCGTTTTCGGGGCGCACCCGCGCGATCATTGTGTGCACGCCGAACAACCCGACGGGCCGGGTGCTGTCCCGGCGCGAGCTCGAGGCGATCGCCGAGCTGTGCCGGCGGCACGACGCCTATGCGGTGACGGACGAGATCTACGAGCACATCTATTACGAGGGAGAGCACATCCCGATCGCGACGCTCGACGGGATGATGGGACGCACCATCACGATCAGCGGCGCATCCAAGACTTTCAGCGTCACCGGCTGGCGTATCGGCACGATCGTGGCCCCGCGCGACGCGACCGACGCGATCCGCAAGGTGCACGACTTTCTGACGGTGGGAGCGCCGGCGCCGCTCCAGGAAGCGGTCGCCGTCGGGCTCGAGACGCTGGGGGACGACTATTACGAGCGGCTGGTTCACGAGTACCGGGCCCGGCGGGATCTGCTGTGCCGGGCGCTGGTCGACGCCGGTTTCCGTTGCACGCCGCCCCAGGGCGCCTACTACGTACTGGCGGACTACTCGGCCATTTCGGAGCTCCCCGACGACGAGTTTTCCCTCTGGCTCACGAAGGAGATCGGTGTAGCGCCGGTGCCGGGCTCGAGTTTTTTCAGCCGCCCGGAGCTGGGCCGGCGGCTCGTGCGGTTCGCGTTTTGTAAAACGGAGGAGATGCTGGCCGAAGCGGCCCGGCGGCTCGCCCGTGTCAGGCGTCCCGCACACCAGGTACGGGGGTAACTTCACCCCCCTTCCCCCTCTCCGCGATTGCGGAGAGGGGGAGCGAGGGGGAGAGGTCCAGCCCCGCAAGCGCGAAGAGCCACACTCCGGGCGGCCCGCTCCAGAACCGCAATCGCCGCTCGGCCTTCGGGTCGGTGCGATGCTCCGTGCGCGCCCGCGCGAGGACCGCGGCCAGGAGCGCCGTCGCCGCGGCGACGCCGAACAGTGTGGGCACGCCCACCACGTGCACCAGCCCCGGCATGCGTTCCAACGCCGCAACGACGCCACCTGCCGCCGCCACGCACCCGTAGCACAGCCGTCGCAGCGCGCGCTCCAGCCGTGACGGTCCATCGCCGTAGAGAAACGCCAGCTCCTCGCGCCGGTGCGAAAGCTCCGCGCGCAGAGCATCGATCAGGTCCTCCCGAGTGTATCCCGCTTTGCGCAGGCGGCGCACGCGCGCGACCATGACGACCAGCGGCACCGCTACGATCGCGGCGGCCGCCGCGATGATGGCGGCGCGGGCCCCGGGCTCTTCCCCCCCACGCAGCCGGAGCGCCAGGACCGGGAGAGCCACCGCTGCGAACGCCCCGTAGAGCAACGTCGAGGTCGAGAGATGGCGCCCCTCCGTCACAAAGGCACGCACCGCCACCGCCGCCCGCCGATCGAGCGCGGCGGCGAGCGCATCGGCGAGCGCCGCACCGTTCGGGAAGCGGGCGTCCGGGTCCTTGGCCAGGCAGCGGTCGATGGTCTCGGCCAGACGTGGGGGCACGCCGGGCGCCACCGAGGCGAGCGGGGGCGGCGGATCGCTCACCTGGCGGGCCAGTACGGTCATGTCGTCCGGGCCGACGAACGGCAGCTCGCCCGAGAGCGCGAAGAAGCCCACCACGCCGAGCGAATAGAGGTCGCTCCGCGGGTCCACGCGCTCGCCCAGCACCTGCTCCGGGCTCATGAACTCGGCCGTCCCGACCACGCGGCGGGGCTCCGTCGTGGCGCCCGAACCCACCCGCGCGATCCCGAAGTCGGAGACCAAGGCGCGGCCCGTCGCAAGGTCGAGCAGGATGTTGTCGGGTTTCACGTCGCGGTGCACCACGCCGCGGTCGTGCGCGTAAGCCAGGGCCCGGGCCACCTCCTCGAGCAGCCGCGCCGCCGTGTCATACGGCACCGGACCCCGTTGACGAACCCGCCGCCCCAGCGTGTCTCCGTCCACATATGCCATGGCGAAGTACACGAAGTCCGAGACCTCGTGGACCGCATAGATGGGGACGATGCCGGGATGCGAGAGCTGGGCCGCGGTCCGGGCTTCGCGCAGGAAGCGCTCCCGCGCGGTCGGCTGGATCGCCCGTTCCGGTGGGAGCAGCTTGATCGCGACCCGGCGGTCCAGGCGCAGCTCGCGGGCGAGATACACGACGCCCATGCCGCCGCGTCCCAGGCGTCGTTCCAGCACGTAGCGCCCGGCGAGGGCGCGTTGGAAATCCGGTAGCAGGGGGTCGGCCGTCACGTTCACGGGGCCTGTCTACCCCGAGGGGTCTGGACGAGGTTCCGCGCGAAGTGCGCAGTTTGGTCACGAGGCCGTAACGGCATCCGAACGGTGCGACGGTGACGGCCAGCACACCGACCTGGGTCTCCTTCCGCCGTCGCACCTCTCTCGCCACATTCTCCGCCCTATGCCCGCCCCCCAACCCTACGTCCCGGCAACGCAATCACCTCCGGAGCTGACGGCGCGCGCGTTGATCCTCGGCGTGGTGCTGGGGCTCATCTTCAGCGCGTCGAGCGTCTACCTGGCGCTCAAGATCGGGCTCACGGTGAGCTCCTCCATTCCGATCGCCGTGCTCTCGATCACGATCTTTCGCGCGCTCGGCCGGACGTCGATCCTCGAAAACAACATCGTGCAGACGACCGGATCGGCCAGTGACTCCGTGGCCGCGGGCGTCGTCTTCACGATTCCGGCAATCCTGTTGATGGGCTACGACCTCGACATCGGCCGGGTCGCCGTGCTCGCGACCGCGGGCGGCCTGATGGGGATCCTGATGATGATCCCGCTGCGCCGCGCGTTGATCGTGAAGGAGCACGATACCCTGATCTACCCGGAGGGCACGGCCTGCGCCGAAGTGCTGATCGCCGGCGAAGAGCGCGGGCTGCAGGCCAAGCGCGTGTTCCAGGCGTTCGGGGTTGGTTTCGTCTACAAGTTCCTGCAGGCGGGGCTCAAGCTCTGGCCGGACGTGCCGGGCAAGGCGCTCGGCTTCTATCCCGGGGCCGCCGTCTTCACGGAGGCGTCCCCCGAGCTCATGGGGGTGGGCTACATCATCGGCCCGCGCATCGCGGGCTACCTGTTCGCCGGCGGCTGCTTCGCTTACCTGGTGCTCGCTCCGGCGATCAAGCTCGTGGGGTCGGGCCTCACCGAGCCGTTCGGCTTCCCGGCGATCAAGCTGATCCGCGACATGAGCCCGGGTGAGCTCCGCTCGAGCTTCGTCTTTTACATCGGGGCAGGCGCCGTGGCCTCCGCCGGGATCATCGCGCTGGCCCGCTCGCTGCCGACGATCCTGAGCTCCTTCGCCTCGAGTCTCAAGGACCTGCGCGACTCGAGGCTGGGTCAGGCGGTGACCCGGCTGCGGACCGAGGACGACCTCCCCATCTCCCTCACCGTCGGCGGGTCGATCGCCCTCGCCGTCGCGCTCACCCTGCTGCCGCAGGTGGGCGTCAATCTGCTCGGGGCGATCCTGATCGTGATCTTCGGGTTCTTCTTCGCCACTGTGTCCTCGCGCGTCACCGGTCAGATCGGGTCTTCGGCGAACCCGATTTCCGGCATGACCATCGCCGCACTGCTCGGGACGTGCTTGATCTTCGTCGCCATCGGTTGGACGGGCGTGGACCACCGGGTCCAGGCGATCTCGATCGCCGCAGTTGTCGCCGTGGCCACGGCGAACGCCGGCAACACCTCACAGGACTTGAAGACCGGGTTCCTCGTCGGCTCCACCCCACGCCGCCAACAGATCGCGATTCTGGTCGGCGCGCTCGGGTCGGCCCTGGTGGTGGGCTGGACCCTCACTCTGCTCAACCGCGCCTACACGTACCCCGTCCCCGAAACCCACCCCGCCTTCAGCGCGCAGGCGCTGGCGCCGGCGGCTGGCGGGGCGGGCCGGGCGGCGGTCGAGGTCCTGCCGCAAACGATGTCGGCTTTCCGCATCGCAGCGAGCGACTCGGTGGACCGCGCCACGTATGAGGTGGTCCGCGTGTATGTCGTCACCGAAGGCGTGGCGGCGGGCAAGTACCTGATGGACCCGGCGACGCACGAGTTGCGGTACGTGGTCGATCCGGGCATCGGCGGGCGCATTCACGAATATCACGGCAAGACGATTCCCCGCCTCGACTCGCCCAAGGCCACCATCATGGCGCTCATCGCCGACGGCATCCTCACCCACAAGTTGCCGTGGACGCTGGTGACGCTCGGAGTGTTCATCACGATCGCTATCGAGCTGATGGGGGTGCAGGCGCTGCCGGTCGCCGTGGGCGTGTACCTCCCGATTTCGACTTCCTCGGCGATGTTCGCCGGCGGTGTCGTGCGTTGGCTCATCGAGCGTCGCGCGCAGGCCCGGCAGCAGTCGATCGCGGAGGTCGAGTCCGGGCCGGGAGTGCTGTTCGCGAGCGGCCTGATCGCAGGCGGCGCCATCTGCGGGATCGTCTTGGCGGCGATTGCGGGGGTGCTGGGCTCGGCGGACGCGCTCGCCGAGAAGGTGTCGCTGTTCCACGCCCTGGGCGGCGTCGCCGGCTCGAATCTGCTCGCGTTCGGTTTGTTCGCGGCGCTGGGCGTGCTGCTCTATCGAATCGGCCTGCGCAACCAGTGACCGACGCCGGGGTGTAGGGGCGGGGGATGGTGTAGGGGCGAAGCAGGCTGCGCCCCTACATTTCAGCATGCGCATCGTGTCGTTGCTGCCCGCCGCCACCGAGATCGTGGCCGCGCTGGGCGCGGTGGGGCGGCTGGTCGGCGTGTCGCACGAGTGTGACTTCCCGCCAGAGGTGCGCTCGCTGCCCCGCGTCACCCGTACGCGCGTGGATCCCGCGCTGCCGTCGGGCGCGATCGACCGGGCCATGGTGGAAGCCAAGCGAACCGGTGTTCCGCCCGTAGAGGTGGACGTCGACCTGGTGGCGCACCTGCGGCCCGACGTGCTGATCGGACAGTCGGTCTGCGAGGTCTGCGCCGTGGGCGCGGGCGAGCTGGCACGCCTCGTCACGACCCTCATGCCCACGCCGTGGGTCGTCACGCTGCACGCGCACACGCTGGACGAGGTGTTCCTGGACATCCGCAAGATCGGTGAAGCCCTGGAGCTCCGCGACGAAGCCGAGGAGCTCGACGCCGGCCTGCGGTACCGGCTGCGTCGCGTGCAGACCGGGGCGGCGCGACCGGGGAAGCCGCGCGTGTTGGTGCTCGAGTGGCTCGATCCCCCCTACGTCGCGGGCCACTGGGTTCCCGAGCTAGTGGCGCTCGCGGGGGGCGAGGACGTCGGCGGCGCCATCGGCGAGCCGTCGCGACCCCGGCCCTGGGACGAGCTCGCGGTGCTCGCGCCGGACGTCGTCGTCGTGGCGCTGTGCGGGTTCGATGTTCCCCGCGCCCAAGTGGAGCTTGGCGCGGTTACGGACGGGCCGGCGCGGGCGCTGCTCGGGCGGCGCGTCGAGTTTCTCGACGGCAACGCGTATACTTCCCGTCCGGGACCCCGCCTCGTGGACGCGGCTGAGACGCTAGCCCGGTTGATACACGGTTGACGGCTCGAACGAGGGTTTCGTGATCGGGGTGCTGCTGGTTTCGCTCACCGTGGCGTCGGGCGACCTGCAACTCGGGTTGCATCAGCGGCCCACCGACACCTTGCGTCTATATGCGGTAGGGGACATCAATCTGGGCCGACGGCTCGCAAAGGAGCGACTGCTGGAGGGCGACACCCTCTACCCGTTCCTCGCGCTCCGTGACTCGCTCGCCTCGGCGGACATCACCTTCGGGAATCTCGAGAGCCCGATTGCACCGGACTCGAACGCGGCGCCCGATTCGGGTGGGATTTTCACCGCGCCGCCGGACGCCGCGGCGGCGCTCGCGCGCGCCGGCTTCGATGTGGTGAGCACGGCCAACAACCACGCGTGGGACGGCGGCCCTGCCGCCGTGGAGGAGACGATGCGGCGGCTCACCCGCGCGGGCGTCCGGTTCGTGGGCTCAGGATTCGGACGAGATATGGCAGAGCAGCCGGTGATCATCGAGCGGCGCGGCTGGCGGGTCGCGTTCTTCGCGCTCACCCGTGCCTGGAACCCCGCGCCGTACACCTTCCACACCCACGCCGGGTCGCAGTACATCGCCTGGGGGGACACCGGCCGGATCTACCCGGCCATTCGCGAGCTCAAGGCGAGGGGTCGGGCCGACCTCGTCGTGGTCAGCATGCACGGGGGCACCGAATATGCCGAGACCCCACCCAAGCACATGCAGGAGCTGGCGCGCGGTGTCGTGGACGCGGGCGCGGACCTGGTCCTTGCCCACCACCCGCACGTCTTACAGGCGGTGGTCTGGTACAAGCACAAACCGATCGTGCAGTCGCTCGGTAACTTCGTCTTTTCGCAGGTCGACCCGTGGACGCGCCTATCCGCGATTCTCCGGGTCGTGGTGACGCCCGACCGGCGGCTCCGCCTCTCCGCCATTCCAGTCCGCGTCGGCCATCAGCCGACGCTCGCGGCCGGGGGAGCGGCGGACAGCGTGCGCCGCCGGCTGCGCGTGCGTCTTTCGCCCACAACGGCTCGCAAACCATGACTCGAGACACCCTCGACTTCCTGAAACGACTCCTCGATACGCCCGGGCCGTCCGGCTTCGAGACGGCGCCGGCCCGCGTGTGGCGCGACGAGGTGAAGACCTTCGCCGATCAGGTAACAGCCGACGTGCACGGCAACTCGGTGGCGGCGCTGAATCCCAAGGGCGCGCCCCGGCTCATGCTCGCCGGCCACATCGACGAGATCGGACTGCAGATCACGCATGTGGACGACGAGGGCTACGTCTATTTCGCCGGCATCGGCGGGTGGGATTCCCAGGTCCTCGTGGGGCAGCGCGTGGTGATCAGCGGCCCGAAGGGTCCGGTCCGCGGCGTAATCGGGAAGCAGGCGGTGCACCTGATGAAGCGCGAGGACATGGACAAAGTATCGAAAATCACGGACCTGTGGATCGATATCGGGGCCGCGAGCAAGGCCGAAGCGCTGGAGCGCGTGCGCCTGGGAGACGCGGGTGTGCTCGACGCAGGCGTCTTGGAGTTCCCAAACGCCCGAATCGTATCGCGCAGCATCGACAACCGCATCGGCGCGTACGTGGTGGCCGAAGCGCTACGCCTGCTGGCGCGGGACCGGCCCAAGCATGCCGGAGTGTTCGGTGTGGCGACGACCCGCGAAGAGATCGCCTGGACCGGGGGCGGCGCCCGCACCAGTGCGGTGGGGCTCGAGCCGAGCGTGGCGCTGGTGGTGGACGTCACCCACGCCACCGACTGGCCCGGCGCGGAAAAGAAGCGCGCCGGCGAGCACAAGCTCGGGGGCGGTCCTGTGCTGGCGCGGGGATCGGCGGTGAGCCCTGTGGTGTTCGACCTGCTGGTGGAGTGCGCCGAGCGGGAGAAGATCCCCTTTAGCATCCAGGCGGCGCCGCACGACACCGGCACCGACGCCGACGCGATCTACAACGCCCTGCGGGGGATCCCGACGGGCCTGGTGAGCGTTCCCAACCGCTACATGCACAGCCCCAACGAGATGGTGGCGCGGGACGATCTGGAGCGGGCGGCGCGGTTGCTGGCGGCGTTCGCGCGACGGCTCGACCCCAAGATCAGCTTCATTCCTGCTTGAGGTGAGCGTCGGGCGCTATCGGCGCGACTTGCGCTTCAACTCCGTGACGGCCCGGCTTGCCGCTTCGCGGACGGCCCGGTCACCGTCGTCCGACAGCCCCTCGAGCGTTCCCAGAGCCGCCGGGCCGGCCGCAAGCCGCAGGCCCTCGACCGCCGCCACCCGCAGCTCGCTCGGCTTCCGACCGAAAAATCGACCGGTCGGCTGCGCCCACTTGATGAGCGCCTGCACCGCGTCGGGACTGCCGATCCGGCCCAGCGCGAGGATCAGCTCGCGCACCACGGCCTCGTCCTTCTCCTCTTCCATCGCGACTACGAGTGGCATCGCCAGCGCGCTCGACTTGCGTCCCCCGATCCCGACCGCCACCTGCATCCGCACCTCCTGCGAGCGGTCGCGGAGCGCGCGGCGCAAGGGCTCGGCCGCACCCCGCGTGCCGATCTTGGCGAGCGCCAGCCCTACGGCCTTGCGCACGCGCTCGTCGGCGTGGTCCAGGCACTTCGCCAACGCCGGGACGGCATCTTCCATTCCCAGCTCCCCGATCAGCTCCGCCACGTTGCGCACCACGAACCACTGCGAATGTTCCAGCATGAGGACGAGCTGGTCCGTCCCCTCCGTCATGTGTTTGAGCGCGTCGAACACGGCGCGCCGTTCGCCCACCGTCGGCGCTGCCGCCAGCACATCCATCAGCACCTCCACGCCCGCGGCCCCACCGCGCTGCAGCGCCGCCACGGCGGCCGCCCGGTGCTTGGGCGCCCCAAGCAGGCGCGAGACCCCTTCGAGCACCGGCTTAGTGTAGAAGCGCCGCATCGCAATACCGTATTGTCGACGCACTCCGCTCGCCTCGGGGACTTTCTCCTCAACCCGAATGACGCCAACGATCACGCCAAGCACCTGCTCGAAGCGGCCCAGCTTGGCCGCCGCCGCCGCGTTGTCGATCAGCGCCGCCAGCAGGTCCCCCACGTTCGGCGCAGTGCTGTTGCGCTCGAGCTCGGCGAGTACGTCCGCGGCGCCGGGCGGCAGCGGCACGGTAGCGGCGGGAGTCGCACGGGGAGCGGAAGCGCGAGCGGCCTCCGGCTTGGCGGCTGCGGGTGGGTCCGGCGCGGCTGGGGGCGGATCAGGAGCAGCTGGAGGAGACTCCGGCGCGCGATGACGCTCGCTCGAAAGCGATAAGAGCTCCTCGCCGCGTTCCTTGCGTGGTCGAGGGCGATCCACCACGCCCGGCAGCGCGTCCGACGGCTTGGGGGGTGGGGGGTCGTGCGTGACCAGCGGAACGCCCTCGAGCGGGACGGACTTGATGTCGCGCATCGACTCGCCGCGCAGGATACCCGCCGTGCCGAGCGCACCAGACTTCCGGTCTACCGGCGTGTCCGGGTTGGGGATGACGGGCTCGCGTCCACCATAGTCCTCGGGCGAGGCAACCGGGCCGCGTTGCGCCACCGAAGGAGATGGGGACGGACCCGCGGGCGCGATGCGGATACGGTCGGCGCCCGCGGCGGCGAGTCGGCTCGCGACGTCGTGCGTGCCGGGCTGGTCGGCAAGCGCCTGCAACAGCTCGAACAGCTGGGTGGGAGGCGGGTTCGCGGGTAGGGCGATCTCGCCTATGCCGTGGAGGTCGAGGCGCTCCACGAGGGTAGCCAGACCCGCTGCTTCGCACGGTACACCGTTCAACTCGATCCCGCTCCCCCCGGGGGCCAGCCGCAGCGTAACGGCGGCGTCCTGGAGCAGGCCGAGCAGGGCGCGGAACTCCTTCTTTTGCTCGGTTTTAGCGCTCGGGTCGCGGAACAGGCTCACACACTGTGCGAAGCGCGCGGCGAGGTTATCGAGGGTCGGCATGGGGGCCGGTCAATCTAGGGGGCCGGCTTACCCCGGGCAACGCGCGCCAGGGCAGTAGCCACATCCGCCGCACG